>Ga0136622_10000411_pt1 | contig 17544 bp, 16 predicted proteins | sample AntDrymUQ4482106_2_FD_104803 | JGI IMG/M metagenome (GOLD analysis project Ga0136622, IMG submission 104803) | Polar desert sand microbial communities from Dry Valleys, Antarctica - metaG UQ448 (21.06) | ecosystem: Environmental > Terrestrial > Soil > Desert | place: Antarctica: Dry Valley...
TCAGGGCCGCTCGGGCGCGCGGTCGGGACGCTCGCCGAGCTCGACCTTCACCGTGCGGCGCTCATCCCCCCGGACGACGTCCAGCTCGACCTCGTCGCCGGTGCTCTTCGAGCTGATCAGGTCGGCGAGGTCGTCCCGGAGGCTGAGCTTGCGGCCCTCGACGCCCACGATCACATCTCCCCCGGAGGGGATGTCGGTCTGACCCTGGAACTCGATCTTGCGCCCGCCGGCCTCGAGGCCCACATCGTCGGCGGGGCTGCCCGGCGCGACTTCGACGACGAGCGCTCCGGCCGGGTCGGGCAGGCCGAGCTTCTCGGCCAGCTGGGGGTAGAGCGACTGAGAGGTAACGCCCAGGTAGCCGTAGTTGACGCTGCCGTCCTCGCGCAGCTCGCCCAGCGAGCGGCGCACGGTGTCGACCGGAACCGCGAAGCCCACCCCTTCGCCACCGCCGCTCGTGGACTTGATCTGTGAGTTGATGCCCAGCACCCGCCCCCGCGCGCTCAGCAGCGGCCCACCGGAGTTGCCCGGGTTGATCGCGGCATCGGTCTGGATCGCGTTGCCGATCGCAAAGGCTGTGAGCGACTCGATGTTGCGGTCGAGGGCCGACACGACGCCCACTGACAGCGATTGACGCTCGCCGAAGGGGCTCCCGATGGCCGCTACGGGCTGGCCCACGATCAGGTCGTCGGACCGCCCGAGCTCGAGTGGGGTCAGGTCGAGGCCCGCGGGATCGACCTTGATCAGCGCGACGTCGGAGTTCGGGTCGTCGCCGATGATCTCGGCGGGCACCCGGTTGCCGTCGGAGAACTCGACGAAGACCTCCTTGGCGCGCTCGGTGGCCGGCGCGTCTCCCGTGGTGACCACGTGGGCGTTGGTGGCGATGTAGCCCTCCTCGTCGAGCACGAAGCCCGACCCCTGGCCGCCCTCACCGCCGTCCTCGCCGAGCAGCGACGCGCCGCCGTCGAAGACCGACAGGATCGTGACCACCCCGGGGGAGAGGCGGTCGTACAGCGAAGAGGCGTCGAGACGGCCCTTGGCCCCCAGGCCCTCCACCACCTCGACCCGGGTAGTGCGGACCTTCGGGGTGTCGGATTGCGCGGCGGCGGCACCGGAGCCGGTGTCGGCCTTCTCCTCTTCCTCGTCGCTGCAGGCAGAGGGGCCGAGGGCCAGCACGGCCAGGACAGCCGCCGTCGCCGCGCCGCGGCGGTCGCGCCCGAATAGGCCGCGCATCAGGCGCCGGGCCGTCCGCTGGGGGCCGCGGTGCGCTCCTGGGTCGGCAGTCGCAGGGTGAAGCTGGCGCCGGCGGTTGACTTGGCGGTGCCGAGCGAGCCGTCCATCCGCTCCGCCAGCTCGCGCGCGATGGCCAGGCCGAGACCCGCTCCGCGGGTGGCGTCACCCGTGTAGAAGCGATCGAAGACCTGCTGCTCGTCCGGCAGCCCCGGCCCCTCATCGGCCACCGTGAGGGCGGCGGCCCCATTTCTGCGTTCGGCGGATACGGTCACGTGAGTTCCCTCGGGAGTGTGACGGAGGGCGTTGTCGAGCAGGATACGCATGATCTGTGCCACGCGTTCCCGGTCGCAGAGCGCCTGCACCCGCGAGGGCAGGTGCAGCTCCAGCTCGGTCTCGTGACGCACCACAGCCGGCCGGAACTCGCCCACGATCGTCCGAGCCAGCTCCCCGATGTCCACCGGCTCGCGCTCCAGCGCGACGGAGCCGGCGTCGAGGCGCGAGAGGTCCAGCAGGTCCACGGCCAGCTTCTGAAGGCGCTCGACCTGCTCCGCCATCGTGTCGAGGAATTCCCGGCGGGTCTCCTCGTCGAGGTCCTCGTCCTGCAACAGCTCGACGAAGCCCCCGAGTGAGAAGATCGGGGTGCGCAGCTCGTGGGAGGCGGTGGCCACGAACTCCTTGCGCGCCACGTCCACACGGCGCAGCTGGCTCTGCATGTCGTTGAACGCTCGGGTGAGCTGGCCGAGCTCGTCCTTGGAGTCCACGGGCAGGGGCTCGATGAAGCGTCCCGCCGCCACCTCCTGAGCGCCCTGTTCGAGCCGCCTGACCCGGCGCGACAGCGCCTGGGCCACGAGGTAGCTGCCGATGAGGGCCAGTGCAAGAGCGGCGCCGGCGCCGACGAGAATCCGGGTCCGGATGAACGACACGGTCTCCGACGCCTCCTCGAGGCTCTCCGAGTAGAAGGCCACTCGGGCGGTCCGGCCGCGGTAGGAGAGCGGCTGCGCCAGCTGCCCGAGCCGCTCGCCTGCGATCGACCCGCGGCCGGACACGGCCCGTCCCTCGACGACGGCACGTGCGGCCAGTGCTCGGTTCTCGGGCACCTTGCGCTGCTCGCGGGAGTCGGTGATCACGTAGAAGCGCACGTCCTCGGCACGGGGCTCCTCCGCGCCGGTGGACTGCTGTACGCCGAGCAGGGTCAGACGCGCCCCCACCCCGTCCGCGATCGAGCGCACGCGCGTGTCGAGCTCGTCGGCTGTCACGTCTGGGCGGTCGGTAAGTGTCTCGAGCGTGACGCGCGAGGTCTTGGCCGCGAGCTCGAGGTCGTCGAGCTTGCGCTGCTCGAGGTTCGACTGCAGCTGCGGTACGACGAAGAAGTACAGAACCGAGAACGCCGCCGCGACGATCGCGAAGAACACCAGCGCCAGCTTGTTGCGGAGCAGGCGCATGGCCGGCCACCGGAGGCGCATGCGTTCAGCGGTCCCGGAAGCGGTAACCGACGCCGCGCACCGTGATCATCAGCTCCGGGTAGCGAGGGTTCTTCTCGAGCTTCTCGCGCAGGTGGCGGATGTGCACGTCGACCGTGCGCGGATCGCGGTAGGAGGCATCGCCCCACACGCGTTCGAGCAGAACCATGCGGTTGTAGACCCGGCCTGGGTTGCGCGCCAGGGCGGCAAGGATCTCGAACTCCACGTAGGTGAGCCGGACCGGTTCCCCGGAGCACGTCACCTGCCGTTTCTCGAAATCGATCCGCAGGTCGCCGTCCACGAGCGGCTCCTCGCCGGGATCCTCGGCCCGGGAGAGGGCCGCCCGGCGCATCACTGCCTTCACCCGGCTGCGGAACTCCCGCACCGAGAAGGGCTTGGTGATGTAGTCGTCGGCGCCCAGCTCGAGGCCGAGCACCTTGTCGGTCTCCTCGGCCCTCGCGGTGAGCATGATGATCGGCACCGAGCTGCGGGCCCGCACCTGGCGGCAGACCTCGAAGCCGTCCACCTTGGGCAGCATCAGGTCGAGCACGATGAGGTCGAAGGTGGTCTCGCGCAGCCGGTCGAGGGCCTGGCGGCCGTCGAGGGCCGCCACCACTTCATAGCCCTCCTGGCGCAGGGGGTAGGCGAGCAGGGTCTGAAGCGACTGTTCGTCGTCCACAAGGAGGATGCGGGGAGCCTGCGTCGCCATGGGGGAGGCGCAGCGGCGCCTGGCCCAGATTGTAGGTTGGAAGGGCGTGATCGAACCCCGTATCTACAGAGCGGCGTTCGTGCCCGCCCTGCTGGCGATCGTCGTGGCGATGTTCTCGCTCGAGAGCCGGCCGCGGCCGCTGCCGCAGGGCCTGGCCGCTGACGTCGTCTTCGACGGCGATCAGGCGGCCACCACCCTCCGGGCGATTCTCGGAGCCGGCGAGGATCGCCGCGCCGGCACGCCCGGGAACCGGGCGGTCGCGGAGCTCGTGAAACGGCGATTCGAACGCCGAGGGTTTGCCGTCGCGGAGCCCGACCGCTTCCAAGATGAGGGCAGGGAGCTGGTGAACGTGGTCGGCCGGCGGGCGGGCGCCACCCGGAGCCAGATCGTGGTGGTGGCAGCACGCGACGCGCCCGGCGTCCCCGACGCCGCCGGCACCGCGGCTTCGACCGCCGTGCTGATGGAGGTAGCGCGGGTCTTCGAGGGGCGCCCTTCGCGTAAGACCCTGGTGCTCGCCTCCGTAGACGGCTCTACTCTGGGCGAGCTCGGCACCGAACGCCTCGCCGCTGAGCTGGACGCCACGGAACTGGTCGATGGCGTGATCGTGATCTCGGGCCTGGGCATGGGGGGCGACGCCTTGCGGATAGTGCCCTGGTCCAACGACGCCTCGCGGGTGGGCCTGGGCCTGCAGCGCACGCTGGGCGAATCGCTGCGAGAGGAGCAGGGGACCAGCGCCGAGGGTTCGAGCCCGGCCGGCCAGCTGGCCCGTCTGGCCTTCCCGATCGGGATCGGGGCGCAGGGAGTGCTGCTCGACCGTGGCTACGACGCCGTGCGCCTGGCCGGCGACGGCGAGCTTCCCGGCGACGGCGCCACGACCGTCGAGCAGGTCGACGTGGAGGGCTTGGAGCGATCCGGGCGCGCACTGTTGCGCGCCCTGACGGCTCTCGACCAAGGGCCACGGCCCGTTCATGGACCGGGCACCTATGTGACGGCGGTGAGTCAGGTGATGCCGGGATGGGTGCTTGCCCTCCTCTCCCTCACCCTGATCTTCCCCGCGCTGGTGGCCAGCATCGACGCCTTCGCCCGCGCGCGGCGCCGTCAAGAGACGGTATCGGCATGGCTTCTGTGGATCGCCGCGGCCACGCTTCCGTTCGTCGTGGGCCTCGGCCTGGCGCACCTGCTGGCACTTCTCGGGGCCACGCCCGAGGTTCCCGGGGCGCCGGTGGCCCCCACGCTCTATCCCCTCGATCTACCCGCTGCCGCCGTACTGGGGGGAACCGCTCTCGTGGTTGCGCTCTCGTGGTGGGGTCTGCGCCGCCTCGCCATCCGCAAGGAGCCGCTGCTCGCCGACGCCTCGGCTCCTGGGGCAGCCGTGGCCTGTGCGCTCGTCCTGAGCCTGGTGTTGCTCGCCCTCTGTCTGGTCAACCCGTTCTCGGCGCTGATCCTGGTCCCGGCGCTGCACCTGTGGCTGCTCAGCGCGCTGATCGACCCTCCACCCCCCCTACGCGTGCGCATCGTGGTGGTGGTCGGGGGGCTGGTGCTTCCCATCCTGCTTGCTGTCTATGACCTCGCCATCCTCGATCTGGATCCGCTCGGCGGCGCCTGGTACCTGTTCCTGCTGGTTACGGGTGGGCACGTGAGCCTTGCCGGCGCGCTCGCCGGCTGTGTGCTTGCCGGCGTCCTGGGGTCGCTCGTGTCGATCCTGCGGGTCCGCCGCCGGCCTCCGGTTGGGACGGGGCCGCCAAGGCCGTCCGTGCGGGGGCCCGCCACCTACGCCGGCCCGGGATCCCTCGGGGGCACGAAGTCCGCGATGCCGCGCCAGTGAGGATCGGCGATCTGTCCAATAGGGTGATCACCCCATGGGGTCCGCAGGCCGAGCTGACGAAGAGAGGGACATGGTCTCGGTGATAAAGGAGCGCCTCGCGGTGGGCGAGTATTCGATCGACCCACAGGCTGTGGCCACGGCGATGCTGACCCGGTTTGGTGCGCTCGGCGACCCGGGGGGTTGCAAGGGGGGGCCGGCCCCCCCTTCGAGCGCTCTCCCGTGGTCAGAGGTGCTCGTAGCCGCGCAGGCCGGCGGCGCCGGCCCCGGCAAGAGAGAGACCTTCGCCGGCCACGACCCGGCCTAGCCTGCTCAGCGGGAGGTCGCAGGCGTCCGCGGCCTCGTCCCAGCGAGTGGCAGGGAGCGTAAACAGCAACTCGTAGTCCTCTCCGCCCGTCGCGGCGAGCTCGGATGCTTGGCGTCTCGCGGCCTCGGCCACCTCCCCGACTCCCGGTGCCAGCGGCAGCGCGCCGAGATCGATCTCGAGGCTCACGCCGCTGGCGTCTGCGATGTGGCGCGCGTCGGTGGCCAAACCATCGCTGATGTCGATCATGGCGGTGGCCCCGGCTGCCGCGAGTGCGCCTCCCGCGCCCAGGCGCGGCATCGGACGGCGGTGGCGCTCGGCGAGCCCAGCCGCTCCGGGAGCGCTGTGGCCCGTGCCCTCCAGCACCAGCAGTCCGGCGGCCGATGCGCCCAACGCCCCGGTCACCCCCACCACATCGCCTGGTCGTGCGCCGTCGCGGCCGATCAGCTCCGCCTCGGTGTCCGCCCAGCCGGTGACCGCAACGGTGATCACCAGCGCCCCGGCCCGTACCACGTCTCCGCCGGCGATCGTGGTGTCCAGCCGGCGGGCCAGGCCGGCCATGCCCCCCGCCAGCTCGAGCGCGGACTCGCTTTCGAGCCCGGCCGGCAGCGCGAGTGAGACGTAGGCTTCACCGGCCTTGGCCCCCATGGCGGCCAGGTCGGAGAGCGCAACCGCCAGCGCCTTGTGGCCCACGTCCGCGGGACTGTGCGTCGCCAGGGTGAAGTGCACTCCGTCGGCCACCGTGTCGATGGAGGTGACCGCCAGCGCACGCGAGCGCACCACCGCGGCGTCGTCGCCGGTCCCGCGGAGCACCCGGTCGCCGGGCGCTCCCAGCTTCTGCCGGATGGCGGCGATCAGCTCGAGCTCGGTCATCGGGCGGCGTCCGGTGACGCCCGAGCCAATGCCACGCGTACTACTGGCCGGGCGGTGCGGCCTCGCCGCCACCACTGGGCGGGTTGATCGGCACGGGGGCAGGCTCGGGCGCGGGGGCCAGCTCGTCCTGGGGCGGAGCCTCGTAGGCCTCAGGGTTGGCCGGCGCGTCGCCCGTGGTGTCCTCGGCGGGCGGGTAGTAGGTGTCGTCGTCGGGCGGGTAGTAGGTGTCGCCGTCCCCGGAGTAGTCGCTCGACGAACCGCCGCTCGAGTACTCGCTGTCGAACGAAGACGGTTCGAACGCCGTCTCGGGCTCGGGGAAGTCGCTGCAGTCGGACTCCTGCGCCGGAGCCATGAAAGCCTTCCAGACGGGCGCGGCGAGCGTGCCGCCCTGCGCGCCCGGCATCGCGATGCCGGCGTCGGGGTAGCCGACCCAGACCGAGGTCGAGAGCTTGGGCGTGTAGCCCACGAACCAGGCGTCCTTGCCCTCGTCGGTGGTGCCGGTCTTGCCGGCGGCCGGGCAGCCGTAGTTGGCCGCGGTCCCGGTTCCGCCCTGGACGTTGGCCTCGAGGATCTGCGTGACCTCGTAGGCCTCGCCATCGGTGAGCACGCGCTTGCCCTCGCCCCCGGTCAGCTTGTCGCTCTTGCCGTCGGGGAACACCACCTTCTCGATTCCCGTCGGCTCGCGTCTGATGCCACCGGAGGCCAGCGTCGCGTAGGCGCTCGCCATCTCGAGCGGAGTCACGCCGAGGCGCAGGCCGCCGAGCCCCTCGGCCGGGTAGCAGTCGAGCTTGGTGGTGATGCCCAGCAGCTTGGCCGTCTCGCACACCTTCTCGGGCCCGACGTCGAGGATCAGCTGGGCGAACACAGAGTTGTCCGAGGCCAGCGTGGCACTGCGCAGGCTCATCGAGCCGGAGTAGGTGTCGCCGAAGGTCTTGACGTTCCACGGGCCGTACTTCGGGTCGTTGATGGCGAGCGGCTTGGACGTGTAGTAGGTGGAGTCGGGATCGACGCCCTCGCGGATCGCCGCAGTGAGCACCATCGTCTTGAAGGCCGACCCGGGCTGGCGGTGGCCCTGGGCGGCGAGGTTGAAGGTCCGCTCCGCGTACGTGCCGCTGGAGGCCATCGCCTTGATCTCGCCGTTGGTCGGGTCGATCGCCGCGATCGCCGATCCGGGACCGGCGGGGTCGCCGTAGTAGGCGTTGATCGCCTCGCGCGCCTGATCCTGCGTCGCCGGGTCGATCGTGGTGTACACCTTGAGCCCGCCGCGGCGGTAGACGCCCACGCCGTACTCCTCGATCAGCTTCTCCTGCACGTAGTCGAAGAAGTAGGGCTCGCGGCGGCGCGTATAGCGGTAGCCCTTGCGCACTCCCAGCGGCTTGGCGGCGGCATCCGCGGCCTCGGCGGGGGTGATGAAGTCGTTCTCGGCCATCTTGTCGAGCACCTCGTTGCGGCGCACGAGGGCCTCGTCGGGGCTTCCGAAGGGGTTGTACTGCGAGGGTGCCTGGGGCAGGCCCGCGAGCAGGGCTCCCTCCTCGAGGGTGAGCGCGCGCGCATGCTTGTCGAAGAACGTCTCGGCTGCGCCCTCGATACCGATCGCGGTGCGGCCGTCGACGGTGCCGAAGGGAACGTCGTTGAGGTAGTTCTCGAGGATCCACTTCTTCGAATGCTTCTCCTCGAGCTCGGATGCCAGCTTGGCCTCGCGGATCTTGCGCTCGAAGTTGCGCTCCGGGTCCTCGATGTACAGGGCGCGTACCAGCTGCTGGGTGATCGTCGAGCCACCCTGCACGTTCTTGCGTGACTCGATGTTCTTTACGCCGGCGCGCACCACCGCGGAGTAGTCGATGCCCTCGTGCTCGTAGAAGCGCTCGTCCTCGATCGCCACAACGGCCTGGCGCACGTGGCGGGGCATGTCCTTCCACGGAACCGGGGTGCGGATCTCATCCGATTGCACGTAGCCCAGGCTGGAGCCGTCCACGGCGAAGATCTGCGAGCTCTCGCCCTTGTCCTGAGGCTTGAGCTCGGACAGGTCCGGCGCGCTGGCCGCCACGGCGATCACCCAGCCGGCGGCGGACATCAGGGCGATGGCGATCACGGCCGCGACCACGCCGAGGCCCAGCGCGACTTGGCGCCCTCCTCCTCCGCGGCCGTGGCCGCGCCTTAGCTTTCGCTGGCGGTAGGTCATCTGAGAACCGGGCCCCAGTTTCGCGTGGCCGTCTTACCTCTCGGTGAACGGCGCTACCCGGAACCACCAAAGGATAGAGAAGCCTCGCGCAGTCGTTGCAGGCTCTCCTTCCTCAGGCGCGCAGCCACTCCTCCCCGCTCGCACGCGAGGGCCCCGGTGGTCAGCGTCAGGCGGATCCCCTCCTTGTCCACCTCGGCCACACGAACGTCCACCTCCGGGTCCTCCGCGAGCACGTCGAGCGCGCGTGTGGCGTCCGCTCCCGGCTCGAGCCACACGGACACCTCGACCTGGACCTGGGGATCTACCACGGTGTGGTTGGCGATCGAGCTCTGGGCCAGGCGCTCGTTGGGCACGATCAGGCGCCGGCCGTCCTCCAGGCGGATGTAGGTGTAGGTCAGGCGCACGTCCTCGACCTCGCCCGTGTGCTCCTCGAAGGTCACGAGGTCGCCGATCCGGATCGGCTGGGTGATCGCCAGCAGGATCCCGGCGATGGCGTTTGCCAGCGTCTGCCTGGCCGCGAAGCCCACCACCAGGCCGAGCACGGCCGAGGAGGCCAGGACTCCGGTGGCTACGCGCTTGACGGCCGGGAACTGAGCCAGCGCCAGGGCCAGGCCGATCACGATGATCGTGGCGAAGATCAGGCGCCGGACCAGGCGCAGGCGGGTGTCGGCCACCGCCGACAGCTCCCGGCCGGCGACCGCCTCGCCGAGCTTGCGCCCGCGCCGGATCAGGGCCTTGTCGACGACCTCGGCGAGCACGAACGTGAAGATCACCGTTGCCCCGGCTGTGATCTGGTCGTCGTGGTCGCTCAGGAAGGAGGCGAAGGTGATTGGATCGGTCGCCGGCATGGCGCATCAGGCTACTTCCAGGCGCCCGGGGCCGGGGGCCGGCGTCCGGGCCGCCGTGCGCGCGGCGGGCGAGCGCGCCCGGTCCTCCAAATCGCTGCGTGCCGCGTGGCGAGCGTTCGCCTGGAGCAGGCTGGCGATCCTGGCCGTGGCGGTGTTCGCCGCCCTGTCCGCCGATCAGGGCGGGGTGGGCGCCGCCAACGCGCAGCGCTTCGACGAGCCCTCGCTCACCCGGCCCCTCGGCGGCTTCGGCGACGTGCTGGCGTCCCCGCTCGCTCACTGGGACGCCGTCTGGTACCTGGGCATCGCCGAGTCGGGCTACCCCTCGGGTGACTCCCCCCGGATCGCGTTCTTCCCGCTGTACCCGCTGCTCGTCCGCGCGGTGGCCGAGCTGGGGGGTGGCTCCGAAGCGGCGCTGCTGCTGGCCGGCTACGCCGTGTCGCTGGCCGCCCTGCTCGGAGCGCTCGTGCTCCTCTACCGGCTGGCGGCGCTCGAGCTGGGACGCCCGCTGGCGGCGCCGAGCCTCCTGTTGCTCTGCGTGTTCCCCGCCTCGCTCTTCCTCGGCGCACCGTACTCGGAGAGCCTCTTCCTGCTGACCTCGGTTGGCGCGTTCTACGCGGCGCGCACGGGCCACTGGGCGTGGGCCGCAACCGCCGCGGCCGCGGCGTCGGGCACCCGCAGCGCCGGGGTGCTCCTGTTGGTGCCGCTTGTCCTGATCTACCTCTACGGACCGAGGGAGGGGAAGGGTGCCGACGATCCTCCCGGCGGCGGCGGCGGCGGCGGCGGCGGGTGGCTGGCTGCGCTGCGCCCCAGGTATGCCCTCCGGGCGGATGCCGGCTGGCTGGCCGCGCTGCGTCCCAAGTACGCCCTGCGGGCCGACGCCGGCTGGCTGTTGGTCGCCCCGGCGGGACTGGTCGCGTATGCCATCTATCTGGGCCTTGCACATGGCGACCCGCTGGCTTTCGGCTCGGTCCAGGAGTACTGGGGACGAGAGTTCGCCGGACCGCTAGGGGGGGTCTGGGAGGGGCTCGTCGCGGCGGTCGCCGGGGCCAGGCAGATCGCTTCGGGCGCCCGCGACCCCGTCTTCTTCGAACAGGCGGGGGGCGACCCGTTCCGGGTGGCGGGGATGAACCTGATGCTCCTCGTCTTCGCGCTCGTGGGCGCGGTGGGAGTGCTACGCCGGCTCCCGTTTGCCTATGGCGCCTACGTCGTGGCGGCGCTGATGTTGGCGCTGTCGTACCCGGTGGGCCCGCAGCCGCTGATGTCGCTGCCGCGGTTCTTGGTGGTGCTGTTCCCGCTCTTCATGTGGCTCGCGATCGTGTGCGAGGAGCGCGGGATCACCGACCGCGTGGCGGCTGTGTCAGCGGTCGGGCTGGGGCTGTTCGTGACCCAGTTCGCCGGCTGGCAGTTCGTGGGATGACGCCCATCCGTGCCGTGCTGTTCGATGCCCTGGGCACCCTGGTCGAGCTCCAGCCCCCCGCCCCTCGGCTGCGGGCGGCGCTGCTGGAGGCCACGGACCTCGACATCGGGGCGGAGGCCGCCGAGCGGGGCTTCGCCGCCGAGATCGCCTACTACCTCGACCACCACATGGAGGGCGGCGATCCGGCGGGCCTCGAGCGCCTGCGAGACGACTGCGCTCGTGTCATGCAGGAGGCGGTCGCCGTGCCCGGCCTGGACCTACGAGCCGTGCGTCTCGCCATGGTGGCCTCCCTCGAGTTCACCGCCTTCGGCGATGCCGAACCCGCCCTGCGGGCGCTGCGCGACCGCGGCCTGCGCCTCGTGGCCGTGAGCAACTGGGACTGCTCTCTGGCGCTCTGGCTCCGCTCGGCGGGCATCGGAGGCCTGCTCGACGGTGCCGTCTCCTCGGCCGAGGTCGGACAGCCCAAGCCTTCGCCCGCGATCTTCCGCGCGGCCCTGGAGATCGCCGGGGTGGAGGCGGTCGAGGCACTGCACGTGGGCGACTCGATTCACAACGACGTGGAGGGGGCGAGAGCCGCGGGCATCCGCGCAGTGCTCGTGGATCGCGGCGGGCCCGGGCCGGCGGGGGTGCTGTGCGTGCGCTCGCTCGAGGAGGTCGCCTCCCTAACCTGAGGCCGGTGGAGGCCGTCATTCAGCACCTGCCGCCGCCGGATCCCCCCGAGTTGCCGGCGGGCGCGGCGCGGTTTCCGGCCTGGCCCCCGTGGTTCGCGGGGGTGGGGTTCCTGGTGGGACTTTCGGGCACCCTCCTGTTCGGAATAGTGATGGGCCTCGTGGCCACCCTCTTCGGGGCGGACCTCGAAGGCGACTCACCCGTGCTCGTGGTGATCGGAACCCTGGCGCAGGGTCTCGCGTTCGTGGCCAGCGCGCTCTTCTTCGCCAGCCGGGTGGCCCGGCCGCGGGCCTGGCACTTCGGGCTCAGGTCCACGAAGCTCTGGCCCGCCCTGGGCTGGACGGCGGTCGGCGTCGTCTCCTTCTACTTCGTGTCCGCCATCTACGGCGCGCTCGTGCACGTCGACGCGGAGCAGGACACCGTTCGCTCGCTTGGCGGCGAAGACGGCGCGTTTGGCCTGATCGTGGCTGGTCTGATGGTGATCATGGTCGCGCCCGTGGTCGAGGAGATCTTCTTCCGCGGGTTCTTCTACCGCGCGCTGCGCACCAGGCTGTCGATCTGGATCGCCGCGGCTCTCGATGGACTGCTCTTCGGTCTCATCCACTACAGCGGTGACGGCGTCGAAGGGCTGCTCATCCTCCCCCCGCTCGCGCTGCTGGGCTTCATCTTCTGCCTCGTCTACGAACGCACGGGCTCGCTGTTCACGGTGATCGGGATGCACGCGCTCAACAACACGCTCGCCTTCGCCGTCCAGGCCGACGACGGGTGGCAGGTGTCGGTGGTCGCGGGGCCGCTGGCACTTGGCGCGTGCGCGCTCGCTCCCCGCCTCCTGCCCGCCGTGCCGCACCCGGAACCGGCCTGACGCCGTTCGCAAGATCGCGTCCGGGGGGGTACAGTGGCGCACATATGAAGCGGCTCCTGATTCTTTGCATCTCGCTCGTGGTGCTGGCTGCGCTGCCTTCGCAGGGGCTCGCCCAGGTGCCTCCCCCCGCTCCAACGCCTCCCGCCGAGCCGGTGCCGGTGCCCGTGCCGCAGGCGGGCAAGGCCTCGCTCAAGGTCAGAGGAGGGATGCCCACAAAGAGGATGCGCTTCCTCTTTCGTGGCCAGCGCCTGGTGGCCGTGACGAGGGTGAAGCCCTTCGTGGCCGGTCAGGTGGCCGTGCTCGAGGTGATCCGGAACGGCAGGATCGTGTCGCGCCACAAGGCCGCGATCCGGCGCTCGAAGGGCAGGGGGCGGGCCGCCTTTCGCATCAAGGCGCGCCGCAGCGGCAAGTTCGCCCTGCGCGTTCGCCACCGCGCCACCGTGCAGCAGAAGGCCTTCCGCACCAAGAAGGTGCGCCTGGTCGCGGGCAGGTTCCGCGCCGGTGCGGGCGAGCGGGGCGCCAAGGTGACCCTCCTGCAGCGCGGGCTCAAGCAGCTCGGCTTCGCCGTGCCCACCAACGGCTACTACGACGCGGGCACCGCACGGGCCGTCACCGCCTTTCGCAAGACCAACCGCATGGGCACCGACGGGTACGCGATCCCCAGCGTCTACTCGCGAGTCTTCCGCGGCGATGGGGCCTTCAAGCCACGCCACCCGCGGGCCGGCCGCCATGTGGAGTTCGATTGGTCGCGGCAGGTGCTCGCGCTGATCCAGAACGGGCGCGCGCGGGGTGTCTACCACGCATCCTCGGGCAAGGCGTCCACGCCAACGGTGTTCGGGGCGTTCGAGTTCTACCGCAAGGAACCGGGCACCAATTCGCTCGGCATGGTGCAGTCCAACTACTTCATCGGGGGGTACGCCATCCACGGCTACCACTCGGTGCCCGACTACCCCGCCAGCCACGGCTGCATCCGGGTGCCGATCCCCAACGCCTACCAGATCGACTCTCAGATCGCGCTCGGCCAGAAGATCTTCGTCTACCGCTGAGAGCGGCTTGGACCTGCGCCAAGCCGCTCTCAGGGGCGGGTCTGCTGCGGCGGTTAGGGTCGCTGTCGCGGGGTCCCCCGTCGGGCGTGGTGGCTCCCTCTTGAGCCGGCGCCGGCTCGGCTACCGGCGCCGGCTCTGCTGTTGGCGTGGCGCCGGCTCAGCTGTTGCCGCCGGGTCGGTCAGGTCCGGCTCGTTGGGGGGCGGCTCGACCGGCGGCGGCGCCTGCGCCGGTGCGGGAGTCGCGACCGGTGCGGGGGCCTGCGCCACGGGTACCTCGGGCACCGTCTCCGCAACAGGTGCCTCCGCCACCGGTATCTCGGGCACCGTCTCCGCAACAGGTGCCTCCGCCACCGGTACCTCGGGCACCGTCTCCGCAACAGGTGCCTCCGCCGGCTGCTCCTCGGCCAGCGGCGCCGGTGCCTGCTCTGTAACGACCGGCTCCGCGGGCGGGGGTGTGGGCGCCGTCGTGGGCGGCGGCTGCTCGGCCACCGGTGCGGGTACCTGCTCTGCCACAACCGGTTCCGCGGGGGCGTATGTGGGCACCGCCGCGGGCGCGGCGGCCTGCTCGACCGTAGCCTCCTGCTCCACCGGCCCAGTGGCGCTCTGCCGTGCCGGGGGTCGCCTCATGGAGCTCGCCGACTCTCCCGTGGAGGCCGGGGCGGCGCGCCGCCATCCCGACTCGGTCCCGACGGGCCTGGCAGCCGACTTCGCCCTTGCCGGGCGCTTCAGGGAGGCCTGGCTCACCCTCGGCTTGCCGGGCACAGACGCTCCCTTCAGGTAGGCGTCGGGATTCTGGGCCTCACCGTCCAGCCGCGTCTCGAAATGCACGTGCGGGCCGGTGCAGTGCCCGGTGCACCCCACGTAGCCGATCACCTGCCCCCGGCGCACCGTCTGCCCACCGTCCACGGCGAAGCGCGAGAGGTGCGCGTAGCACGTCTCGAACCGGTCCGAGTGCTGCACGCAGACCATGTTGCCGTAGCCGTCCTGTACGCCTCGGACGGTCACGACTCCGCACTCGGCGGCTCGAACCGGCGTGCCGGTGGGGGCAGCAATGTCCACGCCATCGTGGTTGCGGCCCTCGCGCGGTCCGAATGGGGAGGTGCGCACGCCGTTCACCGGGGTGGCCAGGCGCAGCGCGCCGCAGGCCCCCGAGGTGGGCGGCGCCGGCGCGGGGCGGGCGGCGGGAGCCGGGGGCTCCGCATCCGTTTGGCGCCGACCGGCAGGTCGCACGGAGGAGGGGCCCCTTTCGATCGCAGGAACCGTCCTTGCGATGGCCGTCTCGGAGGGGCCGGCCTCGGAGGGGCCCGCGTAGCCGGTATCCCGCTCGGCCGGTTCGCGCTCGCGCACGATCACCGCGACCCCGCCGCGGGCCGCGCCCGCGCTGACGGCCGCTCGTTCGAGCCCGAACAGCTTGGTCCAGGTGATCGGTCCCACGATCCCGTCCACCAGGAGCCCCGTGCGCGCCTGGAAGTCGCGCACGGCTCCCTCGGTGACGGGTCCGTAGACGCCGTCGGCCGCCACCCCGAGGCGCTCCTGGATGGCCTGCACCGCCGCGCCAGTGCTGCCGGCCTCGAGCATCAGGGCACCGGGCTGCGCCCCGATCGCGCGGTCGACCGGCGAGGTCGGTCCCGGGTCACCGCCTCCGACGGTGGCCCCGCTGGCGGCCAGGACCTGCCCGGCGGGGCCGGCAACCATGAGGGTGGTGAGGGCGGTGGACGCCCTGCGGCGGCGGTTGAGCCGCTTCCTTGCTTGGGGCGTGATCGCCCTCCTGCGCCGGGATCGCTCCATCGAACGCTCCCAGGGTCCAGGGGACGTGAGGTCTCGCATGGGGATGGTCACCGTCGTGCTCCTCTTCCTTTGGGCCGGCGGGGTTAGCTGACGGGCTCGCGCTGGAAGTCGCGCTACGCCGCTTCTCGCGGCGATTCGCCCCTGCGGCCTGGGCCGCTTCGGTTCCCCCGCTCCCCGCGCCCGTCGGGCATAGGGATTAGGCGCTTGGCAACAGCCTTCGCCGCCTACAGCACTCCAGAGCCGGAAAGGTTGCGGTCCGCTCAGCCGGTCGACTCGCGCCAGTCGCCCACCTTGCGGTTGGGCCTGGGCAGCGAGTTGGCCAGGATGGTGCCGCCGAGGCCGTACACCAGCAGGGCGAGTAGCCCCGGAAGCAGGCGCTGGCCCCACACCCGGTCTGTATCGACCAAGCCCGTGAAGGGGGACAGGAGGATGTCGTCGGCGTCATCCACGTACTCCCGCACGCTCGAGTGCTGCGCCTCGCGGATTCGCTCCACCGCCGAATCGGGCGCGGGCTGGTCGATCGCCGCCTGGGAGACCGCTCGCGAGTTGTCATCGCGCAGGTCACGGACCTGGTTCTCAGACCGTTCGCTGAGCTGGTCGATGGCGAAGAACGCGAAGCTCAGGGCCACGAGTGCCGTCGCGGTGAGGGCGCATATCCGGACCAGTGATCCCATGTTTTCTCTAACATCGGCAGCCGCCGTGCAGAACCTGATTCCTGGCTCTCCCGCTTCTTTCCCACGGTGACCGGTGCTCGCGAGCTGCTCGCCGCTGAGATGCGCACTCACGCCCTGGTGATCGGCAGGGTCACGCTGTCCAGCGGGCGCGAGGCCGAGTACTACGTGGACGCAAAGCGGGCGATTCTCCGGCCTGCCGGGTTCGCCGCCCTCGGCGAGCTCGTGGCGGCGGAGGTAGGCCGGCTCAGCGCCACAGCGGTGGGCGGGCTCACGATGGGCGCCGACCCCGTGGCCTGCTCGGCGCTCGCCGCCGGAGCGGATGTAAAGGCCTTCTTCGTGCGCAAGGAGCGCAAGGAGCACGGCCTTCAGCGGTGGATCGAGGGCCCTCCGCTGGACGCCGGCGAGCGCTGCCTGATCGTGGAGGACGTGGTGACCACCGGCGGGTCGACCCTGCAGGCGATCGAGCGGGTGCGCGAGGAGGGGTTCGAGATCGCCGGCGTGGTCAGCGTGCTCGACCGCCAGGCGGGGGGCGCAGAGGCGATCGAGGCGGCGGCGGGAGCGCCCTACGTCCCGCTCACGACCATCGACGACCTGTACCCGGACCGTCCCGACCGCTGAGGCCCCGCGGGATGGCGCCCCACCGATCTGCCTGACGCCAAGGGAGCACCGATGCCCCGAGCTGGATTCGAACCAGCGGCCTTCCCCTTAGGAGGGGGACGCTCTATCCGGCTGAGCTATCGGGGCCTGCCCAGAAGATAGTCCGCGCCAGGGCCTGGCTCCGGTGGCCGCCAGGCTTCGTCAATCCTCCTCTTCCTCGTACAGCGACTCGCGGGCCAGCTCGGCGCCGCGCTGGGCGAACAGGCGCACCTCCACGTAGTCGCCCGTGTAGTCGTCGAGGGATACGAGGGTGAAGCGGTCCTGCACCAGCACGCACTGGTCCGTGGTCGTCGGACCCAGCTCGGCGGTGGCCACCGCCCCGTTGGCCACCAGCGACACACCCCACACCAGCGTGATCACCCCGCGGCGCGCCTCGGGGCCGCGCCAGTGGTCGATCTCCTGGTCAGAGAGGTCCAGCGTCCAGTCCGGGTTGGCCTCGGCGGTCTCGTCGGTGTAGTCGACGACAGCGGAGAAGTCGGTGGCCTGCGCGCCCTCGTGATCGCGGGTGTATGAGACGAAGCCGAACAGCTCGAAGCCCTCCGAGGTGGGGGCGGTGCCCGGTACATAGGTGCGTCCGCCCCAGGTGCGCTCCGGAAACCAGGTGATCTCACCCGGCTCGCCCAGCTGCTGGTCGGTCTGGATGCCCGCCGCCGCAGCCCTGAAGTGCTCGCCGAGCGCCTCGCCCCAGCGGCCGTAGGGCAGCGGCTCCTGAGGCGGCTCGGCGGCGTAGCAGGGCAGAGCGCGTTCGGCTGGGGGCATGCGCCCGGAAGCTACACCAGCGCGAGCACCAGTCCGCCGGCCACCACGATCGCGGTGGACCAGGCGATCACCGATGCCACCAGCCCGCGGTCGAGGCCGTATTCGTGGGCGATCACAAGTGCGTTGATGGCGCTCGCCATCGCGGCCTGGGGGAGGAAGGACTCGGGCACCTCGTGCACGGACTCCGAGAGCGCGAGCATGATCGCCGGCGCCAGCGCCAGCCGCAGCCCGAGAGCGACGGCCA
>Ga0136622_10000412_pt1 | contig 17521 bp, 17 predicted proteins | sample AntDrymUQ4482106_2_FD_104803 | JGI IMG/M metagenome (GOLD analysis project Ga0136622, IMG submission 104803) | Polar desert sand microbial communities from Dry Valleys, Antarctica - metaG UQ448 (21.06) | ecosystem: Environmental > Terrestrial > Soil > Desert | place: Antarctica: Dry Valley...
CGCGTTCCTGTGGCGCGGGGCTCTCTGGGATGTCCGGAGCTGGCTGAGGTGCTCGATCATTGCGTGGTCGTTGGTCGCGGCTCGAAAGGCTAGGCTCACACGGACTTTTTCTGGGTTGAGCCCGCGGACCTGTAGCTCGACAAGTCGGCCGGATCGGACATCGGCCTGCGTGGCGAGGGCCAGGGTGATTGCGACATGGCCCGCTGCGTCGGCTAGCGCGACCGCTGTCGTGGCTGGTGAGACCACGGTGAGTCCGCCTCGTTCTCCGAGGGCGCCCTGGATGTCTCGGGCTGAGTCTCCCCACAGGTGCAGGGCTACGGCATGCTGTGCTAACTCTGCATACGCGAAAGCACTCTACCTTCAAGGTGGCCTTGTACGAGACCGTGGTCGGTATGTACCTGCGACTGCTGCGGAGGCCAGAGATCGCCGCGTTGTGGTTCGGACAGCTCGCCTCGATCATCGGTGACCGGCTCTATGCCATGACCCTACTGTGGCTGGTACTGCAGTCCACCGGGTCGACCTGGGCCGTCGCGATCGTCGCAGCCGCCGAGACGAGACTCGAGCGTTCACACGATTTGCAGACCTCTTCAATTGGTTGCGGAGCGTCCGATCCAGGGACATCACACTGCATCAGTTCGCCGCTACAGGGTCACGCTACAGACGTGCCGACTGGTAGCACCGAGCCCGAAAGATTGGCCCTTCCGAAACACCCCGATCGAGTCCATCCTGCTGAAATTCTTGCGGACTCTGTGCGGACTGAGAGGATCTACACCCCTTCTGACCTGCGGTTTTGCGCCGATTCACACGTTGAAACGGAACTCGACGACGTCCCCGTCGGCCATCACGTAGTCCTTGCCCTCCATGCGCACCTTGCCGGCGGCCTTCGCGGCGTTCATCGATCCCAGCTCGACGAGGTCGCCGTACGAGACCACCTCGGCCTTGATGAAGCCGCGCTGGAAGTCGGTGTGGATGACGCCGGCGGCCTCGGGGGCGGTGTCGCCCTTGTGGATGGTCCAGGCGCGCGCCTCCTTCGGGCCTGCGGTGAGGTACGTCTGCAGGCCGAGCGTCTCGAAACCGACGCGGGCGAGCACGTCCAGCCCCGGCTCGTCGATACCCATGTCGGCGAGCATCTCGCGCGCCTCGGCGTCGTCGTCGAGCTCGACCAGCTCGGCCTCGAACTTGGCGTCGAGGAAGATCGCCTCGGCTGGCGCGACGACCTCGCGCATTTGCGCCTTGAGGTTCTCGTCGCCCAGCTCGTCGGCGTCGCAGTTGAACACGAAGATCACCGGCTTCGCACTCAGCAGGTGCAGGTCGCGCAGCGACTCGGCGTCCAGGGAGGCGGCGAAGGCACCCGTACCGCCCTCGAGGACCTCCTTCGCGTGCTGTACCGCGGCCACGGTCGCCGCAAGGGACTTGTCCTTGCGCGCGTCCTTTTCCAGCCGCGGCAACGCGTTGTCGATGGTCTGCAGGTCCGCCAGGATCATCTCGGTGGCGATCGTCTCGATGTCGTCGCGGGGGGAGATCTTGCCCTCGACGTGGGTGACGTCCTCGTCGCGGAACACCCGCGTCACCTGGCAGATCGCGTCGGACTCGCGGATGTGCGACAAGAACTTGTTGCCGAGGCCCTCGCCCTCGGAGGCCCCGCGCACGATCCCCGCGATGTCGACGAACTGCACGGTCGCGGGCAGCTGCCGTGTCGAATTGAACAGGTCGGCGAGCGTACTCAGCCGCGGGTCGGGCACCCCCACGACACCGATGTTCGACTCGATGGTCGCGAACGGGTAGTTCGCCGCGAGGACGTCGTTCTTGGTGAGGGCGTTGAAGAGCGTGGACTTGCCCGCGTTGGGGAGCCCGACGATGCCGATGGTGAGTGCCACGACGATCTAGCCTACGGGCCGCGAGGCCTCCCACTCGCCACGGGTGATCCGAAAGCACTGCGACTCGCCCTCGTACCACTTCTCGACGACGCCGAGGTCGCTCATGCCGAGCCGCCGGCACACCGCCTGCGACGGGCCGTTGGTCGTGTGGGTGACCGCGAAGATCTCCGCCAGCCCGTCGGCGAACCCCCGGGCGAGCACGCCGCGCGCCGCCTCGCTCGCAAAGCCGAACCCGTGCGAGTCCGGATGCAGGTGCCACCCGATCTCGATCTCACCCGCGTCGCTGTTGGGCAGCGGTACGAGGAGCACCGTCCCCGCAGGTACGCCCGTCTGCTTGACCTCGATCGCCCAGATGCCGGTGTGTGGGTCCTCGGTGCGGCGGTTCTCGTACCTCTCGATCCGCGCGACCGCCTCGGCACGATCCTTCATCAGCTCCGGCTCACCGTCGCAGAGCCACTTGGCGACGTCGTACCGGCTGAGGATGTCCAGGAGCCGGTCCGCCTCGTCGGTACGCCACGGCCGTACCCGGATCCGGTCGGTCTCGAAGACCACGTGCCCGCCGCCCGTCGCCACGTCCTGAACGCTCTCGGTCATCGCGTCCGCCACTCCTCGTACGTCGTGCGAAAACATCGTGACTCCCCCTCGTACCACTTCTCGACAATGCCGAGGTCACGCATCCCGAGCCGCTCGCATACCTCGGCGGACGGCGCGTTGTCGATGAACATCAGGGCATAGACCTCGGGCATAGGGTGCTCGAAGGCGCGAGCTAGGAGCACCGGCGCCGCCTCGGTCACGTAGCCACGCCCGGTGGAGTCCGGGTGCAGGTGCCAGCCGATCTGCACCAGCCCGTCGCTGTTGGGGACGCTCGCGAGCAGGACGGTCCCTGCGACCACCCCGGTGTCCTTTGCCACGATCGCCCAGGCGCCCAACCGCGGATCTGCGGCGTGCAAGGCATCCCACACGTGGACCCACTCACGAGCCTCGGCCAGGTCGCGCATCGGCGTCACCGGAGGGTCGTCGATCCATCGGCGCACGTCGTAGCGGCTGTGGATGTCCAAGACACGCGGCGCGTCGGACTCGCGGTACGCCCGCAGGCGGAGCCGTGTCGTCTCGTACGACTCCTGGTCAGCCACGGGCCAGTCGTACCAGATTGTCGGTGGCCGCTGCCACAGTGTTTCCATGACCGCATCGACAGTCCTCATCCTTCTCGTGGCCGTCGCCCTCGCCCTGGTCGCCGGGCTGGCGGTCGGGCTGCTGCTCGGGTCGCGCACCCTGCGTCGACACGACCTGAGCGCCGTGGACCAGCTCAGCCTGTCCACCGCCGCCACGTCGCAGGCCGTCGCCCCGGTCAAGGAGAGCCTCGACCGCTTCGACGCGCGCCTGCGTGACCTGGAGACCACCCGCACCCGGTGGCACAGCCAGCTCCGCGAACAGGTCGAGGCCGTACGCCAGTCCGGTGACAGCCTGCGCCGCGAGACCGCCTCCCTCGCGACCGCACTGCGGCGTCCGCAAGTTCGCGGGCGGTGGGGCGAGATGCACCTGCGGCGTGCTGTAGAGCTGGCCGGGCTGGTGGAGCGTTGTGACTTCGACCTGCAGACGACGGTTCGCGACGGCGATGCCACCTGGCGTCCTGACATGGTCGTACGCCTCGCCGGCGGCAAGCAGGTCGTCGTCGACTCCAAGGTGCCACTCGATGCGTTCCTGGACGCCACCGAGTGCGAGGACGATGACGAGCGCGCCGCGCACCTGCAGCGCCATGCGCGGCAGCTGCGTTCGCACGTTGACGCGCTGGCCGCCAAGGCGTACTGGAAGCAGTTCGACCGGGCGCCGGAGTTCGTCGTGCTGTTTGTCCCGGCCGAGTCCTTCTTGTCCCAGGCCCTGGAGACCGACCCTTCGCTGCTAGAACGTGCCGCCGTCAGGCGCGTCGTGCTCGCCACCCCCACCACCTTGATCGCGCTGCTGCGCACGGTCGCCTACGCGTGGACACAGGAGAGCCTCACCGCCAACGCGCGCGAGATCCACCGGCTCGCGCGTGAGCTGTACGACCGCCTCGGCAAGGTCGGCGACCACGTCGACAAGCTCGGTCGTTCCCTGTCCGGCGCGGTCGGCAGCTACAACGACGCGGTGGCCTCATTGGAGAGCCGGGTGCTGGTCTCGGCCCGCCGGCTCGCCGACCTCGACGTCACCGACGCACCCCTCGACTCCCCTCAGCTCATCGGCCGCGCCGTCCGGCCACTCACCGCACCGGAGCTGCAAGGCGTACGGTCAACCGATCGCGGCCGCGCAGGCGAGGTCGACGCCTCAGCGCGCCGGGCCGGCTGAGCCGTCATGCCGCGATACCTTGCTGCCGTGGAGCAATGGGAATCACTTTCCCACCGGGCTCCGACCGCTCGGTTGGCCGCCCATGACCTCACCGCCGGCCACGTCGTGGCCGGGGGCTGCGCAGCCATGGCGGTCGTCACCGCCGTCAGCATCTACCGCACCGGCGGGCTCGGCACGTTCTTCGGCGTCGGCTTCGTGCTCATCTGCCTCACCTGCGCCCTCGCCGCCGACGTCCGGGCACTGTTCGCCCCAGGCGTGCTGCCGCCACTGCTGATGATCGCCACCCTCGCGACCGTCGCCGTCTTCGACCCACCGGTGATCGACGTCGACGGGCTGGCCGTCACCGCAGGAGCCACCCAGCGCACGATTGCCGGAGTGATCGACCATGCCACCGCGCTCGTCGTCGGACACGCCCTCGCACTCGCCAGCATCGGCTTGCGCATCCTGACCGCAAGCAGCGCCGCCCGTTCGCCTTCGGCCGACGTCTGAGCCGTCAGCCGACGCCCGACCCCTCCAGCTTGGCTGCGCGCATGTCCCGTCGCAGCTCCGGCGGAAGTGCGAAGATCAGGCTCTCCTGCGCCGTGTGCACCGCCGTGGCGACCGGGTAGCCCCGCTCGACCAGGAAATCCAGCACCCCCTCGACGAGGTCTTCTGGCACCGACGCACCCGACGTCACCCCGACCGACTCGACGCCCTCGAACCACGAGTCCTCCAGCTCGGTGACGTCGTCGACCCGGTACGCCGCCTTGGCGCCCGCCTCGAGAGCCACCTCCACCAGGCGTACGGAGTTGGAGGAGTTCGACGAACCCACCACGACCACCAGGTCCGATGAGCGGGCGATTTCCTTGACCGCGAGCTGCCGGTTCTGCGTCGCGTAACAGATGTCGTCGCTCGGCGGGTCCAGCAGCTGGGGGAACTTCTCGCGCAGGCGGTCAACGGTCTCCATCGTCTCATCGACGCTCAACGTCGTCTGCGACAGCCAGGACAGCTTGGTGCCCTCGGCGAACTCCAGGCCGTCGACGTCGGACGGTGTCTGCACGAGCGTGATGTGGTCAGGGGCTTCGCCTGCGGTCCCCTCGACCTCCTCGTGACCAGCGTGACCGATCAACAGGATGTGGTAGTCCTCCTTGGCGAACCGCTTGGCCTCGTGGTGCACCTTCGTCACCAGCGGGCACGTCGCGTCCACTGTCTTGAGGTTTCGTTCGGCGGCCGCAAGGTGCACCGCCGGGGACACCCCGTGTGCCGAGAACACCACGGTCGAGCCCTCGGGCACCTGGTCCAGCTCTTCGACGAAGATCGCCCCACGCCGCTCCAAGCCCTGGACGACGTGCTTGTTGTGCACGATCTGCTTGCGGACGTACACCGGTGCGCCGTAGAGGTCGAGCGCCTTCTCGACAGTGATCACGGCTCGGTCGACCCCGGCACAATATCCCCGCGGCGCGGCGAGCAGCACGTCACGCTGGCCATCGGTGACTGTTGCCGGCATGCCGAGCGAGACGAAGTCGGGCGAGGTCATGTCTCCATGGTAGGTGAGGCCCCGTACGGCAGATCCCACCGATGTCGGCACCCACCCCTAGGGTGTGCTGCATGGCCCTGACCACCTCACCTGAGTCGCCGGCGCCGCTGCGGCAGATCTCGCACCTGCTGTCGGGCTACATCGGCCGGCTGGGCGCGGTCTGGGTGGAGGGTCAGATCGCCCAGCTCAACCGCCGGGGCGGCATCTGCTTCTTGACGCTTCGCGACGTCGACGCCGACATCTCCGTCTCGCTCACCTGCCATCGCCGGGTCCTCGACATGGCCAACCCGCCGGTGACCGAGGGCGCGCGTGTCGTCGTGCACGCCAAAGCGGAGTTCTACGAGCCCAGCGGCAGCTTGACGCTCAAGGCCGCCGAGATCCGCCCGGTCGGCATCGGCGAGCTTCTTGCGCGCCTGGAGCAGCGCCGACAACTGCTGGCAGCCGAAGGACTCTTCGACCTCGCCCGCAAGCGCCTGCTGCCCTTTCTGCCGCGCGGCGTCGGGCTCGTGACCGGTCAGGCGTCCGCCGCCGAGCGCGACGTGCTCGACAACGCCCGACTGCGCTGGCCCGGTGTGGAGTTCACCGTGCGCCACGCCCTGATGCAGGGTCAGTCCTGCGCCGCCCAGGTGATCGCCGCCGTCGCGTCGTTGGACGCCGACGACAGCGTCGACGTCATCGTGATCGCCCGCGGCGGGGGTTCGGTCGAGGACCTGCTGCCGTTCTCCGACGAAGGGCTCGTACGCGCGGTCGCCGCGACGACCACCTGCATCGTCAGCGCCATCGGGCACGAGCCGGACACGCCGCTGCTCGACCTCGTCGCCGACCTCCGGGCCTCGACGCCGACCGACGCCGCGAAACGGGTCGTGCCTGCGGTCGTCGACGAGCTGGCCGGCATCGCCGCCATGCGCCAACGCGCCCGACTGGCAGTGCACGGCCTGGTCCAGCGCGAGGCGCACGGATTGGCCGGCATCCGGAGCCGGCCGGTGCTCGCTGATCCGTTGTCGATGGTCGCCGAACGCGCCGACACCGTGGCCGATGCCCGGGACCGGGCGCGGCGTTGCCTCGGCCACCGTCTGGACCGCGCGCACGACGAGCTCGGCCACCACCTCGCCCGGGTACGCGGTCTTTCGCCGCGATCCACCCTGGCCCGCGGCTACGCCGTTGCCCAGCGTGCTGACGGCACCGTCATCTCCAGAGTCGGGCAGGTCGACCCCGACGACGAGGTCTCGGTCCGCGTCGTCGACGGTCACCTGCGGCTGCGACTGACCAGCGTCATCCCCACCGACGAAGGAGAGCCAGCGTGAGCGACCAGGACTCCTCGACGCCCGACGCGCGTCCGGCCGACATGTCCTACGAGCGGGCCCGCGACGAGCTCATCGACGTCGTCCGCAAGCTCGAGGCCGGCGGCACCACCTTGGAGGAGTCACTTGCGCTCTGGGAGCGCGGCGAGCACCTCGCCGCCGTGTGCCAGCGCTGGCTCGACGGTGCGCGCGCGCGGCTACAAGCGGCCACGTCCGGCGACGGTCCCCCAGGCGTCGAGACCTCAGGCAGCGGTGAGTGACGCGGCGTAGACCTCGAGGTCCGTCTGCGAGGTGGTCCCGATGACCAAGGTCGTCACTCCCCCGCTGTTGCGGACCAACGCGGTCCGCCCGGCTTCGGCGTCGCGTCGCACGTTCCACGTCTGGCCATCGACCATCGTCGCCCCAGCCGCCGACGTACCCCCGGCGAACGCGTCGATGGTGGCTTCCTCTCCGAGCGTTGTCTGCTCCAGTCCGACATACTCCTCCTCGTTCGCCAACACTCCCAGGTGCCATCGAGGCGGGTCGCCCTTGTCGAAGGTTGCACTCGTGGCGCGCCAGCCCTCCGGCAGGGCCGAGGGCGCAAGGAGCTCGAACGGTGCGAGACTGGCCGCCGTTGCAGCCACGGCTTCGTAGTCGACCGTCGGAGCGACCGACGAGCTGGAGGTGTCCGTACGGGTGAACAGTGCGCCGATACCGACGATCAGCACCAGCAGCACCACGATCGAGCGGACCATGTCCCCCACCGACGAGCTGCCCCGAGCTCGCTGCGGCGCTTGCTGCTGGCCGTCGTCAGTCTGCGTCACGCCCCTATTGTGGCCGGTGGACGATACGCGCAGGTCTCCGGCCGACTGCCGCAAGAGCTTCAACACCCCCGGACGCTAGGATCGGCACTGTCGAGAGGACCCGCGCATGAGCAACGGCGACCTGCCCGCGAACGACCCTGACCAGCACCTCATCCCCGAGCCGCTCACGCCGGCCGCGCTGGCTCCCGACCGCAACATCGCACTCGACCTGGTCCGCGTCACCGAGGCCGCGGCCATGGCTGCGGGGCGTTGGGTGGGCAGAGGGGACAAGAACGGTGCCGACGGCGTCGCCGTCAACGCGATGCGGTCCCTGATCAACACCGTCGGGATGAAGGGCGTCGTCGTCATCGGCGAGGGCGAGAAGGACAACGCGCCCATGCTCTTCAACGGAGAAGAGGTCGGCGACGGCACCGGGCCGGAGTGCGACGTCGCGGTCGACCCCATCGACGGCACCACCCTCACGGCCAAGAGCATGGCCAACGCCGTCTCGGTGATGGCCGTCGCGCCACGGGGTTCGATGTACGACCCATCAGCGGTCTTCTACATGGAGAAGCTCGTCACCGGGCCGGAGGCGGCAGACCTCGTCGACATCCGCCTGCCCATCGAGGAGAACATCGCGATCGTCGCGAGGGCGAAGTCGATGTCCGCCTCGGACATCACCGTCTGTGTGCTGGACCGGCCCAGACACGAGGGGCTGGTCGCCGACATCCGCGCCACCGGCGCCCGGATCAAGTTCATCACCGACGGTGACGTCGCCGGCGCGATCATGGCCGCGCGTCCCGGCACTGGCGTCGACCTGCTGGCAGGCATCGGGGGGACACCTGAGGGAATCATCACCGCGTGTGCGATGAGGTGCGTCGGGGGCGTGATTCAAGGGCGGCTCTGGCCGGTTGACGACGACGAGTCGCAACGCGCCGTCGACGCCGGCCACGTCCTCGACCAGGTGCTGATGACCGCCGACCTCGTCACCAGCGACGACTGCTTCTTCGTCGCCACCGGGATCACCGACGGAGAGCTGATGAAGGGAGTGCGCTACCAGGCCAACAGCGCCACCACCGACTCACTCGTGATGCGCTCACGCAGCGGCACGGTCCGCCGGATCATCAGCGAGCACAAGTTCGAGAAGCTCCGCGCGTACGCCGCGGTCAACTACGAGCACTGATGTCAGGTGCCGGTGCCGCCCCCGTCTTGATCGTCGGCGAGGCGCTCATCGATCTCACCCGGCGCGCCGGAGATGACGAGGTGGCGCGGCCCGGCGGGTCGCCGCTGAACGTCGCGGTCGGGCTGTCCCGTTTGGACGTGCCGGTGACGTTCGCCTCCCAGCTCGGCGACGACGAGCGCGGCGAGCTGCTCCGTGACCGCCTCGATGCCTCGGACGTGGACGTACGCTCGCTGCCGCCGCACCACGGCGACACCTCCACGGCCATCGCCGACATCGGGGCCGACGGCCATGCGACGTACGCGTTCGATGTGACGTGGAACCCCAGTGAGCTGCCGGACGCGGCCGCGTTCGACCTGGTACACGTCGGGTCGATCGGCGCCGCGCTGGCGCCAGGCGCCGACGCGGTGCTGACCCTGGCCGCCGCAGCTGCGTCACACCAGGTCGCGGTGAGCTTCGACCCCAACGTCCGACTCGGCATCACCGCAGATGCGGATGACGTCGTCCGGCGGTTCGACGCGATCGCCGGGCACGCCACCTTCTGCAGGCTCAGCGACGAGGACGCGACCGTGCTGCGACCGGGGGTAGCACCCGAGGTGCTGCTGTCCGAGCTGTGCACGTCCGGTGTTGCGCTCGCGATGATGACGTTCGGCAGCCAGGGCGCTCTGCTGGTCTCCGGTGATGCCCAGGTGCAGCTGGCCTCGAAGCCCACAGAGCTCGTCGACACGATCGGAGCGGGTGACTCCTTCACAGCCGCCGTACTCGCCGGATTGTGCGTGCGTGGCTGGCTAGGCCGGCACCGGTTCGACGTCGCCGACCTGCACTGGCTGGGCGAGCTCGGGACCACCGCGGCGGCAATCGTGTGCTCCCGGCCGGGCGCTGACCCGCCGTGGCTCACAGAGCTGCCGTTGCTGCAGGAGTGATGTCGCTCGCATGCATCGCCGCTCGCGCCGCACCGCCCTAGAATCGGTCGCGTGGCTGAGCAGCTGGCACGACTCCCCGACGGCACCGAGATCTGTCACGAGACGTTCGGTGACCCCGGCGACCCGGCGATGCTGCTTGTCATGGGGCTCGGTTGCCCCATGGGCTGGTGGAGCGTGGAGTTCTGCGAGCTGCTGGTGCAACGTGGGTTCTTCGTCATCCGCTTCGACAACCGTGACACCGGGCGCTCGACGAGGTTCCGCGGTGAGCGCGTGTCACGCCGGCAGCTGGTACGGGCATTTCTCAGGCGTCCGGTCGCGGTCCCGTATTCCATGTCCGCGCTGGCCGACGACGCCTTCGGTCTGCTCGACGATCTGGATCTCGAGCGCGCGCACGTGGCCGGTATCTCGATGGGCGGGATGATCGCACAGACGATGGCGATCGCGCGTCCCGCACGAATCGCGTCGATGACCTCGATCATGTCGACCACCGGGGCCCGCAGAGTCGGCTGGCAGCATCCCAAGCTCTTCCCGAGTCTGCTTGCCCCGGCCGGCAACGCGCGGGAGAGCTACGTGCGGCGATCGTTGCGCAGCGCCACCCTGATGAGGTCACCGGGCTTCGACCTCGACACCGACTACGTCATCGCCAGGGCCGAAGAGACCTTCGACCGCGGCTGGTCGTCCAGCGGCGTGGTGCGCCAGATGCTCGCGGTCCTGACCCAGCCCGACAGGACGCGCGACCTGCAGCACTTGACGATGCCGGTCTGTGTCATCCACGGTCTGAACGACCCCATGGTGCACAGGTCAGGTGGCCAGGCGACGGCGGCCGGCATACCGGGTGCCCAGCTGGTGACCATCCCGGGGATGGGACACGACATGCCGCGGGCGCTCTACGTCACGATCATCGACGCGATCACGCGTACCGCCCGGCGGGCCAGCGTCTCGCACTGACCCGCCGGGCGGGCGCCTGTCACGGCACCGCTCTGGCCAGCACGACGATGTTGTCGGTGTAGTGGAAGCCGCCGCCGCTCGTCCGCACCCGGTCGGTGCAGCTGATCAAGGCGATCTTGTGACGTCCCGTCGTGGCGAAGGCCCGGTGGGGCAGCGCCCGGCTCCGGGAGTAGCGGTCCTTGGCGAAGACCCGGTACGTGAACGTCTCGCCGCCGCGGTGCACCCGCACCCGGTTGCCGCGGTGGACGTCGGTGAGGTTCCACATCGCTCCGGGGTCGTCGCTACGGTCCGACACGTGTCCGGCGATGACCGTTGAGCCGATCAGGTCACCGGGCCGCGCACTCCTGTCGAGCCACCCCAGGCGGTCGACATCTCCGGGCAGGTCCATCGTGCCGTGTGACGCACCGACGAGGGCGGCTCCGGCCACGATGCGCGCAGCGGGGACCTCGACCCAGGCGGCCCGACGATGTGCCCGCGCCGGCACCGCATCAGCGCGGCCAGAGACGGTGTAACCGGCGTCGATCGTCGGCGGCGCGTACCACCGCTTGCGGACCAAGGTCGTCTCCGAGCGCGTCGCGCAACGGTGCGTCGCGCCCACGTTGCGCGCGTCACCTGGCAGCCGCACGAGCCACGTGTAGCGCCCCGGGCGGTGGACCTTCACCGGCGGTGTGCGGTAGGTCCCGTTGCCGTCGACGGTGAACCGCACACGGCGCACCACCGTCTGCTTGTCGCACCGTAGCTGGGCACGTTGCCTCGCGGGGCCGTACAGCTCGGCGACGGCCGTGCGGTGGTAGCCCGGTTCCAGACCGGTGACCCTGACGATGTCCCGGAACACCGTGCCCGGTGTCACGTCGAAGTCCGACGTCATCGTGCTCACCTGCGGGTGCCCCTTGATCGTCACGGTGTCGGCAGCGCGTACCTGCTCGGTACGCCCGGCGACGAGCATCCGTTGAGCGCGCCGGTCGTGGGGCTCGGCCACCCACACTCTGCTCGACGCGAGGTCGCGGGCGGCGGCCCGGACCTGATAGGTGCCGGGGTTTCGAACGGTGAAGGAGACGTGGGCGGTGCCGTCGTTGCCGGTCACCTTCGTCAACTCGCTGCCGGGCCGCCCAGGCAGCCTCACGCGCACCTTGGCGCCAGCGATTGGTCGGCCCGTGCGCCTGGACGTCAGCCGCACCATGGCCGAGACCCCGCCGTCGTCGGTGACGGTCGTCGCACCGACGTACAGCCGCGCCGGACCCGAAAGCCGCTTGGATGCACCCAGCATCTGCCGCGCTAGTCCCTTGATCTCACGACCGTGGCCGGTGGCGCGCAACCGCTGGTCCGAGCGCGAGCGGCCGAAGCCGTACGCCCCACGGGTCATCAGCGCGTGCACAGCGGTGTCGACAGCGGCAGCACGCTTCTTGCTTTCGGTCTCGCCGTGGGCGGACAGGATCCATCCGGCGCGCCTGAGCGCTGCCGGACCGACCGGCTTGCCGCTGACCCGTTTCCAGTGTGAGACCAGTCGCGGCGAGGAGTAGCCGCCGGCGAAGCTCGGGCCGCGCTTCAGCGGGTCGGCGCAGTAGACTTTGGGGCCGCCGTTGCTTGTCTGGTAGGAGCCGATCCAGCCGCCGTGTTGCCCTGAGGCGGTGGGGATCTTGTAGCCGACCGCCTGGTGGCCGGCTCTCTGGGCTGTGGCGGGCGCTTGGGCCGAGGCACACACCAAACTGGGGGCGGCCACGGCGAGCACGAGGGTACGAAGAAGTCGTCGAGGAGTCATGCGACCGACGATGCTGGCTGACGGTGTGCTCCCACAGCCGTCCAACGCGCAGCTGTGGACAGCCGCTCGGGGCGCGATACCTGTGGACAACTCCCGGTCGGTTTCCTTCCTCCTGCGGGACGTCATCCAGTTTCGGTCGCTATGGCGACCCAGTTTGGATCACGTCCCGCGGGGCGGAGACTTTCGGGCGACGATAATGTCGCCCCCATGAGCGATGAGACCGACTACCGGATCGAGCACGACACCATGGGCGAGGTCAAGGTGCCGGTCGAGGCGTTGTGGCGCGCTCAGACGCAGCGCGCGGTCGAGAACTTCCCCATCTCCGGCACACCGATCGAGCCGCAGCACATCAAGGCACTCGCGCAGATCAAGGCAGCCTGTGCCACGGCCAACGCCGAGCTCGGCGTCATCGAGCGGGACCTCGCGGACGCGATCGTCGCTGCCGCCGACGAGGTCGCGGCAGGGCAGCACGACGCAGAGTTCCCGATCGACGTGTTCCAGACCGGCTCGGGCACCAGCAGCAACATGAACACCAACGAGGTGATTGCGACGCTGGCCACCCGGCGTCTCGGCCGGGACGTCCACCCCAACGACCATGTCAACGCGAGCCAGTCCAGCAACGACGTCTTCCCCACCTCCATCCACGTGGCCGCGACCGCCGCCGTCACCGAGCTGCTCATCCCGGCGCTCGACCACCTGGCCGTCTCGTTGGAGGCCAAGGCCGCCGAGTTCGCCGAGGTCGTCAAGTCCGGCCGTACCCACCTGATGGACGCCACCCCGGTCACGCTGGGCCAGGAGTTCGCCGGGTACGCCGCCCAGGTCCGCCGCGGTGTCGAGCGGGTCGAGTCCGCGCTCCCCCGGGTCGCCGAGGTGCCGTTGGGCGGGACGGCCGTCGGCACCGGCATCAACACCCCACGCGGATTCCCGCAGCGGGTGATCGAGATCCTTGTCCGCTCCACCGGCCTGCCGCTGACCGAGGCCGCCGACCACTTCGAGGCCCAAGGTGCCCGCGACGGGCTCGTCGAGCTGTCCGGCCAGCTACGTACGATCGCGGTCAGCCTCACCAAGATCTGCAACGACCTGCGCTGGATGGGATCTGGCCCTCGTACCGGCCTGGCGGAGATCGCACTGCCTGACCTGCAACCCGGTTCGAGCATCATGCCCGGCAAGGTCAACCCGGTGCTGCCTGAGGCGACGCTCATGGTCGCCGCCCAGGTGATCGGCAACGACGTGACGGTCACGACCGCGGGGGCCGCCGGCAACTTCGAGCTCAACGTCATGCTTCCTGTCATCGCCCGCAACGTGCTCGAGTCTGTCAGGCTGCTGTCCAACGTCAGCGTGTTGCTCGCCGACCGTTGCGTCGACGGGATCGTGGCCGACGTCGAGCGCGCCCGCGAGTACGCCGAGTCCTCGCCCTCGGTGGTGACGCCACTCAACCGCTACATCGGGTACGAGGCGGCGGCGACAGTCGCCAAGCAGGCGGTCAAGGAGCGCAAGACGATCCGCGAGGTGGTGCTCGAGCTCGGTTTCGTCGAACGCGGCGACCTCACCGAGGCTCAGCTCGACGACGCCCTCGACGTGCTCTCCATGACGCACCCCTGACGTTGTCCGGCTGTCCGCCGTTGTAGCGCTGCGCCGGTACCGTGCGGCCGCGACGTACCGTGCGGCCGCGCCCGCCGTGCGTACTGTGCACGGGGACCTACCACTGTGCACGGAGTATTTCGCGAGCACAGTGGCGGTTTCCCACGTCTACGTGGGAACCCCCCCCCCGGTCACGAGGTGCGGCGAGCGAGCAGGTAGCCGTCGCGGGAGAAGACCTCCTCGTACGACGTGCCGGGGTGCTGCTGCTCGGCGTACTGCACGACGTCCGGCGCGGTGCCCCCCCAACCGGCTTGCTGGTCAATCAGCATGTAGTCCGGTACGGCCGCTCCGATGGTGCCTACCCAGTAGACCGGCCGGTCACCGGCCAGGTGGGTGATGAGGCCGATGTCGGTCTCGACGCTGGCGCCGGCCGGGAGCGCGGCGATGACGTCCTCGGCCGACCGCCCCCGAGGGCTCTCGGCGTAGGTCCCTGGTTGTACCAAGCCCGCCAGCGGGTATTGCGGCAGCAGAGCAAGTGCTACGGCAACGGCTACGGCCGGAGCGTGCACGGCGTAGCGGCCGACCCAGCCGCGTTCCTCGCACACGCGGGCCATCGCGTCGACCATCGCGACGAAGACGACCGGCATCAGCACGAGCGAGTAGTGGAAGTCGGTGTCCCAGTAGTACGCGTTGTCGCCGACGAAGCGCCACGCCAAGGTGGGGCCGGCGACCAGCACCCACGGCGAACGCAGGGCGAGGAACCCCGTCACCCCGAGCGTGACGAGCACGGTCATCACCTTGGTGTCCCACTGCGTGACCAGTGTCGCGACCGGTCCGGCGCCGCCGCTCCCACCGCCGAGCACATCGACGTAGTCGTAGACACCGTCCGGGTTGGCCGCGGGGATCAGCACCAGCAGCACGAGCGCGAAACCCAGCAGGCCACCCACCGCGAGCAGCAACCCGATCTTGCGGGCACCGCTCACCGCCACGGCGGCACCGACCGCGACGACGGTCAGGCCCAGGTCCTCCTTCACCAGCAGCAACAGCCCTGCCCACAGAGCGACGCAACCCCAGCGGCGGTCGACATACGCCTCGCCAGCGAGCGCCAGCAACACGGCCGCGAACGCCACCTCGTGGAAGTCCACGTAGATTGCTGCGGCGATGCCGAACGACAGCCCGTACGCGACCGCGACCGCGAGACCGGAGCCGAGACCCAACCGCCTGATCGCCAGCCGGGCGATCGGGACGACCGAGAATCCCACCGCGACCGCCTGGGCGACCAGCAGGGTGCGGGGGTCGGGGAAGATCCGGTAGAATGGCGCGACGAGCGCGATGATCGGCGAGAAGTGGTCACCCAGGATGTTGAAGCCCGGGCCCTTGATGTCGACGACGGGGGCGCCGAGGTTGGCGTAGCCCGCGATCGCCTGGGTGAAGATGGCGTTGTCCCAGGACGGGGTCTCGAACCGGCTGAAGCGTTGCAGGGACACCGTCGCGTACGCCACCGTGAAAACCAGCCACAACGCGTAGGGCGCCAAGCGTGTGGCGACCGGCGGGCGGTCGCGCTGGCCGCGGGCGTCGGTACCGGCGTCGGCGCGCTGATCCAGTCGGCTCACCCGAACAGTCTGGCAGGTGACCGCTTGACACCCCGATGTTTCCACTGGCAACATCGGGGGGTGCGCGAGACCTACCACCACGGGGACCTTCGGCGGCGTCTGCTTGACCTGACCGCCGAGACCGTGGCCGGCCGCGGGGTCTCGGAGGTCTCGCTGCGCAGTCTCGCCCGAGCGGCCGGCGTATCGCACACGGCGCCGCGCAACCACTTCGGCTCCCGCGCCGGGCTCCTCACCGCCTTCGCCACCGAAGGGCACCTGATTCTCGCCGAACGGCTGCGCGAGGGCGCCGCGACGAGCTTCCTGGAGACCGGTGTGGCGTACGTCGAGTTCGCGTCGGCGCACCCCGCACACTTCGCCGTGATGTTCAGCCACGAGGACCTGGTCGTCGACGACCCGGCCTTCGTCGCGGCCCGGCAACAGACGTTCGGTGTCCTGTGCGCCGGCGTCGAGGGCCTGCAGGACGCCGGCAAGGTATCGGACGCCGCCGCCGCAGCGATAGCCGGCTGGTCGCTCGTGCACGGCCTCGCCACCCTCGCCCTCACCGGGAACCTCGACGCCTCGTCGGTTCGTGCCTACGTCGCCGAGCCGGACCTGTCGGCGCTTGCCCGCCGTGCCGCGAGCATGCTCTACGGCTCGGGCACAACCGCCGCCCCGGCCGCCGCTGAACGAAAGGAAGTCTGATGCTCCAGCCCTCATCGGCCACCCTGGCGGGCGCCGTGCTGCTCTCCGTCGTCGGTATCGCCTACGGCGGGACCTTCATGCTGCGCGTCGTCACGCGGCAGGTCCAGGCGAACGACCTGCAGAGGAGCTTCTTCCGCGCGGGACACGCTCACGCCGGTGTCCTGGTGATCCTCGGCCTCGTCGTCGTCCAGCTGATCGACTCGGCGGGCGTCGGCGGAGTACCGAGAGGCCTGTCGACCGGAGTGTTGTGGGCGGCGATCCTGATGCCGGCCGGGTTCTTCCTTTCCGTGCTCGGGCGTGATCCGCGAAAGCCGAACCGACTCATCTGGATGGTGTGGGCCGGTGCCGCCGTGCTGACCGTCGGGTTGGTGGCCGCCGGGTGGGGGCTGCTCAGCACCGGTCTACGCGGCTGACGTACTGGATCGGCGCCACGGACCTGTTGCCACAACTGCGACAACGCGCAAGAGTGGTTCGAGGAGCCGTTACGCGTCGCTGAGAGAAGGAGGACCGCAGTGCGCTTCGACCTGACCAGCCCCGAGGTCCGCTCGGCCCATCGCGTCGGCCGGCCGGTCACCCGGCGGGCGAAGAGAAGCGAACGACGGCGGCTCACCCAACAGGACCGCCACGCCGCACACTTGGCCGAGCTGCACTGCATCAGGGGCGTTCTCGCAGATGCGATCGCCGTGGTCAGCGCCGGATGGCTCCAGCACGACTGGTTCGCCGTCACTGATGAGCACGGCCACCGGCGCAGGGTCGCCGCGAACAACGTCCACGTCGTGGCCGGCGCAGACGTGTCCGGCGCTTGCCTCGTCGGGGCTATCGTCCACGCCGCTGGCGGACCGTCCGAAACACACACCCAGCTTGTGCAGCGCACGCTTGACCTCACCTGGCACGCGCTCTACGAGGGCGTACGCCGCCCGGTGCGCTGGTGTCCGGCCCCGGCGATCCGTACAGCGCACGTCCGCGACCTCACGCGCTGGAACGACCAGCACGAACGCACGGCCGATGCAGTGGTAGAGCTGCTCCACTCAGCCGTGC
>Ga0136622_10000413_pt1 | contig 17504 bp, 21 predicted proteins | sample AntDrymUQ4482106_2_FD_104803 | JGI IMG/M metagenome (GOLD analysis project Ga0136622, IMG submission 104803) | Polar desert sand microbial communities from Dry Valleys, Antarctica - metaG UQ448 (21.06) | ecosystem: Environmental > Terrestrial > Soil > Desert | place: Antarctica: Dry Valley...
ATCACGTTCAACCCGACCGAGGTCGCCGACAACATGAAGAAGTACGGCGGATTCATCCCGGGGATCCGCGCAGGGAAGCCGACTGAGGAGTATCTCGCCTACGTGCTGTCCCGGATCACCCTGCCCGGTGCGTTGTACCTCGGCCTGATCTCCCTGGTGCCGCTGATTGCGTTCGTGCTGATCAACGCGAACCAGAACTTCCCCTTCGGAGGCACCAGCATCCTGATCATGGTCGGCGTCGCCCTGGACACGGTGAAGCAGATCGAGAGCCAGCTCCAGCAGCGGAACTACGAAGGATTCCTGCGCTGATGCGGCTCATCCTGATGGGCCCCCCGGGAGCCGGCAAGGGGACGCAGGCGAAGATCATCGCCGGTCGGTTCTCGATCCCGGCGATCTCCACCGGTGACATCTTCCGGGCCAACGTCAGGGACGAGACCCCGTTGGGGCTCAAGGCCAAGGGGTACATGGACGGCGGTGACTACGTGCCGGACGACATCACCAACGGGATGGTCCGCGAGCGCATCGCCGAGGACGACATGCAACAGGGGTTCCTGCTCGACGGGTACCCACGCACCGTCTCCCAGGTCGAGGTCCTCGACGACGCGCTCCAGGACTCCGGCAACACCCTCGATGCCGTGGTCGTCTTGACCGTGCCTGAGGAACAGCTCGTGCAGCGGCTGCTGAAACGGGCGCGTGACGAGGGTCGCGGCGACGACACGGAGGAGGTGCTGCGGCATCGGCAGGACGTCTTCCACGAGCAGACCGAACCGCTGATCTCGGTCTACGAGGACCGCGGGGTGCTCATACGCATCGACGGGATAGGCAGCGTCGAGGATGTCTCGGCGCGAGTGTTCGCCGAGCTCGACCGTGTCGCGGCCGAGCGCGCCAGCTAGGCCGCTTCGAGGATCGTCATGCTTCGAGAACGCGGGATCGAGATCAAGACCCCGTCGCAGGTCGAGCGGATGCGCGCTGCCGGGCTGGTGGTGGGGGAGACACTCGAGCTCCTGCAGAGCGCCCTGCGTGCTGGAATGACCACGCTCGACCTCGACCGCATCGCCGAGGACAGCATCCGGGCCTCGGGTGCGACGCCGTCCTTCAAGGGCTACCACGGGTTCCCCGGGTCGATCTGCGTCTCGGTCAACGACGAGGTGGTGCACGGCATCCCCGGTGACCGGGTGGTCGCCGACGGCGATGTGGTCTCCATCGACTGTGGCGCCATCGTCGACGGCTGGCACGGCGACGCGGCGCTGACCATCCCGGTCGGATCGGTTCCTGCCGAGGTGACCGAGCTGATCCGGGTGACCGAGGAGGCGTTGTGGCGAGGCCTCGCCGCGGCCGCTCTCGGCGGGCGGGTCACCGACATCTCCCACGCCGTGGAGACCTACGTCCGCTCGCAGGGACGTTTCGGGATCTTGGAGGAGTACGTCGGCCACGGGATCGGCTCGGCGATGCACCAGCCGCCGAACGTGCCCAACCATGGCCGGCCGGGCAAGGGACCGAGGCTGGTCGAGGGCCTCGCGCTTGCTGTGGAACCGATGGTCGTCGCCGGGAGGCCGGACAGCAGAGTCCTCGATGACGACTGGACCGTCGTCACCCGGGACGGCTCGCCGGCTGCCCACTTCGAGCACACCTTCACGCTGACCCCTCGCGGCACGTGGGTGCTGACCGCCCTCGACGGCGGCGAGTCCAGGCTCACCGAGCTCGGCGTCCCCTTCGGTGGCTCCTGAATCCTGGACCGCCAGCACATGACCCACCTCATGCTGATACCCAGCCCCTTTCTGGGCTCGGCGGTGTGGGAGCCGGTCGCCTCGCTGCTGCGCCGTGACGGGTGCTCGGTCAACGTGGCCACGTTTCCCACTGCGCCGCGGCGGCCCGGTGACGTCATCGATGCTCTGCTCAGCCAATTTCCGGAAGCGACCCCCGTCCTTGTGCCGCACAGCAACGCCGGGTTGTACGTCGCTGCGGTGGCTGCGCAGCTGCCCCTTGCGGGCATCGTGTTCGTGGACGCGCTGATCCCCGCTCCGGACGAGTCGACACCGGTGGCAGCCGACGACTTCGCTCGTGCGATGGGTGCCTTGGCTGACTCGGACGGACTGCTACCCCCGTGGACGCGATGGTGGCCGGAGGAGGCCACCTCTGGCCTCTTCCCTGACCCGCGAACCCGCACCGTCGTGGAGGCACAACAGCATCGGTTGCCGGCTGACTACCTCGAGCAGTCTGTGCCCAGTCCACCCGGGTGGGACCAGACCCGGGCGTCGTACCTCGGGTTCGGTGACACCTATGCCGAGGAGCAAAGTGCCGCGGCCGCGCGCGGGTGGCCTGTTCGCAACCTCCCGGGCCGACACCTGCACATGCTCATCGATCCGCCGGCGGTCGCGACGGCCATCCGGTCTCTGGCCGAGCCGTCAGACGTGCACTCTCGTCGAAGTACCGGGGTGTAATACCGCAAATCGGTCAGTCGGGCGGACGAGAGCCTGCCCGACTGGTCGCGTGCTCCGCGATTAGGGCTCCGGAGGCCGATCCGGCTACACTGGTACGTCGGCCCGAGTGGGCCTGTTTCGTGGCGCCCTGCGGCTGCCCGGCAATCGAGAGCGGTTCCCCTGACCCGGTTCTGCGTCGTGCCCGCCGGAGGTGTCCCCGTGAGAGAACCGCTCGAGCCGGACGTGCAGGCACATCAGGCGATGAGATTGTGGAGGACATGCCGAACAAAGAAGGCGTGATCGAGATGGAGGGCTCGGTTGTCGAGGCTCTCCCGAACGCGTTCTTCCGGGTCGAGCTCAGCAACGGGCACAAGGTCCTGGCTCACATCAGCGGCAAGATGCGCCAGCACTACATCAGGATCCTTCCCGAGGACCGGGTCGTCGTCGAGCTGTCGCCGTACGACCTGACCCGCGGGCGGATCGTCTACCGCTACAAGTAAGCAAGCAACCGAAGAAGCGAGAAGAGAGCACCGCGCCATGAAGGTCAACCCGAGCGTCAAGCCGATGTGCGACAAGTGCAAGGTCATCCGTCGCCATGGCCGCGTGATGGTGATCTGCCCGAACCCGCGGCACAAGCAGCGCCAGGGGTAAGTGGTCATCTCGACAGGCTCGATACATCGCTCGACAAGCTCGACCACCCGCGAGGCACGACAACTGAATACATCGAACGTGATCGCTGAGCCCGTCCTGCGACGGGCGAACCACCCCCGGGCAGAGGCCGGGGCCCGGTCTCGACCGGGACGCGACACGACACGACACCTCTGTGAAGAAGGGAACCGCCATTCATGGCACGCCTCGTTGGTGTTGACCTGCCGCGTGACAAGCGCATCGAGGTCGCACTCACCTACATCTACGGCGTCGGCCGCACCCGCGCCCTGGCGGTGCTCTCCACGACGGGCGTCGACCCGAACATGCGAGTTCACCAGCTCGGCGACACGGAGCTCGTCAAGCTACGTGACGAGATCGAGGCGAGCTACAAGATCGAGGGTGACCTCCGACGCGAGGTCCAGGCCGACATCCGCCGCAAGATCGAGATCGGCAGCTACCAGGGACGCCGCCACCGTCAGGGCCTGCCCGTGAGGGGTCAGCGCACCAAGACCAACGCGCGCACCCGCAAAGGCCCCAAGCGCACCGTCGCCGGCAGGAAGAAGGTCAAGTAATGCCTCCCAAGAGCCGCCAGGCCGGCGCCAAGAAGGTACGCCGCAAGGAGAAGAAGAACATCGCTCAGGGCGAGGCCCACATCAAGAGCACGTTCAACAACACGATCATCACGATCACCGACCCGACCGGCGCGGTGATCGCCTGGGCCTCTGCCGGGACCGTCGGATTCAAGGGCTCGCGCAAGTCCACACCGTTCGCCGCGCAGACAGCTGCGGAGGCCGCCGGGCGACGGGCGATGGACCACGGCATGAAGAAGGTCGACGTCTTCGTCAAGGGGCCGGGTTCGGGCCGAGAGACAGCCATCCGCTCGCTGGGCGCGATCGGGCTCGAGGTCGGGACCATCGCCGATGTCACACCCACCCCCCACAACGGATGCCGCCCGCCCAAGCGGCGGCGCGTCTGATGCCGGCCCTGTCCCACAGCGCACCGAAGGAGCTCTAAGACCATGGCCCGTTACACCGGTCCGATGACGAAGAAGTCGCGTCGCCTCGGCGTCGACCTCGTCGGCGGCGACCAGGCCTACGAGAAACGTCCCTACCCACCCGGTCAGCACGGCCGCGGCCGGATCAAGGAGAGCGAGTACCTTCTCCAGTTGCGGGAGAAGCAGAAGGCGCGACTGACCTACGGAGTGCTCGAGAAGCAGTTCCACCGCTACTACACAGAGGCGAGCAGGCGCTCCGGGAAGACCGGCGACAACCTGCTGCAGCTGCTCGAGTGCCGTTTGGACAACGTCGTCTACCGAGCCGGGTTCGCCCGGACGCGTCGTCACGCACGCCAGCTCGTCACACACGGGCACTTCACCGTCAACGGCAAGAAGGTCGACATACCGTCCTTCCAGGTGACCGCGCACGACGTGATCGACGTGCGCGAGAAGTCGTTGGAGATGACCCCGTTCATCGTGGCTCGTGAGACCCACGGTGAGCGCATCGTCCCCGCCTGGATGGAGTCCCTGCCCAACCGCATGCGCGTCCTCGTGCACCAGGTCCCAGTCCGACAACAGATCGACATCCCAGTCCAAGAGCAGCTCATTGTCGAGTTCTACTCGAAGAAGTAACCACCCTCCCGCTCAGTTCGAGCCCGCCATATAGCGGGCGGCTCGGAAAGGAAAGACACAGTGCTCATCGCCCAACGCCCCACCCTGTCCGAAGAGACCGTCGGCGAGTTCCGCTCGCGGTTCGTGATCGAGCCGCTGGAGCCCGGCTTCGGCTACACCCTCGGCAACTCGCTGCGGCGCACCCTGCTCTCCTCGATCCCCGGCGCCTCGGTGACCAGCATCAGGATCGACACCGTGCTCCATGAGTTCTCGACCATCGAGGGCGTCAAGGAGGACGTCACCGAGGTCATCCTCAACCTCAAGGACCTCGTCGTTTCCTCCGAGCACGACGAACCGGTCACGATGTACCTGCGCAAGCAGGGTCCCGGTGATGTCACCGCGGCAGACATCGCGCCTCCGGCGGGTGTCGAGGTGCACAACCCCGACCTGCGCATCGCCAGCCTCAACACGAAGGGCAAGCTCGAGATGGAGCTGGTCGTCGAGCGGGGTCGTGGCTACGTCAGCTCGGTGCAGAACAAGGCGGGTGACGTCGAGATCGGCCGGATGCCGGTTGACTCGATCTACAGCCCGGTGCTCAAGGTGACCTACAAGGTCGAGGCGACGCGTGTCGAGCAGCGCACGGACTTCGACCGCCTGGTCATCGACGTCGAGACCAAGCAGTCGATCCGTCCTCGCGACGCGATCGCCTCTGCGGGCAAGACGCTCGTCGAGCTCTTCGGGCTTGCCCGTGAGCTCAACATCGAGGCGGAGGGCATCGACATCGGCCCGTCACCCGTCGACGAGCAGCTGGCTGCCGACCTGGCGCTCCCGGTCGAGGACCTCCAGTTCACCGTCCGGTCCTACAACTGCCTCAAGCGTGAGGGCATCCACACCGTGGGTGAGCTCATCTCACGCTCGGAGCAGGACCTGCTCGACATCCGCAACTTCGGTGCGAAGTCGATCGACGAGGTCAAGGCCAAGCTCGCCGAGATGGGCCTGTCCCTTAAGGACAGTGCTCCCGGGTTCGACGCGGCGGCCGCCTTGGCGGCGTACGAGGATGACGACGACTCGTTCGTCGAGGACGAGCAGTACTAGACCCACCGGAAGCAACATCTATCCGGGTACCTGATACGGCTCGGAAGAGAAGAGACACGCGATGCCCACCCCGAAGAAGGGCCCACGCCTCGGCAGTGGTCCGGCCCACCAGAAGCACATCATCTCGAACCTGGCGACCAGCCTGTTCGAGCATGGCGCGATCACCACGACCGAGGCGAAGGCGCGGGTGCTGCGTCCGGTGGCCGAGCGGCTGATCACCAAGGCCAAGCGTGGTGACCTGCACGCGCGCCGGCAGGTGCTCACCACGATCCGCAACAAGGGCGTCGTACACGTCCTCTTCGAGGAGATCGCGCCGCGCTTCGCGGAGCGGCCCGGTGGCTACACCCGCATCACCAAGCTCGGCCCGCGCAAGGGCGACAACGCCCCGATGGCGGTGATCGAGCTGGTGACCGAGGACTACCAGCCCAAGCAGCGCGCGGCGAGGACCGAGCAGCGGCCCACGGCGGCAACCCCGGCTGCTGAGCCGGAGAGCATGGAGCCGGAGACCGTCGTTGCGTCGCCTGGTGCCGACACGGAGGCGTTCGAGGAGACGGAGGGCGGCTTCGCTGGCAAGTACCCCGACTCCCACGTCCCCCTCGAGAACGCCGATCAGGCCCCGGAGGGCTACCCGGTCAAGGGCAACGAGGACTCGATGAAGTACCACGCGCCCGACGGACAGTGGTACGACCAGACCACTGCGGAGGTCTGGTTCGCCTCCGAGGAAGCAGCCGAGGCGGCAGGTTTCAGCAAGGCCGGCGAGTAGTCGCACCGGAGGCTCCGCGATGCGGCTGCGACTGGACCTGGGCTACGACGGCACAGACTTCCACGGCTGGGCGAGACAACCGGAGCTGCGGACCGTCCAGGCCACTCTGGAGGATGCGCTCTCCCTCGTGCTGCGCACCAACAGCGCTGACGTGACCTGCGCGGGGCGGACCGACGCAGGAGTCCATGCCCGAGGTCAGGTCGTGCACGTCGACGTGCGCGAGCAGGACGTGGTCGCGGCCGCCGGCCGGGGTACGTCGCCGCGCCTCGAGGCACTGCTGAGACGGCTGAACGGCGTGCTCCCCGACGACGTGCGCCTCCACCGCTGTCGCGAGATGCCGCTCACCTTCGACGCGCGGTTCTCTGCGCTGTGGCGCCGCTACGCCTATCGGATCGCCGACGATCCGGAAGCGGTTGACCCGTTGGCGCGACGACATGTCTTGGCGTGGCCTCGCCGGCTCGACCTGGACGCGATGAACCAGGCGGCCACGGGGCTGCTGGGTGAGCACGACTTTGCGGCGTTCTGCAAGCAGCGCGAGGGTGCCACGACCACGCGCACGATGCTCGAGCTGCGCTGGACGCGTGACGCGAGCGGTCTCACGGTCGCCACGGTCCGAGCGGACGCGTTCTGCCACAACATGGTGCGGGCACTGGTCGGTTGTCTGCTCGCGATCGGTGAGGGTCGACGGCCGCCCGGATGGGCCGGTGAGCTGCTTCTGCTGCGAGCCCGCGACAGCGCGGTGACCGTCGTACCCCCGCACGGGCTGACGCTCGAGGAGGTCGGCTACCCGCCCGATGCCGCGCTCGCCGAGCGGGCGCGCGTCACGCGTGCCACCCGGACCCCACTGCTGGAGCAGCGCGGTGTCGGCAGTGAGTGACGAGCACTACTTCGCGGCCGACCCTCAGGTGGCGTTTCACCGGGTGCCGGTGCGCGCGCGGGTGTGGGGTCGCGACCTGAGGCTCACCTCCGGGCCCGGCGTCTTCGCGAAGGGACGTCTCGACATCGGCACCGCCGTGATGTTCCGCGAGACCGAGCCCCCGACAGCGGGGACTTTCTTGGACCTCGGCTGCGGTTTCGGCGTGATCGGGCTCGCGCTTGCCTCAGCCGTGCCCGAGTCGAGGGTCTGGGCCGTCGACGTCAACGAGCGGGCCGTGCTGCTCGCGAACGAGAACGCCGTCTCACTCGACGTGGCAGACCGATTCACAGCGGTGACTCCCGGGCAGGTCCCGCCCGAGGTCACCTTCGACGAGATCTGGTCGAACCCACCGATCCGGATCGGCAAGCAAGCCATGCACGAGCTGCTGCTCACCTGGCTGCCCCGGCTGGGTCCCACCGGTCGGGCGGTGCTGGTCGTCGGCAGGAACCTCGGCGCGGACTCGCTGCAGCGTTGGCTGGGCGAGCAGGGCTATCCCACGACGCGGCTGGCCAGCGCGAAAGGCTTCCGGGTCCTGGAGGCGACCCGCGCCTGACCAAGGGTCCGCGGCGTCACGACAGCTGATCGAGCAGGTCCTGCGCGTCGACCGAGCCGGGCGCCGCTCCCTCGCGAGCCATCCGCACCGCCGTCCTCCGCAGCAGCTCGTTGGCGGGTGCGCTGAGGCCGTGCAGCCGTGCCAGCAGCACGATCTCGCCGTTCAGGTACTCCGACTCGATGCTGCCGGTGGCTCTGTGCAGGCTCTGCCAGGACGAGCCGCCGCTGCGCGGACGACCAGTGACGCCACCGCGGCGCAGGATGTCGCCGCGCCGGGCGCTGTCCTGGTCCGCAGTGACCACGGGCAGGCCGGCACTCGAGAGCACCCTCTCGCCCTCCTGCTGGACGCGCGCCCTGAGCTCGTCGGATCCCGGGCCGGACTCGCAGCAGGCCTGCACCGCGTTGCCGAGGTTCATGATCAGCTTGCGGTGCTTCCAGGCCATGATGTCGGGCCGCGGCTCGGACTCGAACCCCGCGCCGCGGAACGCCTGCACCACCGTGTGGGTGGTGTCGTCGACCCCGTCGGGAAACGCGCCGGTGTCCAGGATTCCCGGCACCGGAGCACAGTGCGCCTCGACGACTCCGGGGTCGATGTGCGCGGTGGGCATCATCACGCAGACTCCCTGCACGTCCGCGAAGAACCGCAGGGCGAGCAGCTCGTTGCCCACGCCGTTCTGCACGCAGACCAGCGGGACGCTGGGAGGAGCGGTCGCGGACAGGTCGCTGAGGGCAGCTTGACTCTGCTGGCTCTTCACAGCGAGAAGTACGACGCTCGGCCGACCCCAGTCGATTTCCGACGCTCCCGCGGCCGCCTTGACATCGTGCCGCGATGTCCCGTCGGGTGAGGCGAGGGTCAGGCCGTGCTCGCGAATGGCGCGCAGGTGCTCGCCGCGCGCCACCAGCACGACCTCGAGCCCGGCGTCGTACAACCTCGCGCCGAGGACTCCACCGACCGCGCCGGCGCCGTAGACCACCCACTGCATCCCGCCAAGGTAGCGGTCGGGTCAGGAAGCGGGCCCGAGCTCGGCGGCGCGCTGCATCAGCGCCCCGAGCACGGGCTGCTGGCTGCCGGGCACCTCGATGTCGAGCACCAGCCTCCCGGGTTGCGCCGCCGGAGCGAGGGTGAAGGTGAAGAACGAGCAGCACTCGGACTCACGCGCCGTGAGGTCGCGGATCTGGTGCTCGACACCGGGGGCGCCGGCGTCGAAGGTGAGGCGACCTCGCGTCGGAGCCGGCTGCTCGACGCCGACGAGGTGTGCGGCGAACAGCTCCTCGAACTCCGCGACGCGCAGCGGCTGTTCCTCGGTGGGCAGCGTGCACGCGTCGATTCGGGTCGTTGCGTCGGTCGACTCGAACCTCATGGGCCCATGCTATCTCTGTCAACAGGGGTTGACATGGCCCGGACTCGTCAACGTAAGTTGACGACATGACCACCGCCACTGATCTCGCCGCCGCGGCGGCCGACGCGGACCCGGGGACCGGTCTGCGGGCCGTCCGGGCGCTGCGGAGGCTCCTGGACCAGGTCGAGGAGTCCCAGGTCCGCCGCGCCCGTGAGCTCGGTTGGCGCTGGCAGGCGATCGCCGATGTGCTCGGGGTCAGCCGGCAGGCCGTCCACAAGAAGCACCGGCGACACAGCTGAGAGGAGGCTGCCATGTTCGAACGGTTCACCAGTGAGGCCCGCGTGGCGGTCGCCTCGGCCCAGCGCATCGCGCGAGACGCCCACGCCAACGAGATCAGGCCCGAGCACCTGCTCGCGGCAGTCCTGGACGAGGGGTCAGCGGCGCGGAGCGTGCTCCACGCGGTGAAGGCGTCTGCGGAGGACGTCAGCGCGGAGCTCTCCCGGCAGCGTGGACGCTACCCGGATGGGCTCGACCGCGACGATGCCGAAGCATTGGCCTCTCTGGGTGTCGACCTCGACGAGGTCGTGCGCAGACTCGAGCAGAGCATGGGCGGCCTCGGGCGTCGGCGACCGGCGCGCAGCAGCCCACGGTTCTCAGCCGCTGCCAAGGCTGCACTCGAGCGGGCGCTCCAGGAGGCTCTCGAGCTCCGGCACCATCGCATCGGGACCGAGCACGTCATGCTCGCTCTCGCCACTCGTGGTGACCGCATCGTCGCCGACACGCTGAGCGCTGCGGAGTCACCCACGGCGACCTAAGGCGAGCCGTGGGGTCGCAGGCACGCAGGGCGGGCTGAAGTGCGACCGACCGGCTGCGCCTTACCCGGATCGGCGTGCTGGTGCATGATCGGCCCATGACACAACCGACCAAGTACGTCTACGACTTCTCCGAAGGTGACAAGGACCAGCGGGACCTGCTCGGCGGCAAGGGGGCCAACCTCGCCGAGATGGCGAACCTGGGTCTGCCCGTGCCTCCCGGCTTCGTGATCAGCACCGAGGCGTGTCGCGCGTACCTCAGCGCGGGGAAGGAGCCTGACGGGCTCGTCGACGAGATGAGTGAGCACCTCGACTCGTTGGAGCGGGCGATGGGCAAGCAGCTGGGCCAGCCGGACGACCCGCTGCTGGTCTCCGTGCGGTCGGGTGCGAAGTTCTCCATGCCCGGAATGATGGAGACGGTGCTCAACGTCGGACTCAACGACGAGTCGGTCGCCGGTCTGGCGCGCAAGGCCGACGGCGACGAGCGGTTCGCCTTCGACTCCTACAGACGGCTGCTGGCGATGTTCGGCTCTACGGTGCTCGGCGTGGATCCAGCCGCCTTCCACGAGGCGCTGGAGGACCTCAAGAAGGAACGGAAGACCGAGAACGACCTGGACCTCGACGTGGACGACCTGCGTGAGTTGGTGGCGACGTACAAGAAGCAGATCAAGGACCACACGGGCGACGACTTCCCGCAAGAGCCGCGCACCCAGCTGGACCTCGCGGTCCGAGCCGTCTTCGACTCCTGGAACACCGAGCGCGCGGTGCTCTACCGCAGGCAGGAGCGGATCCCCGGTGACCTCGGCACCGCGGTGAGCGTGGTCTCGATGGTCTTCGGCAACGGCGGCATGGACTCGGGGACGGGGGTTGCGTTCACCCGCGACCCGGCCTCCGGCGCTCAAGGCGTGTGGGGTGACTACCTGCAGAACGCGCAGGGCGAGGACGTCGTCGCCGGCATCCGCAACACCGTGCCGCTGGCCGACCTCGAGGACATCGACAAGGACTCGTACGACGAGCTGATGCACATCATGCAGAAGCTCGAGGAGCACTACCAGGACCTGTGCGACATCGAGTTCACCGTCGAGCGCGGCAAGCTGTGGATGCTGCAGACGCGCGTCGGCAAACGCACCGCGGAGGCTGCGTTCCGTATCGCGTGCCAGCTCGTCGACCAGGGCTTGATCGACATGGACGAGGCAGTGCGTCGCGTGACCGGTGACCAGCTCACGCAGCTGATGTTTCCGCGCTTCGACAGCGACGCGGATCGCGAGCTGATCGCGAAGGGCATGAATGCCTCACCCGGTGCCGCCGTGGGCAAGGCCGTCTTCGACTCGAGTACGGCGGTCGCCTGGGCCGAGCGCGGGGACGACGTGATCCTGGTCCGTCGCGAGACGAACCCCGACGACCTGTCCGGCATGGTCGCTGCCCGGGCAATCCTGACCAGCCGGGGCGGCAAGACCTCGCACGCGGCCGTCGTTGCGCGCGGCATGGGACGCACCTGCGTGTGCGGCGCGGAGTCACTCGACGTGGATGTGGCGCAGAAACAGTTCGTCAGTCGCGGCGGAGTCACGGTCAGCGAGGGTGACGTGATCTCGATCGACGGGACGACCGGTGAGGTCTTCGCTGACGAGGTGCCCGTCGTGGACTCGCTGGTCGTCCGCCACTTCGAGGGTGAGGACGAGGTCGAGAGCGACGAGCTGGTCGATGCAGTCCAGCGGGTGATGGCCCACGCCGACGACGCCCGTCGGCTGGAGGTGCGCGCCAACGCGGATACTCCCGACGACGCCGCACGCGCGCGCCGGTTCGGCGCCCGGGGGATCGGACTGTGTCGCACCGAGCACATGTTCCTCGGCAAGCGCAAGAGCCTCGTCGAGGCGCTCATCGTTGCGGAGTCCTCCGAGGAGCAGGAGGACGCGCTGGCCGAGCTGCTGCCGATGCAGCGCGACGACTTAGTCGGTATCCTCGAGTCGATGGACGGGCTGCCGGTGACGATCCGGCTGATCGACCCTCCGCTGCATGAGTTTCTACCAGACCTGACCGAGCTCTCCGTCGAGGTGGCGATCGAGGACGACCGGGGCGACAAGAGCCGGCGCCATCACAAGCTGCTCGGCGCAGTGAAGCGGCTGCACGAGCAGAATCCGATGCTGGGTCTGCGGGGCGTCCGGCTCGGCATCGTGATCCCCGGTCTCTTCGCGATGCAGGCCAGAGCGATTCTCGAGGCCACCGCCGCCCGGCTCGAGGCGGGCGGTGACCCGCAGCCGGAGATCATGATCCCCCTCGTGGCGACCGTGCAGGAGCTCGAGCTCGTCAAGACCGACATCACCAGAGTCGCGAAGGAGATCGAGGAGGAGCATGGGCTCGACCTGTCGTTCAAGGTGGGCACCATGATCGAGCTCCCGCGTGCGGTGATGGCATCCGGGGAGATCGCCGAGCAGGCTGAGTTCTTCTCCTACGGCACCAACGACCTGACCCAGATGACCTGGGGCTTCTCGCGCGACGATGTCGAGGCGTCGTTCTTCAGCACCTACCTGGAGAAGGGGATCTTCGGGGTCTCGCCGTTCGAGTCGCTGGACCGCGACGGGGTGGGTCAGCTGATCCGGCACTCGGTCGAGAAGGGCCGCGCGGCACGCCCGGACTTGCACCTGGGGATCTGCGGGGAGCACGGTGGGGACCCCGACTCGATCCACTTCTTCGACGAGGTCGGGTTGGACTACGTATCCTGTTCGCCGTTCCGGGTGCCGGTGGCTCGGCTCGAGGCGGGCCGCGCGGCCTTGATGGGCCGCGCGTCGGATTAGCCCGGGTCGCCGCGCGCTCGGGGGGCGCCGCCAGCCTGGGTCGCCGGGAGCCGCCGTCCGTGGGGTAGGCGGGCGGGCTTGGGTCGCCGGGCGGCCCGGAAAGCACCGTCGCCGCACCCGCCTCGCTCGTTCCCTTCGAGACGGGCTCGTTCCTCGCCCTCCTCAGGACATCGCCTCGCTCGGCCCGCCAGACCCGGCCAGCGACGACGGTGCTTCCCCGGCCGCCCGGCTCCCAGGTCGGGCCACGTCCGGCCGCTCAGTTTCCCGGTCAGCGTCGCCCCGAAGGGGGCTCTGCTAGCGCCCGGCCCGCCTCAACCACCGGATGGGGAACCGGTGGGGTGGGTGGTGCGTCAGATCGAGACCACACGTCTCGAAAGGTGTTCGACGATGAATACGACGCTGACTGTTCGAGTGCAAAGCATCATGATCGCGCTGGCAGTGCTGGTCGCGCTGCTGGGCGCCTACATCGTCGGCTCGTCCGGCCGAGGGGCTCCGGGGGTGAGCGCGGCCTCGGCTCCCGTGGCCCAGGCTGAGGCCGCCGCGCCAGCGAAGAAGAGCAACATCACCATGGCGGGTTCGGGCGAGGTCGCGGGTGTCCCGGACCAGCTCTCGTTCAAGCTGGCGGTGAACACGCGGGGATCCGACGTGTCGAGTGCCCTGGCCCAGGCGAACAACACGATGCGCCGGGTGCAGCGCGCCCTGCTCGACGCGGGGGTCAGCGGTCGCGACGTGCAGACCGCCGACCTCAACATCCGGGCGGTCTACGACTACAGCGACGACGCGCCTCCGGTCATTGTCGGCTATGCGGTGTCGCAGACCGTAGGCGTGCTCGTGCGGTCCCTGAAGGACTCAGGCGCAGCTATCACCGCGGCGGTGACCACCGGGGGCAACACGGTGCGCCTTCACGGTCTCAACCTGCTGATCGGCGACGTGGACTCCCTGGTGCGCCGGGCACGGGACCAGGCGGTGGCGGAGGCGATGGGCAAGGCTCGTCAGTACGCCGAGGCGACCGGGCAGCGGCTCGGCGACGTGGTCACCATCAAGGAGGTCTCCGCCAGCACTCCGCGCCCGATCCCGATGGCGCTCGCGGACGAGGTGTACGGCGGCCTCACCCAAGCGCGGAGCAAGGTGCCGATCCGCGCGGGACGTGCGGAGCTCGAGGTGTCGGTGCGGGTGACCTGGAGGTTCGCCTGACGGCGGGTGTCGCTCAGCGCCGAACACTCAGCGCCGAGGTGCCCGTCGTACGCCGACCAGCACACCGATCTTGTCGATCCGGTGCTCCGGGTTCCCGAACTCGTCGGACCAGTAGTTGCCTCGAGCATGGTCCTCGGGGGTCGCACACGTGGACAGCGTGATCATCGGCGCAGTGGCGTCGCGGCCGAGCCGACCGGGCACCTCGGCCGACTGTGCGGCCAGTGAAGTGGGGGACCTGAAGGAGGTCCACCGAGTCCGGCTGATCCGGTAGGTGAAGACGCGTCGGGCCAAGCGCACCTGCACGAGGTGTCCGCGGCGGAGCACCGGAAGGTCCGCGAAGGGAGCCGAGTGCGAGGTGCGGTGGGCGGTCACGATGAAGTTGCCGACCACGCCGGGGCCGACCCCGCCACCGGGACCGCGGGGAGAGGCCGCCGGACCGCGGTTCTGGATCACCGTGCCGGGCGCGTCGTCGGGGGTGCCCGGGTAGCGCACCACTGGCACGTCGCTCACGCCGATGACCGGGATGCTGAGATAGGAACGCCGTGGTTCGGGTGTCGGCTCCTGAGACTGCTCCGGCGTCGGCGAAGCGCTGGCCTTGGGCTTGTTGGGCTTCTCGGCCCCTGTTGTCACCGCCGGTGACCGGGTAGCCGGACCTGCCGACCTCGTCGCCTCACTCGGGGTGACATCATCCGCCGCCGGTGATCTCGCGTCCGCCGTGTCGGAGCACCCGGCCAGCATCGGTGCCGCGAGCAGGCAGGCGGTCACGACCTGCGCCAGCCCCCCTGGAGACCACGCCGTATGGCCGTCTCGCAACCGTGCCACCACCCCACTGTAGGCCGAGAACCCAAGACCGCCGCCAGAGCCGCGTGGCGCGGAAACCGGGTCGCGGGGGCCGTCCCGGACGGGCACAATCGGTGCCCGTGGGCCACGTCGACCTCTCCGGAATCCGTTACGAGCTCCCTGACGGCAGGGTGCTGCTCGACGACGTCTCGTTCCGGGTCGGCGAGGGAGCCAAGATCGCGCTGGTGGGCGCCAACGGTGCGGGGAAGACCACGCTGCTGCGGATCATCACCGGCGACCTGGTGCCGCACGCGGGCGCGGTCACCCGGACGGGTGGCCTGGGCGTGATGCGCCAAATGGTGGCGCAGGGAGTCTCGACAAGCTCGACCGTCCGAGACGGCGGGACGGTGCACGACCTGTTGCTCTCGGTCTCTCCTCCCCGGATCAGGGACGCAGCGGCGGGCGTGAGCGCGGCCGAGCTGGCGATGATGGACAGCGATGACGTGACGATCCAGATGAAGTACGCCGAGACGCTCTCCGAGTGGTCTGACGCGGGAGGCTATGACATCGAGGTCGTGTTCGACGTGTGCTGTACGTCGGCGCTCGGGGTGCCGTTCGACCGGGCGAGGTATCGCGAGCTCACCACCCTCTCCGGTGGGGAGCAGAAACGGCTCGTCCTCGAGTTCCTGCTTCGGGGGCCCGACGACGTACTCCTGCTCGACGAGCCGGACAACTTCCTCGACGTCCCGGGGAAGACGTGGCTCGAGCAACGGATCAACGAGTCGGTCAAGACCATCCTGTTCATCAGCCACGACCGGGAGCTGCTCAACAACACGGCCACCCGCGTCGTGACCGTCGAGCTCGGCGCGAGCGGCAACACGGTGTGGACCCATCCGGGCGGGTTCGCCTCCTATCACGAGGCCCGCCGGGCCAGGTTCGCGCGCTTCGAGGAGCTCCGCAGGCGCTGGGACGAACAGCATGCGAAGCTGCGCGCGCTGATGCTGATGTACAAGCAGAAGGCCGCCTACAACTCCGACATGGCGTCGCGCTACCAGGCCGCGGTCACCAGGCTTCGCAGGTTCGAGGAAGCAGGGCCGCCGACCGCGCAGCCCCGCGAGCAGCAGGTCACCATGCGGCTGCGGGGCGGTCGGACGGGCAAGCGCGCGGTGATCTGCGAGGACCTGGAGCTGACCGGCCTGATGCGAGCCTTCGACCTCGAGGTCTGGTACGGCGAGCGGGTGGCCGTCCTCGGTTCGAACGGCTCCGGCAAGTCGCACTTCCTGCGTCTGCTCGCCGCAGGCGGCACCGACCCCGATGTCGAGCACCGTCCCGTCGACGACGTACCCGTGCAGCCGGTCGCACACACCGGTCGGGCACGACTTGGCGCACGGGTGCGCCCCGGCTGGTTCGTGCAGACCCACGAGCATCCCGAGCTGGCCGGCCGGAGCCTGCTGGAGATTCTGCACCGCGGTGACGAGCATCGCGACGGGATGCCGCGTGAGCCCGCCTCGCGGGCACTCGACCGCTATGAGCTCGCGTATGCCGCCGACCAGCGTTTCGACTCCCTGTCCGGTGGACAGCAGGCAAGGTTCCAGATCCTGCTCCTCGAGCTGTCCGGGGCCACCCTGCTCCTGCTCGACGAGCCGACCGACAACCTCGACGTCGAGTCCGCCGAGGCGCTCGAGGACGGACTGGAGGCCTTCGAGGGCACCGTGCTCGCGGTCACGCACGACCGTTGGTTCGCCCGAGGCTTCGACCGGTACCTGGTCTACGGCGCCGACGGTTCGGTCTACGAGTCCGACGGCCCGGTCTGGGACGAGGGCCGGGTTGAGCGGGTCCGCTGACCCCCAGCTGACCTGTCAGAACCTTAGATCGCCACAGCCGACGCCCGTGGTGACTGCTCGGGCTACTCCACCAGCTCGAGCACCAGCAGCTCTCCGTTGTCCTCGGCGAAGCTGAGCTGTCCGCCGGTTGCCCGGAAGTCTTCGGTGCCGCCGACGATCGGGATCCGGCCGGAAGCGTTGGGGAAGAAGGCGCCGGCGACCTCGATCTTGCCCCTTCCCGGGAGCAGCAGCGTCGCCTGGCAGTTGAACGTCCGGATGCCCAGCAAGCACACGCCGGAGTTGCGGCCGACGACCTGTGTCCTGTTCCGGTTCATGAGCTGGTTCTCGAAGAGGATGTAGTCGCCCGGGCTCTCCCCCTGGGGGCCCACGTCGATGAACCTCGCCCTGCTCGGTTCCGTCTCCCGCACGACGAGCGTCTCGAAGCCGGACCGGTTCGCGTCGGCCAGCACCTCCTCAGCCGACCCCGATGTCGTCCCCCAGCCGTAGTTTTCGGGGGAAAGCTCGGGAGCGGCCGATGCGGACTCGAGCGCGGCCCAGGCGCCCCCACCCACCACCATCGCCAGCGCGGCGGCTCCTGCCCCGATGCGCTTGTTCATTGAGGAACTCCATCCCGGCCCACCCCGCTGACCCCTGTGTGGTGCCAGGCCGTAGGCCTCTTCTCGGACGCTAGACCTGCGTGGAGGGCAGCAACGATGTCTAGACCTTGCTCTGCAGAGCGCCCATTCTCGGGGGCAGGAGGTGG
>Ga0136622_10000417_pt1 | contig 17469 bp, 16 predicted proteins | sample AntDrymUQ4482106_2_FD_104803 | JGI IMG/M metagenome (GOLD analysis project Ga0136622, IMG submission 104803) | Polar desert sand microbial communities from Dry Valleys, Antarctica - metaG UQ448 (21.06) | ecosystem: Environmental > Terrestrial > Soil > Desert | place: Antarctica: Dry Valley...
CCTCGGGGGCAGAGGCCGCCCCCCGCGACCTGGACCAGCCCGGCGTGGACCTGCCTGACCTGGACCTGCCTGACCTGGACCTGTGCGGGCTCGACGCCGAGATCGACGCGCTGCTGGCCGAGGCCGGTGCAGCGTCGGCAGCCGGCACGGTTGTCGACCTGCCGTCGTCGGTGTCGGCGACGATCGCGGCCCGGGCACACACCGAACCCCAGCGGCTGGCACGCGAGCTGGCCCGGCCGATGCCGCGCCGACCCTCGGTCGCGGCCCGGTTCGGCACCCGCTTTCACGCCTACCTGGAGAGCCGCTTCGGCCAGCAGCAGCTGATCGACCCCGACGAGCTGCCCGGACGCGCCGACAGCGGCATCGATGACGACGCCGACCTCGCGGCGGTGATCGCCGCGTTCGAGTCCGGTCCGTTCGCCGAGCGGCGCCCGGACGTTGTCGAGGCACCGTTCCAGGTGGTGCTCGCAGGTCGGGTCGTGCGTGGCCGGATCGACGCGGTCTACCGCTCGGCCGGCGGCGGCTACGACGTGGTCGACTGGAAGACCGGGCACCGCGAGGACGCCGACGAGACCCAGCTGGCGATCTACCGGGTTGCCTGCGCCGAGCTGTACGGGGTACCCCTGGACCGGGTGCGGGCACGGTTCTGCTTCGTGCGCACCGGCATGGTGCTCGAGCCGGACCGGCTGCCCGACCGGGCCGCGCTGGAGACCAGGTTGTTCGGCGCTGCCTCATGAGGCCGGCCGGCGCAAGTACCGCCGGGCGGTCAGGCCGCGCCGTCGACGGGGACGGCGAGCATCGACTCGAGCGCCAGCTCCACCATCTCGGCGAACGTCTGCTCGCGTTCCTGCGAGGTTGTCTCCTCGCCGGTGACGATGTGGTCCGACACCGTGCACAGGGCCAGCGCCCGCCGCCCGTACCCGGCCGCCAGCGTGTACAGCGCGCTTGCCTCCATCTCCACCGCCACCACACCGTGCTCGACGAGGTGTGCGGTCAGCTCGGGTCGGGGGTGGTAGAAGGAGTCCGAGGTGAACACCTGCCCCACCACCGGGGTGCCGCCGCGGGCGACGATCGCGTCGTGCGCGGTGCGCAGCAGCGCGAAGTCGGCGGTCGGCGCGTAGTCGAACCCGTGGAACCGGTGCCGGTTCATCGCCGAGTCGGTGGCAGCGCTGATCGCCAGCACCACGTCGCGAATCCGCACCGCCTCGGTGAGTGCGCCGCACGAACCGACACGGACCAGCTGCTGCACGTCGTAGTCGCGGAACAGCTCGTTGGCGTAGATCGCCATCGACGGCTGGCCCATCCCCGAGCCCTGCACGCTGACCTGCTCGCCGCGGTAGCTGCCGGTGAAGCCGAGCATGTTGCGCACCCGGCTGTAGCACTCGGCGCCGTCGAGGAACTCCTCGGCGATCCATTTCGCTCGCAGTGGGTCGCCGGGGAACAGCGCCCGGGGTGCTACCTGTCCCGGTTCGGCGCCGATGTGAGTACTCATCCGAGGCAGGCTATCCAGCACCGACCTCGGTCGCCGCCGCGCATAGGGTCGAGCGAGTGAGCCGCCACGACCACGCCCTACCGCCGCTCGGCGGCGGGGGACACGACCGGCAGGCGGAGCTGCGCGCTCGCCACGACTGGTGGGACCAGATCGCGGCCGACCCTGCGACCCGGGTGCTCATCGTCGGGCACGGGCGGGTCGCGGTCCACGACGGTGCCCGCGTACGGATGCTGACGCCGGCCGCGGCGGCCGGCTACGCCGCCCGTGAGCCGGGCGCGACCCGGATCCTTCTCGGGCGAGACGCGCAGGGCCCGGTCGCTGCGATCGGCATGCCTGAGGTGCCCGACGACCTGACCGGCACGCCCGCCCGCACAGTGGGACCAGTGCTGGACCCGACCACCGCAGGGCTCGTGGTGCACGCGCTCGGACTGGACAACTGGCACCGTACCCACCCGTGCTGCGCCCGGTGCGGAGCCGAGACCGACGTGGTGGCCGCCGGCCACTCCCGGCGCTGCCCGGTGTGTCGGGCCCAGCACTTCCCGCGCACCGATCCGGCCGTGATCATGCTGATCACCGATCACGAAGACCGGGCGTTGCTCGGCCACTCCCCTGCCTGGGCGGAGGGGCGGTACTCGACGCTCGCCGGGTTCGTGGAGCCTGGGGAGTCGCTGGAGGATGCCGTGCGGCGTGAGGTCGCAGAGGAGAGCGCCATCGAGGTCGGCGAGGTGGACTACGCAGGCAGCCAGCCGTGGCCGTTCCCGAGCAGCCTGATGCTCGGGTTCTTCGGGCGCGCGTTGACTACCCAGATCCAGGTGGACAACGAGGAGGTCACCGCCGCGAGGTGGTTCACGAGGCAGGAGCTGAGCGAGCTCTGCCGGACCGGGGAGATCATCGTCCCGGTCGGCGTGTCGATCTCCCGGTGGCTGATCGACTGCTGGCACGGCGGCGAGCTGACCGGCGACTGGGCCGACTGGTGAGGGGGGAGCCCGGTGCCGGTCAGTCAGCCGACGGTCAACCCAGGGCCGTCAGCCGGTCCTGGACCTGCGCGACCGACGGGTTGGTCAGGGCGCTGCCGTCGGAGAAGACCAAGGTCGGCACCGTCTGGCTGCCGTTGTTAGCGTTCTCCACGATGGTGGCTGCCTGGGGTTGCTGCTCGATGTCGACCAGGTCGAACGCGATCCCGGCGCGGTCCAGCTGGCTACCGAGCCGGTGGCAGTACCCGCACCATGGGGTCGAGTACATCGTGACCGGGGCCGTCATCGGTGTCCTTTCAGCGTCCTAGAGTGTCGCTGGCTGCAACCCGTCGGGCAGCCCCCGCATTCCACGAGGGAGACCCGTGACCTCGGCCCACCCGTTGCTCGCCGCGCTCGATCCCGAGCAGCGGGAGGTGGCCACCACGCTGACCGGTCCGCTCTGCGTCGTTGCCGGCGCGGGCACCGGCAAGACCAGGGCGATCACCCACCGGATCGCCTACGGCGTCGCGACCGGTGCCTATGACGCGGCCCAGGTGCTGGCGGTCACCTTCACCACTCGCGCCGCCGGGGAGATGCGCTCCCGGTTGGGGGCTCTGGGGGCACCGGGCGTCCAGGCTCGGACGTTCCACTCCGCGGCGTTGCGTCAGGCGCGCTACTTCTGGCCACGCGTCTACGGCGGCCAGCTGCCCGAGCTGTTGGTGTCCAAGCTCGGGTTCCTGGGCGAGGCCGCCCGGCGCACCAGCCTCGGCACCGAGGCGTCGCTGCTGCGAGACCTCGCCGGCGAAGTCGAGTGGGCCAAGGTCAGCAACATCGGGCCGGACGACTATCCCCGGCTCGCTCCGAGAGCCGGGCGAGAGCTGGCGAACGTCGACCCCGCCAGCATGGCCCGGGTCTTCGCGGCGTACGAGGAGGTCAAGCGCGAGCGGGGCCGGATGGACATGGAGGACCTGCTGCTTATCGCCGTCGCCCTTCTCGACGAGGACGAGCGGGTCGCGGCTCAGGTGCGCCGGCAGTACCGCTGGTTCGTCGTCGACGAGTACCAGGACGTCAGCCCGGTGCAGGTGGCGCTGCTGCAGCGCTGGCTCGGTGATCGCGACGACCTGTGCGTGGTGGGCGACCCGTGGCAGACCATCTACACCTTCGCCGGCGCGTCCACCGAGCACCTCGCCGGCTTCACGACGCGGTTCCCGGGCGCGCGCAGGCTCGAGCTGGTCCGCAACTACCGGTCCACACCGCAGGTCGTGCGCCTGGCGAACCGGGTCGCCTCGGGATCGGCGGACGGGGTGCTGTTGCAGGCGCAGCGGCCCCCCGGCCCCGAGGTGGTGCTGCGGGGCCATGCCGACGAGGTAGTCGAGGCGGAGTGGGTGACCGAGCAGCTGCAGCGGCGCCATCAGGCGGGAACGGCGCTGCGCGAGATGGCGGTCCTGGTGCGCATCAACGCCCAAACCCGTGCGTACGAGGACGCGCTGTCGGCGGCCGGAGTGGCCTACACCGTGCGTGGCGCCGACAGGTTCTTCCAGCGGCCCGAGGTGCGTCAGGCCATCACGCTGCTGCGCGGCGCGGCCCGTGCCGGCACCGACGGGACGGCCGGGGGGGCCGGTGCCGGTGCCGGTGCCCGGGCAGGTCTGGTCGACCAGACGCTGGCGGTGCTGGCGACCATGAACCACGGCGCCCGGGCTCCGGCGGGAACCGGTGCCCAACGGGACCGGTGGGAGTCGTTGCACGCCGTCGTTGCCGTGGCGGAGGGGCTGGTGGCTGCTGCGGGCGCCGGTGCGGCACCACAGCTGCCCGAGCTGGTCGCGGAGCTTGACCGGCGGGCCGAGCTGGCGGACGCCCCGGTGGCCGACGGGGTCACGCTCGCCACGCTGCACGCAGCCAAGGGACTGGAGTGGACGGTGGTGGCTCTGGCCGGCATGCACGAGGGGGCGATGCCGATCGTGCACGCCGACACCCCGGCCGCGATCGAGGAGGAGCGCCGGCTGTTCTACGTCGGCATCACCCGAGCCCGTCGCGACCTGTTCGTCTCCTGGGCGGCCAGCCGGACCCCCGGTGGGCGAGGCAGCCGCGGCCCGACCCGGTTCCTCGACGGGGTGGTCGACCAGCGCTCCACGGTCCCGACCCGCTCAGCAGTGGGTACAGGCAGCGGTCGGCGCGCTGGGCGCGGCCGGGCGGTCCGACACTGCCGAGTGTGCGGCGGCGCGTTGCTGGGCAGCCGGGCGAGTGTCGGCCGCTGCGAGTCGTGCCCACCGACGTATGACGAGGCGCTGTTCGAGCGCTTGCGGGACTGGCGGCGCGGCGAGGCCGGCCAGCGCGGCGTGCCTGCCTACTGCGTGCTGACCGACGCGACCCTGGTTGCCCTTGCCGAGGAGCTGCCGGCGGACGCTGCCGGACTGGCCCGCATCCCGGGGGTGGGGAAGGTCAAGCTGGACCGGTACGGCGCCGACCTGCTCGCCCTGCTGGGCCCGCGTTGAGTGGCCGGTTAGGTGGCCTGCCGCCCCGGAATAATTCCATTGCGGTCGCGTTGACGATCCGCGTACGCTTGCTTATCCGCCCCGCCCCTGCAGTGCGGCCGCGATCTATATGTGAGGAGGTGCCCTTGATGATCGACACCATGCACGTCGCGAAGGCGTATGCAGCCACGCGTCTCCTGCCCGAGGGCACCCGTACTCGTACGAACGTGGCCGCGTGCCCGTCGGTCCTGGGTAGCAGTGTGCCCGCTGCCGCCGATGACGCGACGTTCGTGGATACCTCTGCCTGGAGCCCACCGGTCTAAGGTCACCTGACCGGCTCTCCAGGCCGCGGAATCCACCTTCGGATTCCGCGGCCTTTGTCTTTGTCCGCGCGGGAGTCGCGCCCATCAGTCACAGCCACCAGACACAGCCCACCAGTCACAGCCCACCAGACACAGCCCACTGTCAGAGGAGTAGACCGATGAGTACCAGCGTCCTGGAACCGCTGCGGTCCTCGGTCGGCGAGCTCGACGAGAGCGCCCTGCCCTGCCGGTCGAACGACCCTGAGCTGTTCTTCGCGGAGACCCCCGCAGACGTCGAGTCCGCCAAGGCGCTGTGCCTGGGCTGTCCGGTCCGGGCCGAGTGCCTGGCCGGTGCCCTGGAGCGGCGCGAGCCCTGGGGTGTCTGGGGCGGCGAGCTGTTCTTGCAGGGAGTCGTGATCCCGCGCAAGCGGCCCCGTGGCCGCCCGCGCAAGGCCGACATGGCAGCGGCCTGACCCTTGACCTTTCTCAGACACAGGAGCACCACCATGAGCCTCTTGCACGAAGACCTGGCACGCGCGCACGGCCGCGCGCTGCTGGCCTCGGCGGCCGAGCACCGGCGTGGCCACCAGTACGCACTCGCCCGCAAGCTCGCCCGGCGGGCAGAGCGCAACGCCATGCGGGCACGGCTCCACCTCGCCCGCATGGTCTGACCGAATCCCGACACCTACACACGCGTCACCGGCCGACAGTGCTCCGGCACTGTCGGCCGGTGGCATGTACGGAGGCCTCAGTCGTTGAAGCCAGGCAGCGCCTCCTCGAGCAGGGTCCGGAAGTCTGCCTCGGCTCCGAGCTGGGACAGCACTCCGATCCCGCCGCTCCACACCCGGTGGATCAGCAGGTAGCTCGGTGGCAGGTTCAGCCGGGTGGCGGTGACGAACGCCTCCTTTCGGGGGGAGTTGAACCGCTCGGCCTGCTCGCGTAGCCACTCCCGCGAGAAGCGGAACGTGTCCACCTTGGCCGGCTCGACGAACGGGGCGAGGTAGTCACGCAGCACGTCGACGTCGAGATCCACGCCGGGCTTGACGAACCCCTCGGCGCGCAACCCGTCGAGGACGGCGTCCCAGTCGTCGTCCACGGCCCGCCGCAGCAGCCGGCCGGCTACCCGCGGCAACCCGTCCGGGCCGAGCCGGGCGATGGCCCCGAAGTCGACGACGCCGAGCCGACCGTCTGCCAACATCCGGAAGTTTCCCGGGTGCGGGTCGGCGTGCAGCATGCCCGTACGGCTCGGCCCCGAGAACAAGAAGCGCACGTATGCGGTGCCGAAGTGGTCCCTGCTGGCCTCGTCGCCCTCAGCGATCAGGCGCGACAGCGAGCCCACGCTGTCCAGCCAGGTGGTGACCAGTACGCGCTCGGTGAAGTCCACCACCGCCGGGACGAGCACCTCGGAGTCGTCGGCGAAGGCGCGGTGGAAGTCGGCCTGGGCCTGCGCCTCCAGCCGGTAGTCGAGCTCCTCGCCGACGCGGTCCCGCAGCTCGGCGACCAGCGCCTTGACGTCGATGTTGGGGAACAGGCCGGCCAGCAGTGAGCCGGCCCGCTGGATCTGCCGCAAGTCGGCGCGGAGCGCCTCACCGGCCCCCGGGTACTGCACCTTGACCGCGACATCGCGACCATCGGCCCATACCGCCCGGTGGACCTGCCCGATCGAGGCGGACGCGGTGGGGTTCTCGTCGAAGTGCTGAAAACGCCGCCGCCAGCCGGGTCCCAGCTCGGCGGCCAGCATCCGGTGCACTGCCGCGGCGTCCATCGGGGGTGCCGCGTCCTGCAGCCGGGTCAGGGTGGCGCGGTACGGCTCGACCATCTCGTCCGGGAGCGCCGCCTCGAAGACCGACAGTGCTTGGCCGACCTTCATCGCCCCGCCCTTGAGCTCGCCTAGGACGCTGAAGAGCTGCTCTGCCGTGCGCGCCTGCACCTCGGTGAGCACCGCGTCGGCCGGTCGGCCCACAAGACGCCGGCCGAAGCCGAGCGTGGTCCGCCCCGCGTACCCGAGCGGGAGGCTTGCGAGCCGAGCGGTGCGCGCCAGGGCCCGCCTGGGCAGCGGCCGGCCGCCGGAGCCCGGTGACCCCTCCTCCTGCTCGATCTCGTCGGCCGGGACTGAATCCATGCCCCCAGTGTCCCTCGCCGGCGTCCATGAATCGGCCACAGACCGTGACACGTCAGCTTCGTGGGGCTTTCAGGTCAACAGGCAGCACCCGCAGTCCGGGTGCAGGTGCCAGCGATGCAGGACCTGCTCGACGAGGTCGGCGCTGAACCGCAGGCTGGCGTCGTACGTCAGCACCGGCTCACCCGCCAGGTGGGCCAGCACCTCTCGGGCCGCCAAGGTTGTGGTCGCGGCGTCGAGGACCGGGCTCCGCGGCACTGGCAGATCCGCTGGGCCACCGGCCACCGGGCCGGACAGCCGCAGCTGGTCCAGCAGCGCCGGCCAGGCGGGATCTCGAGCGGCGAGGACTCGGTCGATGCACGATACGCAGGCGGTTCTGCCAGGTCGCACGAACGGTCCGACGACCGCGACCCCGTCCACCACCGAGACGACCAGGTGCGGCACGTCGGCAAGCACGAGCGCCTCGGTGCGTGCAGAGGTGACGGGAGCGCCGACCACCACGGTGACGTCCGGTGGTGGGTGGGACGGCGGCAGCCGGTGCCGCCACGACCCCGGCGGCACGGCGGCAGCGACGTTGTCGGTGGTGACCAGACCACCGACCCCGGAGGCGGTCAGCAGACTGCCGATGGCCGCCAGCAGGCTCTCCTGGCGTTCGCCTCCCGCCAGCAGGCCCACCGTCGCCCCAGCTCGGCGGTGCAGTCGGCGAGCGGCGTCGGCCGCGGTTCCTCGGGTCAGCAGGTACACCAGCTCGCCCGGCGTGTGCGCCGCACGTACCTCGTCGGCGTCGACGACCAGCCCCGCGGCCACCAATGTGTCGAGGACCTCGGCGGCCTGGGTGGCATCGCGGCAGGACGCGACGACTCGATCGCGTGCACACAGGCCGTCGAGTCGACCGAGCAGGTCCTGCACCGTGGGCGAGTCAGGCAACACGATCGCCTGACCGGGTTCGACGCCCAGCTGCAGGTGGGCGCGGTCGCGGCGCAGCAGCGCGGCTCCGGGTCGAAGCACGGGTCGCATGCCGGCAGCCTGTCCGACCATGCGATGCAGTGGAGGCCGCCGTCCACAGGTCCGGACGCACGAGACCCCCGGCCGGGGCCGGGGGCCGCGATGGCTCGGTCGGTCAGGCCTTGCCGAGGATGCGGTTCAGGTTGGTGCTGCACACCGGGCAGGTGGCCTTGGCCATCCGGGTGCCCTTGTCGTTCACCCGCACTTCGCCGGACGCCTCACGCTTGGCCTTGCACTTGACGCAGTAGAACTCACCGCTCCAGGTCTCCGCCATGACCGGCCTCCCTGTCTTCGTTGCCGTCCGGCAACACTAGCGGCGGGTGGTGGCGCTACCGGCCTCGACACGGCGCGTTGTCACGATGCGTATTGGTGTCGGCAGCACCAGTGGGGTCGCCGACACCGTCGTGGACTGGCCCGCTGGAAGAGCGCCCTGTGGACGAGCCCGTGAGCAGGGCTGTGGACAAGCCTGTGGACAGTGATGTGGGCGACGTGTGGCCGAGTTGGCGGTGCGCTGCCGCCCTGGAGCGGCTACCGCGGCTAGATTGAGGCCCGTGCCGAGCCTCGGGGAGCCTGCGCAGGGTCAAACTGTTGTGGACGTGCGGCGTAGCCGTCGGCGCCGCAGCACGGTGTCGGCCTACCGGGAGGGCGACACGGTCGTCGTGCTGGTGCCGGCGCGGTTCACCGCCGCCGAGGAACGAGAGTGGGTCGAGACCATGCTCGGCCGGCTCGAGCGTCGAGACAACCGGCGGCGCCCCGGCGAGCGTGAGCTCGAGCGCCGGGCCGCCGAGCTCGCTCGGCGCTACCTCGGCGGCCGGGTCTACGCATCGTCCGTGCGCTGGGTCGACAACCAGCAGACGCGGTGGGGCTCCTGCACGGTTGAGGAGGGCTCGATCCGGCTGTCGCGGCGGCTGGAGGGGATGCCGTCATGGGTCGTCGACTACGTGCTCGTGCACGAGCTCGCGCACTTGCTCGAGCCCGGTCATGGGCCGGACTTCTGGGCACTGGTGGAGCGGTATCCGCGCACCGCACGGGCACGTGGCTATCTGGAGGGCGTCTCCGACACCGCACGGCTGCCCTGGACCGACGACACCTGACGCGCTTGCCCGGCCGGTCACCGAAGCCGTGCGGCGGGATATGCGCACAATCTGCGCGCCACACCGGGATCCAGCCCCGTCCCGATCGACCTCAATGTCTCGACATCTGTCCCGCCCGCTGTGCCGCGTCGCTAGGCCGGGCGGGGTGGCTCCTCGCCGGAATCCCCGCCGGAACCCCCGCCTGGATTCCCGCCTGGATCCCCGCCTGGATCCCCGCCTGGATCCCCGCCTGGATCCTCGCTGGGGCCGTCGGGTCGGTCCAGCAGCTCGCGCAGCGCGTCGTCGAACTCCACTGCCGACGGTGACTGCGCCGTCCCGTCCCCGGCCGGGGTCTGCGCGCCCCGTCCGAAGGTGAGCGGATCGTCCAGGTCGCGGGACGACGGCAGCAGGTCGGGGTGCTCCCACAGCGCGTCGCGCGCCGCCGGTCCCTCCCGGTCCCGCAGGGCCCCCCACAGGGTCGCCGCGTCCCGCAGCCGGCGCGGTCGCAGCTCGAGACCCACCAACGATGCGAAGGTCTGCTCGGCGGGTCCGCCACTGGCCCGCCGTCGGCGGAACGCTTCGCGCAGGGCCTGCGCGCTCGGCATCCGCTCCACGGTCGCCTGGGACACCACCTCGTCGATCCAGCCCTCCACCAGCGCGAGCATCGTCTCCAGCCGCTCGAGGGCGACCTTCTGCTCGGGCGTGCTCTGCGGCTCGAACAACCCCTCGGACAGCGCCTGCTGCAGCGCGGCGGGATCGGTGGGGTTGATCCCGCGAACGGTCTCCTCGATGCCGGACAGGTCGAGGCGGGTGCCGCGGGCGTACTCGTCGACGGCGCCGAGCAGCCGGGCGCGCAACCACGGTATGTGCACGAACAGCCGCTGGTAGGCGCACTCGCGCAGCGCGACGTACAGCAGCACGTCGCTGGCCGACTGGTCGAGTCCGGCACCGAATGCGGCCACCCCCCCGGGCAACACAGCCGCGGTACCGGCCGGGGCGAGCGGCAGGCCCACGTCCGACCCCGACACCACCTCGCCGGCCAGACCGCCGAGCGCCTGCCCGAGCTGCTGGCCGAACATCGCGCTGCCGGCCTGCCCGAGCAGCCCGACCAGCGGTCCGGCCATCCGGCGGACCTCCTCGGGCATCGCCTCGCCCATGGCGGCCACGACGTGCTCGGCGACAGGTTCGACAACCGTCGCCCAGACTGGCCGGGTCTGCTCCACCCAGTCCGCGCGGCTCCATGCCGCTGCCGTCGACACCCCGCTGGGCAGGTCGGTGACCGTGTCGAGCCACAGGTCGGCCAGCCGCACGGCGTCGCGGACGGCGGACTGTCGCGCCTGGCTCGGAGTCGGGTCGGGCTGCTGCGCAACGACCGTGCGTGCTACCTGTCCAGCGAGGTTCCAGTTCACCGCCCCCTCGTGCGGTGCGAACCACTGCTGCAGCTGGCCGAACAGCGCCTGCAGGTCCATGCCGCCGAGTCCGCCAGCCGCGCCCGTACCGGCACCGGCGGCTCCGGCACCGGCGGCACCGGCACCGGCGGTGGGGACGCCGGGGAGCCCACCGCTGAACGCGCCCAGCAGCTGCTCCAGCGGGTTCGCTGGTCCGGCTGGGGGGTCGCTCGGGGGTTCGCTCGGGGTTTCGGCCGGGGGCTCGCCCGGCCCGGCAGACCCGCCCTCGCCGCTCGCGGGTGCGTCGGTCGGATCGGGCTGGTCCCTGTCGCGGTCGTCGCTGTGGCGGTCGGGCTGATCTGGTTCTGACGCCATGTTTCCAACGTACTCGTACGCTGCGCTCCATGGCCGAGGCCGAGTACGGGGTCCAGCAGCCGGTCCGGCTGGTCGAGATCCAGGATGAGCCGTTGGACGTCGCCGCGGTGCACGCCGCGGCCACGGTCGAGGGTGCAGGCGGCGTCTGCGTGTTCGTGGGGGCGGTGCGCGACCACGACAAGGGCCGGGGGGTCTCGGCGCTGGGGTACTCGGCGCACCCGTCGGCGGTCGAGCACATGCGTCGGGTCGCCGCCGAGGTGGCCCGTCACCACGGCGCGCTGGCAGTGGCAGCGGTGCACCGGGTCGGTGACCTGAGTGTCGGGGATCTGGCGGTGGTGGTCGCGGTCGCGACTGCGCACCGGGACGCCGCGTTCACCGCCTGCCGCGAGTTGATCGACGAGCTGAAGGCGACCGTGCCGATCTGGAAGCACCAGGTGTTCGCCGACGGCGGCGACGAGTGGGTGGGAACGCCCTGAGTGTCGAGGCGGTACCGCCTCCCGGGCCACCTAGCCTGTGCGAGTGGAGGTGCTGCTGTGGCTGGTCCCTGCCGCTGTCGCGACGGTGCTGGCGATGGTCTGGGCGACGTGGACCGGCCGCCGCGCCCGGCGCGACGCGGCCGACGACCGGCGCACTTCGCCCCGCGACGACGCTCAGGCCCGCGCCCGGCTGGGTGCAGCCCTGGCCAAGCCGATCCCGTCCCGAGCTCGCCGGGTGGTAGGGCAGAGCGCCGAGCGGGTCACGGGCGTTGCCGTCCGCCGGCGGTGAGTGCGGGAGTGTCAAACTGGAGTGGTGACCCGGCGCACCGCCACTGTGACGACGGCTGTTGCGCTGCTGGTTGTCCTGGTGTGCGTGGCGTTCCTGCTGCCCGTCCCGTACGTCACCTTGAAGCCCGGTCCGACGCGCGACGTGCTCGCGCTGGGGAAGGGGGGAGCTGCGGTGATCAGCATCGAGGGCGCCGAGACGTACGCCAGTGACGGCGCGCTGCGTCTGACCACCGTGTCGGTCACCTCCCCCGACGAGACCGTCGGGATCGGCGAGGCGGTGCAGGCCTGGATCTCCCCGGACGAGGCGGTGGTCCCGCGCGAGGCGATCTACCCGACCGAGCAGGCGGCCGAGAGATCCGAGCAGGAGTCGGCCGCCCAGATGGCCGACTCGCAGGAGGTCGCGGCGACCGCGGCGCTCCGGCTGCTGGGGCGAGCCGTCCCGGAGCACCTGGAGGTGCTCAGCGTTACGCAGGGCGATCCTGCCGACGGGGTGCTGGCGGTCGGCGACGTCATCGTCGCGGTCGACGGCACCCGGACGTCCGGCAGCCAGCAGACGGCGGCGGCGATCCGCGACCGGGAGGTGGGTGCCGAGGTACGGCTGACGGTCCGCCGCGACGAGGGCGTTCGCACGGTGAGCCTGCAGACGGTCGCCGGCGAGCCCACTTCGGACGATGCGGAGCCCTACCCGGCCATCGGCATCGGGCTGGGCACGACGTACGACCTTCCGGTCGAGGTGCAGATCGAGCTCGGCGGCAGCATCGGCGGACCGAGCGCCGGGAGCATCTTCGCGCTGGCGATCTATGACGCGCTGACGCCGGGCAGCCTCACCGGGGGCGCCTCGGTGGCTGGCACGGGTGTGATCACCGCGGACGGGGCGGTCGGAGCGATCGGCGGCATCCAGCAGAAGCTCGCTGGCGCGGCCGAGGCAGGGGCCGAGGTGTTCCTCGTGCCGGCCGCCAACTGCGCCGACGCCGTCGGCGCCGACATCGACGAGGCTGACATCCAGCTGGTGGAGGTTGATGACCTGCGCGGCGCGGTGAACGCGCTCGAGTTGCTGGCCGCCGACCCCGAGGCGGAGGTGGCCACATGCGGGTGAGCGAGTCACGGCTTCGCCGCGCCGTCTTGGAGATCGACTCCGCGCTGGCCGGCTCCGGCTGGGACCAACCCGCCCGGTTGTACGCCCTGGTCGACACCCAGCGCTTGCTGCAGCGCGAACCTGCCCTGGCCGACAGCCTGGGCCTCGAGTCCGGTCCCGCCGGGCAACCCGCCGACGGTCTCACCGCCGTGGAACAGGACCCGCTGCCTCCAGACCGACCGCTGGAGGAGCTGCTTGGCGGCATCGAGTGGCCGCCCGAGGTGGACGGCTGTGCCGCCGCGGTCGAGCGGTTGGTGCTCCCGCCGTCGGCGGAGGGGACGCTGCCTGCTGATCCGGTTGACCTGCGCACGTACGCTGCAGATCATCCGGACCGTCGCGACGTACGCATCGTGGCCGCCGCGCTACGGGACGGGCGGGCACACTGCACGCTTCGGCTCAGGGGGGCCGAGGGTGGCGACGACAGCAACGGGTCCGAGCTGCTCGAAGGCCCCGACCTGGTGCCGGGGCTGGTGGCGCTGATCACCGACACACTGACGTCAACCGACAATGGGGCCGGAGGACCGTGAGCGACGACAACGACGCGGGTCGCGAGGTGGGCACCGCCCCGCCGGCACGGGGACCACGCTCCCGACGGTCGGCACTGTTGCCAACCCTGGTAACGGTCGGCGTGCTGCTGCTGGCGCTGGCCATCTTCACCGGAGTGTGGACCGACCGGCTGTGGTTCCGGTCGGTCGGCTCCACCGCGGCCGAGGGCGACTTCAGCTCGGTGTTCTCCTCGGTGCTGCTCACCCGGACCATCTTGTTCGTGGTTGGCGCGGTGCTGCTCGGCGGCGCCGCTGCCCTCAACATCGTGCTCGCCTACCGCAGCCGGCCGCTGGTCCGAGTGGCAGCCAGGCGCAACGACTCCCTGGACCGTTACCGCACCGCACTCGACCCGGTACACACCCGCAGCGTGGTGGCGATCGGGCTGCTGCTCGGTCTGATCGCGGGCAGCGTGTGCGCCGGTCAGTGGCAGAGCTTCCTGCTGTGGCGCAACGGTGGGGACTGGGGCACCGACGACACCTACTTCACCAGTGTCGACATCGGGTTCTTCGTCTTCGACTACCCATGGCTGCGGTTCGCCACCTCGTTCGGCTTCGCTGTACTGGCGGTGAGCATCATCGCCGCCGGCATCACCCACTACCTCTACGGCGCGATCGACCTGCAGGCCCGACGCGACCGGCTCACCGGGCCCGCGCAGACCCACCTGTCGATCCTGATCGGCCTGTTCGTGCTGCTGAAGGCGTGGGCGTACTGGCTGGACCGCTACGGCTTCGCGATCTCTGACAGTGGGCTGTTCACCGGCATCCAGTTCACCGACGCGAACGCTCGCATCCCGGCCAAGAACGTCCTCATCGTGATCGCGCTGATCTGCGCGGTGCTGCTGTTCGTGAACGCTTGGCAGCGGTCCTGGCTGCTGCCCGGCATCGGGCTCGGCCTGCTGCTGCTGTCATCCGTGCTGCTGTCCGGGGTATGGCCGGCGATCATGCAGTCGTTCCAGGTTGGCCCGTCCGAGCCGGACAAGGAGGCGCCGTTCATCAGCCGGAACATCACCTCCACCCGGGCTGCGTACGACGTGAGCGAGGTGCAGCCGGTGGACTATGCGGCGACCACCGACGTGACTGCCGAGAGCCTCAACACCCAGTCCAAGGCGCTACCCAACACCCGGCTGCTCGACCCAACGCTGGTCTCACCGGCCTTCGAGCAACTGCAGCAGGTCCGCGGCTTCTACAGTGTCCCGCCGTCGCTCGACGTCGACCGGTACAAGCTCGCCGGGTCGGAGTTCCCCCAAGACGTGGTGGTCGCCGCACGCGAGATCAACCTCGACGGCCTGGACGACTCCCAGCGCAACTGGGCCAACGACCACACCGTCTACACCCACGGCTACGGCGTGATCGCGGCCTACGGCGACCGCAGGGGCGCGGAGGGCCAGCCGGAGTGGGCCGAGAGCCAGATCCCGCCGCAAGGCGAGCTGACCGACAGCACGGACGACGGCTACCAGTCGCGGGTCTACTTCGGCGAGAACACCCCCGACTACTCAGTCGTCGGCCATGCCGAGGGCGCCGCCGACGTAGAGGTCGACTTCCCGTCGTCGGAGACCAGCGAGGCTGCGGCGAGCCTCAACACCTATGACGGGGGCGGTGGCGTCCCGATCGGCAACATCGTCGACCAGGCGCTGTACGCCCTGAAGTTCGGTGAGCCCAACCTCGTGCTGTCCAGCCGGGTCAACGAGGACTCGGAGATCCTGTACGACCGAGACCCGAGGGCCCGGGTGGAGAAGGTCGCCCCGTGGCTGACCGTCGACGGCAACTCCTACCCCGCCGTCGTCGGCGAGGAGCTGCTGTGGATCGTCGACGGCTACACGACGAGCAACACCTATCCCAACGCCGAGCGGGTGAGCCTGGAGGAGGCGACGTCGGACACCCTGACCGAGCAGGGTGGCACGGCGGCCCTGCCCAGCGACCAGATCACCTACCTGCGCAACTCCGTAAAGGCGACCGTCAACGCGTACACCGGCGAGGTGAACTTGTACGCATGGGCCACCGACGAGGCTCCGGACCCGATTCTGGGCGCCTGGATGAACGCCTTCCCTGGCACCGTCCAGGTGAAGGATGAGGTGCCGGCGGATCTCGCTGAGCACCTGCGTTATCCCGAGGACATGTTCAAGGTGCAGCGCGACATCCTCGAGCAGTACCACGTGACCGACGCCGGCGACTTCTACAACGCCAGCGACCGCTGGGCCGTGCCCGGTGACCCAGCCGACACCGCCAGCGGCACTCTGCAGCCGCCGTACTACCTGTCGGTGCAGATGCCGGGGGAGACCGAGCCGAGCTTTTCCCTGACCAGCGTCTACACGCCGAACGAACGGCAGAACCTGGCCGCGTTCGTGGCGGTCAACTCCGACGCGGCCGACCTCGACTACGGGGAGATGACGATCCTGGAGCCGCCTGCGGACCGGATCGCCGGGCCGGACCAGGTCGCGAACGAGTTCCAGAACGACGCGGCGGTTGCCGACGCCCTGCTCGAGTTCCGGCAGAACGAGTCCTTCGACGTGCTGTACGGCAACCTGCTGACCGTGCCGGCCGGCAACGGCCTGCTGTACGTGCAGCCGATCTACACCCAGCGGCGCACTGTCGAAGGCGCTGGGGTGTTCCCGTTGCTGCAGTACGTGGTCGCCAGCTTCGGCGAGGAGGTCGGCATCGGTCGCAGCCTGGATGAGGCGCTGGAGAACGCGCTGGGCGAGCCGATCGGAGTCACCAACGAGCCCGGGGACCCGAACAACAACCCGCCTCCGAACGAGCCCAACGACCCGAACGGGCCCGGCGATCCCACAGACACTGACCGTGCGCTCGCACTGCTCACGCGCGCAGAGCAGCTGTACGTGCAGGCACAGGCCGCGCTGGCGGCCGAGGATCTCGGTGAGTACCAGGCGCTGGTCGAGCGGGCACAGGAGCTGGCCAGCCGGGCGAGCGCCCTGCTCAGCAGTGCCGGAGCCGAGGACACCCCGCCGGGTGGTGGATCCGGTGGGGGGTCGGGCGATGGAGGCGGCTCGCAGTCGACCTCGCTGTCTCAAGTGCGCGCCTCGCCGCCGAGCTCGAGTTGAGAGCCTCCGATCAGGCGGGCTAGACTTGCTCAAGCATCGCGGGGTGGAGCAGTTCGGTAGCTCGCTGGGCTCATAACCCAGAGGTCGCAGGTTCAAATCCTGCCCCCGCTACACGAAGAACCGCAGGTCAGAGGCCCTTTCGCTGGAAGCAGCGAGAGGTCCGCTGTCGTGCATGTCGGCAGAATGTCGGCAGACCTTGCCGCCATCTGGGCCAGATCGCAGCCCCGGTGGGGCGTCTGACGCGCCGATTCGCGTGGTGAGCCGGGTGGTGAGATGCCGGGTGAGGCAGCGGAGGGAACCACACACCTGCCCCTGATGGCGTGGGCGGTCGATGCCCGTCCGTCGGCGCGCGAGCCGCCGGCCTGGCCGCCGAGCGGATCACCGCCCACTCACTGCGCGTGCGGGACACGCCACGACCGCCGCCGCCGAAGGTGTCGACCTAGCCCGCATCGCTACTCAGACCCGACACCGACGACTCTCGACCCTTGTCGAGCGATACATCCGCCCAGCCCAGGCCCTGCAGGTAACCTCCAGCCGCGACCTCGGCCCGTGACGAGGGGAGACATGGTCAGCAGGTATCCGTTCGGATACCATAGGCTCATGGCTTCCTGGAATGTTCTCGAGCAGGCGCGCGAGACAGCGGGTCTGTCGCAGGCTGCCCTCGCCAGCCTGGCGGGGACGTCGCGACCCACCCTGTCGGCGTACGAGCGCGGCCGGAAGTCACCCACGCTCGACACAGCGGCGCGGATCCTGGGAGAGGCCGGCTTCGACCTCACCATCACACCCCG
>Ga0136622_10000418_pt1 | contig 17407 bp, 19 predicted proteins | sample AntDrymUQ4482106_2_FD_104803 | JGI IMG/M metagenome (GOLD analysis project Ga0136622, IMG submission 104803) | Polar desert sand microbial communities from Dry Valleys, Antarctica - metaG UQ448 (21.06) | ecosystem: Environmental > Terrestrial > Soil > Desert | place: Antarctica: Dry Valley...
CCGGTGGTGCCCCGACCGAAGCGAATGCGCGCTGCGCTGACTCGGCCGGCGGTGCGACGATCAGCGACTGCCCGGTGCGGGGACGCTCGGCGAACGCGGACGTCTCGGCGTCGGCCGGCGTCACTGTGCGCGCGCTGACGTCGTACCACCAGCGGGTCACGCTGTGCCGGTTGCCGACCGACCAGCTGACGATGACCTCCCAGCTGCCATCAAGCAGCCGGCGGGCATCCCAGCCGGCGAGGCGGTGGTCAGCGTCCAGCAGGGAGAGCTTCTCGACCATGAATTCACCGAGCGCGGCGGCCGGTGTCCCGTCGGCGAGCCGGACCCGCGCGCGCCGGGACTCCTGCGCGATCCGCTCGCGCTCCTGCATGACGGGGTAGGCGTACCGCAACACCTTCTCCACCCGTACGCCGGCCACTGCGGCGACCTGCTCGGGGGTCTCGCCGGCCCGAATCCGGGCTTGGATGTCGCGGGGGCGAAGCGTGCTCTCCAGCTCGATCTCGATCTGACCGAGCCGGCTCATGTCACCGCGCGCCGCGGCGCGCAGCCGATCGTCGACCGGGACCAGGAAGCGCTCGCCGTTGTCGATGGCGTCGGGCACGTCGGGGGCGAGCACCAGATGGGTCCCGTCCTCGTCGAGGGCGACGAAGCGCAAGGGGCGCATCTCGGTTCCTCCCAGCCCTGCTCGACCCGGCCTGACAGCAGCCGGACGCTGCCGGCACGCCGACCCTACGACAGCCACCGGGCTGCACCTGGCTGCGACGCGCCGGTCTCAGCGGGAGTCGAGAGCGAACTCGATGCAGCGGATCAGCGCCGTCACGTCGTCGGGCTCCACCGCCGGAAACATGCCGATCCGCAACTGGTTGCGGCCTAGCTTGCGGTACGGCTCGGTGTCGAGGATGCCGTTGCGTCGCAGTACCGCGGCAAGCGCCGCCGCGTCGACGGATTCGTCGAAGTCGATCGTTCCCACCACCAGCGACCGCTGCGGGGGATCGACCACGAACGGGCTCGCGTACGCCGACTTCTCCGCCCACTCGTAGAGCCGGGACGACGACTCGCCGGTACGCCGGACCGCCCAGTCCAGGCCGCCCTGCGCGAGCAGCCACTCGATCTGGTCGGCAAGCAGCCACAGCGTCCCCACGGCCGGTGTGTTGTACGTCTGCTCCTTGACCGAGTTGTCCACCGCGGTGGCGAGGTCGAGGAACGCCGGTATCCACCGGCCGCTCGCGGCGATCTCGGCGACCCGGTCCAGTGCGGCCGGGCTCATCAGCGCAACCCACAGACCACCGTCGGCGCCGAAGCACTTCTGCGGCGCGAAGTAGTAGACATCGCTGTGCCCGACGTCGACCGGCAACCCGCCGGCGCCGCTCGTGGCATCGATGAGAACCAGCGCACCATCCTCGACGCCGGTGACCCGCTGGATCGGGGCCATGACGCCGGTGGAGGTCTCGTTGTGCGCCCAGCAGTAGGCGTCCACGCCGGCCTCGGCCAAGGGGGCGGCAAGCGTGCCGGGGTCGGCCCGGCGTACGGACGGCTCACCGAGGAACGGTGCCCCAGCGGTCACCGCGGCGAACTTCGCGCTGAACTCGCCGAAGCTCAGATGCTGTGCGCGGTCGCGGACGAGGCCGAGGGCCGCTGCGTCCCAGAACGCCGTCGTACCCCCGTTGCCCAGAATGACCTGATAGCCATCCGGGAGCGCGAAGAGGTCGGCCAGGCCTTGCCGGACGCGGCCGACCAGTCTCTTGACCGGCGGCTGGCGGTGAGACGTGCCCATCAGCGCGGCTCCGGTGTCGGCCAACCCGGCCAGCGCCGCCGGACGGACCTTCGACGGGCCACAGCCGAACCGCCCGTCACCGGGCAGCAGGTCCGCAGGAATGATGATGTCCACGAGACCCGATTGTGCCAACCGCGGAACCGGCTTGCCGCCGGGCTGTTCGACGGGCACCGTGCCGGTATGAGTACGGCGGTGCTGTCCGACATCCACGGCGTGCTGCCGGCCTTGCAGGCCGTCCTCGCCGAGCCGGCCGCGCAGGAGGCCGAGTTGATCGTCCTGACCGGGGACATCGCGGCCGGGCCGCTGCCGGTCGAGACGCTGGACCGGTTGGTCGGCCTCGGCGAGCGGGTGTTGTGGGTTCGGGGGAACGCCGACCGGGAACTCGTCGCGCTCGCCGGGGGTGGACAGACTGCCATCCTCGACCCGATCGCCCCGTGGGCGGCCGCACAGTTGCGTCCGGATCAAGTCCGGCTCCTCGCCGACCTGCCGCACCCCGTGACGCGCGAAATCGAGGGCTTCGGCCTCGTGCTGTTCTGCCACGGCAGCCCGCGGGACGACGACGAGGTGGTCCTGGTCGACACCCGGCTGGAGCGGTGGAAGGAGGCACTGTCCACAGTGGACGATGAGGTGTCCACGGTGGTCTGCGGGCACACGCACATGCCGTTCGCCCGGCTGGCGCACGGGCGGCTCGTCGTCAACCCCGGCAGCATCGGCATGCCCTACGGGCGCCCCGGTGCGCACTGGGCGCTGCTGGACAACGGCACCGTGCAGCTGCGGCGTACGACGTTCGACTACGACGCCGCCTGCGCGGAGATCGAGGCGACCTCCGGCTACCCCGACGCGGCGGAGTGGGCCGACTACTTCGTCCGGGCGCGAGGGTCCGACTCCGAAGCGATCCGGGTGTTCGGCCCGCGCGACGGCCGCATCCCGGAGCCCCCGCGAGATGGGGTCAGTGGTGCGGGATGTCGTCCCAGCCCTCGACATCGCCGGGCTTTCGCGGGTCCGGACCGACGTAGCGCGCCGACGGACGGATGATTCGGCCGGTGCGCTTCTGCTCCAGGATGTGCGCGCACCAGCCGGCCGTTCGTGCGCAGGTGAACATGGACGTGAACATGTTCGCGGGCACCTCGGCGAAGTCCAGCACGATGGCCGCCCAGAACTCGACGTTGGTCTCGATCACCCGGTCCGGCCGGCGTTCGCGAAGCTCGGCGAGGGCCGCCTTTTCCAGCGCGAGCGCGGCCTGGTACCGAGGGGCGTTCAGTTCCTCGGCGGTCCGCCGCAGCGTGCGCGCCCGCGGGTCCTCGGCGCGATACACCCGGTGCCCGAAGCCCATCAGCCGGTCGCCCTTGTCCAGCATGGCCCGCACGTAGCCGTCGGCGTCGCCGGTGTCTTCGACCTCCTCGATCATGTGCAGGACCCGCGCCGGGGCGCCGCCGTGCAGCGGCCCGGACATCGCGCCGATCGCCCCGGACAGGGCCGCTGCGACGTCGGCTCCGGTGGAGGCGATGACTCTGGCGGTGAAGGTGGAGGCGTTCAGGCCGTGCTCGGCGGCGGAGACGAAGTAGGCGTCCACCGCGGCGATGTGCTTGGGGTCGGGTTCACCACGCCAGCGGGTCATGAAGCGCTCGACGATGGTGTTGCACTTGTCGATCTCCTCCTGCGGCACTGCCGGCTGGCTGAGCCCCCGCGCGGACTGCGCCACGTAGGACAGCGCCATGACAGCGGCACGGGCCAGGTTGTCACGGGCCTGGTCGTCGGAGATGTCCAGCAGTGGCCGGAACCCCCAGATCGGGGTAAGCATCGCCAGGGCGGCCTGCACGTCCACCCGCACGTCGCCGGTGTGCACCGGGATCGGGAACGGCTGCGCGGGGGGCATCCCCGGGCCGAACTTGCCGTCGACCAGCAGCGCCCAGACGTTCCCGAAGGTCACATGGCCGACGAGGTCCTCGATGTCGACGCCGCGGTAGCGCAGCGCACCGCCGTCCTTGTCCGGTTCGGCGATCTCGGTTTCGGAGGCGACTACCCCCTCCAACCCGGGTTTGAAGTCGTCCGGCACGCTGCTGCCTCCTATCCTCGGGTCGGGGCATGTGGCCCCGGCACGAGGTTATCCCTCCGCGGTTGCGCGGGCAGCGCCCTCGTGACCGGCCGCACAGTGACGAGTTCGACAGGAGGGGCATGCCGACCGACCGGGACCCGGACCTGGCCGGGATGCGCCGCAACTACGTCGCAGCCGGACTGTCCGAGGACGACCTCGCCGCGAACTGGATGACCCAGCTGCGGCGGTGGCTGGCCGACGCCGTACGGGCCGATCTGCCGGAGCCCAACGCGATGGTGCTGGCCACCGCAGCCGCGGACGGGCGACCGAGCGCGCGGACGGTCCTGCTCAAGGAGTACGACGAGACCGGACTCGTGTTCTACACGAACTACGACTCGCGCAAGGGCAGCGATCTGACCGCGAACCCGCGGGCAAGCCTGGTGTTCCCCTGGATCGGGCTGTCCCGTCAGGTCGTCCTGACCGGGGACGTCAGCGTGCTCAGCCGGGAGCAGTCGGCGCGCTACTTCTCCTCCCGCCCGCGAGGATCGCAACTGGGCGCGTTCGCCAGTCCGCAGTCGCAGGTGATCGCCACCCGAGCCGAGCTGGACGACGCGTGGCGGCGGGCCGAGCTTGCCCACCCCGATGAGATACCGCTGCCGCCGCGGTGGGGCGGGTTCCGCGTGGCGCCGCTGACCGTGGAGTTCTGGCAGGGCCAGACCGACCGGCTGCACGATCGGCTGCGCTATCGGCGTACCGACTCCGGCTGGCTGGTCGAACGGCTGGCGCCATGAGCCTCGCTCGGTGAGAAGGGCGTTGCGCGGGCTGGCCATCGATGTCAGCCCACTGCGCTCGGCTGACTTCCGCCGGCTATGGCTCGGACAGGTCATCACGGTCACCGGTACGACGATGACGCTGGTCGCGGTGCCGACGCAGGTGTTCCAGATCACCGGCCGGTCCCTCGACGTGGGTGTCACGAGCATCGTCGCGCTGGTCCCGCTCGTCGTCTTCGGGCTGCTCGGTGGTGCGATCGCGGACGCGATGGACCGTCGGCTGTTGCTGCTGATCACCGCCGGGGGTACGGCGGTCACGAGCGCCCTGCTCTGGGCGCAGGCGCTGCTGCCCGGCGGTGGCCAGCTGTGGTCGCTGTGGATCCTGGTCGCGGTGCAGTCGGCCTTCTTCGCGGTGAACTCGCCGACGCGCAGCGCGGTCATCCCGAGACTGCTGCCGCTGGAGCAGGTGCCGTCGGCGAATGCCCTCAACATGACGGTCAGCACCGCCGGCGTCATCATCGGACCGCTGCTCGCCGGGCTGCTGATCGAATCTGGCGGGCTGGCGTGGACGTACCTCATCGACGCCATCGGCTTCGCCCTCGCCCTGATCCTGCTGGTCCGGCTGCCATCGATGCCGCCGGAAAGCTCCGATCCGGGCGCCGCGCGCACCGGTCCGGTCCGCAGCGTCCTGGCGGGCCTCGCGTTCCTTCGCGGCCGGCACATCCTGCTCATGACGTTCGTCGTGGATCTGATCGCGATGATCTTCGGAATGCCGCGAGCGTTGTTCCCGGAAACTCGCGGCCACGACGTTCGCCGGTGGCCCGAACGCGCTCGGCTGGCTGTTCGCCGGCGCCTCCATCGGAGCGCTGCTCGCGGGGCTGCTGTCCGGCTGGTTGACCCGAGTGCACAAGCAGGGGCTGGTCATCCTGGTGTCGATCGTCGTCTGGGGTTCGGCGATCGTCCTGTTCGGGCTGACCGGCTCGCTGCCGTTGGCCGTTTTCTGGTTGGCCGTCGCGGGAGCGGCCGACATGGTCAGCGCGGTGTTTCGCAGTTCCATCCTTCAGACAGCCGCCCCTGACGAGATGCGCGGCCGGATGCAGGGCGTGTTCATCGTCGTGGTCGTCGGCGGCCCGCGGCTGGGGGACCTGCGCGCCGGCGGGATGGCCGCGTTCACTTCGCCGGAGGTCGCTCTGGTCAGTGGCGGTGTGCTGATCGTCGCGGCGATGCTGGTGGTGGCCCTGGTGGTTCCGGCCTTTTGCCGCTACGACGCCCGCGTCGCGACGCCCTAGCGCTGCTGACTGCGCGTAGGCCGTCGGAGCGGCGGTGCGCCAGACGACGTAGTGGTGAGCGGTGGAGCTTGGCTGCTGCGAGAGGAGAATCGAAGGGTGAACGATGCGAGACCGGACGTGTTGGTGGTTGGAGCTGGCGTGATCGGGCTCACGGTCGGCGTCTGCCTGGCGGAGCAGGGTCTGCGGGTTCTGCTCTGCACCCGATCGGCTCCATCGGCTACCACCTCGGCAGTGGCCTCGGCGATGGTCGGGCCGAGCCTGGTCCCCGCCGACGATCCGGTCGGGGGGCGAGAGCGCGTCTCGATCGCGGAGTTCACCGGGCTGGCCGAGATCGAAGGCACCGGAGTGGCCCTGCGCCGGGGCCGCCTGACCAGTAGGCAACCCGGTCCGTCGCTGCCCGGTCTGCAACCGTGCGCGCCGCGGGACCTACCGGACGGCTTCGCCGCCGGGTTCTGGTCCACCCTGCCGCTCGTTGACATGCCCATCTACCTCCGCTACCTCTTACGGCGCCTGCACGCCGCCGGCGGGCGGATCGAGTACCGCGAGGTGCACTCGCTGCGCGAGCTCGCCAGGCGGGCCCCGCTGCTCGTCAACTGCACGGGGCTCGGTGCCCGGGAGCTGGTCCCGGACCCGACGGTGCGACCGGTGCGCGGCCAACACGTCATCGTCGACAACCCTGGGCTGGAGGAGTTCTTCATCGAAGCGCCGTTCGGGACTGCGTGGACGGCGTACTGGCCGTACCCCGGTCACGTCGTGCTCGGTGGGACTGCGGGCGACAACGATGAGACGCTCGAACCTGATCCGGTTCTCGGCGAGCAGATCCGCCAGCGCTGCATCGACGTCGAACCGCGCCTGCGGCACGCTCGGGTGCGCGCCCACCAGGTGGGGCTCCGTCCCGTTCGACCAGCGGTTCGACTCGAGCTGCAACAGCTGGGCGCGGCCCGGTGTGTGCACAACTACGGGCACGGCGGCAGCGGCGTCACCCTGTCCTGGGGCTGCGCCCGGGAAACCGCCGGCCTGCTCACCGGTACGGACGGGCCGCCGGCCGAATTGGGATGACGTGGCGGACCTCGGGACCCGGTCCCCCAGGGTGGCCGGCGGCGTAGGCTGCGCGTCGTGGAGCCGGTCGCGGACCGACCGTTCATGCCGGGGTACGGCGTACCGGCCGAGGGCGGTGATTTGTTGCCCTTCTCCTATGCCGAGCAGCGGCTCACCGAAGCCGTCAACTACTGGCTGTCCACCGTGGCCCCCGATGGGGCGCCGCATCTGATGCCGGTCTGGGCAGTCTGGCTGGACGGCACCGCACAGTTCAGTACGGGTAGCGAATCCCGCAAGACGAAGAACCTGCGCGCAGATCCCCGCTGCACCATCGCCCCGCAGTGCTCGAACGACGCCGAGCTGGTTGTCGTCGAGGGCCACGCCAGACAGGTGAGGGCATCCGGCTTGCCGGCGTTCGCCGCAGCAGTCGAGGCGAAGTACAGCTTCGACATGAGCGGGATGCTCGATCAGCCCGTGTTCGCCGTCGTACCCGGAAAGATCATCGCGCTGGACGAAACCTTCAGCGCGCACGCCACCCGCTGGACCTTCCCCGGCCGCAGTCGGTCTTAGCACCAATGAACAGGTCGCGGCGAGTCGGTGGCAGTCGCTAACGTCCGGTGACCTCCCCGTCGCGATGCTCGGTGCGGCGGGCCGAACGCCGACAACGGAACGGGCGGTCCCCCAGGTGAAGCCCTTTGGACGTCATTCCGGCGTGGTCCTCGCCGTCGTTTCCGCCGCGTTGCCCGCGCTCTGGTTCGGGGGCGTCGCAACCGGCGACGACGGTCCGCGGACCGGAGCAACAGAGGCGGACGCGATCCACGCCGCGCCGCCGGCCGGCTTCGAGCTGAACGTCGGGCAGACCGATCCCCGAGTGCGCTTCTCGTCGGCGGGCAAGGGCTTCCGCCTGTTCCTCACCAACCAGGAGGCGGTGTTCGCGCTGGCGCAGCCCGGCTCTCCGACGCAGGGTGGGCAGGTGCTGAGGATGCGCTTCGGCGGTGCCGCAACGCCCGCCGTACAGGGGATGCAGGAGCTGCCCGGGCGGGCGAACCGGCTCGTCGGCGCGGACCCGACGCAGTGGCGGACCGGTATCCCCCGTTTTCCCGCGTTCAGTACGCCGACGTGCACCCCGGAGTGGACCTGGTGTTTCGGGACGAGGCCGGGCGGCTCGAATACGACTTCATGCTGGCCCCTGGCGCCGATCCCGCCCAGATCCGTCTCGGGTTCCAGGGCGCGGCCGGTCTCGCGGTGGATGACCGCGGAGACCTCAGGGTGGCGCTGCCCGGCGGAGGCGAACTTCGGCAGCTGGCTCCGGTCGCCTACCAGGGCGCGGGGCAGACGCGGCGACCGGTCAGCTCTCAGTACAGACTTCTCGGCGGTGACCGGGTCGGGATCGAGGTCGGACAGCACGATCCGGCCTTGCCGCTGGTCATCGACCCGGTCTTGAGCTACTCGAGCTTCCTGGGCGGCGGCGACTACGACTCGGCGTACGGGATCGCCGTGGACGCCGACGGCAACACCTATGTCAGCGGACTGACCGCCTCATACGACTTCCCGGGTGCGAGCACGGTCGCCGGCATCGACGCTTTCGTGACCAAGGTGAGCCCGGACGGGTCTCAGATCGTGTACTCGACCACGCTCGGCGGCAGCGCGGACGAGCGCGCGAACGGCCTGGCCCTGGACGCGCTCGGCAACGCCTACCTGACCGGCCGCACAGAGTCGCCGGACTTCCCGACGACCGGCCGCGCCTACGACCGCACCTGCGGAACCGACGGGGCCTGCAACCCGGACGGGCTCGGCCCGCACGCGGACGCCTTTGTGACGAAGTTGAATGCCAGTGGTTCGGCTCTGGTGTACTCGACCTTCCTCGGAGGATCGGGCTATGACAACGGCAACCCGAACCGGTTCTTCGGAGACGGGGCGGGCGACATTGCCGTGGACGGGGCCGGGAACGCCTATCTGACGGGCTCGACGCAGTCGGCCAACTTTCCGGTGACTGCGAACGCGTTCCAGCCCTCGAACGGTGGGGGAATCTGCACGCCGGGGACCCCTCTGTGCCAGGACGCGTTCGTGACGACGCTCAACGCCGCCGGGACGAGGCTGCTCTACTCGACGTACCTCGGTGGGAGCGACATCGACGAGGGGTTCGGAATCGCCCTCGACAGCTCCCGCGCCGTCTATGTCACCGGCAGGGCGGTCTCGGGCAACTTCCCGGTCACTCCCGGCGCGGTTCGACCCCGCAGCAGGGGAGGTGGCGACGGCTTCGTGACCAAGTTCCGAGCGAATGGGACCGGACTTGCGTACTCGACGTATCTGGGCGGCAGCGGCACCGATACCGCCTCGGCGATCGCCGTGCGCGGGCGAGAGGCGTATGTGACCGGGTATACGTCGTCGTTCGACTTCCCCACCACCCCCGGTGTGTTCCAGCCTGCCAAATCGGGTGACTTCGACGCGTTCGTGACTCGGTTGACCGCTGCGGGCTCGCGGTTCGTGTACTCGTCGTACCTCGGTGGACTCACGGACGAGCTGTCCGACGGCGGGATCGCGGTGGATGCCACCGGGCGGGCCTATGTGACGGGCACCACGGAGTCCGGAGAGTTCCCGCAACGCCGGCCCCTCGACGGCTGCACGAGGACCTTGGGGATGTTCGTCACCGTCGTCCAGGCCGCGGGCTCCGGTTTGGACTTCTCCACCTGCATCGACGGCGGGCTCAACGACTACGGGACCGACATCGCGGTGGACGCCGCGGGTGCCGCCCACGTGACGGGGCACTCGGCGTCCTCGGGGTCGTTCTCGACGCAACGGTTTCCCACGACAGCGGGCGCGTTCCAGCCCGGTTTCGAGGGTGGGGCGTTGGACGCCGTAGTGGTCAGGATCGAGGGGCCGCCGCTCACCTCGCCGTAGGGTGTTCAGGCCAACGCGGATGCTGCGACCCGCAGGTCGGCCACCAGCGCGTCGTAGGCCGCCGCTCGTTCCTCATCGGGCGTTCGCAGGATCGCCGACGGATGCGTCGTCGCCATCAGCCAGGACTGCTGCACCCCGGCCTCCTCATCGCCGAGGGCGCTGGGCCGCGGCAGCAGCCGGCCCCGGTCCTTGGTGATCCGGAACGACGGGGCGATCAGCGCCTTGGCCGCCACGGCCCCGAGGCAGACCACGATCTCGGGGGCGAGCAGCGCGAGTTCGGCGTCCAGCCAAGGTCGGCAGGCGGCGATGTGTTCGGCGCCCGGGGATACATGCAATCGCCGCTTGGGAGTGGGACGGAACCGGAAGTGCTTCACCGCATTCGTCACGTAGGCATCGCCGCGATCGATGCCCGAGTCGGCCAAGGCCCGGTCCAGCAGCCGTCCGGCGGGTCCGACGAACGGCTCGCCGCGCAGATCCTCCTGGTCGCCCGGCTGCTCGCCGACGAAGACGATGCGCGCGGTCTCCGGGCCGGCCCCGAACACCGCCTGGGTGGCAGGCTCCCACAGCTCGCAGCCCCGGCACCCCTGAGCAGCCTCGCGAAGACCGGACAACCCGACACCGCCGGGCGGGTTGACGGTCGAAGCCTGCGGATCCGCTGTCATCGGCGCACCTCCCTTAACCCTTTTCTACCGGTCCGCCGCGGTTCCGGCTCGGTCACTGTCAGTGCAGGACCATCGTCCGCTGGAGACTGAGACCAAGAGCCGGTCACGGATGAGGCATCAAACCCGCGGGCGGCTGCCAGACGGAGCGGATCGCCCACAGCAGGAGGGAAAGCAATGATCAGCTCAACCAGACCCGCGTTGCGGCGATCGCATTGAACGCACTCGCCAGCACCACCATGGCGGCACCCGGATCGAGGTCGAGTTCGAGGTCGAGTTCGACATCAACGGCCAGAACTGGCAGGTACGACTGTCCGACAACGGCACCCGCATCTTCCAGGGCACCCGGACCACGGTTGGCCCGAGCGGTTCCTTCGAGGTGCGGGCCGTCACCGCGAACCAGGCTGGTCCGGACAACATCCTTGGCCGGGCCCGTAACCCGCAGACCGGCGAGACCTGCGTTGGACGGGTCACCTTCCCGTAGCCCTCGCCATCCCCGCCACCCGCGCGGTGCGCTCCTTCGAGGGGGCGCACCGCGCGATCTCCTACTGTGGGGGAGTGCTCGAATTCGACTCGGTGACCAAGTCGTACGGCGGCAACGTCGTGCTCGACGATCTGAGCTTCGCTGTACAACCCGGGCAGATGTTCGGCTTCTGTGGCGCCAATGGGGCCGGCAAGACGACCACGATGCGGATCGCCCTCGGCCTGGTCCGCGCCGACCGGGGGGAGGTGCGTTGGAACGGCCGGACAGTCGACCTGGAAATCCGCCGCCGGATCGGGTACATGCCAGAGGAACGCGGCCTCTATCCCAAGATGCGTGCCCTCGATCAACTCAGCTACTTCGGGATGCTGCACGGCATGAGCAACTCCGCGGCGCGGCAGGCCGCCGCGGAGTGGATTGACCGGCTGGGAGTCGAGCAGCGGACCGGTGATGCGCTGGAGAAGTTGTCGCTGGGCAACCAGCAACGGGTCCAACTGGCCGCCGCCCTCGTGCACGAGCCCGAGTTGCTCATCCTCGATGAACCGTTCAGCGGCCTGGATCCGGTAGGGGTGGACGTGCTCGCGGAGGCGCTGGCGGCCCGGTGCCGGGCCGGTGTCCCGGTCGTGTTCTCCAGCCACCAGCTCGACCTGGTCGAGCGGTTGTGCGACTCCGTGGGGATCATCAGTGGCGGCCGACTAGTCGCCCACGGCAGCGTCAGCGATCTGCGTCAACGGGAGGGGAAGCGGCAACTGCGGGTGGTCGCCCCGGATGCCCCGGCTGGCTGGGCGGCTCGGCTGCCCGGCGTCCACGTGCTCTCCGAGCAGGGACCCGAGGTGCTGCTCGAACTGGATGATCCCGCCCGGGACCAGGAGGTGCTGGCCGCCGCGCAGCGCACCGGCCGGGTGCTGCACTTCAGCTGGCGGGCACCCACACTGACCGAACTCTTCCGTGAGGCGATCGCGGCATGAAGCCTGCGGCTGTCGTCTGGCTGGTAGCCCGCCGCGAGATCGCAGCGAAGCTACGGGACAAGGGCTTTCTGCTGTCCACCGCGTTCATTCTGGTGGCTGTCCTCGCCTCTGCACTGCTGCCGGTCCTGTTGACCGATGATTCACCGACGTACGACGTCGGTGTGGTGGGCGTCGACGCGGAGCTGGAGGCAGCGGTGCAGGCTCAGGCGGAGGCTGCCGGCGCCGCTGTTGAGCTGCGGTCCTATGACGACGTCGACGCCGCCCGCGCCGCGGTCGAATCGGAGGAGATCGAAGCGGCGATCGACGGTGAGCAGGTCGTGGTGGACAGCGCGCTTGACTCGATGCTCGAACGAATCCTCAATGCGGCGAGCGCCGCGGTGGCTGCTGAGCAGCGGCTGGTCGAGGTGGGCATCGACCCGGCCGAGGTAGCCCAGGCGCTGGCCGTCCCGCCGCTGGAGTTGGTCCGCCTGGACGCCGACGCCGAGCGCAACGCCCAGCGGCAGGTGATCGCGTTCCTCGGCGTCGCCGTGCTCTACGGCCTGCTGATCTTGATGGGCCAGTACGTCGCCATGGGGGTCGTGGAGGAGAAGTCCAGCCGGGTGGTCGAACTGTTGTTGTCCACGATCAAGCCGTGGCAGCTGCTAGCGGGCAAGGTGATCGGCCTGGGCCTGCTGGGCCTGGCGCAGCTGCTGGTCGTCTGCGTGGCCGGTCTGAGTGCGGCCATCGCGTTCGATGTCGTCGCCGTTCCTGGCGACGCGATCGGGACCATGGCGCAGGTGATCGGCTGGTTCGTGCTCGGCTACGCCTTTACGCTGCGGTCTTCGCCGCCGGGGCGGCGCTGGTGTCGCGCCAGGAGGACCTGCAGAGCGTCCTGCTGCCCATGATCACCCTGCTCGTCGCCGCATTCTTCGTCGCGATCACCGCTGCGCAGAATCCCGACGGACTGCTGGCCCGGATCACCTCCTTCGTTCCGGCGCTGTCACCGATGGTCATGCCGGTGCGCTCGGCGGCCGGGAACGTCGCCTGGTGGGAACTCGTGGTCGCCGTCGGGCTCATGCTCGCCGCGATCGCAGCGGTGATCCGCCTCGGGGGCCGGATCTACGCGGGTGCGCTGCTCCGAATGGGTGGCAAGGTCAAGGTGAAGGACGCGCTGGCCGGCAACTGAGGCATCACAGCTGCGCGGCGGGCAACGCGGACAGGAATCGACTCAGCCCACCGGGTGCACGGCCCAGTCGACGGCCGCTTGTCATGACGGGGACGTCGTCGGCCCAGGCTATCCGCCGGCCGACGGCGGTCAGGGCGGCGATCAGCGCGACGTCTTCGTGCGTGGTCAGGGCGGTGAAACCACCGGCCGCGACATAGGCATCGGCGCGGAACCCGAGGTTCGCGCCGTGGACGTGACCGTGGCCCCAGTGTTGGCGATATCCGCGCCGGTAGGCGTGCTGCGAGTCCTCGCGGTACGACGTCCAGTCGTCGATCGTGACGGTGCCCGCCACGGCGTCGTACCCGGCTCGGGCGTACCGCAGCTGTTGCCTAAGCCACGTCGGGCCCACGGCGCTGTCCGCGTCGGTCGTTGCCAGCCAGAGCCCGCGTACGCCGTACCGCCGGAGCAGCAGAGCACACCCGGCGGCGCGGGCCGCACCCACATTGGCCTCGTCGATCCGCAGGATCTGGGTGGACTGACCCAGCGCGCCCGCGGCCGCGAGAACTTCATCGCTGTCGTCGGTGCAGCCGTCGAGTACGAGAACGACGTGGACGGGGAGCCCGGCAACCGCGACCGCCACCCGAACGGCGGACAGGCAGCGCGCGAGCAGCTCCGCCTCGTCACGCACCGGTATCACCACACCGGCCGCCCGCACCGCTAAACCAGCCCTTCGACCGCGGCCACCGACCTGGACTCCGGCGGCACCTTTTGAAACGTCTCCAGTACGACGTCCTCGTCGCGGTACCTGGCCAGCCGCGACAAGCCCGCGCCGGATTCGATGACCGTGTGAACCTCGTCACCGGTCATGAGGTACTCCCGGACGGGATGCCGCCAGTGCACCGCAAGCAGCGTTCCGCCCGGCTCCAGCGCCTGCTGCGCCCCCATCATGGCCTCGCGCAACAGTGCGCCGTCGAGGTAGTAGCAGACCTCGCTGAGGACGATCAGGTCGAACCGCTGGTCCGGCCAAGGATCACCGAGCGCCCACCGTCGCAGCGAGACGTTGCGGTGTCCGGCGAGCCGGGTCGCCACCTCCTCCAGCGCCGCACTGGAGACGTCCGTCGCGACGATGCTGTCGCACCGGCCGGCGAGCGCCTCGGTGACGATGCCCAAGGAGCAGCCCGGCTCGAAGGCGGCGGCGTACCGGCGTCGCGGCAGCATGGCCATCGCCAGCGCCAGCTTTCGCTCCTCGTACCACCGGGTGCGGAATCCCCACGGATCGCGAGCGCTGTCGTACATGGCGTCGAAGAAGCTGTCCGGCAGCCGCGCGCCACTCATGTGAAGACCACCTCCGTGCGCCGAGAGAGCCGGTCGAGCATCGCGGGGGTCAGAACGGCCGCATCCTCGGGCGCCTCCGACAGCGGCCGGATCTGGCTGGCAAAGCAGCCGATGGCTGCGAGTTTCGCTGCGTGTGTCTCGTCGTCCAACTTGATCGCTCGGGCACGGGACCAGGGAACCCGCGGGTCGGCCGGCAGCGCCCAGTGCCAGGTCCAGATCGGGAACGTCAGCAGGCGTACGCCGCACCGCTGGGACACCGAACGCGCCACCCTGCCCACTGCTTCATGGTCGGGGTGGCCGTCACCGTCCCAGGTGGACAGACACCACGTGCTTGTCGATACGTCTGCCAGCAGGTGGGCGACGACCGCCTCGATGGCGGGCTCTGCTGCGGCCACTGCGCCGTCACCGATACCCAACCGGTGGACCGTGGCATCGACGAGCCCGAGGGCCCTGAGCGCACTGGCGGACTCCGCCCGGCGGAGGGCGGCCAGCCGCCCGGGTGTGACGGTCGATGACGCCGGGTGCGAGGCGTCTCCGTCGGTGACCGCGATCACCTCTACAGCGGCGCCGCGCAGGCTCAGCCGCCGCAGCAGACCGCCTACCCCGAGAATCTCGTCGTCGGGATGCGGGGCCAACAGGACTACCCGGTCGCATCCGCTGAGATCCAGCGGCGGGAACCTGTGCAAGCCCGGCCACGACTGCCAATCCGTCTCCGGCGTTCCGACACCGGCGATCGTGGTCACCACGACGTCGACGCGTTCTCGACCAACAACGTGCCCAGCTCGGCCAGATCCCGTTCGGCGTGACTCTGTCGCAGGTAGACGGTCAGGTCCGCGACCCGCCGCGCGTGGGCGGCATCCGAGCCGAGCGGGCCCGCACCGCTGGCCCGGCCGACCCTGGTGAGGACGTCGTCGCAGGTCGCCTCGACGACCGCCCGAACGCGCATCGCTCGGATTCGGGCCTCGCCGCGGCTGTCCAGCGGATCGGCGTCCACCGCACGAGCCGCCTCAGCCAGCGCGACGCCGGCGGCGTGCAGTGCGGCGTCGACAGCTCCGAGGTGCGCCAGGGCATGCGGTCCGGCCCGGCCGGCCCGGGCCTGCTTCAACAAGGTGTCCGCGACGCCGCAGGCCCCGCCGTACCAACAGGCGGCGACACCGATCGCTCCGTGCCAGAAGCCGGCCCGATTCAGGTATTGGCCGGGTGCCCCGACGGGCTCGGCGGGGGCGGCGTCGAAGCGGATGGCGCCGCTGTCGCTGCCGGCCATTCCCACCGCCGGCCAGGTGTCTTCGACCGGCTCGGTGTGGGCAGGGTCCATTTCGGCGGCGAACAGAGCCCGGTCGGCACCGATCCGCGCCGTCACCAGCCCGTGCGTGCAGGAATGCGCCCCGCTGCACCAGGGCTTGGTTCCGGTCAGCACCCAGCCGCCGTCGCGCTCCTCGGCGTGGACCACGGGTGTCGGTGGCTCCGCCGCCCAGACACCCCAACGTGATCCGGCCGGCGGCGGCGGACCGCCGAGCTCAGCCAGGATCGCCACCGCGTCGGCGTGGCCCTCGGCAAGTCGGGCGAGGGACAGATCCTGCCGGGCGATGCCAGCCAGTCCCCACCAGCGTTTGTCGGTCTCCCCCGAACCCGGCAGCGGGAGGTTCAGGGCGCCGCTACCGACCAACTCCACAAAGGAGGCACCGACCCGATTCACCTCGGACACGTGGCTCCCCGCACCATGACTCGACTCGTTGAAGTACAGCCTAGGTCGTAGCCGATCCCGGCCAAAGTTCGGCCGGATCGCGGGGTTCAGCTGACCAGTCCTAGATCCAGGAGCATCGCGTCTAGCAGGGTGTCGATCGCGGGCCATGGCACCTCGGGTTTGCTGACGACGTGGTTCTGCGCGTAGCGGTGCATGACGCCCCGTTCGAGGGATTGCCCGCAGCCAGCCACATTCTCGGCGCTGTCCTGGACGGGATACTGCGCAACATCGAAGTCGTCGAGACGATCCCCGGCGACGACACAGCAGTGCTCATGTGCAGCGCGCAGGTTGCGGCGCACCAGGGCCGGGCCGAGGGACTTCTGGTCCTCCGCCCGAATGCCAGCGGTCGCTTCGCACAGCTGACCGTGTTCCTGCGGCCGCTTGCTGCCTGCAGGCACTCGCCGACGAAATGGGCCGGCCGGATGCGTCGCGGCAGGATGGCGGAAGGTGACGGCATCCGCAAGTGGATCCTCAGCCCACACTCAGTCGTCGCGGTTGCTTCGTGCCGGCTGGTGGCCGCTTGGTCGCATCGTTGATCCGACTCTCACGGCATGAATAGGTCGAATGCGTCGCTGATGGCGCGGGTGAGCGCCGGTTCCTGGTCGTCGAAGAAGAGGCCGAGCGTGTCGCCGACGGCGTTCGTGCGCACGGTGATGAGGTTGTCGCAGCTGACGACGCTGTCATGGTCCAGGCCGTTGCGGGGCCCGACGGGAACCTCGCTAGTGATGCCTCGGATCGTGCTGGTGATGGGGGCGACGGTGATCCAGGTCAGCAGGTGCAGCCTGGACGGCCGGGTCAGGATCAGGGCTGGTCGGCGCTTGTCCAGCTGGACCGCGGCGATGGTCCGCATCGGTGCGGTATCAGTCCAGCGACGGGTGCGCTAGGTCGAGCAGACCGTCCAGGTCGGGGTAGACGGGCTCGCCGCGTCTGGCGAGTTCGATGAGCGCAACCTCTTCGGCTCGGTAGCGCTGATCACGCTGCAGGCGGGCGATGCCGCGGCGGACAGCCTCGGAGCGATTGGCGGCTCGCCCTTCGGCCACCTCGGCGTCCAGAGCCGCCAGTTCGCTGTCGCCGAGCCGGATGGCAATCTGCGTGGTCACGCTGTCTAGTGTACGGCGACCGTCAACCAACTGGTATGCGCCCCGCCGCGCCAGCTACCGCTGACCCATCCCGGTCAACCCTTGATGGCCTCGTAACGCTCGAGGGCCTCCCGCCGCTCGTGGTCATGCTCCACGATCGGAGTCGGGTAGCCATCCGGGGGCGCCGGAA
>Ga0136622_10000419_pt1 | contig 17343 bp, 18 predicted proteins | sample AntDrymUQ4482106_2_FD_104803 | JGI IMG/M metagenome (GOLD analysis project Ga0136622, IMG submission 104803) | Polar desert sand microbial communities from Dry Valleys, Antarctica - metaG UQ448 (21.06) | ecosystem: Environmental > Terrestrial > Soil > Desert | place: Antarctica: Dry Valley...
GCGAGACCAACGTCGACCAAGGCCGGCTGCTGTGTCCCTGGCACCACACCAAAGCCCACGACACCGCCTACAACATGACCCGCCTCCCCAACGGCAAAGTCAGATTCCACCGACGAACGTGAGTGCCCGGACCGTCTCGATCGTGTCGGCCTCCTCGGCGGTCTTGTCGTCGCGGTAGCGCAGCACCCGGGCGAAGCGCAGCGCCATCCCGCCGGGGTAGCGCGTGGATCGCTGGATCCCGTCGAAGGCGATCTCGACCACCTGCTCGGGCCGCACGTGCACGACATACGACCAGCGGTCGGCCGGCGAGGTCGCGAGCTCGGTGAATCGCTCGGTCTGCCAACGCAGCATCTCGTCGGTCATCCCCTTGAACGTCTTGCCGAGCATCACCCAGTGCTCATCAGAGTCGGCGCCGGTGCCCGGGTCTCGCGCGCCGAGGTGGATGTTGGACAACCAGCCCTGACGGCGTCCGCTGCCCCACTCGACGGCGAGCACCACAAGGTCCAGGGTGTGCCGGGGCTTGACCTTGACCCACGCCGCGCCGCGACGGCCGGCCGCGTACGGCGCCTCGGTCGACTTCACCACCACGCCCTCATGTCCTTCCGCGACCGCGGCCGCGAACAGGCGGCGAGCCTGGTCGGGATCGCAGGTGACTGTTCGGGGCACGACGTGATCGGGCGGCACGAGGTCCGCCAACCGCTGCAGCCGCACGCTGCCGGGCTCGTCGACGAGGTCGTCGCCGTCGACGTGAAGGAGGTCGAAGAAGTACGTCGTCAGCGGGACCGAGGCGCGCAACGCCTCCACGTCGACCCGGCTGGCGGTCCGCGCGCCGGTCTCCTGGAACGGGCGGGGCCGTCCATCCGGGGCGAGAGCGATCGCCTCGCCGTCGAGCACCAGGGTCGTGGCTGGCAATGCTGCGACCACCTCGACCACCTCCGGTACCCGTGTGGTGATCTCCTCGAGGCTGCGCGTGAACACCTGCACCTGACCGTCGTACTTGTGAGCCTGGATCCGGATCCCGTCCAGCTTCGTGTCCACGGTGAGCTGGGCTGAGGCGTCCTCGGCGCGGATCTTCGCAATCGCCTCGTCGACGTCTGCGGCCGTCGACGCCAGCATGGGCCGCACCGGGCGACCCGGCTGGAGCGAGAACCTGGCCAGGGCGGCGGTGCCTCCGGAGAGGGCGGCCGCGGCGACCGGCAGCGTGCTCCCGGCGAACATCGCGGCTCTGCGGACCTCCGCGGCCGGTATCCCTGCTGCCTGCGCCACCGCCTCGATCATCAGGCCATCCAGTGCCCCTTGCCGCAGCTCGCCGGTGGCGAGCCCGCGCAGGTAGGTCTGCTCGTCCTCGGTGGCCCGACCGAAGAGGTCAGTCACCAGCGCCGCTCGACGAGCCTGTGAACCAGCGCCGGACGTGGAGCTGATCTCCTCGAACGCCGCGTGCACGTCGGCCACCGTCAGCGACGGCTCGGCCGCTGCCGGTGGCAGGTCCCCGAGGCTGCGCCAGCCCAGACCGGTCCGACGCTGGCGGAGGACGCCCGACAGGAACGCGGTCGCGGTCTCGACCTCCTCCGGCGCCGCCGACCGCAGGGCATCGGCCAGGGCAGCCGCCTTCGCCTTGCGGGAACGGGTGGCGCGCACGGCCTGGGAGGCTGCGACCACGTCGGACAGGAGCACGCTCCCATCCTGCCCGGCTGTGGGAGGTCCCGCGTAGCCTGCCTTGCGTGCAGGAGAGGGTATGGCGGCCGGGGTGGCCGTGTCCGGTGAGCACGATCCTGTCGGTCCTGCGCAGAGGACCGGCCGACCCGACGTACCGGACTGACCCAGACGGCATGATCTGGCGTGGGCTCCGGACCCCCGAGGGTACGGCGACGCTCCGCATCGACCCCCAGCCGCGCGAGGCCACCGTGTTCGCCGCTGCCTGGGGAGACGGAGCCGACTGGGCGCTTGAGGCCCTGCCCGCCATGCTCGGTGCCGACGACGACCCGACCGGCTTCAAGCCGCGACACCCCGTCGTCGCCCAGGCGCATCGACGGCACCCTCACCTGCGGGTCCCCAGGACGGGCCTGGTCATGGAGGCGTTGGTTCCGGCCATCGTCGAGCAGAAGGTGACCGGGCAGGAGGCGTTCGCCGGCTTCCGGCAGCTCGTCTACCGGTTCGGCGAGCGCGCACCCGGCGCGGGGGAGGCGCAAAAGGTCTGGGTCCAGCCCTCACCCCACCAGCTGCGTGCGATCCCGTCCTGGGAGTGGTTGAGGATGCACGTCGACCCGGCCCGGTCCAAGACCATCGTCCGCGCCGCCCTGGTCGCCTCGGCGCTCGAGCGGACGGTCGGCCTTCCCGCGGACGAGATCGACCACCGGCTGCGCTCGGTGCCGGGGGTCGGGGTCTGGACGTCCGCCGAGGTGCGCTTCCGGGCGCACGGCGACGCGAACGCAGTCAGCTTCGGCGACTACCACGTCCCGAAGGACATCGGCTGGTCGCTGGTCGGCGAGCCCGTCGATGACGCGAGGCTCGCCGAGCTGCTCGCGCCGTACCGCCCGCATCGCTACCGGGTGCAGCGGCTGGTGGAGCTGGCCGGCCACCGGATGCCGCGCCGTGGTCCGCGGATGCCGCCGCGCACGCACCTCCCCGCCCGCTAGAGAAGCGGGCGGAGCGGAGCGAGCAGGGTCTCGGTGAAGCGACGGTGCACTCCGCGCGACTCCCACTCCTCGGCACTGAGCTCCACACAGTTGGTCAGGTCGACCTTGAAGATCTCCTCCAGCTGCGCGGCCATCGACGCGTCGATGAACTCCACGTTGATCTCGTAGTTGCCCGTCATGCTGAGCCGGTCGATGTTCGCGGTCCCCACGGTTGACCACCGGCCGTCGATCGTGGAGGTCTTGGCATGCACCATCGCGCCCTGGAACCGGAAGATCCGCACCCCGGCCGCGAGCAGCTCGCCGTAGTAGCCGCGCGAGAGCCAGTCCGCGACGACGTGGTTGGAGGTGGCTGGAAGCAACAGGCGTACGTCGACGCCACGGAGCGCGGCTGCCACCAGGGAGGCCACGAAGTCGGGGTCGGGGATGAAGTAGGCGTGCGTCATGTAGATGTGATGGAAGGCGCGGCTGATCGCCTCGAGGTACATCGAGCGGATCGGGAACATCCACTGCCGCGGAAGGTTGCGGTGCACCCGGATCCGCGGCTCCCAGTCCGACGGGCTCTCCAGCAGCAGCGGACGGCCACCGTCGACGCGACTGACCCGCCGGTTCAGGTTCCAGAAGTCGGCGAAGGCGCGCTTGAGGTCCCACACCCCGGGGCCGGTGACCCGCACGTGCGTGTCCCGCCACTCGGTGGCGTAGGGGCTGCCGATGTTGTACCCACCCACGAAACCGACCTCGTCGTCGACGACGAGGATCTTGCGGTGGGCGCGCCCGTAGCGCCGCAGGTCGAAGAAGCGCCAGCCCGCGTTGTAGACCGGGTACTCGAGCACTCGCAGCCGTGGTGAGAACCGCTGGAACCGCGCGGAGACCACCAGGTTGGCGAAGCCGTCGTAGACGGCATAGACCTCCACCCCCCGCTCTGCCGCCTCGGTGAGCGCGGCCTTGAACCGCTCGCCGACCTCATCGCCCTTCCAGATGTAGGTCTCCAGGAGGATCTGCCGCCGCGCCGAGGCGATCGAGGCGAGCATGTCGGCGAAGAGGTCCTGGCCGTAGGTGTACGTCGTCACCGTCCCCTCGCCGATCGAGACCGGGTGAGGGGACGTCGTGGGGAACGGCTTGGGCTTCTTGCCGCGGCGGCGGTAGGAGTCGACCAGGGTCAGGCTGATGGCCGCCGCCATCTGGACCCCGAAGATGGTGAGCAGCGCGCGTTTGAGGATCCCCCCGAGGGGGCCTGCGAGAAAGGACGTCCTGCCGCGCTCCACCCGCTCAATCTAGTGGGGATTCGACCCAGGTCACTCGGCCCGGTAGGAGAGACCTCTACCTTCCGAGGCCAGCGTGAGAGCGGCTTCGTCGACGGTCGCCTCGAACCCGTCATGCAGGACCGTGAGGACATGCGAGTCCTGGGCTGCCTGGCCGGGGGCGCAGGGCTGGTCCTGGCCGGGGGCGCAGGGCTGGTCCTGGTCGGGGTCGCGGGCGTTGAACCGGGTGACCGTCACCTGGTCTCCGTCCACTGCGTACTTTCCGGTGAAGCCTCGGCAGCCGGTGGAGCCCTCGACACGGCCGTCCTCGTGCAGCAGCAGCGTGGCGCGTCCGCTGGTGCTGGACGCGGTGTCCCCATCGAGCAACGCGTCCAGCACCCACGTCGTGCCGACCAGGTCCGCGGTCGGGACTGCAGCCGGCTTGCCGTACTCCAGGCGCACTCCGTCACCCTGCAGCACGAGGCGGTCGCCGTCCGTGCGCGCCGTGCTCACCGCCGCGAGCGCGGTCATGTAGTCGGCCTCCAGGTTCATCGCGTCGTCTTCGCAGGCCATCTCCGTCCCGCCGATCGAACCGAAACGGACCGTGTCGTCCGGATAGTCGACCGTCGCGAAGTAGCTGTTGCAGGCAGACCGCCCCGAGGCCTTGTCCCCGTCCACGTCGAGCGTCACCGGGTAGGCGTCGTCGAGCGGGAGGTCCCTTCCCTGAGCCGACCCGGACACGAGCTTCCAGGACCCGTCGATGCTGTCCGAACCGATCGCCACACCGGGCCCGGCCTCTCCGCAGCCGGCCAGCAGGCCCGCGGCCAGGAGTACGACGACCCCCAGCCGGAGCGGTGCGAAATGTCGGTTCATGTCCCTCAGACGCAGCCTACGACGGACCGGTTCCCTCGCGTCGGCAAAACTGTCGGAGGCGGGTCGTAGGCTCGCTGCCATGAGGCCCGTCACCGATCTCGAGCGCAAAGTCGCCCCCTTCGAGGTCGTCTCCGACTTCAAGCCCTCGGGCGACCAGCCGACCGCGATCGACGACCTCGAGAAGCGGATCACCGGCGGCGAGAAGGATGTCGTGCTCCTCGGTGCTACCGGCACCGGGAAGACCGCGACCGTCGCATGGGCGGCCGAGCGGTTGCAGCGTCCGATCCTGGTCATGCAGCCCAACAAGACCCTCGCCGCGCAGTTCGCGAACGAGCTGCGGGACCTGTTCCCCCACAACGCCGTGGAGTACTTCGTCTCCTACTACGACTACTACCAGCCCGAGGCCTACGTCCCGCAGACCGACACCTACATCGAGAAGGACTCCTCGATCAACGAGGAGGTCGAGCGGCTGCGGCACTCCGCGACCAACTCGCTGCTCACCCGCCGCGACGTGATCGTGGTGTCGTCGGTGTCCTGCATCTACGGCCTCGGGACTCCACAGGAGTACGTCGACCGAATGCTGCGACTCCGGGTGGGCGGTCAGCACGACCGGGACCAGCTGCTGCGGCGGCTGGTCGAGATGCAGTACACCCGCAACGACATGGCGTTCTCCCGGGGCACGTTCCGGGTCCGCGGCGACACACTCGAGATCTTCCCGGTCTACGAGGAGCTCGCGGTCCGGATCGAGTTCTTCGGCGACGAGATCGAGCGGCTGATGACCCTGCACCCGCTCTCCGGCGAGGTGATCACCGAGGACACCGAGCTCCATGTGTTCCCGGCGACCCACTACGTCGCGGGTCCCGAGCGGATGGAGCGCGCGATCCGCGGCATCGAGCTCGAGCTCGAGGACCAGCTCGCGACGTTCGAGAAGCAGGGCAAGATGCTGGAGGCGCAACGCCTGCGGATGCGGACGACGTACGACGTCGAGATGATGCGCCAGGTCGGCTCCTGCTCGGGCATCGAGAACTACTCCATGCACATCGACGGCCGCACCCGCGGGTCGGCCCCGAACTGCCTGCTCGACTACTTCCCCGAGGACTTCCTCCTGGTCGTCGACGAGTCCCATGTCACGGTGCCGCAGATCGGCGGGATGTACGAGGGCGACATGTCGCGCAAGCGCAACCTCGTCGACCACGGCTTCCGGCTGCCCAGCGCGATGGACAACCGGCCGTTGAAGTGGGAGGAGTTCCTGGATCGGATCGGGCAGACGATCTACCTCTCGGCCACCCCGGGCAACTACGAGCTGGACCGGGTCACGGATCCCGGCGGGGTCCCTCAGGTGGTGGAGCAGATCATCCGGCCGACCGGCCTGGTCGATCCCGAGGTGGTGGTGAAGCCGACCCGTGGCCAGATCGACGACCTGATCCACGAGATCAACGCGCGGGTCGAGCGCAACCAGCGGGTCCTGGTCACGACGCTGACCAAGAAGATGTCGGAGGACCTGACCGACTACCTCCTCGAGGCGGGAGTGCGCACCCGCTACCTGCACTCCGAGGTCGACACCCTGCGCCGCATCGAGCTGCTGCGGGAGCTGCGGATGGGGGAGTACGACGTGCTCGTCGGCATCAACCTGCTCAGGGAGGGGCTGGACCTGCCCGAGGTGTCCCTGGTCTCGATCCTCGACGCGGACAAGGAGGGGTTCCTGCGCTCGGACAAGTCCCTGATCCAGACCATCGGCCGCGCGGCGCGCAACGTGTCCGGGCAGGTGCATATGTACGCCGACAAGATCACCCCCTCGATGGAGGCGGCGATCGACGAGACGAACCGTCGCCGCGCGAAGCAGGTCGCCTACAACAAGCAGCTGGGTGTCGACCCGCAGCCGCTGCGGAAGCGCATCGCCGACATCACCGAGATGCTCGCCCGTGAGGACGCGGACACCGAGCAGCTGCTCTCCGGGAAGCTGGTCGGCGGATCGGGCCGGGCGCAGTCTCGTGGCAAGGCACCCGTCCCGGGGCTGTCCTCGCGGTCGACCCGCGCCGGGTCCCACACCGCCGACCTCGCCGGGCTCCCGTCGAGAGATCTCGCCGACCTGGTGCAGCAGCTGACCGAGCAGATGCACACCGCCGCGGCCGAGCTGCACTTCGAGCTCGCCGCCCGGCTCCGCGACGAGATCTCGGAGCTGAAGAAGGAGCTGCGCCAGATGGTCGAGGCGGGCGTCGGCTGAGCCGCGGAACCTGATCGGCCAATGGCAGGCAAATGGTGCTCTGGTGGTATCCAGGTGGTAGCATGATGGTATGAGAACCAGGATCGACGCCGCCGGACGGGTGGTCATCCCCAAGTCGATGCGCGTGGAGCTGGGCATCGACCGCCCCGCAGAGGTGGACATCGAAGTTCGTGACGGGGCCGTGGAGGTCCGACCGCCTCGGCTCGAGGTTCGGCTCAGCACCGGAGCGGATGGGCGTCCGGTGCTGCTGGCTCCGGCGGGCACTCCACCGATGACCGACGAAGACGTGTTCCGCGCGATCGACGAGAGTCGCGAGTGGCCGCGGCACTACTGACCGCCGACACCAGCGTCGTGGTGCCCTTCCTCGCCGCTTGGCACCCGAGGCACTCCGCTCTCCGCAACTCGATGGTGCCGGTCACCCGGCTGCCGGGTCACGTACTGGCCGAGTCGATGTCGAGCCTCACGCGGATGCCGTCGGGCTTCGCCGTGTCTGCGGAGTGGGCGGCCGAAGCGCTGCTCAACGCCTTCCGGGGGGATCCGCTGGTGCTGGCCGGGGAGGACTACCGAGCACTGGTTGAGATTCTCGGCGACTATCGCGTCACCGGCGGGGCGGTCTATGACGCCTTGGTGGCAACAACCGCGAAGCTGGCCGATGCCCGGCTCCTCACCAGGGACAGGCGAGCCGAGCGTACCTACCGGAGCATCGGGGTCGACTACGAGCTTCTGGACTGACACGCTCGGAGGAGATCCGGACTCGAAGGAGACCGCATGGACGGTGAACAGGTCTCGGCGTACTGCCTCGCGAAACCGGGCGCGTGGCCCGGCCAGCCGTGGGAGGGGGACCAGGTCGCGAAGGTGGCTGACGGATCGGGCGGGGGCAAGATCTTCGCCTTTCTCGGCGGTGATGCGGTCGGAGTCAAGTGCGGCAGCAGCCGGGACGAGGCCGACGAGTGGCTGGCCCGATACCCGGAGGACGCCTCCGTGATGGCCTACATCGGCCGCTCCGGGTGGAACTCCCTGCGCACGGGCGGCGAGATCCCGGATGACGACATTCGCGACGCCGTCGACACCTCCTACGAGCTCGTCGTGTCCAAGCTGCCCAAGAAGCACCGACCGGAGGGATGGGACCAACCATGACCGATCGCAGCTATGTGCCCGCCGACGAAGCGGTGGTCACGCCCTACATCTGCCCGCGCACCTGCACGGATGCCATCGACTGGTACTCCCAGGTCTTCGAAGCCGCCGAGACGGGGGAGCGGTACGTCGACCCGGACGGCAAGGTCGGCCACGCCACCATCGAGATCGACGGCGCCTCGATCATGCTGTCCGACGCCTTCCCCGACTACGGTGCCGTCGCACCACCAGAGGGCAACCGCACGGCGACGTTCGCGCTGAGCATCTACGTGCCGGACGCGGACGCGACAGTCGCGGGCGCCGAGCAAGCCGGGGCAGTCGTCCAGCGACCCGTCGAGGAACAGTTCTACGGCAGCCGGCTGGGCACCATCGTCGACCCTTTCGGCGTGCGCTGGATGGTCGCGACGCACGTGCGTGATGTCAGCCCGGAGGAGATGGCCAAGGCAGCCGAGGCCTACACCGAGACCGGTGCTGAGCCCGGACCGGTGAGCTGATGCCACGCGAGATCCAGGTCACCTTCGATGCGTCCGACCCAGCGGCGTTGGCCGCGTTCTGGGCGGAGGCGGTGGGCTATGAGCTCCAGCCACCCCCGGAGCCGTTCGAGTCATGGGACCAGGCCCTCGACGCGTGGGGTGTCCCGGAGAGCGAGCGCAACTCCCGGTCCGCGATCGTCGACCCCACGGGGGCCGGCCCGCGGTTCTTCTTCCAGCAGGTCCCCGAGGGCAAGGCGGCCAAGAACCGGGTGCATCTCGACATCCGCTCGGCCCCCGGCCTCGAGGGTGACGCGCGGATGGAGGCGCTGGAAGCCGCGTGCAAGAAGCTCATCGGTCATGGCGCGGCTCGCGTACGCCGGGTCGAACCCGACGGCCCGACGGAGACTGGCTTCATTGTCATGCAGGACCCAGAGGGCAACGAGTTCTGCCTGGACTGAAGTCACGGGTGTGCATATGAGCAGAGTCTCGCGGATCATGCGGTCGACGGTCCTGGCTGTCGCGTCGGCGGTTCTAGTGGCGTCCTGCTCCGGCGCTCCGCCTTCGCCCGACACCACTTCTCCGCCGCCCGACCAGGTCGGGTTCGACCAGGCGCTGCACGACGAGCTGGTCGCGATGCGCAAAGCCGACCAGGCGGCCGGGACCTGCAGCAGCGTGCGCTGCGACTGCTGCGCGAAGCCGTACGAGCGGACCAAGCCTCACCCGGCGATCTAGCCTACCTGGAGGACCGGGTGGCACTGAACCTCGGCAAGCCGCAGACCTACGGCACACAGATTCAGTGCGGGCGTCGTGGCGGACCGCCGGTTGCGGCCACTCCCATCGCAGATCGGGCCGGGGTCGAGGAACGCCGGGCGAACGTCGGCCTGGAGCCGTTCACCGAGTACCTGGCGACGATGCGGCGGATCTGCCGGGGATAAGGCCGTGAGTCCCCGGCTCGCGCACGTCCACAGGCGGCGTCGAGGCCATTCGGGTTGCGCTGGGTACGTCTGAGAGACTGGCGGGGAAGGCGATTCCTTCCTGCGGACCGCTGCTCGCACAGCGGCATCGACGCCCCTCTCCGGGGCTAGGAGTGAGCTAGTGGACGTACCCATCTGGCTGTGGTGGACGACGATCATCGTGACCGTCGGTTTCCTGCTGGTCGACCTGTTCATCATCGGTCGACGCCCACACGAGCCATCGATGAAGGAGGTCACCCGCGACCTCGTCGGCTACGTCGGTGCAGCCGTCGTGTTCGGGATCGGCGTCTACCTGCTCGCCGGCGCGCAGTTCGGCACGGAGTTCTTCGCCGGCTGGCTCACCGAGTACTCGCTGTCGATCGACAACCTCTTCATCTTCCTGATCATCATGGCGAAGTTCGGGGTCCCACGGGAGTATCAGCAGACCGCCCTGATGGCCGGCATCGTGATGGCGCTGGTGATGCGCGCGATCTTCATCATGGTCGGGGCGGCGGCCATCAACAACTTCAGCTGGGCCTTCTACATCTTCGGCGCGTTCTTGATCTTCACCGCGATCAGGCTCGCACAGGAGGGCACCGGGAGCACCGAGAGCTACGAGGAGAACCGGCTGATCAAGTGGGTGGAGAAGCGCTTCCCGGCCACGAAGGAGTATCACGGCGCGAAGCTCTTCGTGAAGGAGAACGGCAAGCGGCTTATCACCCCGATGCTGATCGTGATGCTCACCCTCGGCACGACCGACCTGATCTTCGCCCTGGACTCCATCCCCGCGATCTACGGCCTGACCCGCGAGCCGTACCTCGTGCTCACCGCCAACATCTTCGCGCTGATGGGTCTGCGCCAGCTCTACTTCCTGATCGGGGGGCTGCTCAAACGTCTGGTCTACCTGTCCTACGGGCTGGCGTTCCTGCTCCTCTTCATCGGCGTCAAGCTCGTGCTCACCGCGCTCCACGAGAACGAGCTGGGGTTCATCAACGGCGGCAAGCCGGTGCCCTGGGCGCCGGAGATCCCGATCTTCGTCTCTCTCGGCATCATCCTCGGCACTCTGGTGATCACCGCGGCCGCGAGCCTGCTGTCGTCGAAGGAGCGGGCCGGTGACGAGCTCGAGCCCGCAGCCAGTCCGTCCGGGGACGGCGCGAGGGACGGGGACAGTGACAGGGACAGAGACGAGAAGTGAGCACATCCATCGACCTGGGCCGGCCGACCTCGGGCGACGTGGTTGACCTGATTCTTGCCGACCACCGGCGCTTCGAGGAGCTGCTGCGGCAGCTGCGGGACAGCAGCCAGGACCGCGACGCTGTACGACGGGCGTTCGCGGCGCTGCACGTCGCTCATGCCGAGGCCGAGGAGCAGCACGTCTACCCGAGTCTGCGGCGCAAGGACGCGATCAGCGAGCATGACGCCGAGCACGGCGAGGAGGAGCACGCCGAGGCCAACCAGGCGCTGCTCGCCGTGCTCGAGCTGAAGGGCACGGACACCGAGTCCTTCGAGAAGGCCGTGGAGGAGCTCGCCACCGCCGTGAGCCACCATCTCGGCGAGGAGGAGATGACCATCCTCAACTCGGCGCGCGACGACGTGACCGAGCGGGTGCGTGCGGAGCTCGGAGAGAAGTTCGCGACGGAGCGCAACACGCAGATCGACGCCGACTGCGGACGCCTCGACAACGTGCGGGCGATCGTCGCCCGCGCGGAGAAGAAGGGCATCCTCGACCAGGAGTGATCTCGGGTGGTCGAGCCCTTCGACTGGCTCAGGAAACCGCCCTGTCGAGACCCCTTCCTACTGCGCCAGACGCAACCTCCCGGCGCCGACCAGGGTCTGCAGCCTTTCCGGTCCCAACGCCTCCTCCACGAGCCGCGCGCCGACCTGGGGTGCGTGCAGCATCTGCCGGGTGCCGTCGGCTCCGGCTGCCGCGGTGACGAACCCGACGTGGTGGATCTCCGCCTCGGGCCGCGCGAAGAAGTAGAGGTCACCGGGAGCAGCATGCGCAGGATCAACGGGGTCGGTGGCTGCCGCCTGGTCGGCCGCGTCGCGGGGGACCAGCACCGCCTGGGCTCGGTAGGCCAGGTGCACCAGGCCGGAGCAGTCCAGGCCCCAGGTCGAGGTCCCTCCCCACACGTACTCGAGACCGAGGAACAGCCGGGCCGTGTCGAGCAGGTCGGCCGCACCGAACGAGGGCCCGGCTTTCTTGTCGGACAAGCGGAGGGCACCCACCGGCACCCGCCCCTTTCGCCCACCAGGAAGCAGCACAACAGCTGCGCCCTCCTCGACTGCGTCGGTCCAGAGCCAGGTGCCGCACGAGAGCTCAACCGCCTGCTCGTGCTCCAGGGCGCACAGCGTCGAGCGAGCCGTCACCACGGCGATGGGCCCGTCCGTGCGTGGCACCGGGTCCGCGAGGTCCGCCGCCCGCACCCACCCGGGGTAGCCGCGCGCGTCGAGCGAGGACCCCTGCCAGGGCGCACATCCCCGGACCCAGTCGCCCGCGCGGTCCAGGACCAAGAGTGGCTCACCCATCAGCAGCTGGGTGAGCATCCCGTCCTCCGGAGAGTCACCCGGAGAGTCGCACGGAGCCTCCGGCGAGGTCCACATCGTGGACACCGAGACCCGTGTCTCCAGCATGGGCCACTCGTTCACGCGAGGCCCTCGATGCCGAGTCCTGGGCTATCCGGCAGCACGACCGTGGCGCCGTCGTAGCGCAGGCCCCCCACCACGGGTGATGCGCGCGCCCACCAAGCGGCATCCAGGTCCGAGGTCACGCTCGTGCCGAGCGCCGCGGCCAGACTCGCAGCGGCACCGACGCCGATGTGCGTCTCCATCATCGAGCCGACCATGGTGCCGAGCCCCTGCTCGCGGGCCAGCTTCAGCAGGGCACGCGCGGTCGACAGACCGCCGCACTTCGCGAGCTTGACGTTGACCAGGTCCGCAGCCCGACGCCGGATCACCTCGGTCAGGTCACCGAGCCCGTAGACCGACTCGTCGGCCATCACCGGGGTGTCCACCCGCGACCTCACCCAGCCCAGCCCGTGGAGGTCGGCCGCCTCCACCGGCTGCTCGACCAGCTCCACGTCGAGCGCGGCGTCCTCCAGCGCCGTGACGACCCGGACCGCCTCCTCCGGGGTCCACCCCTGGTTCGCGTCGAGCCGGATCCGCACGTCGCGACCGACCTCCTCCCGCACCGCCCGGACCCGGGCCACATCGGTCGCGGCGTCGGTGCCCACCTTGAGCTTGAGCACCGCGAACCCCTCCGCGACCCGCTCGGCCGCTGCCCGGCCCAGCGCCTCGGGATCTCCCGCCGCGATCGTCACGTCGGTCGCGACCCGGTGGGTGGTGCCGCCGAGGAGGACGGGGAGGCTCACGCCACGTCGTCGTGCCACCAGGTCGTGCAAGGCCACGTCCACCGCCGACTTCGCCCCGAAGTTGCGAGCCACCGCCGCCGAGACGGACCGCGCCAACGCGGCCAGGTCTTCGGTGTCGTCAGGGGCGTCAGGGTCGTCAGGTAGGGCCGCGCCGACCACCACGTCTCGGAGAGGTCCCAGCACGCACGCCTGCGCCCCGGCCGCCGACTCGCCGGTGACCTGCCACGCCTGCGGTGCCTCCCCCCAGCCGGTGACCCCGTCGGAGTCGGTGACCGTGACCACGGCGGTCTCGATCGTGTGGGTATGCCGCAGGGCGGTGACGAACTCGGTGTGCAGCGGCACCGACAACCGCTCGCAGGTGATCTGCTCGACCTTGTTCACTCGGTCATGGCCTGCCAGGCCACTCGGCTGACCCGCGCGATGAGGGCGCTGGCCACCTCGTCGGGTACGTCGATCGTGGTGCACACCGCCAGCACGTACGCCGCGCTGCCCTCCGGTCGCACGAGCGCGACGTCATGCGCAGCACCGGTCACCCAGCCGGTCTTGTTCGCGACGTAGGTCCCCTCCGGCAGACCGGCGGGGATCTTGTCGCGGTGCTCCTGTTGCGCGAGCACGGCCTCGACCTCTCGGCACATGGACTCCGGCCCCAGTCGACGCTCGGCGACTGCCCCGATCACACGTGCGAGGTCGGCTGCTGTCACCAGGTTGTCGAGGCCCGCCCGACGCGCGGCGGCGTCCTCGATCCCACGCGGCAGCGCGGTGGCCGGCGTACACCCCGCGTCCGCGAGCACGGCGGCCACCTCGGCGGTCCCGACGTGCTGGAGCGCGAGGTTCGTCGCGAGGTTGCCCGACTTGACGATCGCGTGGTGGACCAGGCGGCGCAGCGACGCGGTCGAGCCGAGCAGGTCCCAGGTGTCGTCGTCCTGGTCGTCGGTCTGCGCCAGCGAGAAGCCGGACCCGTCGGCGACCGAGCGGAAGTCGTTGTGCACCGGCACCGGCCCGTCCAGGTCGATCTCGCCGCGCTCGTGCCGGCGGTAGGCGGCCACCAGCAGGGGCAGCTTCATCGTGCTGGCGGCGTAGTGGGTGACCGCCTCCTCGAGGGTGTACGACGCCCGCCCCCCCGGCTCGCCGAGCCAGACCGACACCCCGCCGCGGCCATCCGTGGCCCGAGCCTGCACAAATGAGGTAACGACGCTGTCGAGTTCCCGAGAGACCGGGGAAAATTGAGTCGCAACGGGTGCGTCAGGGGGCATGATCAGAGGTTACGACCCCGAGAGCCTGCGAAGGCGAGACGTCTCTCGGCGCTGGACCCGGGATCGTGCGAGAGCAGCTGGGGAGATGGACCGCATGTGGGGACACGGCTCGGCCCTTGTCGGGCACGAGAACACGTTCTACTATCAGGGGGCATCTCGGCTAGGGATGTCTCGGTGCGGGCATGGCTCGGTTCTCGTCACGGCGGGGAGGTGATGGAGTGGCGGTTTCTGCTGCCACCGTGATCCGTGGACCCGGTGAGATCGCGGCGATGATCGTCGAGGTCACCAAGCGCCTCCCCAAGCGGCCCTTCCAGTGGCGCGAGTTCGTCGAACAGGCATGGTTCATCACCAGCGTCACCCTGATGCCCACGATCCTGGTCTCCATCCCCTTCGGTGCGGTCATCTCCCTCCAGGTCGGCAACCTCACCGGCCAGCTCGGCGCCCAGTCGTTCGCCGGCGCGAGCGCGGTCCTCGCCGTCGTGCGGGAGGCGGCGCCCATCGCGGCGGCGCTGCTGATCGCGGGAGCAGCCGGCTCGGCGATCTGCTCGGACATGGGATCGCGCAAGATCCGTGAAGAGATCGACGCGATGCAGGTGCTCGGCATCGACCCCATCTATCGCCTCGTGGTGCCGCGCGTGGTCGCCACCGTGTTCGTCGCGATGTGGCTCAACGGTCTCGTCATCGGCGCGGGCATTTTCGGGGGCTACTTCTTCAACGTGATCGTGCAAGGCGGCTCGGCCGGCTCCTTCCTCTCCTCCTTCACCACGCTCGCCACGCTGCCCGACCTTTACATCAGCATGATCAAGGCGATGGTGTTCGGCTACTTGGCTGCCATCGTCGGTGCCTACAAGGGGCTCAACGCGGGCGGCGGCCCCAGCGGTGTCGGGCGCGCGGTCAACGAGGCGGTGATCATCTCGTTCATGCTGCTGTTCTTCCTGAACTCGATCATCACCGCGATCTACTTCCAAGTCGTCCCACAGCCGGGGTTGTGATGGCGAGCATCCAGTCAGTCGGGGCGGCCGTGCTGCGTGAGCGGCGCGACAAGCTCGAGGAGTACGGCGACCAGCTGCTGTTCTACGCAAAGGCCCTGGCCTGGACGCCTCGCGCACTCCGCCGCTACAAGCGCGAGATCCTCAACACGCTGGCAGAGGTGGCGTTCGGCGTCGGCGGACTGTCGGTCATCGCCGGCACGGTCGGCGTGATCGCCTTCCTCGCGTTCTTCGCCGGGACCGAGGTCGGGATCCAGGGTTACTCGTCGCTGAGCCAGCTGGGGGTCGCGAAGTTCACCGCGTTCATCTCGGCGTACTTCAACACCCGTGAGGTCGCCCCGCTCGTGGCCTCCATCGCGCTCGCGGCGACCGTGGGCTGCGGCTACACAGCGCGCCTGGGCTCCATGCGGATCAGCGAGGAGATCGACGCGCTCGACGTGATGGGGATCCCGTCGCTGCCCTTCCTGGTCACCACCCGGATGATCGCCGCGTTCATCGCCGTCATCCCGCTCTACATCGTCGCCTTGTTCGCCTCCTACCTCGCGCCCCGGCTGATCGTGACGTTGATCTATGGGCAGTCGGCGGGCACCTATGACCATTACTTCATCCAGTTCCTGCCACCGATCGACATGCTCTGGTCGTTCGGGAAGCTGATCTTCCTCGCGGTCGCGATCATCCTGATCCACTGCTACTACGGCTACACCGCCTCCGGCGGACCCGCAGGGGTCGGCATGGCGGTGGGCCGGGCGATCCGTACGTCGATCGTCACCACCGTGGTCGCCGACTTCTTCCTGAGCTTCGCGATCTGGGGCTCCACCACCACCGTGCGGATCACGGGATGATTACCCCAAGCCGCCGCTCGCTGCGCTCGCGCCGCCCCGGGGACCCCGAAAAGAGCATCACATGTTGGTGAACATCTCCCGGGACACCCGACGCGAGCACGGCAAGCTGCTCGTCTCGGGGGTCGCGATGGTGGCCGTGATCGCGCTGCTGATCGGCGTGTCGATCGCGATCTACCAGAAGGTGTTCACGCCGGCGGTGATGGTAACGGTGCAGGCCGGGCAGGCCGGGCTCCAGCTCGCCGAGTTCGGCGACGTCAGGGTCAACGGAGTCCTGGTCGGCCTGGTGCGCAACATCGAGCAGACCGGCGACGAGGCGGTCATCACGATCGGCCTGGAGCCGGAGTCGGCCGACGAGATCCCGGCCAACGTCGAGGCGACGATCCTGCCGACCACGCTCTTTGGGCAGAAGTACATCGCGCTGTCACCGCCGAAGAACCCCTCGGACGAGCCCATCGCGGACGGCGCCGTCATCCCCCAAGAGCGGGTCACCACGACCGTCGAGCTGAACCGGGTGCTCAGCGAGCTGTTCCCGCTCCTGCGCGCGGTGCGCCCCGTCGACCTGAACGAGACGCTCAGCGCCCTCGCCACGGCGCTGGGCGGCCGAGGCGCCGAGATCGGTCGGGGCATGGACAACCTCGACGCCTACCTGACCAAGATCAACGAGCACACCCCGGCCTTCGAGGAGGACATCCGGCTGCTCGCCGACGTCGCGCAGACCTACAACATCGCTGCCCCAGACCTGGTCCGGCTGCTCGGCAACAGCACGGTGACCAGCCGCACGGTCCAGGTCGAGGAGCAGGAGCTCTCCACGTTCTTCCAGGAGGTCTCCGGTGTCGCGAACACCGGCACTCGCGTCCTCGGCGCCAACGAGGCCAGCCTGATCCGGTTCGGGGAGGTCTCTCGGCCGGTGCTCGCCCTGCTGGACGTCTACGCACCCGAGTACCCCTGCCTGATCAAGGGCATCGACCGCTACGAGGAGCGTCTCGGCGAGATCTTCGAGGGTGACCGGATCAAGCAGTACATCGAGACCGGCGCAGCGCAGGACCGTGCCTACGACCAGCGAGACCGGCCGGTCTACGGCGAGGTCGGCCACGGGCCCTGGTGTCTCGGGCTGCCCAACCCGCCGGTGCCGGCCCCGCCGCAGCCGCTCGCCGATGGCAGCGACATCGACAGCCGACCCGGCAACAGCTTCGCGCCGGGCGGCGAGGAGAGCGAGCCGGACTTCTCGCAGTCCTCGTTCGGCACCTCGAGCGGCTTCGCCGGCACCGAGGCCGAGCAGGCGGTCGTGAACTCGCTGCTGGCAGCCCAGTCGGGTAAGCCTGCCGACGAGATCCCCGCCGTGGCGACCCTCCTCTAC
>Ga0136622_10000422_pt1 | contig 17321 bp, 17 predicted proteins | sample AntDrymUQ4482106_2_FD_104803 | JGI IMG/M metagenome (GOLD analysis project Ga0136622, IMG submission 104803) | Polar desert sand microbial communities from Dry Valleys, Antarctica - metaG UQ448 (21.06) | ecosystem: Environmental > Terrestrial > Soil > Desert | place: Antarctica: Dry Valley...
CGAGCACGCCGAAGCCGCGGCCAAGGCGTTCGCGGCCGACTACGGGGTCAAGTGGCCCAAGGCGGCCACGAAGATCACCGAGGACCTCGACATGCTCCTCGCCTTCTACGATTACCCGGCCGAGCACTGGGTCCACCTGCGCACCACCAACCCGATCGAGTCCACTTTCGCCACCGTCCGGCTCCGCCAGCGCGTCACCAAGGGCCCCGGATCCCGAGCCGCCGGTGTCGCGATGGCGTTCAAGCTCATCGAGTCCGCACAAGCCAGGTGGCGAGCCGTGAACGCGCCACACCTGGTCGCGCTGGTCCGTGCCGGCGCCAACTTCGAGAAGGGCACCCTCATCGAACGACCCGACGACACGGGCCACGAATCAGGAGGTGATCAGCAAGTCGCATGATGCCGATCCACAGGTCTTGACTATTCCTCCCCGGAGTGTCTTGAAAAGGCCAAAGCGGGGATAGCGGGAACGACGGGATGGGCCTACGGTAACCCTCATGACGGAGCCGAAGGGCAGGGCGACGAATTCTAAGTGGTTTGCGTAGAAATCTATGGCGCGCTTGCAGCGGTTGCGTAAAGGCTACTTGATAAATGCATCCAACATGTCTTGCGACACATAGCCACCAGCGGCCTTCACCTTACGACACTGACTAATGACGTCATTCTTGTATGTGCTCAGTTCATCGTTGAGTTTAGACAGTTGCTCAAAGATGTAAGGGTCGCCCGTCTTGAGTTCTGGTTGCAATTGCTGGACTGCTTTCGAGTTGGCAGCCAGGTTACTCGTCGCGGTAGCCAATCCATCCCATCTTGGGTCTTGGTTTGCTGCCTCTGCGGCGGTGTTCGCATTCTCCTGTTGCCCGTCAACCATCGCCCGAAAGCCTTGGTCCGTTGCCAACGAAAGCGTCTCATTGCAAACCGAGGTCGCTTGCGTTAGCGCTGCATCCGTCTCGTCCGTGGTCGCTTGCGTTTGCGCTGCATCCGTCTCGTCCGGAGCGTCTCCACCGCTACTGCAGGCAGCAACGGTCGTACCGATAACCACAAGAGCGACTGTCGAAGAAATGCTGCGGCGTACCCGAGAACACGCCATCAGGCGCCCTTGCTTGCCTCATAGGCCTTTACGACTTCATCAGGGATGCGGCCACGGTCGCCGAGTGTCTTTTCATTTCCCTGAGCATCCGTGAACTTGAAGCCGGTGGATTTTGCCCATTCCCGTACCCGCTTCATCTTCTCTTTGTCGGCGCTGCTAGAAGCAGGCGTGGCGGTATTGTTGACTTCCTCCGCATTGGCGATAAAAGGCTCCACGGCCTCCAACAACTTGCCGTGGTTGTCCTCGGACAAATACAGGGCATACGAGGTACGACCAAAACTTAGGTTGATAGGTCGAGTGTCCTCAGGTAATTCAGAACCGTCCAAATCGTCCACCAAGACCGTCTTGCGTCCCATGGCCTGTCCCTTCGTTGCGAGACCCCAAACTTAGCAGAACTGTTGCCTAGGCCTTGTGTATGTCGCCTTATGTGGCCTACTCGCGTGAAGGTGTGTCATTGGTAGGGCTGTCAAAACTCTCTGACGTGCCAAAACTTACAGCGCCCCCGGCAGGATTCGAACCTGCGCCACCGCCTCCGGAGGGCGGTGCTCTATCCCCTGAGCTACGGGGGCTGGTCCGCAGATGCGGCGACGCGATCGCATCGCCTGGGGCGGGACGAGCGTACCGCACACCAGATAGCGTTCTGGGCGTGGCCGACGCTCCGGATGACCTTGGTGGACCGACCACGATCCTCGTCGTGGACGACACCGCGTCGATCCGTTTCCTGATCCGCACCAATCTCGAGCTCGAGGGTTATGCGGTCCGTGAGGCGGTCGACGGCGAGGACTGCCTCGAGCAGGTCGCGGAGTCGCCGCCGGACCTGATCACCATCGACGCGGTGATGCCTCGGCGGGACGGCCTGTCCACCGTCTCGGCGCTGCGGGGCGACGCGAGGAGCCGATTGATTCCGATCGTGATGGTCTCCACCCAGTCCCAGAACGCCGACGTACGGCGGGGTTTCGAGGCAGGCGTCGACGCCTACGTCGTCAAGCCGTTCGACCCCGACGAGCTCGTCGCGACGGTGCGTGGCCTGCTCCCGTCGCGCTGACCGTCACGATCTGTGACCTGGCGGTTGCTTTCGGCCACTCAATCCAACTGTCACTCAATCCAACAACCGGCTCACAGATCGAGGCGCTGCGGTGGGGAATGGCGGTAAAGCGTCAGCTCCGACGACCGATACGCTTGACCGGTGACTCCCGACCAGCTCTCCGGCGCCATCGTGTCCGCGCTGTCCGACCTCGTCGGCCAGGGACGCGTCGTCCTGCCCGACGGCGTCCCGGCGACGGTGCGGATCGAGCGTCCCAAGGTCAAGCAGCACGGCGACTACGCCACCAACGTGGCGTTGCAGCTGGCCAAGAAGGCGGGTGCTGACCCGCGCGACTTCGCCCAGCTGCTCGCCGACGAGCTTGGCAGGACACCCGGGGTCGCGAGTGCCGAGGTCGCCGGACCGGGCTTCCTCAACATCCGCGTCGAGGCGGGAGCGCAAGCCGCCATCGCGCCGCAGATCGTCGCCGCCGGCGCTGCGTACGGAACGTCGCAGACGCTCGCCGGTCACAAGATCAACCTCGAGTTCATCTCGGCCAACCCGACCGGCCCGATCCACCTCGGTGCGGTGCGGTGGGCCGCGGTCGGTGACTCCCTCGGCCGAATCTTGACCGCGACGGGGGCCGACGTCGCCCGGGAGTACTACTTCAACGACCACGGTGTGCAGGTCGACAGATTCGCGCGGTCGCTGCTCGCGGTGGCGAAAGGCAACACCGCCCCCGAGGGCGGCTACGGCGGCGACTACATCGCCGACATCGCCAACCAAGTGCTGCTGCAGAGCCCGGACGTGTTCGACCGCCCTGATGTCGAGGCGCAGGAGATCTTCCGCGAGCTCGGCGTTGCGATGATGTTCGACGACATCAAGAAGAGCCTGCAAGACTTCGGCGTCGACTTCGACGTCTACTTCCACGAGAACAACCTGCACGAGTCCGGTGCGGTGGGACGCGCCATCTCCCGGCTCAGCGAGCTCGGCATGATGTTCGAGGCCGACGGCGCGCTGTGGCTGCGCACCTCCGACTTCGGCGACGATAAGGACCGGGTGGTGGTCAAGTCCGACGGCAAGCCGGCGTACATCTCGGGCGACCTGGCGTACTACCTGGACAAGCGCGAACGTGGGTTCGACCAGTGCCTCATCATGCTGGGGGCGGACCATCACGGCTACGTCGCGCGGATGATGGCTATGTGCGCCGCGTTCGGTGATACGCCGGGTGAAAATCTCGAGCTACTGGTTGGACAGATGGTCAACCTGCTGCGCGACGGCCAACCCGTGCGGATGTCGAAGCGGGCCGGCACGGTCGTCGTGCTGGAAGACCTGGTCGACGCGATCGGCGTGGACGCTTCCCGTTATGCGTTGTCGCGGTACTCCTCGGACTCACCGATCGACATCGACCTGGAGCTGTGGTCGAAGCAGACTAGCGACAACCCGGTCTTCTACGTCCAGTACGCCCACGCTCGGCTGTCGTCGATCCTGCGCAACGCCACCGACCTCGGGCTGGTGCTCGATGCGGCCACCTTCGACCCGGCGCTGCTGGCCGACGAACGCGAGGGCAGCCTGTTGCGGGCGCTGGCCGAGTACCCGCGGGTGGTCGCCAGGGCCGCGGAGCTTCGCGAGCCACATCGCGTCGCGCGCTACCTCGAGGACACCGCATCCACGTTCCACAAGTTCTACGACGTCTGCCGCGTGCTGCCGCAAGGAGACGAGGACCCCTCTGACCTGCACCGGGCCCGGCTGATGCTCGTCGCCGCCACCCGGACCGTCATCGCCAACGGGCTCGGGCTCCTCGGCGTCTCGGCGCCCGAGCGGATGTGAGGGCCGATGCGATCGCACGAAGCGGGTGCACTGCACGGCCAGGCGGGCTACCGCGGACCGGCGTGGCTGCAGCCGCCGACCGACCCCAACGCTCTCGTCCCCACCTTGTGGCCGAGCACGGTGACCAAGACCGACGGCGTGCTCCACGTCGCCGGTGTTCCGGTGACACAGCTCGCTGAGGAGTTCGGCACCGCGACGTACGTCGTGGACGAGGAGGACTTTCGTCAGCGGGCGCGAGCGTTCCGCGACGCCTTTGCCGGGGCCGACGTCTACTACGCCGCCAAGGCGTTCCTGTGCCTCGCCACCGCACGGTGGGTCGCCGAGGAAGGTCTCAACCTCGACGTGTGCTCCGGTGGTGAGCTCGCGGTGGCGCTCCGTGCCGGCGTCGAACCCGGCCGCATCGGCCTGCACGGCAACAACAAGTCTGTGAGCGAGATCTCCCGCGCCCTCGAGGCGGGGGTCGGCCGGATCATCGTCGACTCCTTCGAGGAGATCGAGCGGGTCGCGGCTCTCGCCGATGCCCGCGGCGTCACCGCTCGCGTCATGGTGCGGGTCACCGCCGGCGTCGAGGCCCACACCCACGAGTACATCGCCACGGCGCACGAGGACCAGAAGTTCGGCTTCTCCATCACCGGCAGCGAGGCCTTCGCGGCGGTCCGGAAAATCTTGGCCAAGCCACGCCTGGAGCTGCTCGGGCTGCACTCGCACATCGGCTCGCAGATCTTCGACACCTCCGGTTTCGAGGTCGCCGTGCACCGGGTGCTCGCCCTGCACGGCCAGATCGCGACCGAGCTCGCCTACACCCCGCCGGAGTTCGACCTCGGCGGCGGGTACGGGATCGCGTACACCACCCAGGACGACCCGTCGCCGCCAGAGGTGCTCGCTGAGCAGATGACCTCGATCGTCGCCCGTGAGTGCGCAGTGCTCGGTATCGATGTACCCAAGCTTTCGGTCGAACCCGGCCGTGCCATCGCGGGTCCTTCGACGTTCACGTTGTACGAGGTCGGCACCGTCAAGGCCGTGGCGCTCGACGGCGGGGCCTCGCGCCGCTACATCGCCGTCGACGGCGGCATGAGCGACAACATCCGTGCTGCGCTCTACGACGCCGACTTCTCGTGCACCCTCGCCTCACGGCTCTCTGACGTGCCACCGGTGCTGAGCCGCGTCGTCGGCAAACACTGTGAGTCCGGTGACATCGTCGTCAAGGACGAATTCCTGCCTGGCGACATCGCCGCCGGCGACCTGATCGCGGTGCCCGCCACCGGCGCATACTGCCGCTCGCTCGCCAACACCTACAACCACATCCCCCGCCCAGCCGTCGTCGCCGTCCGCGACGGTGTGGCGCGGGTGATCATGCGACGCGAGACAGAAGAAGATCTGTTCCTGCTCGACGTCGGCTGAGCCCGCTCGGGGGTCAGAGGTCGCCGCCCTCGTCGAGCAGCCGCCCGATCTCGCGCTGAAGCAGTCCGAGCCGTGCCTCCTTCACCAGGGGGACCTGGCGCCGGCGACGGCGCACGTCCGCGAGGTCGATGTCGACGGTCAGCATCTGCTCCTCGCTCTGGGCCGCCTCGGCGACGACATTGCCCCACGGGTCGACGACGTGCGACCCGCCCCAGAACCGGAACCCTCCCTCGACGCCGACGCGGTTGACGAACACGACGAAGAGCTGGAACATCCGGCCGTAGAAGCGGGTGATGTCGTGCCAGTACTCGTGGGAGTCGTAGCGCTCGGGGAAGCTGCTCTGCGAGCTCGCGGTAGGCACCAGCATGACCTGGGCACCGTCCTGGGTCGCGATGAACGCCAGCTGCGGTTGCCAGGCGTCGTTGCAGCACAACACGGCCATCCGGGTGTCGGGCCGCGCGTCGAAGGCTCGCAACCTGGGGCCGGCCGTGAAGTGGTTGCGCTCCTCGAACGGTGCGTACGCCGGCAGGTAGAGCTTGCGGTGCACGTGCACGAGCTGCCCGGCTTCGTAGTACGCGGTGCTGTTGTAGGTGTGCGGTCCGGGTGGGCCCGCCTCCACGAAGCCGATCGCAAGACTGGTGTCGCCGGCCGAACGTGCCAGCTTCTCGATCCGTGGGTCATCGGGCCGCATCGACAGATCGGCGTCGACCTCCCCGACGGAGTACCCGGACAGGAAGAGCTCGGGAAAGACGACGAGGTCCGCCGCCGCCGTGACCGCGCTCTCGACGGCCTCCGCGGCGACGGCGAGGTTGGCGTCGATGTCGCCGAGCCGGGAGTCCAGCTGGGCAAGACTGATCCGCATCTGGACCCCTCCTTCTTGCGCGTCTCGGGCCCCGACCGTGGCCGGGACCCGAGACGATCGGTCGATCTACGAGCTGTCAGCCGATGAGGCCCTTGTCCTCCAGCCACTTCTGCGCCACGGCTTCTTCGGGCAGGCCGTCCACGTCGACCTGGGCGTTGAGACCCTGCAGCTCCTCGGTGGTGAGCTCGGCTGCGATAGCGTCGAGAACGCCTTCGACCTCCGGAGCATCCGAAAGGACGTCCTCGCGAGCGGTCATCGCCACCTCGTAACCCACGAAGTAGTCCTTGTCGTCCTCGAGGACCACCAGCTCGTTGGCGGGAATGCGGCCGTCGGTCTCGAAGACCTCGCCGAACGCGCAGGGGTCGGCCTTGGGCACGGCGGTGAACACGATGCCCAGGTCGACCTCGGTGATCAGCTCATCGGGAAGGCTGAAGCCGTAGGCCTTCTCCAGCCCGGGCCAGCCGTCCTGGCGGTCGAGGAACTCCGCAGCCGCGCACATCGTCGCGGACTCGGGATCGCTGTTGACCAGGTCGGCGTAGTCCGACAGCGTGGTCACGCCGGTGGAGTCGGAGTTCTCCGCAGAGGTAGCGAAGGCGTAGGTGTCGTTGGCGGTGGTCTTGGCGAACCACGTGACGCCGTTGTCCTTGGCGTCCTGCTCCTTGACGGCGTCGAAGAGCTCCTGGGAGTCAGCGGGAGCGTCCGCGGTCTCGTTGCCCAAGATCTCGGTGAAGCCGGTTCCGGTGTACTCCCAGTACATGTCGATCTCTTCGGAATCCAGCGCCTTGCGGACGTTCGTCGTGCCGGTGATCCCGGTCTCGTCCTTTACCTCGGCTCCCGCGTCCTCGAGCGCGAGGATGGCGATCTGGCCGAGAATCTTCTGCTCGGTGAACTCCTTCGACCCGACCGTCAAGGACTTGCCCGCCAGGTCACTGCCGCCGCTGCTGCTGCTGGTGCTGTCGTCTCCTCCGCAGGCCGCGAGCGCCAGGGTGAGCCCGGCCAGCGCGGTCAGCGCGGTCAGCCGCCCCGGCTTCTTCGAGTAGCGCATAATGGCTTCACCTTCCGTTGTGTTTCGCGTTGTCGATTGTTGTTTCATCTGATCACAACCCGCGCGGACGCAGGACGTCTTCGGCAATGCCGGCCAGGTAGTCCACGAGCAGGGCCAGGACTGCCACCAAGATGGCGCCGACGGTGGTGATGAACGGCCGGTTGCCCGAGAACCCCGACACGATGAGCCGGCCGAGGCAGTCCGCGCCGATGAAGGCGCCGAGCGTCGCGGTGCCGACGTTGATGGTCATTGCGGTCCGGAGTCCGGCCATGATCACCGGCACGGCCAGCGGCAGCTCGATGCGGGTGAGGACGGCGAACTTGGTCATGCCCATGCCACGCGCGGACTCGATGACCGAGGCGTCGACCTGAGCAAGACCGACCATGGTGTTGCGGAGCACCGGCAACGTCGTGTACGCCACCAGGCCGATGACCGTCGGTTTGAAGCCGAGCCCGAAAGTGCCGACGATCGCGAAGATCGCGAGGAGCCCGATCGTCGGCACTGCCTGACCGATGTTGAAGACCGCGATGGCGGGAGGGGTGATGGGACGGGCGAAGGAGCGGGTCAACAAGATCCCCATCGGGATGGCGATCAGCAGCACGAGCACCGTCGAGACGACAGTCAGCACGATGTGGTCCTGGGTCAGACCGACGATGTAGCTGAAGGAGAGCCGCTCCTGTTCGGCCGAGTCCAGTTCCCTTCTGCTCACCGCCCACCATACGAGGAGCAGCACGATGGCGAGGACGACGGGCATGGCCAAATAGCTGGCCAGTGATCGGCGCCCCGCACGAGCCGGCTTGGCGCTCTGGGGATCGACCGGCGCCGGACCGCCCTCCTGCTCTTGCACTGCGGTAGTCGACACGTCAGCGGTCCTCGTCCTCGGGATCCTCGGCCTCGCCGGAACCGCCATCGGCGTCGCGGAGCCGGCCGAGCTCGGCGCGCCGCATGCTGCGTACCGTCTCGTTGATCGTGTCGATGTCGACGATGCCCTGGTAGGCGTTGTCGGAGTCGACGACGATAGCGGTGCTGTAGCGAGCGGTGATCATCTCGTTCAGGGTGTCGCTCAGCGTGGCGTTGGGCTGCACCATGGCCTCGGGCGGCAGCCCAACCCCGGAGAGCTCGCCTCCACCGCCGGAGCGGCTGAGATGTTCGGCGTTGACCCATCTGACCGGACGCCGTTGGTCGTCGAGGAGGAGGACGGCGCTCTTGTCGCTGCCCTCCAAAGTACGGCGTACCTCGTCGTGGCTGGACCCTTCGTCCGCCGTCGGCCACTGGTGCAGCTCGACGTCGCGCACCCGGCTCAGGCTGAGCCGCTTGAGCGAGGCGCCGCGACCGATGAAGTCCGCCACGAAGTCGTCGGCGGGATTGACGAGGATCCGCTCCGGGGTGTCGAACTGAGCGATCTGCGACTGCTCCCGCAGGATGGCGATCCGGTCGCCCATCTTGATCGCCTCGTCGATGTCGTGGGTGACGAAGACGATCGTCTTCTTGATCTGCTCCTGCAGGCGCAGGAACTCGTTCTGCAGGCGGTCGCGGGTGATGGGGTCGATCGCGCCGAACGGCTCGTCCATCAACATCACGTCGGGGTCGGCGCTCATCGCGCGTGCGACACCGACCCGCTGACGCTGACCGCCGGACAGCTCCTTGGGGTAGCGGTCGCGGTACTTGCCCGGGTCCATCCCGACCATCTCCAGAAGCTCATCGACCCGTTCGGTGATGCGCTCCTTCTTCCAGTCCAGCATCTTGGGAACCGTGGCGATGTTGTCGGCGATCGTGACATGGGGGAAGAGCCCGATCTGCTGGATGACATAGCCGATCCGGCGGCGCAGCTGGTCGGGGTTGACCTTGGTGACGTCCTCGCCGTCGAGGAAGATCCGCCCGGAGGAGGGTTCGATGATCCGGTTGATCATCTTCATGGTCGTCGTCTTGCCGCAGCCGGACGGACCGACCAGGATGACGATCTCGCCCTGGGGGATCTCCATCGTCAGATCCTTGACGGCGAGCTCCTTCTCTCCGGGGAACCGCTTGGCGAGGTCCTCCAGCCGGATCGCGATCGTGCCGCCATCTGGTGCGGCGCCGGAGTCGGTTGCTGCGGCGTCTTTGGTGTCGGTCATTTGAGGCCTTTCGAAACCGTGAGGCGGGAGATCACGACGTAGACGAGGTCGAACAAGATGGCCAGGACGATGACTCCGAGCGTCCCACTGAGCACCCGGTTGAGGGCGGTGGCGCTCCCGATCTGGGCGAGACCCTCGAAGATCTCGTCGCCCAGCCCAGGGCCGTTGATGTAGGCGCCGATCGCGGCGATGCCGATGAGGAGGAGGGTGGAGACCCGGACACCGGTCAGGACGACCGGCCAAGCCAGTGGCAGCTCGATGCGCCACAGTCGCTCGTTTCGCCCCATTCCCATCCCCTGGGCGGACTCCACGATGGCCGAATCGACCTCGCGGAGCCCGACGATGGTGTTGCGGACGACGGGGAGCAGGCCGTACAGGACGAGTGCGAAGATGACTGAGGGCGCGCCAAGTCCCAGCAGCGGCACCTGGATGAGGAGCGTGAAAAGTGCGAGTGAGGGGATCGTCAAGAAGGTGCCGGTCACCCCGAGCACGGCGGCGCGCGGCCGGTCGGTCCGATAGGTGAGAACACCCAGGGAGACACCGATCAGCGTCGCGATGACGACCGAGATGATGACGACGATGGCGTGTTCGATGCCGAGTCCGAGCAGGTCCTGCCAGGTGAACCCCAGATAGGTCCAGAAGCTCTCGTACCAGCTCACGTCAGTCATCGGCACCACCCCTGTTGCGTTTGCGAAGAGTGGATGTGACCCGCATGATCCCCACTTTCGTCCCGGCGTGCCCTGACTTTGGCACGACCTGCACGTGATCACAAGGGTGTTTGCCGAAACGCAACATTGTGCGCCCGGGCCGCCGGTGCGCTAACGCCTGGTCGAGGACAGCTCCGCACAGTGCGCGGTCAGCACCGCTACCGCGGCCCGCATCACCTTCGGCCCGAACCGCCCTGCTGGCCCCTGGAGCCCCAGCACCGCTGTCAACACGCCGCCGCTCGCGCAGACGGGGGCGGCGATGGCGTTGAGGTCGTCCTCGCGCTCGCCGACACACTGCGCCCAGCCGCGATGGCGGATCGCGTCGACCTCCGCCGCCAGCGCCGCGACGTCGGTGGTGGTGCGACTCGTGTACGCCGGGAGCGGGCCGGCGGGCATCGTGCCGGCGTAGGCGAGGAAGAGCTTCCCAGTGGCGGTGGCATGGGCGATGCTCGGGCGGCCGACCTGGGCGACGCTGCGTACCGATGAGGGGCTCTGCACGAAGTCGACGGTGATCGTGCCCTCTTCATAGGGAAGTGAGAGGGTCGCCGTTTCGCCGGTGGCTTCGGTCAGCGCCACCAGATGAGGGCGGCACAGCTGGCGCATGTCGACGCGCGCGAGGGCGGCATTACCGAGCTCGACCAGCCTGGGTCCGAGCCGGAACTGGCCGCTGCCAACCACCCGGCTCACGAGCTCGTCGGTCGCCAGGGTGGCGAGCAGGCGCGACACCGTGCTCGTGTTTATGCCCGTACGGCGGGCGATCTCGTTGGTGCCGAGGTCACTGGAGGCGTCCGCGAGGGCGTGCAGCACGGCAACGGCTCGCTCGACCGTTGCAACGGGACGGTTGCGCGCGGTCACGGCTGCGGGCGAGTCCGAGTCGTTACCTGTGGTCAACGGCGTGCTCCCGTGTTAGCGTCGGTTCGTATCGGCAACGGTGTTGCCGATACGGCAATGGCCACCAGTGTATAGCAGCGGAGAGATGCCCATGATCGAGCCTGAGTCCCACCCCGTCGCCGGCGCGGCGCTGCCCGACGGCGTCCGGTACGTCATCGTGGGCGCCGGCGTGCATGGCTTGTCCACCGCGTGGCACCTGGCTCGCGAGCTGCGCCTGCGTGGCCAGGGCTCCGGCGAGGACGTCCTCGTCTTGGACAAGACGGCGGTCGGCGCGGGTGCCTCCGGCATAGCGTGCGGGGTCATCCGCAACAACTACTTCCAGCCGGCGATGCGTGGGCTGATGGCGCACTCGGTCGCGGTGTGGGAGTCAGACCCCGAGGCGTTCTCCTACCATCCAGTCGGCTACCTGCAGGCCGCGCCTGAGTCGATGCGTGCCGGTGTCGCGCAGATCTACTCAGAGCAGCAGCAGATCGGCTACCCCTCGACGCTCGTCGAGGGGGAGGACGATTGTCAGGCATACCTGCGCGACCTGCTCGGCGACTGGCAGGGCGAGGGCATCACGAACGTCCTGCACGAGACCCGCGGAGGCTACGCCAACAACCAGGCCTCGATGCGCGGTCTCGCCGCCAAGGCAGCAGCCGAGGGTGTCCGCATCGCGACCGGGACGCGGGTCACCGGGTTCGACCTGGCCGACGGAGCAGTGCGGGCCGTCGAGACCGACCGCGGCACAATCGCCTGCGACCACGTGGTCATCGCTGCCGGCCCGTGGGTTCGCGACTTCTGGTCGATGCTGGAGCTTCCGGCCACGATCGACATCCACGACCGCAACGGGCTGCACCACGGCGGTGTCGACATGTGGACCTACCTGTTCCTGCAGGAGGGCACCCTGGGTGTCGACCCCGGCCTGTTCACCGACACCCGTGGCGGACTGCCGCCGGTCATCCATGTCGACTCCGACGCTCCCCTGTACGACGAGGCGGGTGACTTGGTGACCGATGAGATGTGGGGCATCTACTACAAGCCAGACTTCTCCTTCGGCGGCGTCCAAGGCGGCACGATGCCGGTCACCGTCGACAAGCCGACTGCCTCCGTCGCAGTGGACCCCTATGGCCCGGCGAGCCCTGAGTACACCGCGCCTCCGGGGTTCGCTCGCATGTGGACGTCCGCACTGGCCCACTGCCAGCAGCGCTTCGAGGGCACCAGCCACCTGTACAAGGACGAGAACTCCGGCGGCCTGGGGTGTTTCACCCCCGACAGCTTCCCCGTCTTCGACACCTTCTGCCAAAACGCGTACGTCATCGCCGACTCCAACCACGGCTACAAGCTGATCGGCGTCGGCGAGCTCGTGGCCCGCGAGCTGCTCGGTGAGCCGCAGGATCTGCTCGCGCCATTTTGCTTCGACCGTTATCGCACCGGCGACCTGCACCCCACCAGCAGCTCGCCGTTCCCCTGGAGTTGACCGACAATCCCGAACCCACCAGTCTTCCACCGATAGGAAACGAGAGCCTCATGCGCATCCCTTACAACAACCCGAAGATCCACATGTACACGCGGATCCGCAAGTCGCCGTACTTCTACGCCTCCGAGCGACACGGGGTGCAGTCCTACACCGTGTGCAACCGCATGTACCACCCGCGCCACTACGACGACATGATCGCGGAGTACTGGAAGCTCGTGAACGACGTGACCCTGTGGGACGTCGGGGTGGAGCGCCAGGTCGAGATCGCCGGACCTGACGCGCTGAAGCTCGCGAACATGCTCACCCCGCGTGACCTCACCAAGTGCGCCGTGGGCCAGAACAAGTTCCTCCTCAACACCGACGTAGACGGCGGCGTGATCAACAACCCGGTGCTGCTGCGCCTGGCCGAGGACTGCTTCTGGTTCTCCGTCGCCGATGGAGACGTGCTGCTGTGGGCCAAAGGCGTAGCGAGCCAGGCGGGTCTGGACGTCCGGGTCACCGAGCCCGACGTGGCTCCGGTGCAGATCCAGGGACCGAAGTCGCAAGCCCTGATGCGCGACCTGTTCGGCGAGTCCGTCCTCGACCTCAAGTACTACTGGAGTGCTGAGTACGAGCTCAACGGCATGCGGGTCGTGGTGGGCCGGACCGGGTACACCGGTGAGATCGGCTACGAGATCTACCTGCGCGACGCCAGCCGTGACGCCATGAAGCTGTGGGACACCCTCTTGGAGGCCGGGGAGGCGCACAACCTCGCCGTGATCGGTCCCTGCCAGATCCGTCGCGTTGAGGCCGGCATCCTCAGCTACGGCTCGGACATCGCTCTGGACAACAACGGCTACAGCGACTACGCGTTCCTGAACCCCTACGAGATCGGCCTGGGATGGACCGTCGACCTCGACCAGGAGTCCGACTTCATCGGCAAGGAGGCGTTGAAGCGCATCGCCGAGGAAGGGGTCAAGCGCAAGGTGGTCGGCGTCGAGATCGGTGGCGATCCGCTGATCGGCTACCTCGACGACTACGTGCCGGTCACCGATGGTGGCGAGCTGATCGGACAGGTGTCCTCTGCCTTCTGGTCCCCACGGCTGCAGAAGAACGTCGGTTTCGCCCTCGTACCGGTCGAGCAGAGCGAGAACGGTACGAAGCTGACTGTCCACACGGCGGCTCGCGGCGAAATAGATGCAGTCGTCGTCCAGAGGCCGTTCGTCGATCCCACGAAGGAGACACCGAAGGGCTCGCAGGCCGCCGCAGCCGGGGCAACTGGATGACAGCTTCCACCAGCACTGGTCGCGCGGGACTGCTCGAACGGCTCGACGTCGGCCCGGTGGTGTGCGCCGAGGGCTACCTCTTCGAGCTGGAACGACGCGGCTACCTGCAGGCCGGCGCTTTCGTGCCCGAGGTCATCCTCGACCATCCCGAACAGGTCACCGCGCTGCACCGCGACTTCGTGCACGCGGGCTCGGACGTCGTCGAGGCCCTCACGTACTACACCCACCGCGAGAAGCTCCGCGCGGTCGGCAAGGACGGGATGCTCGAGGACATGAACCGGCAAGCTCTCCAGCTTGCGCGGGACGTGGCCGAGGAGTCCGGCACGCTGTTCGCGGGGAACATCTGCAACACCAACCTGTACGACCCGGAAAACGCCGCGTCATACGCCCCGACGCGCGAGATGTTCGCAGAGCAGGTCGGATGGGCAGCAGAAGCGGGCGTCGACTACGTCATCGGTGAGACGTTCCGCTACGCGGGTGAGGCCCACATCGCGCTCGAGGTCATCCGCGATGCTGGGCTGCCCGCGGTCATCACGCTCGCCGTCGGTCAGCAGCCTGACACGCGCGAGGGGGACTCCCTTGCAGACGCGTGCCGGCGGCTGGCCGATGAGGGTGCGGACGTCGTCGGACTCAACTGCATCCGCGGTCCGGCGACCATGCTGCCGCTCCTGGGGCCGATCGTCGCCGCCGTGGACGTCCCGGTCGCCGCGCTTCCGGTTCCCTACCGCACCGTCAGCGACGAGCCCACGTTCCAGTCGCTGCGCGAGGAGGACTCCGGCCTGCTCCCAGACGGTAGGCCGTTCCCCACGGCCCTGGACCCGTTCACCTGCAACCGGTACGAGGTCGCCGACTTCACCGTCCAGGCACAGGCCGCCGGCGTGCGCTACCTCGGTCTGTGCTGCGGAGCCGGACCCCACCACATCCGCAGCATGGCCGAGGCGCTCGGACGCAGCCCGGAGGGCAGCCGGTACTCCGTCGACATGTCCAAGCACGCCTTCTTCGGGACCGCACCCGACCTGCAGACCCACAACCGTGAGTACCGTGACCGTCTCTAGGCCGCTGCGCTCGACCGCGTCGCCGTCGCCCCGCAAGTCCGGCGACGGTCACCGTCAACGCCTGGCCGAGCTGCTGCGGCGACCCCGCTACGAGGTCCTGCCGCTGCCAGGGACCGCTGAGCTGGTGCAGGAGCACGTGCCGACGACCCTTCCGGTGACCGTCACGGCGTCGCCGCGGCGGGGGCTGGAGCCGACGCTGGCGCTGACCGAGGCACTCATCACTCGGGGGTTCAGAGTGGTCCCACATCTGGCGGCGCGGCTGGTGCGCGACGAGCAGCACCTCGCCGACATCCTCGGTCGGCTGCACGACGGCTGCGTCCAGGAGGTCTTCGTCGTCGCCGGAGACGGCAACGTGCCGGTGGGAGAGTTCACCGACTCGCTCCAACTGCTGACCGCCATCGAGCGGCACTGCCAGTCCGGCTCCAGTCCGCACCTGACCTCCGTCGGCGTCACCGGATATCCCGAGGGCCATCCGCTGGTGTCTGACGACGAGCTCTCCTCCGCGCTGCTCGCCAAGCAGCCCCTGAGCAGTTACGTCGTCACCCAGATGTGCTTCGACGCGGGCGCGGTCGACCAATGGGTCGGCCAGGCTCGCGAGCGGGGGTGTCAGCTCCCGGTGCACGTCGGCGTCGCCGGCGCGGTCGACCCCCTCAAGCTGTTGAGGGTCGCCGGTCGGATCGGGGTCGGATCCTCCCTCGGGTTCCTGCGCAAGCACCACGGCGGCGCGAAGCTGTTGCGACCCGGCGGCTACCGCGCCGACGACCTCATCTCCGAGCTCGCCGCGGACGCCGTACCGCCGGGTCGCCGGGTCGCCGGGCTGCACGTGTACACCTTCGGTGACGTAGCAGCGACCGAGCGGTGGCGGCGCGAGCTGCTCGACCGGCTGGGCGACGGGGACGACGATGGCTGAGACCCGAAGCGGCCGCACGCGACAGGGGCGCTACTCCGCCCTTGCGCTGCTGCGGCACGGCGTCACCGGCAACGCGTGGTCGCCCGCGTGGCGCTCGCACGAGCTCAAGACGCGCTATCAGGTCATCATCATCGGCGGTGGCATCCACGGCCTCGCCACCGCCTACTACCTTGCTCGCAACCACGGCATCACCGATGTGGTGGTGCTCGACAAGGGCTATCTCGGCGGCGGTGGATCCGGACGTAACACCGCGATCCTGCGGGCCAACTACCTGACGCCAGAAGGTGTGCGTTTCTACGACCGGTCACTCGAGCTTTACGGAAAACTGGCCGAGGATCTGAACTTCAACGTGATGTTCTCCCGCCGAGGACACCTCACCCTTGCGCACAGCGACGCCTCACTGCGCACCATGCGCTGGCGTGCCGAGGTCAACAAGGTGTGCGGCGTCGACTCCGACGTCATCGGACCTGAGGACGTCAAGCAGATCGTTCCCGATATGGACACCACCGAGGCGGCGCGGTACCCGATCCTCGGCGCCCTCTACCACCCCCCTGGCGGCACCGTCAGGCACGACGCAGTGGTCTGGGGCTACGCCCGCGCCGCGGACAGCCTCGGCGTACACCTGCAACAGGACACCGAGGTCACCGGGATCGACGTGTCGGCCGGTCGGGTCACGGGAGTCCGCACGACCCGCGGCGACATCGCCGCACCCATCGTCATCAACGCCACGGCCGGGTGGGCCACCCTCGTCGCCGACATGGCCGGCGTGCGACTCCCCGTCCAGACCTTCCCGCTCCAGGCAGCGGTCACCGAGCCGGTGAAGCCCTTCCTGCGCACGGTCGTCGTCTCCGGGACCCTGCACGTGTACGTCAGCCAGACCGCGCGTGGGGAGCTGGTGTTCGGGGCGAGCGTGGATCCCTTCGCCTCCTACTCCACCCGCGGGTCACTGGAGTTCACCGAGGGCCTTGCCGGTCACGTCCTGCAGCTGATGCCGTCGCTCGCGAAGCTGCGGCTGTTGCGTCAATGGGCCGGGCTCTGCGACATGACCCCAGACTTCGCGCCGATCATGGGCCCGACGAACGTCGACGGGTTCCTTGTCGACGTGGGCTGGGGCACGTACGGCTTCAAGGCCGGACCGGTCGCCGGAGAGGCGATGGCCGAGTGTGTCGCCACCGGCCGGACACCGCAGATCATCTCCTCGTTCGGGCTCGACCGCTTCGCACAGGGATGCCTTGTCGGCGAAAAGGGAGCCGCGGCGGTGGGGCACTGATGATCCTTCTTCCCTGCCCCTGGTGCGGGCCTCGTGATTCTGAGGAGTTCGGGTACGTCGGCGAGATCGGTGCGCGACCCGACCCTCGTACCGCGACCCAGCAGCAGTGGCGCGACTACCTCTACCTGCGGCGCAACGTGGCTGGCTGGGCGTCCGAGCGCTGGTACCACCGGATGGGATGCCGCCGCTACCTGGTCATCGAGCGGGACAGCACCACCAACGAGATCCGCCAGTCGCGTCCAGAGACCCCTAGGAGCAAGCCATGACCAGCAGGCCATGGCGTGACGCAAAGCCCCGACGCGTGGTCGCGCCGACCATGTCCATGCGGTTGGGACCCCAGGCCGGTGAGGTGATCGACAGAGCGGAGTCGATCACCTTCGAGTGGAACGGGCGCACCTACCCAGCCC
>Ga0136622_10000423_pt1 | contig 17293 bp, 18 predicted proteins | sample AntDrymUQ4482106_2_FD_104803 | JGI IMG/M metagenome (GOLD analysis project Ga0136622, IMG submission 104803) | Polar desert sand microbial communities from Dry Valleys, Antarctica - metaG UQ448 (21.06) | ecosystem: Environmental > Terrestrial > Soil > Desert | place: Antarctica: Dry Valley...
AGGCGCTCACCACCACGGTGTCGCCCACGGTGACGGGGAGGCCCTGCAGCGATCGGGACAGGTGCCTGGTGTCGAGCGCCGATCCGCCCCCGGACAGCTCGACCCGGCGGGCCTCGGCCAGCGGGGCCCGGACCACGTCGGCGGTGTCGCCGACGTTGAGCCCGGCGTTGTCCAGGGCGATGGGGCCGAGCAGGATCGTCGACGGCGACGGCACCTCGCCGGCCGAGACCCGGCAATGGGTCCTACCCACCTTGACCGCTCCTCCCCCGGGGAGGCCCAGGGCGCTGAGGAGCGTGGCGTCTGCCCTGGCGGTGGGGTCTGTACCCGCCTTGACGATGAACCGCATGGCGGGTGAGGCTACACCCGAGTGGAAACCCTCGAACCTGAGGTTCCTGGGTGTCGTGGCGGTGTGTGATCCGCTGAAGTTCGGGGAGGAGACCTGCCGTTTTCTGGAACCTTAGGTCGCTGGGTGTCGTGGCGGTGTGTGATCCGCTGAAGTTCGGCTGCACCCGAGCGCCCCGGTGGGCTCACGCCGATGCGGGGAGGGCGGAGATCGACCGGCCCATCTCAACCGGCGCGGTGCTGTGCACCACGGTGACCCCGGGACGGTCGAGCCACCGCCACAGCAGCCGCAACTCCTCGGCGGCAAGGGCGGATGGCGGGGTCTCGGTCGGCTCCCCGCTCGGCCCCGGGGCCAGCAGTGGGGGTGGGGACGGGCTCGCCCAGGCGGCGGCGAGGCTTCCGCCGTCGATGGCAACGGCGTCACCGGCCTCGTCCTCGGCCCAGACCATTCCGGCGGCGGTGAGCGCCCGCCAGGTGCGTCGGGTCTCCAACGCACCATGGAGCGCCCGGTGGCGGTCGCGGATGTCGGCGGCCTCCTCGAACCGTTGCGCTCCCGCCAGGTACCGCATGCGGTCGACCAGCGGACCCAGGAGCAGGTCGGGGTCGTGGGCGATGCCGGCGAGCAGAGTCTCGGTCAACGCCCGGTACCGGTCGGGGTCGACCGAGCCGTCGCACGGGCAGACCGCCACCCCGAGTTGGGCGTACCGGCACCGGGGACCGCCCCCGGAACCGACGCAGCGGCGGATCGGCACCGCATCCCAGATGGCGTGGACCACCAGCTCGGCGGTCGTCTTGCGGCGGAACGGACCGAGATGGGCCAGCGCCCGACCCTGCTGGCTCCGCACCACCGACAGCCGAGGGAAGCGCTCGTCGGTGACCCGTACCCACTGGGTGCTCCGGGTCGGTCGGGACCGCCGGTTGTAGCGGGGGACGTAGCGGTCGATCAGCCGGATCTCGGTGATGGCGGCGTCGATCTCGGTGGGGCAGACCTGGTGGTCGACCGCGGTGAGCTCGCGCATCATCTGGGTGATCCGACGCCGCCGGTCGCCGTAGAAGTAGCTGCGCACCTCGACCGCAGCTCCTTGGCCTTCCCGATGTAGATCACCTCGCCGGCCCCGTTGCGGAACAGGTAGACCCCCGGTTTGCGGGGCAGGCTGTCGGTCAGCCGCAGCTTGGCGTAGTGGGGGGCTCCCCGGGCGGTGGGGAGACGCATCAGGTCCTCCAGGTAGACCACGCCGATGGTCCCCGCCCTCTGCAGCAACTCGAAGAAGACGTGGGCGGTCGCCTTGGCGTCCTCCAGCGCACGGTGGATCGGGGTGACCGGGGAGCGCAGGTGGGTGGCCAGCGTCGCCAGGCGGTGGTCGCGGACCTCCTCGGCGAGCAGCCGGCGGGACAATGCGCAGGTGTCGCTGGTGCGGTTGGGCATCCTGCCGTACCCGAGGCGTACGGCGGCGGCGTCGAGAAAGCCCTTGTCAAACCTGACGTTGTGACCCACGATCACCGCATCGCCGACGAACTCGAGCAAGGTGGGGAGCACCTCCTCGATCCGGGGCGCCCCGATCACCATCGCCGTCGTGATCCCGGTGAGCACGGTGATCAGCGGCGGGATGTCGGCGCCGGGGTCGATCAGCGTGTGGAAGGTCCCGTTCAGCTCGCCCCCGACATACCGCACCGCCCCGATCTCGGTGATGGCGTCCGTGCCCGGCGAGGTGCCGGTGGTCTCCAGGTCGAGTACCACGAAGGGCACGCGGTGGAGCGGTGCGCCGAGATCGTCGAACGTCTGCTGGACACCGAGCATGACGACGAGTGTGCATCGAACAAACGTTCGATGCAAGGACCGACATCGCCACGCCACCCGCGGCCTAGCCTCGACCCGTGCGGTTCACCGGGGATCTCTACTTCGACTTCGACAGCGGTGAGTGCTGGCGGCTGTTCCTTCTGCTGACCAGGGCGGAGCAGGAGGGGATCGGGGTCGACGTGGCATGGCAGGGGATGGACCTGGCGTGGGACGGTGGCGACACACCGCTCCGGGGCGGGTTGCGGGCGCTGGCGATGCACGCCGCCGTCCACGATTTCTCCCGGCAGCGGCTGCTCCGCCAGGCGTTGTTCACGCTGGCCCATCGCCAGGGGGATTCGTTCGACGACGACCTCACGCTGCACGCCGCGGCCAGGGTGGCCGGCCTCGACGGCGAGGTGATGCTCGGTGCCGTCGACACCACCGGCGCCGCCGAGCTGCGCCGCAACCGGGAGACGGCCGCGTCGTGCGGGGTGGTGGCGGTGCCGTCGTTCGTCCGGGGCGGGCCCCCGTTGCTGATCACCAGCACCCCCGCCCTCGAGGAAGGCTCGGCACGGGGCAGGCTCGAGGTGATCGATCGGATGCTCGACGACGACGGGTTGTGGAGCCTGTCCAAGCCGTGACCGCTACCACTGCGCCCACTGCGGAAACCGGACCCGGTTCGACGTCTACGACACCGTCTCCCGGCGCCGCTTCACCCATTTCACCCTGGGCGGCGACATGGAGATCGACGAGGAGGAGGTGATCGCCGCCACCATCGACCGGGTGGTGTGCCGCTGGTGCGAGAGGGACGACTGCATAGAGATGCTGACCGACGTCGACCCGGAGTGACCAATCAAACATCAGCGGATCGCGTGTCGTGGCGACACGCAGGAACCTGAGGTTGAACTTCAGCGGATTGGTACTCGCCAGGGGTACGCAGAACCTTAGGTTCGGTGATCCGCCTCAACTTCAGCGGATCGCGTGTCGTGGTGACACGTAGGAGCCTCAGGTTCGACGATCCGAGCGTACGGTCATCGGCTCCCTCCGGTGCGGGTCGAGCGCTGGCGGCGGGCCTCGTAGGCGATGACGGCGGCGGTGGTGGCGGCGTTGAGGCTGTCTGCGGTGCCGGTCATGGGGAGGGTGACCGAGGGATGGCCAGCCCACACCGCCGACACCCCGGCGTGCTCGCTCCCCACCACGACGGCGCACCCGACGGTGAGGTCCAGGTCCCACGGGGCAACGCCGCCGTCTGGTCGGGCCACCCAGATCGCCAGGCCGCGCCCGGTCAGCCAGGCGGCGGTCTCGGGGGCGCCGGCGACGGCCAGCGGGACGCTGAACAGCGACCCCTGCGACGCCCGCACCACGTTGGGGTTGAAGGGGTCGGTGGCGGGGTCGGCGGCGATCACGGCAACCACCCCGGCGGCGTCGGCGGTGCGGAGCACGGCGCCCAGGTTGCCCGGCTTCTCGATCGCCTCGAGCACGAGGACGAAACCGTCCGCCGGCACGGTCAGACCGTCAAGGGGGAACGCCCCGGTCCGGGCGACGGCGAGGATCCCGTCCGGGTTGTGACGGTAGGCGACCCGGCGGAAGGCGTCGGCGCCCAGCTCGGTGACCGGGACACCGGATCCGGCCGCCACCGCCGACGCCTCTTCGGTGGCCAGCTCGGGGGCGAGCACCAGCTCGTCGACGGTCCAGCCGGAGGCGAGGACACGACGCACCACCCGCAGCCCCTCGACCAGGAAGCGACCGGTGCGGTCCCGTTCGGATCGCTTGGACAGGGCGGCGAGGGCCTTGACCCGGGGATTGGCGGTGGAGGTGATCACCGGGCGGGGTCGATGTCGGCGGTCACCAGCCGCTCCCGCCACCGCCTCCGCCGCTGAAGCCTCCACCGCCGCCGAATCCGCCGAAGCCACCGCCACCCCACGAGCCGCCGCCCCACGACGAGCCGCCGCCGCCGCTGCCGCTGAAGCCGCCACCGCCGCCCCAGCCGCCAAACACCCCGCCGCCGCCGAACCACGAGTCCCGGTCGTCCGCCCACGACTGGTCGCGGTAGATCGGCTCCCAGCCGAAGCTGCCGCTGTGGCCCCTGGTGATGATCCAGTGGTAGAAGAGCAGGGTGTACGGATCGAACGAGTACAGCCCGCTCGGGATCTGCTCGCCGGTGGTACGGTCGCGCTGGTTGCGTACTCCCTCGTGCGCCAGCTCGGGGGCGAACCGGTCGGCGTCGTCGATGTCGCTGCGGGCGAGTGACTGGCGTTGGGCGGCGTAGGCCAGGGCGAACACTCGGGCCCCGCGGGGATCGGAGGCGCCGAATGCCGCTGCCACATCGGCGTACGAGCCGGTGAGCCCCAGCGCCCCCAAGGCGTGGCGCGCCTCGATCCAGCGCCGCATGGCCTGGGCAGGCTCGAGCGAGATGGCGAGGATGCCGGCGATGGTCTGTCTGGTGCCGTCCTCGACGCCGCCCGATGCGAGCTCGTCGAGCAGGGCCTGGTAGACCTCGGGCCCGTCGTCGCGCCTCCGCAGCAGGGCGGTGGCGATCGAAACCGGGAGCCCGAACCGTTTCGCCTCCTGCTTGACGTGCTCGATCTCACGCGGGGTGCGGAGCCCGGCGAGGGCGTACTCCACCGCCTCGTCCGGGTCGTTGCCGCGGTTGCGCAGCTCGGTGTACACCTCGAGAAACTCGGGGATGTCATCGTCGTCGTTGTTCATCAGCAGGAGCGCGGCAACGGCGGGGACGGCCAGACCGTCTGCGGTCAGCGCCGAGCCCTGCTCTTCGAGGGCGGTGCGGGCCTTCTCGTACCGGGCGGTGGCGCTGTCGAGGTCGTCGTCGAGGTCGCTGAGGGCGGCGGCGACCGCCGGTCTCGTCGTCGACGGGGGCAGCCGGTGGTACAGGGTGTTGAGCCGGTCGGTCTTGGTCTGGGCCGCCCGGTAGAGCGTGTCCAGCTCCTCGACCGAGGCGGAGGTGGGGGCGGCGCGGTCGAGCGCCGGAGCCGAGCGGAGGAGGCGAGCACCGGCGTCGGTGAGCAGGGCGTCGCCGACCGGGGTGTCCACCATGCTGTTGGCGAAGCTGGTGGCGACCCGGCTCCTTGCCGCCGCCACCCGGTGGGGGCGGAGGCTGGCAACCAGACGCTGCACCTCCTGGCGCTTGATGTCGAAGGCGTCCTCGTGGCGCGGGCCCACATCGAGGGCTTCGGCGGCGGCGTCCTGAACCGCACCCTCGAGGAGATCCCGCTCCTGGGCGGCGCGCAGCTCGAGCGGAACCTCGGCCTCGGCCATCATCCTGTCCCGATCGACCACCGCGATCAGCCCGGTCGCCCACGCCGACTGCGTCGCCACCTCGTCGGTGATGTCGCTGCCGGCGTCGACGGCGGCAAGCAGGTCGACCACCCGGGCGGTCTCGACGTCGATCCCCGTGGCGGCGGCGTCGATGTCGTAGTCCTCCACCCGGGGCAGCTCGTGACCACCCGGCTCCAGCTTGGCCAGGTCGTCGTCGATGAGGTTCTTCCGTTGGTCCTGGATCTTGCCGTTCTGCTCCCGACGCTTGGCGTACCTGGTGGCTCCGATCCCGCCGAGGGCGACCAGGCCGACCACGCCGAGCACCACCAGACCACCGTTCCCACCGTTCCCACCGTTCCCGTCCGACGGGCGATCCGGCTCGACGATCGGTTCCTCGCCGGGATCGACCGTGCCGCCATGGACCGCGGCGAGCGCCTGCTCCAGGCTGCCGACGATGGCGAGCATCCCGCCCTCGAAGTCGCCGTCGGCGAAGAACGAGTTGGCGGAGCCGGCGATTCCGTCCGGGTCGGGGAGGTCGGCGATGCCGCTCCCGGGACTCACCGCGGTGAACCTCTGGCCGAGGTCGACCAGCACCACGATCCCGTCGTCGGCCGTCGAGCCGACGCCCCATGCGTTGCCGATCTCGGCGGCGAGCTCGCCGGGGGTGCGGCCGAGGCTGTCGTCGACGATGACCATGGCGATCTGGTTGCCGTACCGCGCCACCAACCGGCCGATGGCGTCCTCGACCCGCTGGTCGTCGTCCACCACCCCGGCGTCGTCGGTGAACCATCCCTGGCAGACCACGCCCTCGTAGTTGCCGCAGTCGGCGGGGGCGGTCGGGTTGGTGGTGTCGGTCTGGGCCGCCGCCGGTACGGCGAGAGCGACCAGCAGGAGCAGGGCGGTGAGGGCGAGGCGGGTGATTCCGTGCACGGCGTGACGGTAATCGGGTGGGACCGATACCGGGCGCCGGTCACCCGAACCGAAGGGGGAGGTCGGTGGGGCGGTAGAACGACGGGGAGAGCTCGGTGCATCTCCGCAGCGCCGTGGTGATCTCGGCCGCCGAGCCCAGATCGCCCTGGTAGCCGCCCGGCATCACCAGCTCGATCGGCGGCTCGCCGTCGACCACGATGGTGTCGCCGGGGTCGGCGAGCCGCCAGAAGGCCTCCAGCTCGAGCCGGATGGTCCGCTCCGCCGCCCGCACGGTCACCCGCTGGCGCATCCCGGTGGCGTTGTTGCCGTCGAACACCGGCTCGATGATCTCGCTGACGTCGTGGTTGGGCCAGCCGAGGGCGTGGGCGAGCAGCTTGGCGCTGGGCACCAGGCCCCTATGGCCGACCGTCCCGGCGGCGACGGCGTATGCGAAGTCGGTGGCACCGAGCCCGCGGCCGGTTCGGGCCAGGAACGACTCCCGCCGGTCGGACGAGTCGATCCGCCTGCTCACGGTGACGCTGCGCACCCGCCGGCTTGCCGCCGCCGACAGCAGCGGGAGGCGATCCATCACGAACCCGGCGTTGACCCCGGTCATGATGATGACCCGCTGGTGGGTGCGGGCGGCGGTGTGGAGGGCGTTCCAGGTGTGGCGGGGCGGCCAGGCCAGCTCCTCGCAGGTCGACACCACGTGGTAGCCGAGCGCCAGCAGGCGGAGGATGACCGGGGCCACCCGGTCGACCTGCGGTCCGAGGACGACCAGGGCGCGGTCGCTCTCCCTCGCCATCCCCAGCTCCCCCATCGAGACGTATCCGGGGGCGTCGAGGGCGGCGGCGAGCCGTTCCCGGGCGGTGCCGTCGGCGTCGACGACGCCTGCGATCGAATCGACCACGTCGTCCTCCAGGGCGGCGTGCGCCGCCGCCGTTGCGATCTGTCCGGCCCCGACCACGAGAAGGCGCGCCATGGCCCGGCATGATGGTCGGGCCCGACCTCCCGGGCAATCAGCGCCCGGTTCGGCGGTCGAACGTGGCGGAATGAGCCGCCACCTCAGCCGATCTCACGGTGCCTGGTGGTGCGACGGATGAGGGCCTCCTCGTCGACGACGAGCGCCGTCCTCGGGGTCAGGTAGCCGCCGATCAGCCGCCAGGGCGGGACCACGAGGTCGGTGGCGAAGTAGCGGTCGCCTGCGGCGAGATCGGAGGGCAGCGTGACCGCGGTGTGGGTGGCGAGGGCCACCAGCAGGTTCCGCCCGATCCCGGTCTCGACCAGGCCGCCGATCTTCACCCCGAGCCCGTTGCGGGCGGCGATGCCGAACGCCTGCACGGTGAGGGTGGGTCCGAGCCTGCCCGGCTTGAGCACCACCGCATCGGCGAAGACGGCGGCGGGGGCGATGTCGGCCAGGCGGCGGATCGACTCGTCGAGGCAGATCGGGGTGGTGACGGCGGAGCGCAGCTCGATCAGGGTTCCGATGTCGTCCGGGTGGAGCGGCTGCTCCACATAGTCGAGTCGGAGGTGGTCGAGGGCGATCAGCCGGTCGACGGTGGCGGCGTCGAACGATCCGTTGGCGTCGACGGCGATCCCCAGCGACGGGTGGGCGGAGCGCACCGCGGCGACGAAGGGGGCGGTGACCGGGTCGATCTTGACCTTGACGTGGGGGTAGCCGGCGTCGACGGCACCGGCCACGTCGGTGAGCAGGTCGGTCTGCGAGCGGGGGAGATCGATGGCGGCCGAGGCGGGGACCGGCTCGATCTGTCCGCCGAGATGCGTCGCCAGCGGCGACCCCTCCGCCCTGGCGGCGAGATCGGTCAATGCGGTGTCGATGGCGGCGGTGGCGGTCGACCCTTCGATCGACACCGCCTCGCCTCCGGCCAGGACCCGCTCCGCCTCGACCGTCAACAGGGTCCAGGCGTCGTCTGCGGTGTCCAGGGTGTGCCCCGGAACCGGCGCCGCTTCGCCCCAGCCGGTGTGGCCCTCCCCGGTGACGGCGACGATGACCGACCGGCGCTGGCCGATCGACCCGGTCGCCGAGCGGAGCCCTCGCCGCATCGGCACCGTGACGTCCCACAGCCTGACCGTGGTGGGCCGGATCACGGAATGGGGGAGGACGAGCGGTGCATGCGGATCGAGGTTACGGGGACGGCGGTACCGTCGGTGGCATGCCCAGCCGCACGCTCGGGGTCGGATCGGCTCGGGCTGATCACAACTTTGAGCGGGTCACCTCGCTGGGCGATGTGAGGCGCTCAAAGTTTGCGAGGGCGCGGTGTCAACCAGCGCCCACCGGACCGTCTCAGTAGAGCTCGTAGAGCCCGGCGATCAGGCGGTCACGCACCCCGGCCCAGTCGGCGAAGGCGTCGGTGACGGCGCCGGTGATCGTACCGTCATCGACGTCGCCTGCGACCTCGACGTGCACCGCCTGCGGGCTGGTCACCGGATGACCGATCGAGCTGAGCAGGCGCAGGGTGATGTCCTCGGCCCCGGTCTCGGTGAGGAGACGGGTGGCGATGTCGAACCCGAAGGCGTGATAGGTCTTGCCGACGTGGGCGGCCGGGTTCTTGCCTGCCGCCGCCTCCAGGCTCATGGGGCGGTACGGGGTGATGAGGCCGCCGAAGCGGTTGCCCCGCCCCACCTGGCCGTCGTCGCCCGCCTCCGCCGAGGTGCCTGTCAGGGTCAGGTAGACGGAGTCCGCCAGGTCGGCCTGGTTGACCACCACCTCGACCGGTGCCCCGAAGGCCTCGCCGGCGGTGGCGGTGGCGGCGGCACGTATGGCGGAAACCACCTCGTCGTACTCGGCGCGGTTCTGAACCTTGACGGCCATCACCGGGGCGGCGACGGTGAGCCTGGCCTTGTCCCCGATCCGGGCCCCCATCACCTTGATGTCACGGCCGACGGGGACTTCGGCGCGGAAGTCGTCTGAGTTGAGCCTGTGCTCGGCCTCGTACACGGCGCGCTCCAGCGGAGAACGGGGGAGGGAGACGGCGGCGAACGAGGTGTCGTTCGCCCTGGGGACGGTGTCGGTTCCGCCGGCGACCGCCTCGAGATCGACCGACGACGGGTTGAGCCAGATGTCGACCTCGAAGGCCTCGTCGGTGGCGTCGGGGAGGAGCGCCATCAGCTTGGTCAGGTATTCGTGCTTCAACTCCTCGACGTTCGGCTTCCAGTCGCCGCCCATGTAGGCCTTGCCCACCAGAACCAGCTTGGAGGCCTTCAGGTGGTGACCGCCGCCGTAGCCGACGTCGACCGCGCCGGCGGCGAATATCGCCTTGTCCACGTTGAAGTGCTGGACCTGCCCGGTGTTGGCCAGGTACTGGCCGGCGAGGCGGCGGGCCAGGTCCTCGGCGAGGTGGTCGCAGATGGTGTCCGGGTGGCCGGCGCCCTTGCGCTCGACGAACTCGATCTCGGGCCGGTACGGGCTGCGACGGGTGATGGACAGGTTCATGGGTGCAAGGTTCCAGCGCACGGAAGGTGTGGGGCGCCGGCAACGAGGGAGCCCCGGATCGGATCGAATGGTAGCCGACGCCGCCGACCGGTCGAGAACCCGGTTCAGATCTCGGCGCCGCGGAACGCCTCCCTCGCCTTGGAACGGCCGCCGGAGCGGAGCAGACCGCCGGCGTACACTCGACCCCCGATACGGAGCATCGCCGCCGTGGCGGCGGTCATGAGGGCGACCGATAGGGCCACCTCCCAGCCGGCCGCATTGCCGGAGACCTGGCGTAGCGGCATCACCAGCGGGGAGAAGGGCGGGATGATCGACAGCACCCGCAGCACCGGGTTGTCGCCGCCGAAGGCGCTGGAGGCGACGAAGTAGCCGATCATCAGCACCATGGTCAGCGGGAACGAGGCGTTCTGGGCGTCCTCGCTGTTGCTCACCAGCGACCCGGCAACGGCGTACCCGGAGGCGTAGAAAGCGAACCCGAGGACGAACCAGCAGACCACCGTCGCCACCGTGGCGATCGTGATCTGGGGGATGTCGATCCCGTCCACCATCCGGGCGGCGACGAACCCGGTGACGGCGATGACCAGCACCTGGACCAACCCGAGGGCGCCGATGCCCAGCACCTTCCCGGCAAGCAGGTGGCGGGGCATGACCGCCCCCAGCACCACCTCGACCACCCGGCTCGTCTTCTCCTCGACCACACCCTGGAGCACCCACTGCCCGTAGGTGACGATCGAGACGAACAGCACCAGGGTCCCGATGAAGGCGAGCACGGACCGGGCGAACTCGTCGTCGTCCGGTTCGATCTCCTCGACGTTGGGGCCGGAGGAGAGCAGGTCGGTCAGGGTCTGCTGGTCGATGTCCAGGCGGGCGGCGGTCTCGAGCAGCGCCTGGGAGCCGGCGGCGGCCATGACCAGCCCGTTCAGCTCGGCGTAGGTTTCCGGCCCGATCACCACCGTGATGCCGTCGATCATGCCGATGTCGACCTCGCCCTCCTCGACCGCGGTGCGCAGCGCATCGGCATCGGTGACGTGCTGGATGGTCACGGTTGTCTCCGGGTCCGACGAGCCGGCCTCGATCCCGGCGGCGAGTCCCTCCGGCGGGTCGCCGACGACTCCCACCGTGTAGTGGGTCGAGTTGTCGAAGAGGGAGGGGATGATCAGCAGCCCGCCGACCAGCAGGATGGTGATCAGCGTGGAGAGCTGGTAAGCCCGGCTCGACACCCGCTCGGTGAACTCACGTCTCGCCACCAGCCGGATCGACCGCATCGCCCCGGCGTCACCTCCCCTCATCGGTCCACCGCCTCGACGAACACCTGGCTCAGGCTGGGGGGCGTGAAGGCGAAGGACTGCATGGTGCCCGCCTGGCGGGCTGCGTGGAGCATGGCCTCGGGGTCGGCATCCCGGTCGACCATGAGCACCACACGGTCCGGCTGTCGTTCCACCACCTCGACGTCGGGAAGGGTCTCGTACCACGGCTCGGTCGGCCCCGTGTGCTCCACCTCGAGGTAGCGGTGCGGTGAGGCCGCCCTGAGCCGGGCGACCGGACCGGACAGCACGATGGCGCCACCGTTGATCACCACCACCGACTCGCACAGGTCCTCGACCAGGTCGAGCTGGTGGCTGGAGAAGACGACGGCGTTGCCGGCGGCGGCACGCTCGGCCAGGATGTCGGCCATGTCCCGCACCCCGAGCGGGTCGAGGCCGGAGAACGGCTCGTCCAGGACCAGCAGCTCGGGATCGTGGACCAGGGCGGTGGCCAGCTGCACCCGCTGCTGGTTGCCGTGGGAGAGCTGCTCCAGCTTGGCGTCCTTGCGGTTGCTCAGCCCCAGCGTCTCCAGCCAGCGCTCGGCGGAGGCCTCGGCGTCCGGCCGGCTCATGCCGTGGAGCTGCCCGAAGTAGGCGAGCTGCCTGGCGATCTTCATCCGCGGATACAGGCCGCGCTGCTCGGGCATGTAGCCGGAGCGGTGCCTGGTCGCCATGTGGACCGGCCGTCCGTCCCAGGTCACCTCGCCTCGGTCGGGCTTGACCAGACCGAAGACGGCGCGCATCGCCGTCGTCTTGCCCGCCCCGTTCGGTCCCAGAAAGCCGAGCAGGGCGCCGCGGGCGACCTCGAAGGAGCAGTCGGCCAAGGCGACAACGTCGCCGTACCGCTTGGAGAGGTGATCGAGGCGAAGCATGCCGGGGCGATCCTAAGGGGCTGGGCCCCAACCGCACCGCGATGAGGCGCCAGCCGAAGGGCCATGGGCACCCAGGTGGAGCCTGCGATGCGAATCAGCGGGGTCCGGGCTAGCTTCACCGCCGTGAAGGGACGGGTGCTGCGCATCGCCACCGGCGAGGGGGAGCGGTCGCTGGGGATCGACCGTGACGGGAGCTGGGCCGAGGCGAAGGCGGCCGGCGCCGGGACGATCGATCTGACCGGGTGGATGGCGCTCCCCGGGCTGGTGGACGCCCATGCCCATCTCGCCGCCGGCACCATCGGCGAGCTCCTCGATCCGACACGCGGCCGCGCCGAGCATGTCGCCCGCCACGCCGCCGAGCAGCTCGCCGCCGGGGTCACCCTGATCGCCGACAAGGGAACGGACCACATCGAGACGGTGGCGGCGACCATGGCCCTCGACCCGGCCGATCGGCCCGAGGTCGAGCTGGCCGGGCTGCTGCTGGCCAACCCTGGCGGCTACTACGTGGGGGCGGCCACCGAGATCGACCCGTCCGAGATCGGCGCCGCCGTCGACGGGTACGGCACCGATGACGTGGGCTGGGTCAAGCTGATCGGTGACTGGCCCCGCAGGGGGCTGGGGGCGGTCCGCAACTTCACCGAGGAGGAGTTGAGGGTGGCGGCGGATCACGCCCACCGGCGGGGGATGCGGGTCGCCATCCACACCGCCGCCCCCGACACTCCGGGCATGGCGGTGCGGGCCGGAATCGACTCCATCGAGCACGGGCTGTTCCTCACCGAGGACGATGTCGCCATGCTGGGTGAGCGGGGCGGAGCCTGGGTGCCCACCATCGCCGCCATGGAAGATCTGGCCTCCGCCCTGGGCCCCGACTCGTCGGGCGGCCGGCTGGTGGGCGAGGGTCTGGCCAACGTGCGCTCGCTGCTGGCGCCGGCGGTGGCGGCCGGGGTCCGGGTCATGGCCGGCACCGATCTGAGCCTTCCCCACGGCGCCGTGGTGGCCGAGGCGGAACGGCTGGTCGCCTGCGGGCTGTCCGAGGCGGACGCCATCGAGGCGATGGTCGGGTCGGCGCGCCGGTTCCTCGGACGGCCCGGGCTCACCGTAGGCGAACCCGCCGATCTGCTGCTGGTCGACCCGCCCGTCGGGCTGGCCGAGCTGAGCCGACCCCGGCTGGTGCTCCGCTGCGGCAGGGTCGTGGTCGACACCCGCTGACCTTCGCACCCGGCGACCGCGGGGAGCGGCGCCCGCCAGCGGCCGCGCCGACCCCGGTGGGATGACCTTGCCATCGGCGGCGGGGGTCGGGTGCGGCTACCAGCGCTCCCGGTGCACCGTGTCGCCGGCCGGGCGGCGACCACGGGCGAGGGAACCGGAGCGGCGGTCGGATGCGGGATGGCCGATGGTGACCACCCCGATCGCCCGCACGTCGGGAGGCAGACCGAGCTCGGCCTCCAGCTCGGGCATGGCGTGCGAGCCGAGGAACCCGGCGGCCAGACCCTCGTCGACGGCGGCGAGCAGAAGCAGCATCAGCGAGGCGCCGGCGTCGACCCACCAGTAGGGGACCGGCCAGTGCTGCTCGGCCCGGTCCGGGTTCTTGTCGGGCTGGTCGTACCGGTCCCGGTAGGCCTGCTCGCTGACGCACACCACCACGTGGACCGGCGCCAGCGAGATCCAGGGGTCGAACCCGGAGGCGACGTACTCGGCTTCGTCGGCCAACTCGGCGATCCGCTGCCGCCGGGCCTCGTCCGTCACCACCACGAAGGACTGTCCCTGGCTGTAGCCGGCCGAGGGTGCGTGCAACGCCGCCTCGACGATGCGATCGACCGTCTCGCCATCGACCGACTCGTCGGTGTAGTTGCGGACCATGCGGCGGCGGCGCACCACCTCGGCGAACTCCACGGCGCTCCCTTTCGGCCGACCGGCCTGCGGAAGCTACCAGCGCCTGCGGGGCGCACCAGCCATGCCGCTCCCCAGGTGCCACGGCCACGGCCGAACGGCGAGCCGCGGCCGGCGGCCATACACTCGGGGGGGGGGATGGACGATCGTGTCACGCTCGCCGAGGTGGCGGCTACCGCCCGCCGGGTCGCCGACGCCATCAACGCCGACCTGTCCCGTCACGACGAATGGCTGGCGATGGCGGCGGGGCTGACCTCGGCGGTCGAGTCGGTCGCCGAGCTCGATCCGCCCGAGGCGCTGCTCGACCTGCGGTCGGCGCTGGTGATGAGCCGCCCCGCCTGGACCGCCATCGACCCCGGGCTCGCCGCCGACGCCGCCCGGGTGCTGGCCGGGGCCAAGCGGCTCGCCATCGAGTTGTAGGCCGCCCCGGCGTCAGAGCGGCGTCGCCGACCAACCCACCATCCGCACGATATCTATCCTGATCACCGGACCGGGTGGCGGTCGTTCCCGGTACGGGGGATAGCGGGCGGCGAGCAGCAGGCCCGCCGCCTCCACCAAAGCCGGCTCGTCGCTGACCCCGCCCACCCCGTCCACCCGGACCCACCACAGCCGATCCCAGTCGTCCTCGTAATGCTCGATCAGCACCGAGCACCGTGGATCCCTCCTCAGGTTGGCCAGCCGGGCCAGGTTCGGTGTGGTCTTCGGCTTGTGGTCTACCACGCTGACCAGGGTGTTCCCGTCGAGGGCGTACACGATCGGGACCAGGTGGGGCCGGGTCTCGCCGGTGGTGGCGAGGACGCCGTGGTCGGCGGCGGCGATGCGGAGGCGGCATTTCCGGGTACCCAGCGGAGGCATGACCGATTCTCCCATCCGGGGAGGTGCGACGGTTGGGGAATAACTGCTATGCTCAAATGTTGAATCTTCAAGTAACTCTATCCGGAAGGAGCAGACCAATGTCCGCCGCCACCACCACCGATCGCTCGCAGTACCCCGCCCCCGGGGTATGGGAGCTTGATCCCGCCCACACCTCGGTCGAGTTCGTCGCCCGTCACATGATGGTGACCAAGGTCAGGGGCCGGTTCGCCGACTTCTCCGGCAGGATCGAGATCGGAGACGAGATCACCGAGTCGGTCATCGACATCGACGTTGCCAGCCTCAGCACCGGCTCTGCCGACCGCGACGGGCACCTGATCTCGGCCGACTTCTTCGACGTTGACCAGCACCCGACCATCCACTTCACCAGCACCTCCATCGCCCCCGCTCGCGACCAGTGGAAGGCGGCCGGTGACCTGACCATCCGCGGCGTCACCAAGCCGGTGACCCTCGACCTCGAATACCTCGGCCAGGTCCAGGACCCGTGGGGCAACACCAAGGCGCAGTTCTCCATGTCCACCGAGGTGGCGCGTGAGGACTGGGGCCTCACCTGGAACGTCCCGCTCGAGGGCGGTGGCTTCCTGGTATCGAAGAAGGTCAAGATCGAGATCGAGACCCAGCTCAAGCAGGCCTGAGCCTCCGGGCCGGGAGCCCGAGCTTCCCCCCAACCGATACCCCGCCGACTCCCCTCGGCGGGGTGCCCGGCGTCACGGGCCGGCCGGACTTCCGAGGACGGACTCGACCAGGGCGGTGAGCCCCTCCCGCATCGGCCGGCACGACCAGCCCAGCTCGATCTGGGCCCGCCTCGGGTCACCGAGGTAGGTGGCGAGCGACTCCCGCAGCGTCTCGGCGGCGTACAGCTGCGGCAACGGGACGAGCCGCCCGATCGCAGCCGCCGTCACCCCCAGCGCCCTGACCGCCCCGGTGGGGATGATGATCGGCCCCTTCGTGCCTGCGATCTCGGCGGCCATCCGCAGCCCTTCGGCCAGGGTCGCCTCCGGACCCGCCAGCATGTATGACTCCCCGGGCACGCCGCGCTCCATCGCCAGCACATGACCGGCGGCGATGTCGTCGACATAGCCCCAGCAGTTGCCTCCGCCACCGGCCACCATCGGGCGGGAGCCCTCGATGACTCGACGCAGCAGGGCGCCGGTTTGGCTGGTGTCGTCCGGCCCGTAGACCAGCCCCGGCATGACCGTCACCACGGGCAGCCCCTCGTCATCGAACCGTTTGGCGATGTCGTGCGCCCTGGCCTTGGTCTCGTCGTACACCGACAGGTGCCGCCCGGTGAAGCGGTACCGCTCGTCGAAGGTCCGGCCGCCGGTGTCCGAGTTGACCGCCAGCGTGCTGGTGTAGACGACCCGGGGCGTGCCGGCCCGCCGGGCGGCGCCGAGCACGTTGCGGGTCCCGTCCACGTTGACCCGCTCTCCCGCGGCCCAATCCCGGTCGCCGACCCGGTACCAGCCGGCGACATGGAACAGGCCATCCCTCTCGCCGCACAACGCATTGAGGGCGTGGTGGTCGTCGAGGTCGCCGACCACCAGGGTCACGCCGCGTTCCGCCAGCGATCCCGCCCGTTCCGGCCGGCGCACCAGGGCGAAGACCTCATGACCGGCCCCGAGCAGCCTGCCGGCGACGGCGCCCCCGACGAAACCGGTGGCCCCGGTGATGGCGTACCGCATGCCGGCATTCTCACGCCACCCGCCCGGCTGAGCCAACCCCGGCACCGAGGGAGGGGTCAGAGGGCGGCGGTTACCGCCGTGCCCATCTCCCGGGTGGAGACGGCTGGGCCGTCACCGGCCAGGTCGAGGGTGCGGAGGCCCGAGGCGATCACGGCATTCACCGCATTCTCGACGGCGGCCGCCTCGCTCTCGAGCCCGAGCGAGTGACGCAGGGCCATGGCGGCGGCGAGGATGGTGGCCAGGGGGTTGGCCAGACCCTTCCCGGCGAGGTCGGGGGCCGAGCCGTGGACCGGCTCGTAGACGCCGGGCGGTCGGTCGCCGAGCGAAGCCGAAGGGAGCATCCCGATCGAGCCGGGGAGCATCGACGCCTCGTCGGTGAGGATGTCGCCGAACATGTTGCCGGTGACGACCACATCGAAGTCGGCGGGGCGCGCCAGCAGGTGCATCGCCATGGCGTCGACCAGCACCACCTCGTAGCCCAGGTCGGGGTACTCGGCGGCGACGCCTCGGGTCGGGTCCTGGCATCCGGGTCGTCCCAGGCGGGGCCGCCGACGGCGCCGAGCAGCACGGCGTCGGCGTGGCGGCACGCCTTCAGCGTCGACGGGGGGAGCGGCTCCCCGTAGTCGTCGATGGCGTTCCCCCCCATGGGGTGCTGGTCGAACACGAACCGGTGCCCCCACCGCGCCCCCACCGCCTCGAGGACCCGGCGGCCCTCGGCGACCACCTCGGGCCCGATCCCGTCGCCGGGCAGGAGCACGATGGTGGCGTCCACGGTGCGGTCAGCCTCCCGCCGGCACCGTCGCCAGGACGGGCCGGTCGGACGCCGAGCTCGCCGCCGCTGCCTTGTCGAGGGCGGTGACGAATGCCCGGGCCGACCCCTCCACCACGTCGGTCGACAGCCCCCGTCCCGAGTG
>Ga0136622_10000424_pt1 | contig 17280 bp, 18 predicted proteins | sample AntDrymUQ4482106_2_FD_104803 | JGI IMG/M metagenome (GOLD analysis project Ga0136622, IMG submission 104803) | Polar desert sand microbial communities from Dry Valleys, Antarctica - metaG UQ448 (21.06) | ecosystem: Environmental > Terrestrial > Soil > Desert | place: Antarctica: Dry Valley...
TGAGCGGATCGCGTGTCGTGGCGACACCCTGGAACCTCAGGTTCAACATCAGCGGATCGCGTGTCGTGGCGACACCCTGGAACCTCAGGTTCAACATCAGCGGATCGCGTGTCGTGGCGACACCCTGGAACCTCAGGTTCGGGCTCGGCGGATCGCGTGTCGTGGCGACACCCTGGAACCTCAGGTTCGGGCTCGGCGGATCGTCGGTCGGGTGCGGTACCTTCCTGCGGTACATGCACGTCACCTTCGCCGTCCGCTACGTGACCGGTCCAGGCGAGTCGCTGGACGTCGTCGTCGCCGGCAAGTCGACATTGATGACGTGGGTCGGCGACGGCTGGTGGTCGGCCGAGGTGACCACCTACCGCGGGGCCGGCTACCACTACCGGGTGATGCGGGACGGCGCCGTCGTCGCCGAGGAGCAGGGGAGGCGGATCACCCCCGCCTTTGCCGAGGACGCAGGCAGCGTGGTCGATCGGTGGCGGAACGTAGATCCCGCCAGGACCGCCCTCACCAGCGCCCTGTTCCGCAACGCCCTCGCCGCCCGCCACGGCGAGCCGGTGACCGGCCCATCCGGCGGAGTCACCTTCACCGTACACGCTCCTGTCGTGCCCGCAGGGCACCGTCCCGGGGTCATCGGTGCCGGCGAGGTCCTCGGCGAATGGGACGAGGCGATGGTGCACCCGATGATGCCCGCCCCGTTCCCGTGGTGGCGGGTCTCGCTCCCGACGGTTGGCGAGACCGTGGCCGGGGCCCGGTACAAACCGGTGCTGATCGGTCCGGACGGGACGATCGAGGTGTGGGAGGCGGGCGAGGACCGCACCCTGCCCCCGACCCTGACCGGACCGGTGGTGGTCTCCGACGACGAGATCGGCGGTCTGCCCCAGTGGCGCGGCGCCGGGGTGGGGATACCGGTGTTCGCCCTGCGCACCGCTCGTTCGGTTGGAGTCGGGCAATTCACCGACCTGCCCCCGTTCATCGACTGGGCGGCGGACGCCGGGATGGCGGTGGTGCAGCTTCTCCCGGTCAACGACACGGTGAAGACCCACGACTGGGACGACTCGTATCCGTACGACGTCACGTCGGTGCGGGGCCTGCACCCGATGTACCTCGACCTGGACGACCTCGGCGTCCCCGGCATCGAGTCCGACGTCGCCGCCGCCCGCGCCGAGCTCGAGACCACCCCCGAGGTGGCATACGAGCGGATGGTGGAGGCCAAGGATTACCTGGCGCGCAGGGCGTACGAACTGGCCCGGTCCGGGCTGGTCACCGATCCCGCCTTCGCCGCCTTCGTCGACGACGAATGGGACTGGCTGGGGCCTTACTCGATGTGGTGCCTGCTGCGCGACCGCAACGGGACCGCCCACCACGAGAGATGGCGTCAGCACCAGCGGTTCGACCCGGCGGTGCTGGAGCGGATGAGCGCCCCGCAGACGGCCGAGCACGACGGCCTCCAGTTCCACTGGTGGGTGCAGTACCACCTGCACCGCCAACTCGGCGCCGCTGCCGACCATGCCAGGCGGCGGGGTGTCTCGCTCAAGGGCGACCTGCCCATCGGGGTGTCGCCCACCAGCGTCGAGACCTGGGTCCACCCCGAGCTGTTCCACGTCGGCGCCCAGGCCGGGGCCCCTCCGGACGCCTTTGCGGTGCGGGGCCAGAACTGGGGCTTCCCCACCTACGACTGGGAGGCGATGTCGGGGGACGGGTTCGCTTGGTGGCGGGCCCGGTTCCAGGCCATGGCGGCATATGTCGATGCCTACCGGATCGACCACGTGCTCGGCTTCTTCCGCATCTGGGAGATCCCGCCTGACTCGGTCGACGGGCTGCTCGGCCGGTTCCGTCCGTGCCTGCCGCTGACCGCTGACGATGTGGCGACGGCCCTGGGCGGCGTCGACTTCGAGTCGCTTCTCCAGCCCGCCGTCGACGCCCCGATGCTGGTGGAGGCGTTCGGGGACAGCGCCCCACTGATCCGGGAGCGCTTCTTCACCGGTCCCGACCACGATCTGCGCTTCACCGCCCACAGCCAGCGGGCCCTGCTCGACACCATCGACCGGGGAGGCCTCGACGGGCTCCCCGTCGAGGAGCGGCCGGTGATGCGGCGGCGTCTGCTCGATCTGGCCGCGGGGGCGGTCCTGCTCAGGGTCGGCGACGGCTACCAGCCCAGGATCAGCTGGGACGCCACCGTCCGCTACCGGCGGATGCCGCCAAAGGAGCGGGCTCTCTTCGATCACATGGCCGAGGACTTCTTCTTCCATCGCCACGACGACCAGTGGGAGCGGCAGGGCAGGCGCATCCTCCCCGCCGTGCTCGACGCCACCGACATGCTCGCCTGCGGCGAGGACCTGGGGATGGTGCCGCCGATGGTGCCAAGGGTGATGAACCGGTTGGGGCTGCTCAGCCTCGAGATCGAGCGGATGCCCAAGGTACTCGGCGCCTGGATCTCGGATCCGGCCCACGCCCCGTACCTGTCGGTGGTCAGTCCCGGCACCCACGACACCTCACCTCTGGTGGAGTGGTGGGAGGAGGACGACGAGGTGTCCGGCCGATACTGGCGGGAGGCACTGAGCCGCACCGACCCGGTCCCGGACAAGGCCGGTCCCGAATTGATCGAGGCCATCCTCCGCCGCCACCTGGCCTCCCCGGCGATGCTGTGCATCATCCCCTTCGCCGACCTGACCGCCGTCGAGGCGAGGCTGCGGCGCACCGATGGGCTGACCGAGCGGATCAACCAACCCGCCGACCGCTACCACCACTGGTGCTACCGCATGCACCTGTCGGTGGAGGACCTCGCCGCCGACACCGCCTTCACCGCCCGCCTGCGGCAATTGGTGACCGACGCCGGCCGCTGAGCCGCAGCCGACGGGAGCCCCACGCCGAACCTGAGGTTCCCGCGTGTCGCCACGACACGCGATTCGCTGATGTTGAGGCAAGCCGCCGAACCTAAGGTTCTGCGTACCCCTGGCGAGTACCAATCCGCTGAAGTTCGAGACCGACGGGAGCTCCAGCTTGAACCTGAGGCTCCAAGATGTCGCCACCACACGCGATCCGGAGAAGTTGGAACCGGAGATAGCCCACGCCGACCACGAAGGCCCCGGCGGAGCGCCCGCTAGCCGCCAGTTACCAGGTCGGCGAGGACCCGCTGCGCCTGTTTTGCCCGATCGGATTCCACCATGACCCTGGTCACCACCCGGCCCCCCAGGACACCGGGATCGCTCTCGAGCACGGCGGGAATCTCCTCGTCCTGGAGCCGCCCCCAGGCGGTCTCGGCGACGGCCCTGTCGGCGAACTCGGCTACCGGGACCAGTCGACCCCGGCGCCAACGGGAGCTCACGCCTCGGTTCCTCCGGTGAAGTGCCAGGCCCCCAGCCGCAGCGACGGGGCGTGGACGATGAGCGGCCCGAACTCCGAATCGGCCCAGCGGGCGTCGTCGCCCACCCCGAGGACGTTGCCCGGCCCGAGGGCGGCAAGGAACGACTGGGTGAACCGCATCCCGGTGACCGCTCCGGTGATCCTGCCGTTCTCGATCATGAAGGTGCCGTTTCGGGTGAGCCCCGTCACCGCCATGGACTTCGGGTCGAGCACCCGGCAGTAGTTGAAGGTGGCAACGTAGATGCCCCGGTCCACCTCGGCGATCAGGCTCTCCACCGACCGGTCGCCCCCGGTCAGGAACAGGGCGCTGGGGACCGGGCCGAGCACCTCGCTGCCGGCGGTGCCGTGGCCGGTCGACTCGGCGCCCGCCTGGGCGGCTGTCCGCCGGTCGTGGAGCATGCCCCGGCTGGTGCCGGCGTCGATCAGTTTCACCCGGCGCCGCCTCGTCCCCTCGCTGTCGAAGCCGACCCCGACCGCCCTCGGGTCGGCGGCGTCGTCGACCAGGGTGACGGCCCGATCGAACTGGTTCGCTCCGTGCTCGACGAAGGACATCCCCTCGTTGTGGAACTTGCCGTTGAACCCGTAGTAGGTGAGGAAGATCCCGATGGTGGCAACGCACTCCGGCGACAGCACCACCTCGTAGCCGCCGGGCTTCACGTCGTAGGCGTCGGCCGAGTCGATCGCCCGCTGCGCCGCCAGGGCGCCGACGGCGGCGGCGTCGATGTCCTCGAGGCGATTGGAGGCGGCGTGCCCCGAACCGGCCGAGCGGTCGGTCTGGTGGATCCCATCGAGCACCGCGGTCGTGTACCGCCCCTCGTGCCTGATCCCCGCCGAGTTGGCGAACACGATCTGGGCGTCGCTGGTCTGGCAGTAGCCTGCCGCCCGCATCCCGGGTCCGGTAGCGACAAAGGAGGCGACCCGGATCGCCCGCTCCGTCGGGTCGGCATCGGCCGTCGCCTGGTCGTAGTGGTCGACCGGCCCACCGCCGGGATCCTGGGTGGCCACTCCTGGCCAGTGCGGATCGACCGGCTGCACCCGGCACCGCTCCAGGGTGCCTGCGACAAAGGCGTCCAGCCTGACGGGATCGATATTCGACGTGGTGCCCGAGGCCACCCGCCCGTCGAGGGCCATCCGGAGCGAGACGATGTCCCCCTCCTCGCCGACGTTCTGGTGGATGAACGAGTTGGCGAACCGGGTGAGCGACGAGCCGCCCCCCGCCACCCTGACCTCGGCCTCGGCCGTGTCGCCGATCCGGTCGAGCACCGACTCGGCCAGCCGCAACCGGTCACTCAGGGAACTCATGCCTTCACCCCCACCCTCACCTTGGCGAACCGGGCGGGCGCCGCCGAGTGACCGGTATGGGCCACCTGCATCGGCTGCCCCTTGCCGCAGTTGGGGGTTCCCCAGTGGACCAGCTCGGCCTCGCCGGCGAGGCGGTCCATCGTCCCCCAGAACTGCGGGGTGATCCCGGTGTACGTCGGGTTGCGCAGCATCCTGCCCTTCTTCCCCTTCTTGATCTCCCAGGCGATCTCGCAGCCGAATTGGAAGTTGAGCCGCTTGTCGTCGATCGACCAGGAGCGGTTGGTCGCCATCAGGATCCCGTCGGTGGTGTCGGCGATGATCTCGTCGAGGGTCCCGGCACCGGGGAGGAGCCCGACATTGGTCATGCGGACCATGGGGAGCCGGTTGTGGCCGTCTGCCCGGACCATCCCGCCGGGGGGCAGCCCGGCAATCGCCGCCGAGTCCCGCCCCGACAGCACCCCTACCCACAGGCCGTCCTTGACGATGTCGACCCGCTGCGCCGGGGTGCCCTCGTCGTCGTAGCCGAAGCTGCCCAGGGCGCCGGGCAGGGTGGCGTCTGCGGTGATGTTCATCACCTCCGACCCGTAGCGGTGGCGGTGCAGGGTCTCCAGTTCGAGGTGCGAGGTGCCGGCGAAGGCAGCCTCCCAGCCCAGGATGCGGTCGAGCTCGATGGCGTGCCCCACCGACTCGTGGATCTGCAGTCCCAGTTGGGATCCTTCGAGGATGAGCTGCTTCTCCCCCTCCTCGACGGCCGGGGCGCCGAGCAGGGCGGCGGCCTCCTCGGCGATGCGCCCGGCGTTGCCTGCGTAGTCCCAGCGGCGCACGGTCTCGTAGCCGCCGGTCTCGAACTGGCCGAACGACTGCGGGTAGGAGCGGCGCTGGGTCTCGGACTCGCCGAGGGCGGTGGCGTCATAGCCGCCCCCGGACTCGACCAGCCGTTGCTTGATCCGGTGCCCCTGTGAGGACATGAACCACTTGTCGGTGACCCAGAAGGTCAGGTTTCCCCGGGCGATGCCGATCCCGGGAACGGCCTGCATGGTCCGGGTGACGTCCACCAGCAGGTCGATCTTCTCGGAAAGGGACACGGCCAGCGGGTCCTCGTCGTGGGGCGTCGTGTACTGGTCGGTGAGCACGGGGACGTCGGCCAGCACCGCCTCGGGGCCGGGGACGGTGGCGGACGCTTCGGCGATCCGGGCCGCCATCTCCCCGGCGCGGCGGGCGGCGGCATCGGTGAGGTCGGCGGTGGCGTAGAAACCCCACGACGAGCCGATCAGCGCCCGCACCCCGACCCCTGCGGTCTCGGTTCGGTCGACCGACTCGACCACCTGGTTCTGCACGTCGATGCTCTCGGTGGTGGCGATCACCACCCGGGCATCGGCGTAGGAGGCGCCGGCGGCGAGGGCACCCTCGATGGCGGCCTGGACATCGTCGTACACGGAACCTCCAGAGGTAGCACGGGCCGGGGATGCTACCCGGCGGCGCCGCCCGGGCCGCACGCCGACCTGCCGAGCCGCTCGGGCCCACCCGGGCCAGCAGAACCAACAGCACCACCACCGCCGTACCGGGTCTGGGACCGTCCGCGCAGGATACGTCATGGCAGTTTCGGACCGCATACGAAGGGAGGACACGATGTGTCTCACATGCGGGTGCATGTTGCCCCACGACGACCACGGCAAGAGCGGCTATCTGACGATCGACGAGCTCGAGCAGAGCGCCGAGATCGACGATTACACGCTCGACCAAGCAGTGGCAAACCTCGTCAAGACCGTGGAGGTCGCGAAGCGGGAGGTGGACCACCAACACACCTGAGCCGGCCCAATCCGACCACCGCAGCGGGGACAGCACCGACAGCATCCGATTCACCACTGGAGAGTGTCAACATGCCCACAGATCTTGAGATGGTGGTCCACACCCGCGAACCGGGGGGGCCGGTAGAGGAACCCTTCGAGAAGCCGGTTGTGCTGCCGCAGACCGATGATCTGGACCCCGCCAGGCACGCCTGGGCCGATGCACGTTTCGCCACCGAGATCATGGCCGAGCATGGTCTCTTCTTCGCCCTGCTGATGCCACCCGAGGTCGCCGGCAAGGAGCGCGCCGAGGCGCTCCGTTTTGCCGACACCTTCGCCGCCCTCCACGAGAAGATCGCCGTCGCCGCGCCCCCCGACCGGAGCGACGTGAAACGGTTCACCCGAGACGTCATCGAGCAGATGAAGCCATTCATCGAGTACAAGGCCATCCTCGGAGACGCGCAGAGGAGCGGGGCCTTGCGCAGCCTGGTATGGCCCCTGTTCTTCGATCACACTCGCCACGAAGCGGAACGGTGGACCCGCCGGCTCGAGCAGTTGGCGGCCGGCGAGCCGGAGTTCGACCGGAAGGAGGTTGCGGGCTTCTGGGACAACATCATGGAGGAGCACGCCCGGTTCGTCGCCCATCTCCTCGACCCGGATGAGCGCGAGCTGATCGACAAGGCGCAGCGCACCGGCAACGCCTTCGAGAAGCTCGGCGGAGGCGGCGTGGCTGGGGCCACAGCCGCCCTTCTGGCTGAACCAGGAACGGTGACCGGCGCTCTGATCGAGCATCCGGAAACGAGCGCCGTGTTGAGCGCCGCCCAGACGATCCTCGACTTCAAGACACAGACGGCGAGAGACATCGAAGCCGCCCGGATCAAGAGCATCATCGACCCCAGGCTCGCCGACCACGTCCGGAGGGAGGCCCTCAAGTTCGTGGACGAGCTTCAGCGCGCCGTTTGAGTCGAGCGGTGCCGCCGTGTGCCGAATTGGATGAACCCTGGGTACCCGGCGGCGGCGCCCGGGTTCATCCGTCGACCGGGTAGCTTCGTGGGATGGCGCACGAGCATCCCGGCGACGACTACGTCTTCTGCCCTCGGTGCGCCACCCGGCTCGAGCGGGTGCGACTGGGGAACCGCGACCGGATGCGGTGCCCGGCCTGCGGGTTCGTCCACTGGCGCAACCCGAGCGTCGGCGCCGCCGTCCTGATCCACGACGATGCGGGAAGGGTCCTGCTGGTACGGCGGGGGCCGGAGGCGACCCGTCCCGGGCTGTGGTCGGTTCCCGCAGGGTTCGTCGACTACGGCGAGGAGGTGAGGGAGGCGGCGGCCCGCGAGCTCTTTGAGGAGACCAGCCTCGTCGCCGAGATCGGCGAGGTGATCCACGTCGCCTCCAACTTCCACGACCCGGCGAAGCTGACCGTCGGCGTGTGGTTCCTGGGGACCATCACCGGCGGGACCCTGGCCGCCGGCGACGACGCCGACGACGCCGGATGGTTCTCCCTGGATGCGCTGCCTCCGCTCGCCTTCCCCACGGACGAGGCGCTGTTCGAGCGGCTCCGCCGTGGTGATCTGTGAGGCGCCGGCTCGCCCCGCCGACCTTCAGCCGCCGAGCCCGATGGCGGCGGCGATGAGGAGGGCGATCCCGGCGGCCCCCAGCCCCGCCGCCATCAGCAGCAAGGCCACCCAGCCGGCGACACGGTCGGTCCTTCCCTCGGGGGTGGTGCGGACCGGGACGCGGCCGGCGATGGCGAGGCGCGATCGCCATCGCCCGCTCGCCAGCACCAGCCCGATCATCGGGGTGATGAAGAGTGCCGTCCCGTGCATCAGCCCGATGGCAAGCGCCAGCAGGCCGATGCGTAGGGCGGCGAATTCGAGCAGGGGCGCCAGCGGTCTGGTCGCCATTGTGAAGTCCTCCATGCTGATCGACACCAATGCGATGCCGCCGAACAGCATGGCGTAGGCGAGGTCGATGACGGCGAGGAACCCCTTGCCTCCGTCGTTCATCTTCCCCAGGGTGCCCGCCAGGAAGAGCCGGCCGAACCGGCGGATCGCCGGCCCGACCACCACCACCAGGGCGGCCATCACGGCGATCACGGCCGTCTCGAGGACGGCGGGCACGACCACGACGGCGCCCTGGTCCACCTCCACCGCCGACGCCACGGCGCCGGCCACCACTGCCGCGAACAGCGTCGACCCCGTCGCCCATCGCCGCAACCGGCGCCGGTGCGCCGCCGTCTCGTCGATCGACCGCCGCACCCGGGCGAACAGGTCGGGGCTTGGCTGGTAACGGTCGATCTCGCGCAGGGCGCGGCGGACCAGGTCATCCGTCGTCATCGTCACCCCCCAGCACCACCCGCAACGCCGCCATACCCCGTCTGACGTGCGTCTTCACCGAGTTCGGCGAGATCCCCAACGTCTCGGCGATCTCCCGCTCGCCGAGCTCCGAGTAGAACCTGAGCGCCAGGCAGTCGCGCTGGCGGACGGGCAGATCCCGCAACGCCCGCAGCACCAGCGCCCGCTGCTCGTCACCGACCACCAGCTCGTCGGGCCGCTCCCCCGCCTTATCCCCGCCGGGGAGCATCGCCTCCTGGTGGCGGAGCGACATCAGGCCATGGCGGTTGTGGTCCCTGGCCAGGTTGAGAACGATCGAGCGCAGGTAGGCGGCCGCCTTGTCCTCGTGCTCGATCCGATCGGCCGACCGGTGGAGCCGGATGAACGCCTCCTGAACCAGGTCCTCGGCGGCGTTGCGGTCGTCGGTGAACAGCCGGGCCAGCCTGACCAGCGAGGCCCCCTCGTCGATGAAGAGCCGGCGCACCAGGACATCCGCCCCCGACCGGTCGCGGCTGTCGACACCGATCGCCGAGAGCAGGGCGGCGAGGTAGAGCCTGGAAGACCAGGAGCCGAGATCAGTCGGGAACAGCGACGTCGTCATCGAGCCGCCGGTTCATCGACAACAGCCGCCCCACAACCGGCAGGGTGAGCACGTTGAGCCCGTGGAGCAGACCCATCAGCACCAGCATCCCCCCCACCCTGGCGGCGGACGCCTGGAGATGGTCGGCGTTGACCGTCTCCGCCCACCCGGTGTCGGGCTCGAAGCGGATCGTGAACAGGATCATTGCCCCGAAGATCAGGTAGTAGGCGATGTCCATCAGCACCAGGTACGCCTTGCCGGTGCGCGGGTTGGCCCGGAAGACGTCGGCGGCGTAGCTCTTCCCGAACCGTTTGATGAACGGGCCCAATACCAGGACGGTCGCCAGCAACAGCCCGGCGACGATCAGCTCGAGCACCCACCACTCCATTGCACGCTCCTCGTTTTGTGCCACTCTGACAGACGAGCAGGGGGCGTGCCGCGGTGACACGCCAGTGTGGCTCGCTTGCCGACCGAGGGGAGCGGCAGCGTGATCCTCGGCCTCCACGACCGCATACGGGCCAGCATGGCTCGATAGCCGGGTCCTGACCGCCTGCCGGGGCGGCTGGAGACGGTCAGGCCGGAGGCTCGAGCGCCATGGCGCGCAGCGTGGTCACGGTGCGCCAGTTGCGGACGGTGACCGGTTGCCCGAGCCGTCGCCCCATCTGACCAGGGACTTTGCTGCGTCCCGTCCCGTTCGGGAGGTAGAGGTAGATGTCGCGCCCCACCACGGTCACCTCCTCGGGCGCCAAGTCGATGGCGGCGATCGCGGCCTGTGCCTCGGCGGACGGCGGGGCGGCAGCGAAGCCGACGTGAAGATGGGTGGGATCGGCGTCCGGGTAGGGCAGCAGGTCGACCACCCTCGCCATCTCGGCGGCGGTGCGGATGATGACGTCGGTGGCCAGCCCGGACTCGGCGGCGATCGCCGCCTCGAGGGTGGCCTTGAGGCTCGGCTCGTCGAGGGTGCTGGACAGCACGACGTTGCCGCTCTGGATGTAGGTCTGCACGTCGCCGCCGCCCGCCTCGATGCAGACACGGCGCAACTCCGCCATCGGCAGCTTGTTGACCGGTCCCAGGTTGACGGCGCGCAGAAGGACCACGTACCGGAACGGAGACGGAGGCGACGGCATGTCACCAGTCTCGTCCCCACGGCCCCTCAGGTCATCCGGATCCCCGGCCGCACGGAGTTGGCCGCGGCGCCACCGCCCACTACGTCACCGAGGATCTGGACGAGGGGCCGATCATCGAGCGGGACGTGGCCAGGGTGAACCATCGCGACGAGGTGGCCGAGCTCGCCCGCAAGGGCCGCGACATGGAGAAGATCGTGCTCGCTCGGGCGGTGCGGGCCCATCTCGAGCACCGGGCGCTGATCTACCGCAACCGCACCGCCGTGTTCGGATGACCCCGGCTTCGCTACAGGCACCACCACCAGGTGCGATCCTCGGCGAGCGGCGGCGAGAGCCGGAAGGTGTGCCCGAACCCGGCGTCGTGGAGCATCCGCTCGGTCGACTCGAGCGTCGCCCAGAACGACCAGCGGTTGTTCCATGACGCGGTCCCGCTCCGCTGCCGGGCCGCCTCGCCCCGCCCGGCGTCCTCGTCGAACAGGTGCCCGTCATACCCGCCCTGGCGAAGGACCGGCTGGTTCGAGATGTGGGTGTCGACGATCGTCGCCGCTCCGACGCAGCGGCGCAGCAGGTCCATCTGGTCGGTGAGGGGCAGGTGGTAGAGCAGCCCGAGCACGGTGATCACGTCGAAGTCGGCCGGGTCGAAGCGGTAGTGGCGGATGTCGGACCGGATCCAGGTGATGTCGTCGCGGTCGGCCGGGAAGCGACCGGTCCTGACGTCGACCGCGGTGACGGTCCAGCCCAGGTCGGAGGCGGCCATGGCGAAGGCGCCGTGCCCGGTCGCCAGGTCGAGCAGGCGGCCCGGGGGCAGCGGACGGAGCAGGGCGCGGAACACGTCGAGGCGGTCGGTCATCGCACTCCTCTGAGCGGTGGGCTCACATGATGGTCGCCCGCCACGGCCGGTGGCCGGCGAGGAAGGCGGCGACCCTCCCCGCCTCGGCGGTCACCTCACCGCGCACCGGGCGGTTCATCGATGCCAGCGGCGTCACCGCCACCTCGAGCCCGTCGGCCTCGGTCTTCGCCTCCCACACCCCCGCCACCATCCCGTCGACCAGCACCGAGGCGAGCACCTGGGCGTTGCGGGTCTGCATCACCGCGGCGTAATGGGCGCCGGGGATGATCCGTCCCCTCCGCTTCGGGGCGTAGGCGAGCAGCAGGCTGTCGAACCGGGGCAGCATCCGCACCGGGACCGGCGTCTCCGGGTCTGGGCGGGGGGCGGCGGTGAGGTCGTACACCGTGGTCCCGGTCGGGTCGGTGCGTTCGACCAGATCGGGGGCGAGGGCGATGACGGCGGCCCTGACCCTGGTCACCCTGCTCTCCCCCATGAACGACTGGATGTCCTCCACCGATGCGGGCCCGAAGGCGGCCAGGTAACCCCTGACCCGGTTCACCCAGGCGGTGTCTGGGTCGACATCGCCAAGCCCTTTGATGATGCGCTCGCCGGCGATGTAGCCGTCCCGGCCGTGGTGGTCGACCCGGGTGGTGGCCGGGGTGCGGATCAGCCAGCTCCAGGCGCGCACCATGAACCAGCTCCCCGTGTCGGGGAGCGATGCCCCCGGCTTCAGGTTGTCGGTCACCCAGGTGGTGATGAAGTCGACGACCTCGGCGTGGGTGCGCTCCTGCTGGGCGAAGCCGACCACGGCGGCCCGCAGTGCATCCGGATCGACCAGCTTGCCCATGTAGGTGTCCCAGTTGCGCCGCTTGACGGCGTCTGAGGCGGAGGCGTGCTCGCCGTACTGATCACCGCTGACCATGTGCAGGGTCTGGCGGTACAGCGACGCCTTGACCAGGTGGTGCCGATCGAGCGCCCGGTGCATCGCATCGGCGGTGACGTCGACGGTTCTGGCCCTGACGGCGAGGAACGGCGATGGGTTGTACTGGGCCTGGAGCGGCCCCACCGCCTCGACCACCCGCTCCACCGGGGTGCCGGCTGGGAACGACTCGATCAGACCCTGGCGGTACAGGGTGGCCCGGTTGAGCTCACCGATCGATATGGGTTGGGGCATGGCCCACCCAGTCTGCCGTTATGCCGGCCCGCCCGCCACTGTCAGGTACGCCTAACGGAATTAGTTAGGCGGATTTGCACTATGGTGATCGTAGTATTTATCTTCTCGCCGGTTAGCCCCTGAAGGGAATCGTCTTGAAGCTGCGGATCGGCGCCATGCTGGCCACCGCGTTGCTCGCCTCCGGCTGTGGGAACGCATCCAACGACACCTCAACCACCGCTGCGGCCCCCGAGGACGGCGCCGCCACCACCACGGCGTTCGCCCCCGACCCCGAGGCCCTGGTGGTGTACTCGGGCCGCAACGAGAACTTCGTCGAGCCGGTGGTCGACGCCTTCACCGCCGCCACCGGGATCGAGGTCGCCGTCCGCTACGCCGGCACCAGCGAGCTGGCCACCGCCATCCTCGAGGAGGCCGACAACTCGCCCGCCGACGTGTTCTGGGCGCAGGATCCCGCCTTCATCGGCGGGCTCGCCAACGAGGGCGTGCTCACCACGCTCCCCGACGACGTGCTGTCGCTGGTCCCGGAGCGGTTCAGCGACGGCGACGGCCACTGGGTCGGGGTCACCGCCCGCAGCCGGGTGATGGTCTACAACACCGACCTGGTTTCCGAGGACGAGCTGCCCGGCACCGTGTTTGACCTCACCGAGCCGGAGTGGCGGGGCCGGATCGGCATCGCCCCCACCAACGGCTCCTTCGTCGCCTTCGTCACCGGGATGATCCTGGTCCAGGGCGAGGACGCCACCCGCGCCTGGATGGAGGGGATCGCCACCAACGACCCCGAGATCTTCGACGGTAACGGCCCCATCGTCGATGCCGTCGTCGCCGGTGACCTCGACGCCGGGTTGGTCAACCACTACTACCTGCTGCAGCGGATCGCCGAGCTGGGCGAGGCCCCGGCTGAGAACCTGTTCTTCCCCACCGGCGACCCCGGCGGGTTGGTGATGGCCACCGGGGCCGGGGTCCTGGAGAGCTCGGACATGAGGGACGCCGCCGAGCGGTTCATCGCCTTCCTGCTCTCCGCCGAGTCCCAGGCCCACTTCCTCACCCTCTTCGAGTACCCGCTGATCGAGGGGGCGGGCACCCCGGAGGGTCAGGTGCCGCTGACCGAGCTTCCCACGCTCGACATCGACCTGACCGACACCGCCGACACCCTGGAGCCGGCGCTCACCCTGATCGCCGAGGCGGGGCTGAGCTAGCCATGGTCCCGTGACCGTCCTCCGGGCACCCACCGATCCGGCGGTCACCGAGGCGGCGCGGTCGGTCCTCAAGGGACGCACCGCGCCGCGTCTGCTCACCCCGCTCGCCCTGCTGGCGGTGGTGCCCGCCGCCATCCCCACCGGCTTCCTGGTATGGACGGTGGTCCGCCCCGGCGGCTTCGACGCCGGCGGGTTCACCGCCGGCCGCCTTCTCGAGCTGCTGGTGTCGACAGGGTGGTTGGTGGCGACGGTCACCTTCACCGCCCTCGCCCTCGGGATGACCACCGCCTGGCTGACCACCCGCACCGACCTCCCCGGGAGACGGACCTGGTCGACGCTGGCCGCCCTCCCCCTGGTGATCCCCTCCTACGTCGGCGCCCTCACCCTGCTCGCCTCGTCGGGCAACGAGGGGATGCTCACCCAGATGCTGCGCTCGGTCGGGCTGGGGGCGGTCCCTTCCTTCACCGGGTTCTGGGCGGCGTGGGGTGCGCTCAGCCTGTGGAACTTCCCCTTCGTCCATCTGCTCGCCGTGCCCGCCCTGCGCCGGCTCGACCCCGCCCTGGAGGAGGCCGCATCCGGGCTGGGAGCGAGCAGATGGCGCACCATCACCACCATCGTCATCCCCCAGCTCAAGCCGGGGCTGACCGGGGCCGCCCTGCTGGTGTCGCTGTACGTGATGTCGGACTTCGGCGCCGTGTCCCTGCTCCGCTACGAGACCTTCACCAGGGCCATCTACACCCAGCTCAGGGGCCGTCTCACCCTCACCCCGGCGCTGTTCCTCTCCGGGATCCTGGTGATCATCGCCCTGGTCCTGGTCTTCGCCGAGCAGCGGAGCCGGGGGCGCACCGTCCCGATGGTGGCCCGCCCGCCCCGGCACCAGCGGCCGATCAGGCTAGGTGCCAGGGGGACGGTGGTCGGGCTGGGCTTCATGACCGTGCTGGTCATCGCCTCGCTGGGGATGCCGCTGCTCACCTTGGGGTGGTGGGCGGTGCGCGGGTCCTCGCTGGGCAACAGCGCAGCCATCATCGCCGGCGAGCTGGTCAACTCGGTTGGGGTGGCGGGCGGGGCCGCCGTGCTCACCGCCATCGCCGCCCTCCCCGTGGCCGTGCTTGCCGTCAGACACGCCAACCGCACCAGCAGGGGGATCGAGTCGGTGGCCTGGGCCGCATACTCCCTGCCCCACATCGCCGTCGGGCTCGCCTTCCTGGTGATCGCGGTGCGGCTCCTGCCCGCCATCTACCAGAGCATCCCGCTGCTGCTGATCGCCTACGTCGCCCTGTTCCTCCCCCTGGCGTTGGCCTCGACCGAGGCCGGGCTGCGCCAGGTGCCCGCCAGCCTGGAGGAAGCGAGCCGGAGTCTGGGGATGGGCCAGTGGCGCACCCTGCGGCTGGTCACCGGCCCGCTGGTGTGGCGGTCGATCGTCGCCGGCGGCGCCCTGGTGTTCCTCACCGCCATGAAGGAGCTCCCCGCCACCCTGCTGCTCCGCCCCACCGGGTTCCAGACCCTGGCGGTCGAGGTCTGGAGCGCCTCCTCGGAGCTGTTCTACACTCAGGCCAGCGTCGCCGCGCTGGTGTTGGTCGGGCTGTCGGCGGTGCCTCTCTTCGTGCTCGTCGCCAGGGGCCTCCATGTCTGATCTCGCCTCCATCCAGCCTTCGAGCGGGGCGGATACCGATGCCCCGGCCATCCGGGCGCGGGGTCTGACCAAGTGGTTCGGGACGGTCGCCGCCGTCACCGGGTTCGATCTCGACGTCGCCGAGGGGACGGTCACCACGCTGCTGGGCCCGTCGGGATCGGGGAAGACCACGGCACTTCGGCTGATCGCCGGGTTCGAGCGCCCCGACGCCGGCACCCTCGACATCGCCGGGCAGCGGATGGCAGACCTGCGGGTGCACGTCGCCCCGGAGCGGCGCCGGGTGGGGATGGTGTTCCAGGACTACGCCCTGTTCCCCCACCTCACCGTCGCCGCCAACATCGGTTTCGGCATCGCCAAGGGCCCGGAGCGGAAGGGAAGGGTGGCCGAGGTCATCGAGATGGTCGGTCTCGGAGACCTCGAGGACCGCCTCCCCGGCGAGCTGTCCGGCGGCGAGCAGCAGCGGGTGGCCCTGGCCCGGGCGCTGGCCCCTGCCCCGACGGTGATCCTGCTCGACGAGCCGTTCTCCAACCTCGACGCCGACCTGCGTGGCCGGGTGCGGCGAGAGGTGCGGCAGATCCTCTCGGATGCGGGCACCACCGCGGTGTTCGTCACCCACGACCAGGAGGAGGCACTGGCCATGAGCGACCACGTCGCCGTGATGCGCAACGGGGCGGTGCTCCAGGTGGCCACCCCCACCGAGCTGTACCGGCGCCCCGCAGACGCCTGGACCGCCCGGTTCCTCGGCGACGCCGACCTGTTCGCCGGGCGGGCCGCCGACGGGATGGTCTCGATCGGCGCCGGCACCTTCCCCACCGATCTCACCGGCGCCGTGGTGGTGATGATCCGCCCAGAGACGGTGCGCCTCGCCCACGATCCCGACGGCCCCGCCGTGGTCAAGCACCGGGAGTACTTCGGGCACGACCAGCTGGTCACGGTCTCCCTCCCCGACGGGTCGTCGCTGCGGAGCAGGCTCGGCCCCGGGCCCGACCTCGAACCGGGGAACCCGGTGGCCGTCGCCATCGACGAGGTGCTCACCTTCCCCGGCTGAGCCGGAGATTCGTAATCAGTTGGGGCCTAGCGGGTTCCGAACCACGTCAGGCGGCGCTGGGGTCGCGGAGCTCGGCTCGTTCGGTGAACGTCACGTCGAGCGCGTCGGCGATGTCGCACAGGCGCGCCAGGCTGGCCGAGCGGTACGCAGTCGCCTCGTATCGCTGGACCTGCTGCTCGGCCAAACCGAGCGCCTCAGCAAGTCGTCGCTGGGTCCAGCCCCGGGCGATCCGAGCTTGCACCAGCAAGGAGGCCAGTTCATCCAGGGATTCTCCCTCGAACACCGAGACTTCGCCGGCTCGCAAACGCTCGTACTCCAGCAGCTCAGCCCGCAGGTCATCGGCCTGCGAGCGGACGGTATCGATCTCGAGCTGCTGGAGCTTGGTACGCGTGCCCTTTCCCGCCTTCGCCTCTAGGTTGGCGGCTGCCTCCTCGAACTGCTGCAGGTGCGCCTTCGTGGCGCGGTGCTGCACTTCGTTGGTGATCATCTCGGTCCTCCGATCATGATGACGACGATGCCCTTGCGGCCGGTGTCTCGCTCGTTCTGGAAGAACTCGGCGAACACGAGACCGGACCCTGACAACCTCGTCCCAAGGCGCGACATGCTCGCCTTCGGGGAGCCGGCCGGTGTCCGGGTCAAAGGGCGGGAGCACGCCACAATACTATCGTTGTGGTAGTCGCTGCCTGCCCCCTCTCACCTTGCCCGGCCGAGCCGGGGTCAGGCGGTGAGCGTGTCGGCCATCGCGGTGGCGGTGTCGCCGGGGAGCGACTGGTCGGCGGGCAACGACCGCGAGAACCGGTCGAACAGGGGACCGGTCATGGCGGTGGTGATCAGCGCCATCAGCACCGCCGCCACCTGGGCCACACCGGTGATCACCCCCGTCTGGTCACCCTCGAGCGCCACCACCA
>Ga0136622_10000425_pt1 | contig 17269 bp, 12 predicted proteins | sample AntDrymUQ4482106_2_FD_104803 | JGI IMG/M metagenome (GOLD analysis project Ga0136622, IMG submission 104803) | Polar desert sand microbial communities from Dry Valleys, Antarctica - metaG UQ448 (21.06) | ecosystem: Environmental > Terrestrial > Soil > Desert | place: Antarctica: Dry Valley...
AAGAAGGCGAGCTGAGCAGGTCACGATGACGCTCCCCACCGGTGCCCCCCACCTGGGTCGAGCTGTTCACCTCTGACACGGACCGAGCGGTGGACTTCTACTCCTCGCTGCTGGGCTGGACCGCGGAGGACACCAGCGGGGAGTACGGCGGCTACCGGATCTTCCAGCGCGCCGGCCAGCAGATCTCGGGGCTGATCCACAACGACGGCACGTCAGGTGGCCCGGACTCCTGGACGGTCTACCTGGCGACGGAGAATGCCGCCGCAACCGCAGCGGCGGCCACCCGTCATGGTGGCCAGGTGGTCGTCGGCCCGATGCAGGTCGGCAAGATGGGCCAGATGGCTGTCATCGGCGATCCCGGCGGCGCGGCGATCGGTGCGTGGCAGCCGATGGCCCACACCGGCTTCGAGGCCGCCGGCGAAGTCGGCGACGGATCACCCGTGTGGTTCGAGCTGCACACCCGCGACTACGCCCGCTGCGTGGACTTCTATCGCGAGGTCTTCGGATGGGACGCCCACACCCTGAGCGACACCGAGGAGCTCCGCTACACACAATGCGGCGAGGGGGACACTGCCCAGGCAGGCATCAGGGACGCCTCCGGCTCGTTGGCGGAGGGCACCCCGGCGTGGTGGGCGGTCTACTTCCAGGTGCCGGACACGGACGCGGCGGTCGGCACCGTCCAGGATCTCGGCGGGTCACTCGTGGCGGCGCCGGAGAGCTCGCCGTTCGGACGGATGGCGACCGTGGCCGACCCCGCCGGGGTGAGGTTCGGGCTGATCGACGAGACAGGCACCCAGCCTTCTTCTTCGTAGGCGGTCGGCTCACCACACCGGACGCGACGCGGCCCACGGCTGTGCGCGCTCGAGCTGAGCAGCGACCGACAGGATGGTCGGCTCGTCGTTCGCCGGGCCGACCAGCTGGACCGCCAGCGGGAGACCGTCGGAGGCGAAGCCGACCGGGATCGAGGCGGCCGGGTTGCCGGTCACGTTCCACAGCGCCGTGTAGGCGATCGCCGGCGCCGACCGCAGCGCCGCCTCGACCGTCCCGGCGCCCTCCAGCACGCCGAGCCGAGGTGGCCGGTGCGCGATCGTCGGGGTGAGCAGCAGGTCCACCGAGGCGAAGACTCGGTTGGCTTTCTCGGCGATCTTCTCGCCCTGCCGGATCCCCCACTCCACCACCGCAGGTCGCGCCCACGCACCGAGGCGCAGCGTCTGCCGGGTCCGGCGCTCCAGCCGTTCGGGACGCTCGACGATGTCGGCCTCGGCGCGCACTCCGCCGAAGAACTGCGGCACGAAGGCTGCGCTCGGGTCGGGGTAGGCGGGGTCGACCTCGCTCACCGTGTGGCCCAGCTCGGCGAGCTGAGCCGCGGTCGTGCGCACCGCCTCGACGTGCTCCGCGGCCGGGCGAACCCCTCGGGTGACCGACGTAGTCGACCAACCGATCCGAAGTCGTCCGGGATCACGCGCGACGGCGTCGGTGAAGGCGCCGGCGGGATCGTCCGCGCGGAACCGGTCGGTAGCCGCGCCGCCGCGGATCACGTCGAAGACCAGCGCGCTGCCCGCGACGCTGCGGGTCAGCGGCCCTGACGTCCCCAGCGCCCACCAGAGGTGCTCGTGCGGCGCAGAGGTGACCCGGCCGCGCTGCGGCTTGAGGCCAAAGATCCCGCAGCATGCTGCGGGGATCCGGAGCGAGCCGCCGCCGTCGCCACCGATCGCGACCGGCACCAGGCCCGCCGCCACCGCCACCGCCGACCCCCCGCTGGACCCGCCGGGCGACCTGCCGAGGTCCCAGGGGTTGCGGGTCAACCCGTGCGCGGTCGACTCGGTGTAGGGCCACTGCCCGAACTCCGGCATCGCCGTCTTGCCGACGATGACGGCCCCGGCGGCGCGCAGCCGTCGCACGACCTCGGCATCGGCCGCCGCGGGAGTCACGTTGGCCCGCCCGCCGTACGTCGTGACCGTCCCGGCGACGTCGATCTCCTCCTTGATCGCGACCGGGACGCCGTGCAGCGGTCCGAGGTCTCCACCTCGCGCGCGAACGTCATCACGCGCGTCCGCCTGCGCTCGAGCCTGGTCCTCGAGCACCACGGTGAAGGCGTTGAGCGAGCGGTCCACTCGGCCGATACGGTCGAGGCAGGCGTCGGTCAGCTCATGCGACGAGAGCTCACCCTCGGCGATCCGGGTGGCCAGCTCGTCGACACCGGCGAAACACAGGTCCTCGTCCATGCTCGCCGACGCTATCGCCAGGTGGCATGACCTCGTGCAAGAGTGGGTAAGGGTCGGCTGACGCGACCCCGTGAGGGAGGGCATCATGTCCTGAGCCGAAACCGGTCGGATTACGACTGACATCCCGGCACGTCTCGACCGGCTGCCGTGGGCACGCTTCCACTGGCTGGTGGTGATCGGCCTCGGCACGGTGTGGATCCTCGACGGCCTCGAGGTCACCATCGTCGGCTCGATGTCTGCCGCGTTGGAGCCCGAGGGCACCGGCCTCGGCCTCAGCAGCTTCGACGTCGGTCTCGCCGGTGCTGTCTACGTCGCCGGTGCCTGCATCGGCGCGCTGTTCTTCGGCCAGCTCACCGACCAGCTCGGCCGCAAGAAGCTGTTCATCATCACCCTCGCCGTCTACACCGTGGCGACCGTGCTGACCGCGTTCTCGATGAACCCCACGTGGTACTTCGCCTGCCGGTTCCTCACCGGGATGGGCATCGGCGGTGAGTACGCCGCCATCAACTCGGCGATCGACGAGCTGATCCCCGCCAAGTACCGGGGCCGGGTCGACGTGGCGATCAACGGCTCGTTCTGGGTCGGCGCGGCCGGCGGCGCCCTGCTGACCATCCCCCTTCTCGACCCCACCCTCGTGGATCCGGCGTGGGGCTGGCGCATCGCGTTCGGCCTCGGCGCGATCCTCGCGGTCGGCATCCTTATCGTGCGACGCAACGTCCCGGAGAGCCCGCGCTGGTTGTTCATCCACGGCCGTGAGGACGAGGGCGACGAGATCGTCCGCGGGATCGAGCACGACGTCACCGAGGACTCCGGCAAGGAGCTTCCGTCCGTCTCAGAGTCGATCACCATCCGGCAGCGCAAGTCGATCGGGATCGGTCTGATCGCGAAGACCGTCTTCACGCTCTACCCACGCCGGACGATCCTGTGCATCTCGCTTTTCATCGGCCAGGCGTTCCTCTACAACGCGTTCTTCTTCACCTACGGGGACACCTTGACCAGTTTCTTGGGTGTCACCCAGACCGGTTACTACATCGCGGTGTTCGCGGCGAGCAACTTCGCCGGCGCACTGCTGCTCAGCCCGCTGTTCGACACGCTCGGTCGGGTCAAGATGATCGCCGGCACCTACATCCTGTCCGGAGTGCTCCTCGCGATCACGGGCGCGACGCTGGACGCGTACTCAGCGGTCACCTTGACCCTGATGGGCGCGATCATCTTCTTCTTCGCCTCGGCCGGAGCGAGTGCGGCGTACCTGACGGCCAGCGAGATCTTTCCGATGGAGACGCGGGCCCTGTGCATCGCGTTCTTCTACGCGATCGGAACCGCCGCTGGCGGCATCGCCGGTCCGCTGCTGTTCGGCAAGCTGATCGAGGACGCCACCACCGGCGGCGAGGGCATCAGCGCGATCGCCCTGGGCTACTTCATCGGCGCTGCGTTGATGGTCGCTGGGGGAATCGTGGAGATCGTGCTCGGCGTGAAGGCGGAGGGTCAGTCTCTCGAGAGCATCGCGGCGCCGCTGACCGCCGAGGACGCCCCCGGCCCCGAGAGCGACACCGCCAAGGAACCCGCCCCGGCCTGACCACCTACGGGGTTGCGAGCAGGGACCGGACCACGCGGAGCCCGACCGAGAGCCTCGCGAGGTCGGCACGGTCCTCCGAGCAGATCTCACTGAGGGTCTCGGCGGCCCGGCTTACGGCCGCCTCGTCATGCTCCTCCCAGTCCGCGATCCGCACCGGCGCGGGATCATCGGCCGAGGTGGTGGCGAGCACCTGGGCGGTGAGCTGGGCGTGCACGCCGTGCAGGTCGTCGCGGAGCGCCGCGCGCGCCATCGTCTGCCACCGGTCCAGTCGCGGCAGCGCGAGGATCTGGGTGACCACGGCGGGCAGGCCCAGCCGCTCGCCGAGGGTGAAGTGCAGCCTGGCCACCTCGAGCGGGTCCAGGTCGTCACGACGGGAGGTGTCCACCACGCCGAGGATGGCGTAGGCGGGCTGCAGCGCCGCGATCCGCGCGGCGAGGTCTTTCTCGACCCCCTCTGCAGTCAGCGAGTCACGGCGCTTCTCGTAGGCGTCGACCTCTCGGCCGGTGAGCAGGTCGGGCAGCGCGGCCATCACCTTCTGCGTGGGCACGGCGAAGGCGTCGACGATCGACTCGCTGTCCAGGGGCGGGCGCCGGTTGTTCAGCAGCCAGCGTGACCCGCGCTCGACCAGCGTGCGCGCCTCGATGCGCATCACCGTCTGCAGCGAGGCGTCGAGCTTGTTGTCCCACGACGCGATCTCGTCGATGAGCGCACGCGAGCCGAAGACCTCCCGCGCCAGGAGGTTCGCCCGAGCCACCTCGACGGCCGGCGCCCCCGTCTCGCTCGAGAGCCGGTGGAAGTACGTGATTCCCGCGCCGTTGATCAGCGAGTTGACGATCTGGGTCACGATGATCTCGCGACGCAGCGGGTGCGCCTCCATCTGCTCGCGGTACTTCTGGCGCATCTTCGCCGGGAAGTAGGCGAACAGCTCGTTGCGCAGGAAGGGGTCGTCCGCCAGCTCGGTCTCGATCAGCTCGTCGGCCAGCACGATCTTGGTGTAGGCCAGCAGCACCGAGGACTCCGGCGCGGTCAGGCCGAGGTTGCGCTCGATGCGGTCGGCCATCTGCTTGCGCGTGGGCAGGAACTCGAGCTCGCGGTTGAGCAGTCCCTGCCGCTCGAGCCGCCTGATCCATTCCTCCTGCACGTGGAGCAGCGCGTCGGACTGTGCCTGTGCGTTGGCCAGTGCGAGGTTCTGCTCGTAGTTGTCCTCGAGGACCAGCTCCGCGACCTGGTCGGTCATCGACGAGAGCAGGTCGTTGCGCTGCTTGACGGTGAGGTCGCCCTTGTTGACGACCTCGTCGAGCAGGATCTTGATGTTCACCTCGGTGTCGGAGGTGTCCACCCCGGCGGAGTTGTCGATGAAGTCGGTGTTGATCCGCCCGCCGTTGACGGCGAACTCGATCCGCCCGCGCTGGGTGAGCCCGAGGTTGCCTCCCTCCCCCACGCACCGGCAGCGCAGCTGGCTCCCGTCGACCCGAATCGGGTCGTTGGCCTTGTCGCCGACCTCGGCGTTCGACTCGTTCTCGCTCTTGACGTAGGTGCCGATGCCGCCGTTCCACAGCAGGTCGACCTCGGCGGTCAGCACCGCGCGCAGCAGGTCGGAGGGGGGCAGCGCCTCGACGTCGTCGTCGAGCCCCAGCAGCTCCCGCACCTGGGACGAGACCGGGATCGACTTCTTGCTGCGCGAGTAGACGCCGCCGCCCTTGGAGATCAGCTCCTCGGAGTAGTCGTGCCACGTCGAGCGCGGCGTCTCGAAGAGCCTGCGCCGCTCCGCGAACGAGGCCTCCGGGTCCGGGTCGGGGTCGAGAAAGATGTCGCGGTGGTCGAAGGCCGCCACCAACCGGGTGTGCTCCGAGAGCAGCATGCCGTTGCCGAAGACGTCACCGGACATGTCCCCGATCCCGACGCAGGTGAAGTCCTCCTCCTGGCAGTCGACGCCCATCTCCCGGAAGTGACGCTGCACGCTGACCCACGCGCCGCGTGCGGTGATCCCCATGGCCTTGTGGTCGTAGCCCACCGAGCCGCCCGAGGCGAACGCGTCGCCGAGCCAGAAGCCGTAGGCCTGCGAGACCTCGTTGGCGATGTCGGAGAAGGTCGCCGTGCCCTTGTCGGCGGCGACCACCAGGTAGGAGTCGTCGCCGTCGTGTCGCACGACCGCATCCGGCGGGACGGTCTCGCCGCCGACCAGGTTGTCGGTCACGTCGAGCAGACCGGAGATGAAGGTCTTGTAGCAGTCGATCCCCTCGTCCATCCACGCCTCGCGGTCGCCGGGGTCGGGCAGCTGCTTGCAGAAGAACCCGCCCTTCGCGCCCACCGGGACGATCACGGTGTTCTTCACCATCTGCGCCTTCACCAGGCCGAGGACCTCGGTGCGGAAGTCGTCGCGACGGTCCGACCAGCGCAGTCCTCCACGTGCAACTGCCCCGAAACGGAGGTGGACCCCCTCGACCCGCGGCGAGTACACGAAGATCTCGTAGCGCGGTCGCGGCTCCGGCAGGTCGGGGATCGCGCTCGGCTCGAGCTTGAGAGAGAGGTACGGCGCCGCCGACGTACTGGTCTTCTCGGGCTGGAAGTAGTTCGTCCGCAGCGTCGCCTTGACCACCGCGAGGTAGGACCGCAGGATCCTGTCCTGGTCGAGGCTCGTCACGTCGTCGAGCGCCTTCGCGATCCGCCCCTCGACCTTGTCCATCTCGGTGACCCGGGCCTTGCTGTCCGCCGTGAGGTCGCCGTCCTCCCCCGGGGCGAAGCGCGTCTCGAACAGCTTCATCAGCAGGCGGGTGATGTCGACATTGCCGCACAACGCGTTCTCGATGTAGTCGAGGGCGAACGGCGTGCCGCCCTGACGCATGTACTTCGCGTAGGCGCGCAGCACCGAGACCTGTCGCCAGGTGAGCCCGGCGGCCAGCACGAGCGTGTTGAAACCGTCACTCTCGTTGAGGCCGTTCCAGACCGCGGTCACCGTCTCCTGGAAGAGCTCACGCCCACTCGAGGGGAGACTCCTGCTGTAGCGCAGCCCGAAGTCGTAGATGTAGGACGGGCGGGCCAGGCCCTCGAGCGTGTACGGCCGCTCGTCGATCACCTCGACGCCCATGGTCGACAGCACCGGGAGCACCTGGCTCAACGACAGGGGCGTGCCGATCCGGAAGACCTTGAGCCGCGCCTCTCCGGGATCGGCATCCACCGGCTCGTAGAGGGACAGCGACATCCCCTCGTCACCTTCGATGGCCTCCAGCTGAGCGAGGTCCAGCGCGGCCGTACGAGCCGGGTAGTCCTCCTTGTAGGCCTCGGGAAACGAGTCGGCGTAGGTGCGTGCCATCCGGGCGCCGCGCTCCTCGCCGAACTCGTGGTGCACCGCGGAGATGCAGTCGTCCCGCCAGGAACGCGCGGCCTCCGCCAGCCGGCGTTCGAGGCCCGCCTGGTCATAGTCGTCGACCAGCTCGCCCGTGCCCGGACGCACCACGTAGTGCAGGCGCGCGAGGAATGACTCCCCGACCCGCGCGGTGTAGTCGAGCGAGTCGCCGCCCAGCTCGGACTTCAGGATCGACGCGATGCGCTCGCGGACCGGGGTCGTGTACCGGTCACGGGGCAGGTAGATCAGGCACGACAGGTAGCGGCCATAGGTGTCGCGGCGGATGAAGAGCCGCAGGGCGCGCCGCTCCCTGGTGTGCATCACGGCCTCAGCCACCGGGGCCAGCTCCTCGACCGGTGTCTGGAACAGCTCGTCACGCGGGTAGGTCTCCAGCACGTCCATCAGCGCCTTGCCGGTGTGGCTGTGCGGGTCGAAGCCGGCGTTGTCGATCACCTGCTGCGCCTTCTCCCTGATCACCGGGATCCGCGTCAGCGACTCGGTGTAGGCAGCCGAGCTGAACAACCCGAGGAAGCGCCGCTCCCCCACCACCTCACCGGACTCGTCGTCGAAGGTCTTGACTCCCACGTAGTCGAGATAGACCGGCCGGTGGACGGTCGCCTTCGAGTTCGCCTTGGCGAGCACGAGGAGCACCTTCTCCCGGGCCTTCGCCTTCACCAGAGGCGGCAGCTTGCCGAAGGACCGCGACATGTCCTGGTCGGCGCGGAGGATGCCGAAGCCGGTGCCGGCGACGGCACGGAGCACCTCGTCGTCGCCCTCCTCCTCGAGGCGGTACTCCCGGTAGCCCAGAAAGGTGAAGTGGTCATCGGCGAGCCAGCTCAGCAGGGCCTTCGCCTCGTCGACCTCCTCCTGCTCGAGGGGGGGCGGGTTGTCCTCGAGGTCCTTCACCACCTCGAGCGCTTTGGTGTGCATCCGCTGCCAGTCCTCGACGGCCTCGCGCACGTCGCGCAGCACTTTGCCGAGGTTGGTCTCGATCTCGGTGAAGGCGTCGTCCTCGGTCTCCCGGTCGATCTCGATGTGCATCCATGACTCGCGGACGACGTCGTGGGGAAGATCCCGGCTGGAGACCCCGTCGCTGTCCTCGGTGTGCAGCTCCAACAGCTTCCCGGCCACGTCCCTGCGGACCAGCAGCTGCGGGTGGATGACGGCGTGCACGTTGCGGCTGCCCTCGTTGAGGCACATCGTGACCGAGTCGACGAGGAACGGCATGTCGTCGATGACGACCTCGACGACGGTGTGGCCCTCGGCCGCCCAGCCCTGGTTGGAGACCGCGGGGGTGAACACGCGGATGTTCGCCTTGCCCTGGGGCCGAGAGCCCGCCAGCCGGTACTGGCTCATCGCGGCGCCGTACAGGTCGACGTCGCTGCGCTCGACGATGTCCTCAGCCGGGACGTGCCGGTAGTAGGCCCTGAGGAGCTCGGCGACACTCGTCCCGGGCGGACCGGAGGAGCTCTTGCGGTTTGCCGCGACACCCGCCGCCTTGGCAATCAGCTCGTCCTTGGTGTCTTCCAACGTCGTGCGCAAGGTGTCCAACCAATCGGTAGCGATGCGACGACCACGCACCGTGTCGTCCGGTCCGACACTACTCGCCCCAGGATCGGCTCAGGCTCGCCGCAGGTGGCTTACAGAGCGGACCTGAGATCCCACAGCAGCGGGAAGAACCGCAGCGACAGCCTGGTCCGGAGATACTCGGCGCCGGTCGAGCCTCCGGTGCCCGTCTTGGCTCCGATCATGCGCTCGACCATGACCACATGACGCGCCCGCCACGCCGCCGCGAGCTCGTCGTGCTGGAGCAGCGCCTCCGCGAGCGCCCACACGTCGGCGTGGGTGGCCCGGTCGTGCGCCGCACGCCGCACCGACTCGATGATCTCCTCCTCGGTGGACACCGGGAGCCCGCGCTGGTCGAGCACGTGCACGAAGGCGTCCCACAACGTCGGCTCGGAGAGGCGCCGCTCGAGGCGGGTCCGCTCCACGTCGGTCAGCCCCCTGAACCGGTCCACGAACGCGGGGTCCTTGGCACCGGAGAGGAACTCGAGCTCGCGGAACTGCACCGACTGGAACCCGCTCGCCGGCGCGAGCGTCTGCCGGAACTGCAGGAAGTCCTGAGGTGTCATCGTCTCCAGGACGTCCACCTGCTGCACGAGCACGCGCTCGATGACATGCATCCGCGTCAGGAGGTGCTGCGCCCACCACAGCTGCTGCCCGTCGGAGGTCGCGCCGGCGTCCCCGAGCATCGCGTCGCGTGCGGCGGTGGCCTCGTGCAGGAGCTGCTTGAACCACAGCTCGTAGACCTGGTGAATGCTGATGAACAACAGCTCGTCGTGCGCGGGCGGGTCCGACTCGAGCCGTTGGGACCCGAGCAGCTGCTCGAGCCTCAGGTAGCTGCCGTAGGTCAGCCGGCCGCCCTGCTCGCCGAAGTGCGTCGGGGTCTGTGTGGTCACACCTGGAGGGTAGCCACCGTCGTACGACGTGGCGACGGTGCGACATGATGCGCGCAAGAAGTACCGCCACGAGCTGAGGTACGACGCCGCTCCCGAGGTCGTGCACGCGATGCTGGCCGACCGCGTGTTCCGCGAAAAGGTGTGCGTGGCCATGGCGACGATCTCGCACGAGGTGACGATCGACCGCCGAGGCGAGGGGATGTCGGTCCGCATCGATATGCTGCAGAACACCCAGGGCATCCCGGCGGTGGCCAAGAGGATCGTCGGCGACAAGACCCGAGTGGTCCAGTCCGAGGAGTGGCGCTCGCCGACAGCCGCCGAGCTCCTCGTGGAGATCCCCGGACGACCGGGCAGCCTCACCGGCACCATCTCACTCGCTGCCGACGGCTCAGGCTCCGTCGAGGTGGTGGAGGGAGACCTCGAGGTCGCCATCCCGGTGATCGGCGGCAAGCTGGCGAAGCTGATCGGGAACCTTCTCGACGACGCGCTGGACACCGAGCAGGAGGTCGGCCGCTCCTGGCTCGCCGAGAACCACCACTAGGTCTCGGGCCCGCCGCCCGCCGCGCGGGGCTCAGGCTCGTCGGCGGGAGAGGCGTCCGCTTCGGCGTCGCGACGACGGATCACCACGAGCACCACGGCGAGCACCACGAACGGTCCCACCGCGACCAGGATCAGCAGGACCATCTCGACCGGGTGCAGCGACCCGAGATGCAACAACACCGGCTCAGTCCATGTGCGGGTAGCGGTAGTCCGTCGGCGGGTCGAACGTCTCCTTGATCGACCGGGGGGAAGTCCATCGCGTCAGGTTGGACGGCGCACCGGCCTTGTCGTTGGTGCCCGACGCGCGGGCACCGCCGAAGGGCTGCTGGCCAACCACGGCGCCCGTCGGCTTGTCGTTGACGTAGAAGTTGCCGGCCGCGAAGCGCAGCTCCTCACCGGCCCAGGCGACGACCCGCCGGTCCTGGGCGACCACCGATCCGGTCAGGGCGTACGGCGCGAACGACTCCATCTGGCCGACCACGGACCGGAAGTCGCGATCGGGGAAGACGTGCACGGCGAGGATCGGCCCGAAGTACTCGGTGTTGAACATCGCGTCGGTGGGGTCGCTGCCCTCCACCACGGTCGGGCGCACGAAGAACCCCGTCGAGTCGTCGACCTGGCCACCGGCGACGATCTCGAGACTCTTCGTCCGCTTCGCGCGGGTGATCGCCTTCTTGTGCTTGGCGAATGCGCGCTCGTCGATGACGGCGCCCATGAAGTTGGTGAAGTCGGTGACATCGCCCATGCTCAGCGACTCGACCTCGGCGAGGAAGGCGTCGCGCATCTTCTGCCACACCGAGGCGGACACGTAGGCGCGCGAGGCCGCGGAGCACTTCTGCCCCTGGTACTCGAAGGCACCGCGCAGCAACGCCACCCGGAGCACGTCGGGGTCGGCCGACTGGTGGGCGACCACGAAGTCCTTGCCGCCGGTCTCCCCGACGATGCGCGGGTAGGAGCGGTAGCTCGCGATGTTCTCACCGACGCTCGACCACAGGTGCTGGAAGGTCGGCGTCGACCCGGTGAAGTGGATCCCGGCGAGGTCGCGGTGCCGCAACGCGACCGCGGACACGTCGATCCCGTCACCGGGCAGCATGTTGATCACTCCGGGCGGCAGCCCCGCCTCCTCGAGGAGCTCCATGGTGACGTGCGCCGCGAGCTGCTGGGTCGGCGACGGCTTCCACAGCACCGTGTTGCCCATCAACGCGGGCGCGGTGGGGAGGTTGGCGGCAATCGCGGTGAAGTTGAACGGCGTGATCGCGTAGACGAAACCCTCGAGCGGGCGGTGGTCCGACCGGTTCCACACCCCGCGCGCGTTGGCGATCGGCTGGTCGGCGGTGATCTGCTTCGCGTAGTGGACGTTGAACCGCCAGAAGTCGATCAGCTCGCAGGCCGCGTCGATCTCCGCCTGCCACGCGGTCTTCGACTGGCCCAGCATGGTGGCCGCGTTGAGCCGCGCGCGCCACGGACCCGCGAGCAGGTCGGCAGCCTTGAGCAGCACGGCGGCCCGGTCGTCGAGAGACATCGCACGCCACTCCGGCGCAGCCTCACCAGCGGCGGCGATGGCAGCCTTCGTGTCGGTCTGTGTGGAGTTCTTCAGTACGCCGAGCACGTGCTGGTGGTCATGGGGGGCCACCACCTGCGTCTGCGAACCGCCACCCATCCTCTTTGTCCCGCCGATGGTGGCGGTGAGCTCGAGCTGCTGTGCCTGCTGCGCCTTGAGCTCGGCTTCGAGCGCGGCCCGCTCCGTGCTGCCGGGGGCATGGTCGAGGGTGGGCTCGTTGACCGGGCTCGGCACATGGGTGATCGCGTCCATGGGCCAATCGTGTCAGACCGGCGGCCTAGTCCCCAAGGCGTGTCTGACTATCCTCGGCCGTCGCGAGCGTCGTCCGGGGCGTGCGATGACAAGGCGGAGGAGCGATGCTGCAGCTGGGGCCTCCTGTGAGTGACGACAACGCCGCCAGCGTGCGTGCCGGGCGGCGCGCAGCAGGCCATGGGTTGGTCAGACACGCCTTACTTCTTGCGGCCTCTCGGCGCTCTCTGGCGGGACTCGCTGGTGGCCTCGACGAGCTCGTCGAGGGCTTCCTCGATGCACTGCCCGAGAACGTCGATGTCCGGGAGCGCGTCGAAGTCGGCAGTGCAGCCGAAGTAGACCCCGCCGTCGTAGGACGTGACGCCGATCGCCAGCGCGTGGCCGGGGAGCAGCGGCTGGACCGGGTAGCTCTCCAGCATCGGTGCCCCGGCGGCGTACAACGGGAACTGCGGTCCGGGCACATTGGTGACGACGAGGTTGAAGCTGCGCCGCGGCTCGTTGGCCGCCACTCGCGAGCCGAGCGCGTGGAAGGTGGTCGGCGCGAAGCCGGCCACGTCGGCAAGCCGATCCGCCGCGACTGCGCGCCCGGTGTCGTGGTGAGCCTTGAGGGCATAGGAGACCTGGTGCAGGCGTACGACGGGGCTGGGCTCGCCGACAGGGAGGCTGAGCAGGTGTCCGGTCACCGCACTCCCCAAAGAGGTCCCCTCGAGCTCCTGGTCGATCACGCTCATCGGCACCATCGCTTTGATCTGGGCGCTGCCGGTCATCGCCTCCGCGCGGGTCATCAGCCAGATCCGCAGTGCTCCGGTGATGGTGGCGAGGATGACGTCGTTGACGGTGCCTCCGTGGACCGCCCGCACTCGTCGGTAGCGCTCGAGGTCGGTGCGCACCGTGACGAAGCGGCGCTGCTCGGACAGGGTCGCGTTGAGGGGCGACTCAGGTGCGGAACGCCGACTCGTGAGGAAGCTGGCCACCGAGAGCGCCTGCCGCCCCACCGAGGCACCGAGGCGCACGGCGCTCCCGGTGTTCTCAAGGACGGTGGCGGCGGCCTGCCTGGGATGGAGAACGGACTCCGAGACCGCGCCGGCGAACAGCGCCTCCGGCCTCGGCTCGCGGCCGGGCCGCCACTCGTCCGGGCCGGTGACCCGCGGCTCGGGGGCCACGTCGAGGATGACCTGGCCGAGGTCGACGGTCGAGACCCCGTCGACCAGGATCTGATGGGACTTCGACAGCACCGCGAACCGCTCGTCGGAAAGCCCCTCCACCAGGTAGACCTCCCACAGCGGCCGGTTCCGGTCCAGCCGTCGCGACATGATCCGCGCCACCAGCTCACGCAGCTGGGCCATCGAGCCCGGTCGGGGCAGGGCGGAGCGGCGCACGTGGAAGGTGAGGTCGAAGTCCTCGTCGTCGACCCACACCGGGTTGGCGACCCGGCCCGGGACGCCGCGGATCCGCTGACGGTAGCGCGGGACGAAGGCGATCCGGTCCCCGATCAGCGCCAGCAACCGGTCGTAGTCGAAGCCGTCGGGGCCCGGCCGGAAGACCTCGAGGGTGGCGTTGTGCATCGGCGCGCTCGCGGACTCCCCGGTCCACAGGGACATGTCCTCGGCACGCAGCCGCTCCGCCACCGGTGTCCCCTCTCCTGTGCTTGGCTTGCCCAGCATGCGATTCTGGCAGAGTCAGCTCCTCCGGGACTCCGGGGGACACCTGAGAAGCAGGGGGCAACACTCGATGCGCAGGGCACTGGCAGCTGGTGCGGTCGCCGTACTCGCGCTGAGCGGATGCGGAGACACAACCGACGAGGGCACCGGCACGGCCGGGGAGTCGAGCTCAGCTCCCAGTGCGGAGCCCACTGGCGAGCAGAGTGAGGACCCCACCGACGACGCCACGGACGACCCCACCGACGACGACGACAAGGGAGACAAGGACAACGGCACCGAACCCACGGACGACGGTTCGGACGACGGTCCCGACGATGGGGCCTTCGAGGTCGAGATCGAGGGCGGCGAGATCGAGCCCAAGGGTGAGCGCGTCGACGTCGCGGCGGGTGAGCCGGTGCGGATCGTCGTCGAGTCCGACCGGCCCGGTGAGTTCCATGTGCACTCCTCGCCCGAGCAGTACATCACCTTCCCGCGGGGCGAGTCGAAGGTGAGCTTCACCGTCGACACCCCCGGCATCGTCGATGTCGAGGAGCACGAGGCGGAGATCGTCGTGCTGCAGCTCGAGGTTCGCTGAGCCGTGGTCCTCGCTCACGGGATCGGTGGCTCCCAGGATTTGCCGATCCCGGCGTCGTACGCGATCGTCGGCGCGTGCATCGCCCTCGTGGTCTCCTTCACGGTGCTGGCGATCGCCTGGCGGGAGCCTCGTTACGACGCCGACCGGTCGGGCCGCGAGGCCCCGGCCTGGCTGGCCCGGGTGGTGGACGGACTGGGGTTCGCGGCGGCCCTGCGCGTCGTCGGCCTGGTGTTCTTCGGGTACGTCGCATGGGCGGCGATCTTCGGCCCGGACCTGCTGATCAACCCCACCTTCGGCGTCGTCTACGTGCTGCTGTGGGTCGGCCTGGTGCCGTCCTCGCTGCTGTTCGGGCCGTTCTTCAAGGCGGTCAGCCCGGTGCGGACGATCAACCTCGCCTTCACCAAGCTGCTCGGCGGGGGGGACCCGGAGCGGGGCATCTTCGAGCTGCCTCGCTGGGTCGGCTACTGGCCCGCGGCGTTCGGGTTGTTCGCGTTCGTCTGGCTGGAGCTGGTCTACCCCGACTCGACGTACCTCTCACCGGTGCGACTCTGGTTCGCGGTCTACATCGCGGCAATGCTGGTCGGCAGCGCCCTCTTCGGCACGGAGTGGTTCGAGCGCGCGGACCCGTTCGAGGTGTACTCCACGCTGGTCGGCCATCTCTCGGTGTTCGGACGCCGCACGGACGGCACCCTGATGCTGCGCAGCCCGCTGGCGAACCTGGACGGTGTGGTGCCCAGACCAGGGCTGGTCGCGGTGGTGGCCGTGCTCTTCGGGAGCACGGCGTTCGACAGCTTCGCGGACTCCAACCTCTGGCTGCTCTACACCCAGACCACGAGCATCCATGTGCCGACTCTGAACACCGTCGTGATGCTCGGGTTCTGCGCGCTCGTGTTCACCACCTTCACCGTCGCGACCATGGCGGCCACGATGCGCGGCTCGACGCAGGACATCCGCAGACGGGACCTGCCCGACCGGTTCGCGCACGCCGTCGTCCCCATCGTCGTCGGCTACATCGTCGCGCACTACCTCTCCCTCTTCGTCGAGTTCGGGCAGCAGACGCTCGCTCAGCTCAGCGACCCCATGGGCACCGGGGCCGACCTGCTCGGCACGGCCGACTGGCAGCCGAACAACTGGCTCTCCCTGCACCCGACTTTCCTCGCCGTCAGCAAGGTGATCGCCGTGATCACCGGTCACCTCGTGGGCGTGGTCGCCTCGCACGACCGAGCGCTCAAGCTGCTCCCCAAGCGGGACCGGTTGGTCGGGCAGCTCCCGCTGCTGTTGGTGATGATCATCTATACCGCTGGTGGCCTCGGACTGCTCTTCTTCGGCTGAGCCGCGACGCACGCGCTGGGCTGCCCTGCTCGCCCGCGACCGCAGCGGCGAGGTCCTGCAGCCCCCGCCGCAACGGGGAGTCACCGAGCTCCGTGAGAGTCCTGCCGCCGACGACCGCCTGGTCGGCCGCGGCCCTGTCGTCGGGCAGGAAGTGCACGCTCGCCGGTGTCACGAACCCGTCGATCATCGCGCGCACCTCCTGCTCCCCCCACCCCAGCGCGGGACGTGCCCGGTTGACCACGACCCGCAGCAGGCGGCCGGGAACCGTCTCGCTCAGCTCCACGAGACCGCGCGCGAGCCGGGCGAGCCCGACCGGGTCTGCCGACCCAACCACCACCACCTCGTCGGCGTGCTCGAGTCCGAGCAGGGTCATCGCGTTGCGGCGCGGGGCGAGGCTGGCGAACGACGCGCCCGCGTCCTGTTCGAGACTGAAGCCCGCGTCGAGTACGACGACCTCCCCCAGGCCCCGGGCGAGGTCCAGCACCTGCTCGTAGGCGCTGTCACGGACCTCCCCCCATCGCTCGGCTCGGGGCAGTCCGGTGAGGATCCGGAACCCCGGGTCGACCTGCCGCGCCATCAAGACGAGCTGGCCGGCGTCGAGGCGCCCGGTGTTGGCCAGGCGTGCCGCGGCGAGCAGCCCCGACATCTCGTCGAGGACACCGAGATGCTGGGCGACCGCGCCGCCGTACCCGTCGACGTCGAGCAGGAAGCTCGGCTTCCCCCGCCGGGCGAGCTCCGCGGCCAGCCCTACCGCGACCGTGGTCCTCCCCGGTGCACCGGTCGGCCCCCACACGGCCACCATCCGCGCGCCGGCTCGCCCGGATGCGTCCTGGCCGTCGTCGTCGGCCGAGTGCTCCAGCGCGTCACTGCCCGTGGTGGAGCCCGCCGTCCTCGTGCCTCCCCCGGCCGTGTAGATGGCGTCGTTCAGGGTGCCGATCGACTCGGCGTCGACGATGTGCTCGAGACCCAGCCGTCGCGCGCGTTCGGACCCGCCCTGCTCGAGCTCCACAGACTCCGCGACCAGCACCACCCCGACTCCGGCTCGCCGCAGCAGCTCGGTGCTCGACGCGTCGAGACCGGGCACGCCGAGACCGAGCAGCGCCACCTGGGCCTGACCAGTGGTGGCCGTGGCCAGGAGGTCGTTGAGGTCGACACAGCGTTTGAGCAGCACGATCGCCGGTGCGCCCGCCGCGAGCTGCTGCAGCGCCGCCGACTCCCACCCGGCGCCGGAGGCGGCGACCAGCACGGCCAGCGGATGGTCCACGGGGTCAGCCTCGTCTGGTGATCACAGTCGTGCCCGTCGCCGCTCGCGCCAGCGCTTCCGGCAGCAGGTCCTCCTGTGCCTCGTCCACGCCCACGATGACCTGGCGGGTGCCTGCCGGCGCCAGGGTGTCGGTCGCGACCGGCGCACCCAGGACGCGGACTGCCTCGAGGACCCGCACCGCGGTCGCGTCCGGCCCGGACGATCCTGGGCCGGCGGCTGCGTCCGGGGTGACCCAGACGTCGACCACCGAACCGGTCTGCACGCTCGCCGGGACGGCGTCCGCCTCGACCGAGAGCGGCACCTCCACCACCGGGCCGGTCTCGGCGGCGCCGAGCGCGGACCGGGGCAGCAGCTCGCCGGCGCCCACGGCGCGTCCAAGCGTGAATCCCTGGGGAAGGGCGGTGCCGCCGGACACATAACGGGTGGCATCCGCAGCGGAGGCGAACCGCACCTCGCGGCGGACCAGATCCTCGGGACCGACC
>Ga0136622_10000426_pt1 | contig 17248 bp, 15 predicted proteins | sample AntDrymUQ4482106_2_FD_104803 | JGI IMG/M metagenome (GOLD analysis project Ga0136622, IMG submission 104803) | Polar desert sand microbial communities from Dry Valleys, Antarctica - metaG UQ448 (21.06) | ecosystem: Environmental > Terrestrial > Soil > Desert | place: Antarctica: Dry Valley...
GCCCCCACCGCGCGGGCGAGCGCCTCGCTCATCGCCAGGACGCTAGCCGCATGTTCGCCGCCGAGCTCGAAGCAGGCCCGAGCGGCCGCCGGACGATTGCGGTAGCGGGTGACGGCCGACACGGCATCGACGACCGCATAAGGGAAGTCCCGAAACGGCAGCGTGGCCTCCTCGGCCGACTCCCAATCGACGACGCCAAGGGCTCGGCCCGGCCCGACGAGCACGTTCCACATCGTGAGGTCGTTGTGCGAGGGCGTGAGCGGAGCCATCGTGCCCTCGACGGCAGCGCAGCGGACCGCGAGCGCGGCCAGGTAGCTCGGGCCTCCGCGAAGCCGTGGGCCCAGCTCCTCGGCGGGGGCGAGAACCTCGCGCTCCAGCCGCGCTCGGGTGAGGGCCGCCGGGACCGCCGCCGAGCGCTGCCAGCGCAAGAGCCAGGCATGCATGTCCCGGATGACCACCTTCAAATCCTGGGGGCGGTCTGCCAGCAGCGGCGCGAGCACACGCCCCTCCAGCCTCGTCTCCACCAGGAGAGCCGAGCCGCGGAGCTCGGTGTCGGCGAGGGGCTCCGGCACGGCGGCGCCCGCCCGCCGCGCCGCGGGGCCCAGGCGCCTGAGGCGTGCCCCCTCGCTCGCCGGCCCGCGACCGGCCTCACCGTCGAGTGCGACCTTGGCCACGACCGGCGGCCCCGCACCGGCCGCCGCGAGGTACGCCACCACGCGCGGCCCGCTCGGGCGCCAGCTGCAGGAGAGCACGGCCCCGCGCCCCCGAGCCTCGGCGCCGGCGAAAGAGCCCAGCCAGCTCAGCGGCGCGCGCGCGCCTGGCCGCCGGGCCGCCAGCGCGACCGGTCCGTGCACGGCCGCGATCAGCCCGGCGCCACGCAGGCCGAGCACGACAGCGGCGAGGCGGCGCTTCCAGGGCCGCAGCGGCACGATCGAGCTGAACGCGCTGCGCGCGGCGGCTGCCTCGAGCGAAACCAGGTGCCGGCTCTCGTCCCAATCAGGCAGGTGAACGATCGCGAGCTCGGTCCGCAGGCCCTCGTCGCGCAGCAGCGAGCTGATTCGCCGCCGACGGCGCGGGGACACCAGGACGTAGGCCAGCCCGTCGTCGCTCAGCCGCGCGGCGCAGGTGGCGGCAGCCTGTGCGAGCCAGCCAGGCCGGCGAGACTCGGCGTCGTCGGGGGCGAGCAGGATCAGGTCGAGCGGCGCCTCGCCGTCGCCCGACGTGCTCGGCGGCCGCAGGCGGGAAGGGCAGGCTGAGCCAAGCACCGCCGACCGGTCGGCCCGGCCGTCGGGGAGCAACAGCTCGAGCAGGGTCTGAGGCGGCCGCGCCTCCGTCATGTCCGCGCCGAGGGGGTCAAGGAGGCATACAACTCCTCGTAGGCCGCGACAGACGCCTCCCAGCCCAGATGCTCGGTCGCCCAGCAGCGGGCGCTCTGCCCGAGCCCGCGCCTTCGGGGCTCGTCGTCCAGGAGCCCCGCGAGGGCGTCGCGGAAGGACTCGGCGGTCTCGGCTATCTCGAGCTGCTCGCCGGACGTCACGTCGAGCCCCGCGGCGGCCAGGGGCGTGGCCACGGTGGCCTTGCCCGCCGCGAGCGCCTCCAGGACCTTCACGCGCATGCCTCCTCCGGTGCGGATCGGCGCCGCCACCACGGCGGCGTCCTCCAGATAGGGGGTCACGTCGGCCACCTCGCCCGTGACCACCACCCCCTCACCTTCGAGCGCCTGGATCTCTGGCGGCGGCGAACGGCCGACGAGGGTCAGGCGGGCGCCGGGCCGCAGAGCCCGGACCGCGGGAAAGATCTCGGAGGCCAGCCACAGCGCGGCATCGGAGTTCGGCGGGTGGGCGAAGTTGCCTACGAACACCACGCCGAGCGGCTCACGGCCTGCTGGGTCGAGCGGGGAGGCGGAGATCGACGAGCCAAGCGGTATCCGAACGACCTGTGTGCTCGTTCCCAGCCTCTCGAGCGCCATGCGGTCGGCCTCGGTGAACACGACCGCGGCTTGAACCTGGTTCAGCACCCTGCGTTCGAAGCCCCTCCACGCGCGCTCGTCCAGGGCGCGGGTGAGCGGTGCAAACGAACCGTGCCATGTGCGCAGGTCGCGGACGCTGGCGTCGTGGTCGACCAGCACCCGAGGAGCCTGGACTTCCTCCAGAGCGGTCAGGTACTGGCCCATCACCGGAAACTCCAGCTGCACCAGGTCCGGCCGCCAGCTTCGGGCGGCCTCGCCGACGCGCGCGGCGAAGCCTGCATCGGCCAGCTCGCTCGCCCACGTCGGCACGCCGCGCAGCAGCGCGAGCTTGGGCCTGAGGCGACCCGGAGCGCGAGCCGGCTCGACACCCTCCAGGCGATCGCACCGTTTCTCCAGCTCATCCTCCACCACTCCCTCGCCGGGCTGGGCCAGGAACAGGACGGCGACCTCGTGACGCAGCGCGAGCCCGGCGATCAGCTGCCCTGTCGCCCTCGCGCCACCGTGCAGGCCCCCGAGCCGCGGGGCGAAAGGGAGTAGGAAGAGCAGCCGCAGCCGCCGGTCGATCAGAGCCACAGGCCGGGGAGCAGCCTGCGAGCACCGCCGCGCAGGGTCGACCACACGCGCCGCGACGGTCGGGCCAGATCCTCGCCGAAGCCTGAGTAGCCCTCCATCCTGGGCTCCACGCGCAGTCGGGGGACTACGCCCAGCGCCGCGCGCCGGGGGGCCAGCTCTCCATACAGCCACTCCTCCGGCGCGCTGCACCCCGCGGCCTCGGCCGCCGCCTGGCTCATGCCGTCCACCCTGGGCCAGAGGAGCTCGCAGAAGCCACTGCGCGTGCACGCCAGCGCACGCAGATCGACCCAGGGGCGCGGCACGCGCCTGAAGTCGGCGTAGAGCGCAGCCCCGGGCGGGGCCGAGGCCACCAGCCGCTGCATGTTCGTCACCCTCAGGCGCCCCGTGACCTTCCAGAAGGCCTCGCTCTCGCCGAGCGCCCCCAGCAGACCCGAGCGCGACAGCGCAGTCTCGATCAGCCGTATCTCCCCCACCGCGCGGCCCTGCTCGACCGGATAGTCGAGGCCGTAGAAGGACACCAGCTCGACCTGCTTGCCGTGCCCCTGCCCGTCCATCAGCTCTTCAAGCGCAGACAGGTCGGTCGAGGAGTTCTCCGCGAACACGATCCGGTCCACGGCAAAGCCGGGAAGGGAGAGGTAGAATGCCAGCGCGCGGCGGTAGTCCTCGAGGCGCTCTGCGGGATCGGTTCGGGCCAGCGCGGGCACGCCGGAAGGCGGGGTGATCGTGGCGGTTAGCAGCAACAGAGCCGGCGCGGCGGTGGCGGTGACTCGGATCACGCACAGGCGAAGTTATCGTTGCCCCGTGACGATCGGGTACATCATCTGCGCCCACACCCAGCCCGGTCAGCTCGTGCGGCTCGTGAGGCGGCTGCGCGGCGGCGGCGCTCACTTCTACATCCACGTCGACAAGCGGGTGCCTGGCAGCGTGATGAGGGAGGTCGAGCGGGACTTGGGTCTCGATGAGGATGTCCGGCTGCTGCCACGCCACCGCTGCTACTGGGCCTCGTTCAGCCTTGTCGAGGCCGTGCTGGAGGGCGTGGAGGCTCTGCTCGCGGATCCGGTGGGGGTCGACTACGGAGTCCTGCTCACCGGTCAGGACTATCCGCTGCGCCCGGCAGGCGTCATCGAGCGCCGGCTCGAGGAGGCCGGTGGCCGGTCGTTTCTCAGCCACTGGCCCTCAGCGGGCCGCTTTCTCGCCCGCGTCGAGCAATGGCATTTCAACGGTGAGCTCGGAGGGCGCCGAGTTCGGGTTCCCAACCGCCTGCTTCCCCTGCGTATCGGCCGGACCCTTCCCGTGGGTCTCGAGGCCTTCACCGGATCGGCTCACTGGTGCCTCTCACGCGAAAGCCTCGAGCTCGTTGCCGGTCTGCTGAACGACAGGCCGGAGGTGGGCGAGTTCTTCCGCCGCTCCGCGGTGCCCGACGAGAGCTTCTTTCAGACCATCCTGCTGAGCTCGCCACTCGCGCCGACCATCGTCAACGACGACCTTCGCTACATCGACTGGTCGGGGGGCGGCGACTCACCGCGTGTCCTCACGGTGGACGACCTCGGCTCGATGCTCGAGTCCGGCGACCTCTTCGCACGCAAGTTCGACCCCGAGGTGGACGCTCGCGTGCTCGACGAGCTGGATGCCGCCATCGATGCCCGCGCGCAGCCCGCGCGCCTGCTGTGAGCGGCGGCGCATCCACCGACGGCGCGCGAATCGCCGTGATCATCCCGTGCTACCGCGACGGCGAGCTGCTGCCAGAGGCCATCGCCTCGGTGAGCGAGGAGGAGTCTCTAGAAGTCGTCGTCGTCGACGACGCTTCCGATGATGAGGCCACGCGCCTGGCGCTCGAGCAGCTGAGCACCGCGAGCGTGACGGTCGCCCGCCACGAGCGCAACCTCGGGGTCGCCGCGGCCCGCAACACCGGCTTGGGAGCGACTCGGGCCCGCTACGTGTTCCCCCTCGACGCGGACGACCTGGCCGCCTCGGGTGTGCTCGGGCAGATGGCGGACCGCCTGGACGAGAATCCGGAGGCCGAGGTGTGCTTTGGCGACTACCGCGAGTTCGGCTCCTCCGAGCTTCTCCGTCAGGTGCCCGGGCACATCGACCCCTACCGGCTGCTCTACACCAACGAGTACCCGGTGTCGGCGCTCTATCGCCGCACCGCTCTCGAGGCGGTGGGCGGCTGGGCGGCCTTGCCCGCGTACGAGGACTGGCACCTGTGGATGAGCCTGGCCGAACGCGGCGCCACGGGGGTCCATATGGGGCCCCAGACCGTCACCTACCGCCGCCGGCTGCATGGTGAGCGCCTACTCACCAGGGCCAAGTTCAATCACCGCCGACTCTACCTGCGGCTGCGCCAGGACCATCCGCGGCTGTCCGGCGACATGCGCGAGCACCGGCGGCGGTCGAGTCTCTCGCGCCGGCGCAAGCTGCTCTACCCGCTCGTCTACGGCGGGCGCCCACGCTTCTCCTGGGAGGCACGTGTCAAGACCCTGCTCGACCGATCCGGAATCTGGACGCTGCGGCGTTGAGTCCGGTCATGGCTCTGCCTTGCGCCGCTCGGCACGAGTGCCTTCATCGCCGATGGCCGATTCCCAGACGGGCGGCAAACCGCTCGAACACCAGCCAGTCCAGCGCGCCCGAGCCCATGCCGGCAAGCGACAGCAGCTCACCGGCCGCGCTCCTGGGAGAGCGGCGAGCGGCCCGCAGCGCGCGGCGCAGCCGGCTACCCGCCTCGGCGGCGGCCCTGTCCGCGACCAGCCGGTCGCGCAGCCCGGCGTGCTTGGCGTAGAACGCGCCCTTGCCGCGGCCATAGCGCCACCGCAGGCGCACGAGCTCGGCCTTCGGCCGGTGGGCGCGGTGAAGCACCACGGCGTCCGGCACGTGGCGCACTTCGCAGCCGGCCGCCAGCAGGCGATGGCCCATGTCGTTGTCGTCCGCCGCGCTGAAGCGGGTGCCCGCCCCCAGCCGCACGTCGTAGCCGCCGAGCGAACGGACCATCTCGCGTTTCATGGCCACGTTGGCCCCGGGCACCACGTCGAATCGCTGGGCGCCGCGGTACACGGCCGGCGTGTCGCGCAGCACCAGCGCCGCGGGCGGCACGATTGCGCCCCGGCCCTCCGCCGGCGCCGGCAGGACGCGCCCGGTGGCCACGGCTCCCGGCCCCTCCCCCAGGCCCGCGAGCAGGCAGGCCAGCCAGCGATCCTCCACGAACATGTCGTCGTCGATCAGCACCACCACGTCGCAGCTGGCCGCCTCGATCGCGACGTTGCGCGCTCGGCTCAGCCCGCTCGTGGCCGAGTGCAGATAGTGAACCTGACAGCCGCGCACGGGCCCCGTGCCGGCCAACTCGGCGTTGGCGGCGGCGCTCTGGTCCACCACGATCAGCTCGTATGGCACGGCGCCTCCCGCCAGGACCGAGCGCACGGTGTCGAGCAGCAGGTCCGGCCGCTCCCGCGAGCAGATGAGCACGCTCGCCGCCAACGTCCCTGCGCTCGAGCGATCGGTCACGGCGGGCCGAGCGGAGTCGACAAAGACGGCTTCCGTGAGGCGCGCAGACCGTGCAGCACGCCGGGGACCGGACTCGCCAGCGCGCGCCCGTGCTCGGCCAGCCGCCCTCGGTCGCGGTGGCGCAGCGCGCCCGCCACCGGTCGCACGTGCAGACGCGCGTAGCCGGCCAAGAGCTGGAGCGCGTGGGCGTTGCGCCGCGCGAGCCAGAGCCCGCACATGGCGCCGATGCCATAGCCGTAGGACCAGCGGGTGGCCAGGCGGCGCTCGCGTGTCTGCCACTCGTGACGCATAACCGCCGCGGGCTCGTAACGGACGGTGTGGCCGCCGAGCAGGAGGCGGTAGATCAGGTCGGCATCCTCCGCGGCCTGCCCGCCGGACCCCGCGCCGAGGCGCTCGTCCCATCCTCCGCAGCAGCGCAGAAGAACCACCGAGGCGGTGAAGTTGGCGCCGCTTCCCACGCCCCAGGGCTGCATGCGCCCGCTGTGGTCGACCGCCACGTCCGATTCCCGCAGGGAGACCGGAAAGGATCCGGGCGGCGGATCGCCCAGTGGCAGGATCGGCCCGGTGACCGCCCCCGGCCTGGGCTCGCGCGCCAGTGCTGCGCCTACTTCGGCGAGCCAATCGGGGTCTGGCGCACAGTCGTCGTCGGTGACCGCGAGCACCGACCCGCGCGCCGAGCTCAGGGCGAGGTTGCGGGAGGCCGAGAGGCCCAGCCGCGCCTGCTCGAGGTAGCGCACGCCGCCAAGCCCGGCGGCGCCCGCGGCCGCGCGCGCGTCTTCTGTGGGAGCCTGGTCGACCACTACGACCTCGGCGGGAGCCACCGTCTGCGCCTCCAGGGCGCGCAGGCAGCGCGCCAGGCTCTCCGGGCGGGCGCACGTGGCCACGCCGACCGTGATCGCGAGCGCGTTCAACGGCGCCGGCGCCGGCCGGCCGCCGCCGCGATCTCGCCGTAGCGGCGCCAGATCAGCGCCTCGGCCCGGCGGCGGACCGCGTCGGCCGGCTGCTCGGCGTCGATCACCTCCAGCGCCTCAACGCTCCCGGGCAGGCGCGCATACGCCGCCCGCCAGCCCTCGAGCACGGCCGGGTCGTACTCGCCGCTGCGCGTGTGCATGGTCTCTCCGGAGGCGTCGAGCAGCAGAACCAGGTCTGGCATCGGGCAGACGCGCCGCTGAAGACGGCGCGAGAGCTTGCCGGCGGGGCTCAGCGCCACCCCCGACGGCACCGCCCCGTCAAGCGTGTAGCGCTCGAAGAGCACCACGCCTCCGCGGGCGGTGTGCAGCACGCCGCGCGCGTAGCGCAGCCACAGGATCGCGACGCGCGCCACGAGAATCAGGCCGGGAACGCGCAAGGCGTCGGCCCGTGGCAGCTGTCCGCCGGTCAGCCCCATGTACTGAATCCGCACAGGGAGCGGAAGGCTCGTGGCCAGCGCCCGGACAAGCGTGGTCTTGCCCGCCCCGTCGGGTCCTACAACCGCCACCGACAACCCAGTCCGCGCACGCAGCTTGCGCAGCCCGCGCAGGCGCCGGGGGACGCGGGCGATGCGCGTCGCCCACGACACAGGAGCAGCCGGGCGGTGGACCGAATGGGCGAGCAGCCCCCTCCAGTCGCCGGTCGCCGCGAGCGAGACGACCGTCTCGGGATGAAGGCCGCGGCGGTGCGCCAGCGACTCGAGCAGAGCGGGGCCTCCCTCCCAGCGCCCTGCGAGCTCGCGCACGTGGGCACGGTGGCGGTCGGGCAGCTCGCCCTTGTCCACGAGGGCGCGCAGAAGCAGGATCCAAAGCAGCCAGGCATCGCCTGGCTGCGGGACCCCGTCGCGGTTGGCGGTAGTCAACACGGCCTCGGCCGCAATCTCCTCGCCGGCCAACCGCAGGCTGGGCTGAGCGTGGATCCAGACGAAGCGCCCCGCTTCGGCGTCGTAGAAGGCGGCGTGCAGATCCGGCCCGGGCAGCGGGACCACCTGGAAGCCGCGGTCCACCACGAGGTCTTCCAATCGACCCAGCTCGGCCGGCGCCACGAGGATGTCGACGTCACCGGCGGCCGCCGCCAGGCTCTCCCGAGGGCGCAGCAGCATCCAGCGCAGGCCTTCGCCCTCGAGCGCGCCGACGAGGCCACGCAGGGCCGCGGGCGCAGCAGGGGCCATCGCGCCGGCGGCGCTCACGCGGCGCGGTCTCCGAGGTAAGTCCGCTGAACCTGCTTGAAGTCCCCGTCAGCCACCATCTCCCCCTTCTGCATGAGCAGCGCCCTGGAGCACAGCCGCTCGAGCATCGGGTGGTCGTGCCCTGTCGCCACCACGACCCCGCCCCCGGCGAGCAGATCGCGGGCGTAGGCCTCCACGTGGTCGCGGAACTCGTGGTCGAGCGCCTCGTGGACTTCGTCGAGCAGCAGAATGGTCGGATCGGTGCGCTCCACCACCGCCAGCCCTAGCCGCGCACGCATTCCCTGCGAGTAGCTGGCCACCAGCCGCTCGTAGTGCTCGCCGAGCCCGCTGCGCCGCTTGACCTCCTCCATCTCCGCCTTGGCCCGGGCGGGCGTCATGCCGGCGAGCACGCCGAGCAGCAGCGTGTTCTCACGCCCCGTGAGCAGCGCCATCACGCCGGCCTGGATCGACAGCAGGGCGCCCACCCTGCCGGCGGTCACGAGCTCGCCGGTGTCGGGCTCGAGCACACCGGCCATCGTCCGCAACAGCGTCGACTTGCCCGAGCCGCTGGCCCCCAGGAGGGCGACTCCTTCGCCGGCGGGGATGTCGAACGAAACATCCTGCAGCGCCCAGTTCTCACCCCCTTCCCGGCGCAGACGGGCGATGGTCGGGCTGACCGTGCGCTGCTGGCGGTCGAAGAGGTAGTGGATGCCCACGTCCTGGGCGTGCACGGCAGTGCTCACAGGTCGCTCACCAGCTTCGCGAAATGCCGCTGCTCGTAGCGGTAGAGCGGGATGAACACCACCGCCAGGATCAGGCCGAAGCCTGCGGGATAGGCGAGCTGCCAGAGCTCTGGAGCGTCGCCGTAGAGAAAGACGTGCCGAAACGCCTCGAACAGGCCGGTGAGCGGGTTGAAGACGACGAAGCGCCGCAGGTCGTCGGAGACCTCGGCCAGCGCGACCAGGCCGGGGGCGGCGAAGAACAGGACACGCAGCGCCTGGCTGGCGATGACCTTGACCGTGGGGTACCACAGCCCGAGCAGGGCCGCGGGCCAGGCCGCCCCGAAGGCCAGCAGGAGCGTCGCGAGGACGATCACCGGTAGCCACAGCAGAGCCGACGTCGGCCCCACCGAATAGATCAACATCGCGATGGGGAACATGGTGAAGCTGGCGGCGAAGGCCAGCGTCTCGGTCATCACCGCGGCTGGCGGGATGAGCATGCGGTCGAACCGCATGTTCAGGAGGATCGGCTCTCGCAGCGACACGGCGTTCATCGCGCTGGTGGCCGACAGCAGGACGATCTGGAAGGGGACCACCGCGCACGCCAGCGAGAGCGCGACCGGGCCTCCGCCGCGCCCGAGGATGAGACGCAGCAGCACGTAGACCCCTACAAGCACGAAGGGGTCGATGAACCACTGGATGATCTGCCCCCCACCCCGCCCGTAGCGGATGTGCAGGTCGCTGCGCGCCAGCGCCATCAAGAGGTGCAACCGGCGGGTGAGCAGGTTCAGCCTGCCGCGTCGCTCGACGGTCGGCGAGGGTGCGGGTCGCGGGGCTTGGAGGGAGCGCGCCATGCTTGATTCAGGGATCGACCAGAGCCCGCGCAAGCTGAAGCGCGAAGCGGCCCAGCGTAGCTGGGTCGGGTTGCAGGCGGCCGATCAGATGCACGTCCGTCTGCTCGGTGAACACCTCGGCCCGACCGGTGTAGGCAGCGACGTAGCCGGCCGCGCAGGCCGCTCGCGACTCGCGGAGGCCCGCCTTGCCGTGAGGGTAGGCCAGCGTCCGCGGCGGTGCTGCGGGCCGCTGGTCGCGGCCGGCCTGGAGGGCCTTGCGCAGCTCGGGGCCTCCGAGGCCGGGGAGCGCGTCGTGGCGGAGGGTGTGAAAGCCGATCTCCCAGCCGGCGGCCTCGAGCACCACCGCGTCGTCGCTGCCCAGCATAGGCTCCGCGGTCGGCACCGCCGCGCGCAGAGCAGCCCTCACACCGTCCCGCTCGTTGGGATCGAGGTCCTCGATCGCCTTCGCCAGACGGCCGATGGCACGGGGCCGCCGTGCCAGCGCGCCCTCGACCAGGTCCCGCGGCACCCCCGCCAGCCCGTCGGCCGCGATGGCGCGGGTGTCGATCGCCACCTGCAGGAGCTGCCACCAGAACGGCTCGCGCGCGCCGCACAGGAAGGCGGTGGCGACAGCGCCATGGCGCCTGAAGACAGGCGCCGCGTGGTCGCGGTGGGAGCGCAGGTCGTCGTCGAAGGTCACCGCCACCGGAATCCGCTCACCCCGCCGTCGCTTGCGGGCGACGGCGGGCAGGTCCTCTGCTCGCACGAGCGCATACCGGCGCGCGAGGTAGGCGACGGCGGCATCGAGGCGCTCCGCCGCCACAGCAGGCTCGATCTCGAGCTCCGGGTCCCCCGCCCGCGCAGCCACCGCGTGGAAGACCAGCGCCGCGCCGCGAGTGCGCGACGAGCGCCGCAGGCGCGTCTCGTTGCACCTGGCCACCAGCATGCGCAAGCGCTCACGGAGCCGCTCGGGCACCGCCATGCGGACGTACCCGCGTGCGGTGGCTGCAAGGCCGGCGACGCTCAGCCTCCACCCGCGCCGAGCCCGACGACCATCAGCCCGCGCACGTGAAGGTCGGCGTAGAGATCGAGCGCGACGGGCTCAGCCGGTGGCGGGCCGGCCAGCACCACGGTCCCGAGGTCAGCCACTCGAGCCATGGCCTGCTCGATCGCCTGCGCCTCCCCAGTGGTGTCGACAACCGCCAGCGGCGGGCCCTCGCCACCTCCCCGACGCGCCTCGAAGCGGTCGCGCAGATGCCGGGCGACGGCTCCTTCGCCCAGCACCTCGACCCATCCCGCACCCGAGGGGAGCACGCGCTCGACCGCATCGACCACCTCGGTGCTCATGCCATGACCTCCTGCGCGGTAGCGATGGCGACCGACTCGCCGCTCTCGACGGCCCGGTACGCCGCATCGACGAAGGCCTGCACCGCCAGCGAGTCGGCGGGGGAGACGTCGGGCGTGCGCCCCGCCCCGACCGCCGAGCAGAAGCGCTCCACGAAGACCTCCCGCGAGCGGTCTGTCGCGTCCTCGACCAGCGGAGTCCAGCGCCCCGGCGCTATGCCGCCAACCGCGCGCTCGGTGTAGATCGCCGGATCGGGCTCGAGGCGCACGGTGCCGAGATCGCCCCAGATCTCGAAGCGGTTGGCGGGAGCACCGCGCGTGCTGGCCGAGGCTGAGACCGATCCCACCGCGCCGCCGAGAAAGCCTACGGCCAGCGAGATGGCGTCTTCCACCTCCGCGCCCTCGTCGGTGCGCGCGCAGCCCGCCACCCAGGCGGGCTCACCGCCGGCAAGATGCCTGATCTGGTCGATGTAGTGCGTCAGGTTCATGATGAGCACGCCTCCGCCGGCGCGCCTGCGGCTGGCCCGCCAGTCCGACGGCGCTCGCCCCGAGAAGCCTCCGAGCCAGTACGAGGGCGGCTTGTCGGCGTGGAAGGCCACGGTCGCTCCCCGCAACTCGCCGAGTGCGCCTGCTCGGATGAGCCGCGCCGCGGTCTGCACGTGCGCCTCGTAGCGGAAGGGAAAGCACGCGGAGAGGGCCACCCCCGCGGAGTCCGTCGCCGACACCGCCTCCCGGGCTCCGGCCAAGTCCGTGGCCAGTGGCTTCTCCACCACGACGTGGAGCCCCGCATCGGCGGCGCGAACGGTGAGGGCAACGTGCAGGTCGTGGGGCACCGAGAGGAAGACGGCATCGGCCCGGCCGGGGTCGAGCGCCTGCTCCAGCGAGTCGGCCGCCTCGCCTCCGCACTCCGCCGCCGCGGCGCCGGCAAGGGCCGGCGCCGGGTCGTGGCACAGGGTGACCTCGGCGTTGCGCGCCCGGGCGATCGCCCGGGCGTTGGTCAGGCCGATGTCGCCGCAGCCGATGACCGCGAAGCGCAAGGGCCGGCGGCGCGCGCCCTGCGCACGGAGCTCCAACGCCTCCCCCCGCACCGGCGCGATGCTCGGCCTCAACGCCGGCAAAGCCAACAAGCGCCCGTGCCGGACCCTCTCCGCGACCCCCAGCAGCGACCAGTCGAGGTGGCCGAGAACGGACTCCCCGGCGGCCAGGCGCCGGTAGATCAGCCCGGCTTCGCGGGGGTCTCCGGGCTCCCCGGAGAGATCGGCCGCCTCGAGGTGACCGCCCGCCAGCGCGTCGAGGAACTCCCTGGACAGCTCGGCGAAGGGATCGACCTCTGCGGCCTTGGCCTCGGTCGCCAAGGCGCTCACGTGAGCGCCCACCAGACTCAGGCCCTTGCTCTGGACCTCGGCCAGGCCGGCGTCCGGGGTCACGCCGCGCGGCGAGCCCAGCAGCACCACGATCCCTCCTGGCCGCGCGGCGGCCACCGCCGAGCGCATCGCGTCCGGGTCGCCGGTCGCGTCGATCACCACGGCGGCCGCTATGCCCTCTATGCCCTCGGCGCTCGTTCGGAAGCTGGTGGCGCCGGCGCGCATGGCCGCGGCCTTCCGGCGGGGGCTGGTGGCCACCACCGTGACGTCTCCCGGCCCGCGAAGCATCAGCAGGCGGTGCGCCAAGGCGCCGATGCTCCCGGCGCCGATCACGCACACCGGCTCGCCGGTCAGCCCGCCCGCCCGGCGCACCCCGTAGCCGGCGATGATCGCCAGGTAGACCAGCGCGGCGTCAGCGAGGCGAACGCCGGGTGGTACCGGCGTGACCCAACCGGCCGGAACGGTCATCACCGAGGCGTGTCGGGCTCGCGGCACCGCCACAAGGGTCCCGGGATCCATGCCCTCCACGCCGGCCCCACGCGCCACCACGCGTCCGGCCGCCGAGTAGCCCGGCACGAACGGCAGGGCCGGCCGGGCGTTGGGAAGCCGCAGCCACTGCGCACGCTCGGTCCCGGGGCTGATCGCCGATGCCAGCAGCTCAACTGTGACCTCGCCCGGGCCGGCGACCAGCACCTCGAGCGAACGCAGCTCCGCACGCCCGGGGCGGGTCACGACCACGCCAAGCCCGCCGATGACTCCGCGTTGGCGTCTCAGGGCCCGAGCTCTCAAACGTGCCCAGTCGAGCGCATCTGAGCGCGCCAGCATGGCGTCCGCGCCCTGCAGCCCGCGAGCGGCCACCGCGCGGTCGAGCCCGGACGACACCAGCTGCTTGGCTCGCTCACGCACCGGCTCGGATGGTAGTTCGGCCTTGCGGCCCGATCGCCTGCCCTAGCCACGGCGGACGTGAGACGGTCCGGCCGGGCGGATAGGTTCGGTGACCGTGCTCGCTGCCGTGCTGCTCCTGTCGGCCGGTGTCCTTCTTGCGGGCGCCAGCGCCCTGACCGCCTGGCTGCTTCGCCCGGACTCCGCCGTGGACGCCGCCGTGTCCTTTGGCGTCCTGGCGGCCGCGGGCGCCGCGACCGTCGTGCTGGTGGCAGGGGCGCCGGGCCTGTTGACACCCGCAGTCGTCCTGGCGCTGCAGACGGGCTGGGCGGTGGTGGCGGGAGTGGCCGCGTGGCGTCGCGGCCTTCGGCTGCCGCGGCTGCCGCGGCTGCGGTTGCGGATCGCCAAGGAGCGCCCCTGGGCCGCAGCGGTCGTGGGTCTGGCGGTGGTCGCCCTGGCGTGGCAGCTGCTCGTGGCGCTCGTGCTGCCCGCCTATGCCTTCGACGCCCTCACCTACCACCTCACGACTGTTGCGACCTGGCTCGGGGAGGAGAACATCGAACCCACGCCGCTGAGCCTGTGCTGCGCCTACTACCCCGCGAACTCCGAGCTCATCTTCACCTGGCCGGCCCTCTTCGGTGACGCGGACACCTTCGTCGACACCGTTCAGATCGGCTTCGCCGCGCTGGCTGCGCTCGCCGTGGCCGGCATCGCGCGCAGCGCGGGGCTGCCGGCGTGGGCGGCAGCGGCAGCGGCCGGCCTGTTCGCGGTCACCCCCGCGGTGCTCACGCAAGCGCCCACCAGCTACGCCGACGTGATGGTGGCCGCCTGCGCCTTGGCTGCGCTCCACAGCCTGGTCCGCTTCGCGGTCACTGGGGCCGGGCAGCGGATTGTCGTGGCAGGCCTGGCCGCCGGCCTGGTGCTGGGCACCAAGGGCACCGGGATCGTCTGGGCGGGGGTCCTGACGGCCACCGCGATCGTGCTGATCGGCGGCCTTTGGCGCGCCGACCGCATCAGCGCCCGGGCCGCGGGCCGCGCGATCGCGGGCTTCGCGGTTGCCCTGGCCGCCATCGGCGGCTACTGGTACGCGCGCAACGCGATCGAGACCGGCAACCCGGTATACCCCTTCCGCGCCGAGCTTGCCGGCGTCCGAGTCTTCGACGGTCCCTTGCGCGTCGATGACGTGCTCACGCAGCCCGAGGCCGCGGCCGCGCGGCCGCGGCCGATCCAGGTGATCGCCTCGTGGGCGGCGGACCTCGACTTCTGGCGGCAGGGCTCCTACGACTATCAGCAGCGCGCGGGCGGCCTGGGCCCGCTGTGGCCATGGCTCGGCTTGCCGCTGCTGATGGCCCTTGCGGTGGTGCTCGCGCGGCGGCGCAGCCCCGCATTCATCGCGCTGGCGGCGGCGGGCCTCGTGCTGGTGGTCCAGCCCTACGCCTGGTGGGCGCGCTTCACCATCCCGCTGATGGCGCTGGCGGCGGTGGCGATCGCCGCCGGCGCCGCATGGGCGCCACGCGTGTGGATTCGGCGCACGGTCATGATCGCCGCCCTCGTGCTGGCAGCCGCAGGTGTCGTGCTGTCGTCCTTCGAGGTCGACCCGGCGGGCCGCGGTCGCGAGCTCTCGTCCTTCGACGTGCTGGGGCTGATCGGCGAGCCGCCGGAGAGGCGGACCGTGAGCCTCTTCCACTCCGAGTATCGCTTTCTCGGGCGCGTGCCCGAGGACGCGCAGGTGGCTGTTGACCTCGGTGCGAAGGCGGTGCGCTTCGTCTCTCCGCTGTTCGGACGCGAGCGCAGGCGCGACGTTGTGCCCGCCGGCTCCGGCGAGCCCCTCGCGGGAGCCTGGGTGGTGACCGGCGCCGGCCGGCCGCTCGACCAGCGGCTGCGGCGCGACCGCCGGTTCAGGCTTGCCTTCTCAGAGCGCGGAGTGCGCGCCTGGGCGCCCGTGCGCTGAAGCCGCGTGCCCGCTCGCCCAACCACCGTCCGAGCCCCCACAGCGCGCCAACCGGATCGCGCCGGGCGGCCTGCGCGAAGTGGTGGGCGAACGGCCGGGGCTCGCGCATCCAGGCGTGAGCCAAAGCACGATCCATGTGCAGGCGCACGTAGGCGCGGCGCTCCAGAGCGCTTCCGCGCTCCTCGGGGTGGCGCTCGAAGTAGCGCGCTAACACGGTCTGGGCCGCCCGAGCGCCGGCGGCCACGTCCGCCGTCTTGGTCACCGAGGCCCCGTGACGGCGGTAGCGGGTCACCACCTCGTCCAACCGGCGGACGGGTGCCTGCTCGAGCGCGCGCAGCACGAAGTCCCAGTCGCCGCTGACCCTGAACGCGGCCACGTCCCACCGGCCGGCACGATCGACGACCGCCCGCGGGAACAGCAGCGAGACGACGAAGACCTCGAAGCCACCGAGCACGCACGCCCGCTCCACGTTTCCCTCCAGCTCGGACGTGAACAGCCGCTCAGGAGCCAGTTGCTCGTCGCACATCAGGGTCGCCCCGTAGGTGCTCGCCTCGCCGCCCTCCCGGGCCAGGTCAAGCAAGCGACCGGTGCTGCCCGGCTCCACGAGATCATCGGCGTCGACGAAGCGCAGGAAGGCCCCCTGCGCCTCGGCGATGCCGGCATCGCGGGCTCCGTAGGGCCCGGCGTGCTCGATGCGCAGGATCCGCAGGCGCGGGTCGTCCAGCTCGGCGAGCATGGTCTCCACCGGCTCGGGCGATCCGTCGTCGACGACGAGAAGCTCGAGCTCGCACCCGCGCTCGTCCAGCGCACTGCCCACCGCCTGACGCAGCCACTCGGGGCGCGGGCGCCAGGCGGGCATGATCAGGCTGACGTCGGGCCTCATCGAAGCAGCTGCGAGACGGTGACAGGCCTCAGGCCGCGCTCCAGCAGCGCCGGCACCAGCTGCTCGACCGCCTCCAGGGTCTGGCTGCGCGACTCGGTCCCGCTGTTGCCCGGCGCGATGCCGTCGTGCATGCAGACGATGTCGCCCGGGCCCACTGCCGAGAGCACCCGCTCGGCGATCTCGGGCCCGGAGTCGCTGCTCCAGTCGGCCGGGTCGACCGAGCGCAGCACCACCAGGCCGGCCCGCCCGCGGCCCGCCGACCGCGCCACGCGGCGGGGTGCGCCGCAGAACGGAGGCCGCACCAGGACGGGGCTGGTCCCGCAGGCGCCGCGGATGGCCTCCGCGGTGCGGTCGATCTCGGCTCGGATCGCTTCGGTGCTCTGGCTCTCGGGGTCGGCATGGGTCCAGAGGTGGTTGCCCAGCTCGTGTCCCGCGTCGGCCAGCGCGGCCACCACCTCCGGGCGACGACTCACCGCCTCGCCGAGGCAGAAGAAGGTGCCGCGGCATCCGTGGGCCTCCAGCGCACGAGCGATCCCGGCGGTCCACTCAGCCGGTCCGTCGTCAAAGGTGAGCGCGACCGCGGCGGGCTGCCCCTGTGCGCGGTAGACGACCCGCGGGCGGCGCAGCAGCCGGCGGGCCAGGCCGCCGGCGACGGCCCTCATCGCGCCCTCACCGCCCGTGCGCAGACGATCAGCGCAAACCGCTCGTCGTCGGAGGACAGCTCGCGTTCGGTGAGATCCTCGGCGGCGAGCCCTTCGAGGAACGCCACCTGGGTGAGCACGTTGCCGTGGCCGCGCACGTCGGCCTGGCCGGCCCCGAAAGCCTCCTCGAGGATCCGGGTCGCGGCAAGGGGCGTGAAACGCCACATGTCGGTCAGCGGCGGATCGCAGATCCGGCTGCTGACGGGCAGGGTGGCGAGGAGGACGCCCCCTGGGCGCAGAATGCGATGGGCATGGGCGAGGGCGGCGTCGAAGTCGAAGATGAACTGCAGCGTCTGGGTCAGCACGAAGCAGTCGAACGCCTGGGAGGGCAGCGAATCCGCGCTAGCCAGGTCGGCAACGTGGGTCGCGTGCTCGTTGGCCGGATCGACATCGA
>Ga0136622_10000427_pt1 | contig 17233 bp, 19 predicted proteins | sample AntDrymUQ4482106_2_FD_104803 | JGI IMG/M metagenome (GOLD analysis project Ga0136622, IMG submission 104803) | Polar desert sand microbial communities from Dry Valleys, Antarctica - metaG UQ448 (21.06) | ecosystem: Environmental > Terrestrial > Soil > Desert | place: Antarctica: Dry Valley...
CCTTCTCGGCCAAGGTGTCGACGTCGGCGCTGAGGCTGTTCCGTGTGCGCTCGATGTCGGCACGGATCTGGTCCGGATCGTTGGGCTCAGTGGTGGTCATCGGACTGCCCCCGTGGTGGTGTTGTTCGGGTCAGGCTTGAGCGCGCTAGGGACCTGTTGCAAGGTCTGGACGGTTTGCTCAGGCTTCGGATTCACCTGCTGCATCTTCTTCCTGCCATTCAGGCCGAGGACCGTAGCAACGATGCCCCACACGACTGCGACGATCAGTGCCGCCCACCCAGACGGCATCACCGCGTCCAGGCCCTGCCAGACGGCAATGGACACAAACAGGATGGACAGGTACCCAGCGAAACCGGCCCCACCCAGCATGCCCACGGCGCCACCCGCCTTGGCCGCCTCCTGACGAACCTCGGCCTTGGCTAGGGCGACCTCCTGCCGCATCAGCGTTGATACATCAGTGCTGATGCTGGCAAGCAGACTGCCGATCGACTGGTCGGACGCTTCTGTGCTGTCCGCGGTCGTGCTCCCAGAGCCGGTACCAGCCGAGTACGCGGGACCGGTCGGACCGCTCATCGCAAGCCTCGACCGTCAAACCTGGTCAACGGGTCGGACGGGTCGCTTGGTGAACTGTTGGGGTCGAGGGCCGGTTCGAGCGGGTCGCCAGTTCCCGGTGTGGAATCCGCCGCCGGCACTGCCGATCCAGGCGGGGCCACCGGTGGGGGCACCTGGGAGGGCACCGGAGGAGCCGTCGCCGCATGGTATCCCGGCGTCCCGGCTAGTGCAGACTCCAGCGGCTGTGACGCCGACTCCGGCGGAAGGCTGTCGGCGGAGGTCTCGCGGTGCGAGTCAACACCAGCACGGGTGAGGCGGCCGACTGCCAATCCAGCCACAGCGGCACCGGCAAGGAACGCTCCTGGCCGACGGCGCGCGACGTCCCGGACCGCCTCGAGCACATCGGCGGGATCGCTGCTCTCGAGCCACGAAGCAGCCTCCCGAATGCGCTGCGATGTCTGGCGGACGACCTCGGTAGCGGTGCCCGGTTGCTCGCTGTTGCTGGCCATCGAGGACAACTCATCGCAGAAAGAACGCATCTGGGATGCCACCATCTGCTGCTGCGCACCGGCGTGCTCCTGTGCCTGCGCGCGCACCTGCTCGGCAAGGTCACGCACTTGCGAGGCGGCTTCAGACGCGACGTTGCTCGCCTGCGCCCTTGCCTCGTTGGCGATGTTGCCAGCCTCGTCGCCCGCGACTTGCGCCGTCTGACGGGCTTCGTCCCTGGCGGTGTCAGTGGTCGACGCGTCGTTACTCGCAGTGCCCGTCGAAGGCCCGCCGGTACCAGCGGGCGGGAACGATGGGGGCGGTGGTGGGGTGGTCGTCGGATCCGTCATATGGAGCCTTCACTCGCTGGACTAAATTGGGCACCGGGGTTCGAGTTGCTCATCTGACTGCTACTGCTCCATCAAGGCCGGTAATGCCTCTGCCCGAGCTCTTTTCGAGCACGGTGCGGTAGGCACTTCGAGGGAGGCTTGTGCGCGCTGCGATGGTTCAGCCGGGTAAGGGGCACAGCCGCGTCGAGAACGTGTTGATACCGCACCCTACCGTGATCCGCCAACCGAGCTTGCCGCAGGTGCCGCCGCGGCGGTCACCGCGCGACGGTCGGCAGCGCCGAGGCATAGCCAGGCTGGCCAGGTCGCACCGCACCCTGTCCGTGGGCGGCGCCATACATCTGAGGCGGACTGGTCGAAGTCGTGGCCTACCTGCACCAAGCGGTGTTGCACCGGGCGAGGTTGTAGGACACGGAGTCGTACTGCCTTACAATGGCGGCCGCTCTCATCCGGAAGCTCAGCTGGCAGCACGCTCTCACGGGCGCAGAAGGCATTGGCCAGCTTCACGGTCCGACGACGCGCCTGCGCTGTGACGAGCCGGCATCATGGTTGTCCCTGGGCCTCGAGGAGATCCCTCAGAGCTGCTTCGTCTCGTCTGGAGTCCCGTGCCAGGACGCGAGTCAGCAGCGGACTTGCGAGCGCAACTGGGCCGGTGGCGTGGAACTGCATCAGACTGATGAGTCGGCAGCGGCCAGTCCCGGTGGGTTCCACGAGGTAGGACGCCTGCCCGGTGAGCCAGCCTTCTGGAATCTCGAACTCTACGCAGCGGCCGGGCTCGTAGCGGATGAAGCGGTTGCGGGACTCGATCCGCCGGCCCGCGAGACGTCGCACGAAAGCATGCTCGGTCCCGACCCCGATCGGCCCGTCGGTCAGGCGCCGCACCTCGTACAGGCCATGCTGCCAGCGTGGGGCGTTGGTCTGATCGGCGACAAAGCTGAACACCTCGGTGGCAGGACGGCCGATGTCGACGACCGACTCGACAACGATCACGGCCTAGGTCCCTTCAGCTAGACAGAGTTGCTGTAGTCACTGACTAGAGTGCTGCTTTAGTCCTGGACTACAATGGACCGGGACATGGGCGACGTCAAGATCAGAACCCGCCGGGAACGAGCCGGCCGGACAAGACACACGATCATCCGCGCCGCCCACGAGCAGTTCCTCGAGCACGGGTACCACGGCGCGACAATGGCCGCGATCGCACGCCGCGCCGGCGTTGCCACCCAGACTGTCTACTTCATCTTCCACACCAAGGCCGAACTCATCAGCGCCGCCATCGAAACCGCCGTCCTGGGCGAAGACGACCCCAGCGATCCCGAGCACAGCGCCTGGTGGGCCGGCATGCTGGCCGCCGCCACCGCCGCCGAGACCCTCGCCCACTTCGTCCGTGGCACTGGTCCCCTCTACGCCCGCGCCGCTGGCATCTCGGAGATCCTGCACGCGGCAGCCCTCACCGACCCCGAGCTGCACGCCACCTGGCGACAGCACGATCAGCGGCAGGCCGACGCCTTCCGCCGCGTCATCGAGACCGCCGCCACTAAAGGCACCCTGCGTAACGGCCTCAATCCGGCCACCGCCACCGACATCCTGCTCACCGTCTACGGTGACAGCTCCTACCTGCTCCTCACCACCGAACGCGGGTGGACCCACGACCAGACCATCGACTGGGCCTGCCAGGCGCTGCCAGACCTGCTCCTCGAGCCGGCATCGAGACCACCTGCCGACCCGTAGTCGTGGAAAGACTCATCGGAATCTGTGCTTCGTTTTGCCGCGTCGAAAGCCTGCCAACGGGAACGATGTGACCACCTCGGCCGCCGCTCGAGAGATCGCGGGTCGGTCATGCCGCCACTGGCGTACCTTGAGCACATGAGCCAGGTGGGCGGCCCTCTGAGGCGGCGCCGAGTGCCTGCGTACGACCGTTGTGACGGTGAAGAACCCGCCAACTGACGCCTCGTTCGCGCGTCCGGGCCGGGCAGTTCCTTCCTCCTGTTGGGAGTTACACCGTCATGCCCAACCATCCTGCGTACCCGCGAGTCCTGATGCTCGTTGCCGCTGCGGCATGCTGGGGCGGCGGCACGGTCGTCAGCAAGCAGGCACTTGACGACATTGCGCCGCTCACCCTGCTGCCGATGCAGCTGTCCGCCAGCACCCTGTTCCTGTTCGCCATGAAGCACGTCACGCGGTCACCGACCGAGTGGTCGTCGCAACTACTGCGACTCGCCGCGTTGGGGATGCTGAACCCGGGCATGGCGTACGCGCTGGGTCTGCTCGGCCTGGTGTCGATCACTGCCAGCATGTCGGTGCTGTTGTGGGCACTGGACCCGGTGCTGATCGTGCTGCTCGCCGCTCTGCTCCTCCGGGAACGCGTCCCTCCTGCACTCGCGCTAGCGATGGCGGCCGCTCTCGTTGGCGTCCTCCTGATCGTCTACCAGGCAGGAGCAGCCGGCGACACCACCGGTGTCCTGCTGACGGTGGCAGCAGTGGGCGCGTGCGCGCTGTACACCGTCGCCGCTCGACGACTGCTCCTCGATGACGCATCTGTGACCGTGGCGCTGGTGCAGCAGGCGACAGCCCTGGTGTTCGCGGTCACGCTGTTCCTTGTCGTGCACGTCGTCGGCAGCGACCCGGGCACGAGGACCAGTCAGCGTGGGCGCCTGGACTGCAGCGGTGGTATCCGGGATTCTCTACTACGGGTTGGCGTTCTGGTGCTATCTGAGCGCGCTCAGCCGGGTACCCGCCACGGTTGCCGGTGCGTTCCTGCCGCTCATCCCGGTGTTCGGGGTGGCTGCCGGCTACCTCGTCGGCGAGCGGCTCACCGATCGTCAGTGGATCGGAGCCGCCGTGGTGGTGACGGCCGTGACTGCTGTCGCCGCGCTGCAGCATCGACTGGCGGATGAGTCAGCACCGCATGCCGCAACTGGGGCCACCACGTGAGGTGTCTACCACCGGGTGCACCGCCCCGACGGGAGGAGAGGCGCCGGGACGCCACCTCCGTCTGCTCAGACCTGGCTGTGATGCACTCCGAGTTGGGTCAGGAGGTGCCGCACTCGGCGCTCGATCTCATCCCGGATCGGCCGCACGGCGTCCACGCCTTGTCCGGCCGGGTCCTCGAGGGTCCATTCCTCGTACCGCTTGCCGGGGAAGATCGGACACGCATCGCCGCAACCCATGGTGATCACCACGTCGGCGGCCTGCACGATTTCGTCGGTCCACGGCTTGGGGAACTCGCCGGTGATGTCGATGCCGCACTCGGCCATCGCCGCCACGGCTGACGGGTTGATCTCGTGGCCGGGTTCGGAGCCTCCGGACCAGGCCACGGCGCTGTCGCCGACGAGCTGGTGGAAGAACCCGAGGGCCATCTGGGATCGGCCGGCGTTGTGGGTGCACAAGAACAACACGGTCGGAACGCCAGTGAGCGCCTGACCTTCGACCTTGGACAAGGCCCTGAGCCGCTGTCGGGCGAACCGCTCGGCGAGCAGCGGCAAGAAGTTGGGGATGGAGGCCAGGTCGGCGAACTGGTCGTACGACGAGTGCAGGAAACCCTCGATGGTCTCGGTGCTGAACATGTCGGCGAACTCGCGGTGCAGCGACTCGGCTGCCGTCTTGAGCGCCACGGTCTGATCCACGGTGAGCTCGGCGGTGTGCTCGGTTCCGCTCATCGCCTCCTCCTCGGTGACTGCGGACGAAGGCGTGGTCCGCCCTTCGGTCCAGAGCTGTTGGCCGCTGCCGCTGCCGGTCGGGTCGGAACGGCGGGGATCTCGCGGTGGGGGACGAGCACGGCGTCGGCCGCGGCCGCGACGTCCGGGTACAGCGCCCTTGCCAGGCAGGCGCCGACGGCGGCGCCGACCAGCTGGGCTGCCACGAAGCCGGCGACCGAGGAGGGGTTGATGCCCGCGAAGGTGTCGGAGAAGACCCGGCCGACGGTCACAGCCGGGTTGGCGAAGGAGGTGCTGGAGGTGAACCAGTACGCGGCCCCGATGTAGGCGCCGACGGCCGGGGCCGCCATCGGCCCTCGCCCGGTACGTGCCAGCGCGAACACCAGCAGCACCAGCCCCGCGGTGGCCACCACCTCACCGAGCCACAGGTCCGCACCGGTCCGCTCGGTCGTGGCCACCTGGGTGACCGGGACGTCGAACATGGCGTTGGCCAGGACTGCTCCGGCCACCGCTCCCGCAGTCTGTGCGACCCCGTACGCGGCCACGTCCCGGCCGGGCAGACCACGCCCAGCGCGTCGGCCCAGCAGCCAGTCCACCATCGAGATCACCGGGTTCAGGTGCGCCCCCGACACCGGACCGAAGATCAGGATGAGGACCGTCAGGCCCAGCGCGGTGGCGGTCGAGTTCTCCAACATCTGCAGACCGACGTCGCTCGAGCTTAACCGCTGGGCAGCGATGCCGGACCCGACCACCACCATGACCAGCAGACCGGTGCCCAGGCCTTCGGCGAGAAGCCGGCGTGCCAAGGGCGCAGCCGCCAGGTCTGCGGGCATCAGCAGGGCCGCTTGGTCGCCGACCGCGCCGCGGCGGCCAGCGCGGTGAACTGGTCCGCAACCGCAGCCAGCACCTCCGGACGCAACCGGTAGTAGGTGTAACGACCGTGCCGTTCGGCCTCGACCACCCCGGCCTCGCGAAGCTGCCGCAGATGGTTCGACACCGCCGACGGCAGAGCACCGGTGTCCGCCGCCAGGTGGCAGGTGCACAACTCCGCCACGGCCAGCCGAGCCACCAGCTGCGCCCGGAGCGGGTCGGCGAACAGGCGCAGCAGCTGGTCATGCAGCACAGGATTCACGATGGTGTGAGTAGTCATGGTGGCGTGAATCGTCTCGCCGCCGGTTACTGAGCGCAAGCCAACCGTCGGTGAACAGCCAACTAGCCAGCAGCGGTCGCCGTCAGCTCGGAGTGAGGACCATGGCCAGCGCGCCGAGCGCTTCAGGGATGAGGATGAAGTAGGACCACACGCCACGCTTCTCGCGGACGAGCATGCCCGCGTCAACCAGCACCTTGAGATGGTGCGACACCGTCGGCTGGGACAGGCCGACCGGCTCGGTGAGGTCGCAGACGCAGGCCTCGCCGTTGTCGTGCGCGGCGATCAGCGACAGCAGTCGAAGCCGGGTCGGCTCGGCGATCGCCTTCAAGGTGCGAGCCAGCTGGTCAGCATCCCCAGCGGACAGCGGCGCGGTCGTCACCCGCGTACAGCAACCGGACGTTTGCAGGAGCGGGAGGGCGGTCGTCGCTGTGGCCACGAGCTCAGTATGCCCGAGCATATTGACAATCGTCGATGCCTACTGCCAACCTTTGGCATCGACAGTTATCAATGTCTTAGTTCAGGAGGCCCGGATGACCACCGACGAGCCACTGCGGGACCAGGTTCGCGACCGCTACGCCCGAGCAGCGGCCGCAGTCACGAACGGGTCGGCCGCATCGTGCTGTGGACCGGCGCTCGACGAACGGTCGCCGGGCGCGGCGACCGGGGGCGAGTCGTGCTGCGGCGGGACGGTGCCGCCGGCATTGGAGGCGGACGAGTCGTTCGGTGCCGGGCTCTACGACGCCGCAGACGCCGACACGCTGCCGGTCGAAGCGGTCCTGGCCAGTCTCGGCTGCGGCAATCCGACCGCCGTGGCGCACCTGCGCGAGGGCGACACGGTGCTGGACCTTGGCTCTGGCGGCGGCATCGACGTGCTGCTATCCGCCCGCAGGGTCGGCGTCACCGGCTTCGCGTACGGGCTGGACATGACCGATGAGATGCTCGAGCTGGCCCGGTCCAACGCAGCCAAGGCAGGGGTGGGCAATGTCGCGTTCCTGAAAGGCCAGATCGAGGCCGTCCCACTGCCGGACGCGTCGATCGACGTGGTGATCTCCAACTGTGTCATCAACCTGTCCACCGACAAGTCGGCAGTCTTAGCGGAGATGCACCGGGTGCTCCGCCCGGGCGGGCGGGTCGGGATCTCCGACGTGGTCGCCGAGGACCAGCTCACACCGGCCGACCGGGCCGAACGCGGCAGCTACGTCGGCTGCATCGCCGGCGCCCTGTCCCGCCGCGAGTATCTCGACGGGCTTGCCGCGGCGGGGTTCGTCGACGCCTCGGTGGAGTTCACCCACCTGGCCACGCCCGGCATGCACGGTGCGATCGTCCGAGCCGCCAAACCGCTGGCAACTGGCTGAGTCTCTATCACCCCCGGTCCTGGTAAGCGTCGGGTATCCCGTCTTCGTCCGCATCTACGCTGTCAGCCTCTTCGATCCGCCGATAGACCCCGTTGCGTAGCCCGAGGACGACGGCTGCCACGCCGGCTGCGACGACCGATCCGGTGAGGACCCCAACCTTGACCTGGTCCTCGCTCGGGCTGCCGGGATCGAAGGCCAGGTCACCGATCAACAACGACACCGTGAAGCCCACTCCAGCCAACAGCGACACACCAAGAACGTCGACCCACCGAAGGTCGGCATCGAGGTCGGCGCGTGTGAACCTTGACAGCAGGTAGGCGGTGCCAAAGATGCCGAACGCCTTGCCGAGGACGAGGCCGGCGACGATCCCGATGGCGACCGGCTCGGTGAGCGCCCGCACGAGCCCGTCCAGCCCGCCGACGGTGACTCCGGCTGCGAAGAAGGCGAAGACCGGCACCGCGATCCCCGCCGATATCGGGCGGAAGCGGTGTTCGAAGTGTTCCGCCAGACCGGGGCCGGCATCGGGTCCACCGGCGGATCGGCTACGCACCACCGGGACCGCAAACCCCAACACGACCCCGGCGACGGTGGCGTGCACCCCGGACTCGTGCACCAGCACCCAAACGCTGACTGCGAGCGGGAGAAGCAGCCACCAGGAGCGCATCCGGCGCTGGACCGCCACCGTGAACGCCGTCAGCGGTGCAAGTGCCGCGATCAGCGGGACCAGGTCCAGGTCGCTGGTATAGAAGACCGCGATGATGGTGATGGCGAACAGGTCGTCCACCACGGCCAGAGTGAGCAGGAACGTGCGCAGCGCAGTCGGCAGGTGCGAACCGATGACCGCCAGCACAGCCAGGGCGAATGCGATGTCGGTGACGGTGGGAATGGCCCAGCCACGTAGCGCCTCACCGCCGGCGCCGAGATTGATCACCACGTAGACAATGGCCGGCACGATCATGCCACCGACCGCGGCCACGATGGGAAGCGCAGCCCGGGCGGGATCTCGGAGGTCCCCGGCCACGAACTCCCGCTTCAGCTCCAATCCGACCACGAAGAAGAAGATGGCCAACAAGCCATCCGCAGCCCACGCACCCAACGTCAGGTCCAGGTGCACCACCGCCGGACCCACCACTAGGTCGGTGAGCATCGTGTACGAGTCCGAGAAGGGCGAGTTTGCCCACACCAGCGCCACCACTGTCGCAGCGAGTAGGAGAGCACCACCCACAGTCTCCTTGCGCAAGATCACCGCGATCCGCGAGGCCTCCGACCGGGAGCCGCGGCCCAGCAGAGTGCGAGCCGGCGCCGGCAGGCTCATGCGCCGGTCACGACCCCACGGCCAGGGCAATAATGTGGCCGAGGCCTTGGGTACGAAACGGCGCGGCTGGCTGTGGACCGGTCGGGTGCTCTCGGCTGCGTGAACGCCTTGGTGAGCCTGACCGCTGGGCTGGGCGCCGCCTGCTGTAGGCCACGCTCACGCTCAGCGTCCCCCGCGAGAACACCGAGGCACCGGCCAGGCCGGCTGCGGCGGCCGATCCACGATCTCTGCGTACAGTTGGCGGTGCTGTCAGTAGTCGCTCTCGGCGACCAGCACCGTCAACCGCGACGCTGGACGCTGAAGCCCTCATCGCCCTCCTCCCCTTCGTCAACCGGCCCGAGTCAGCACCCCGGCAACCACCACCCCGGCGCTGCACGGCTGCCAGCGCGGCAAGTGCGTGCCCACCAGGTAGACGATCGCCAGCCACGGGGCACCGGCGCCGACCAGATGCTCGGATCCACGGCGTAGGTCGAGAAGGTGGTGCAGCCGCCATCACTGGGACCGAGAAAGGCAGGACCGGGGCCTCAGCGTCCTGCCGCCCATCAGGATGGTATCCAACGTCCTCATCATCCATGCAGTTCTGGGGTCGACGGTGGATGATCCCGGTTGCCGATCCTCTGCTGCGGGACGCGTACCCCACCATGGTGACGTCACCGATGGCGGTTCGGCTTGCGGGACCTTGCCTGTGGACCCGGTCCCGGCTCTAACCTAACCATCGGCAGGCGCGGTCATCCTGCCGGCTGTCCGTGGCAGTCACCTAGTTGTCGATGACCGCGAGGCCTCTGCGCTCGAGGTCAACGAGGCCCTCGCGCATGGCCTGCAGCTGCTCGGGCGAGTGGCCCACCCAGTCCACGAGCTCACCGACAACCTTGACGGGCTCCCGAGTGCGGAAGGACCGCGTCGGGTTGCCCGGGAACTTCTTGTCCGTCACGTTGGGGTCGTCGTCCAGGGCACCGAGCGGTTCCACAATGTAGATCCGGCCCCGGCCGGTTCCGAGCGCCAGCTCGGCACCCCACGTCGCGGCGTCTAACGTCGCCGTCACGTAGACGTGGTTGGCGATTCTTCCGCCGCCGAAGTTCGAAGGGCGGCCGGGCACCAGCAGGTCGCCTACCACCAGGTCGGTCTTCGTCCCGTGCAGCAGCGCCCCCGACTCGTGGGGTTCGAACGCCGTAGGCCTGCTCGTCATGCGTGCTCCCCAGTTCCGGGCAAAGTCTCGTCCTGTGGCGAGTCCTGCGACATGGAAGTCGATATTCTCGCTGACGGATCCCCGCACGGTGACTGGTTCCATCCCAGCTAGCTGTGGGCTTGCCTTGTCACGACCAGCAGGTGGTAAGCGCTGTCGCCAGTACCGACCCTGTCGTGACGTACTTCGTCGAAGCCGGCCAGCCGCGTGGCCTGGATGACGTCGTCGACCGGGCGGAGCCGGAACCCGTGAGCGGTGAACGGCATGGACGCCATCGCCTCGGGATCCGCGAGACCGACCACGGCTCGGCCCCCGGGTCGCACCGTCCGCGCGATCTCGCCGAAGGCCATGGGCAGGTCCGTCCACGAAGTAGATGGTGTTAACGGTGATCAAACCGTCCAGCGAGGCGCTTGGCAGCGGCAGGTCCAGCAGGTTTCCGAGCCGCAAGGTGAGGCGCCCGGCCGCGCATGGTTCGCGGTAGCGGCGCTTCGCCGTCGAGATCATCGTGTCCGACAGGTCGACGCCGTCGAGGTGCCCGTCGGTCCCGACCCGATCCAGCAGGAGGGCCAATCCGACCCCGCCACCGAAGCCCACGTCGCCGGCGGCTATCACCGGAGCCCAGCTCGCACGCGTCGACGGCCGCCGCGACCGTGCCCCGGTTGCCCCGGTTGAGGCCTCGGACGACCAGCCTGCCGCGCCAGCCCTCAGGGCGGCCGAGCTGTCGGGCCAGGCCTGACATCAACCGATTACGTGTCCTCATCGACGCCTATCGCCCTAACCCGCGTCTACCGGGAAGCGTTGTCGCTGGGCGAGGCTAGCGGTCCTGTGGGTGACTGAGCCAACGGGGCGGACGACGAGTGCGCAGGCACCGCTCGGCGGGGCACATCAACCCGGTCACGCTGCACCGGTTGTAACGTGCACGGAATCGCCGACCTGCACCCAGTGATGCGACCGACTCCCCGGCCGATAAGGAGCCCACTTCCACCTCTGATGTGACTGTCGTCGTACCCAGCGAGTGCATTGACGCGGCCCGGACCATCAACGAGGCCGTGGCGCTGTTTCGTGGCGGCGTGGACTCCGTTCGTGACTTTCAACCGGAGGAACTCGTTCGGTTGCTCAACGAACTCAAGGATCTCGACCGACAGGCCAGCGAGCTCGCACAGAAGTGCGCCACCGAAGGCGAGATCAGCACACCCTGACCGCGGCGGCGTTCGACCGTTCGGCGAGCCATGTGCGCGCCACCGTGCACAACAGCCTCCACACCGGTGTGAGTAGGTAGGTATGCCCCGCGACTTGGGTCGGTGCCGTGTCGCGTTGAAGGCTGCGTCCTGGCTTTGGTCAACCGTAGGCGTAGTAGCGCAGCCAGACGTACGGCCAGGCCAGTGCGATGGTGACAGCGGTGACGACGAGCCCGTACTTGGTGAAGTGCCAGAATGAGATCGGGTGGCCGCTGCGGGCGGCGATGCCGGTGACGACGACGTTGGCGCTGGCGCCGACGGCGGTGGCGTTGCCGCCGAGGTCGGCGCCGAGGGCCAGTGCCCACCACATCGCGGTCGCCTTGGGGGTGTTGTCGCCGGACTCGACGAGGTCGTTGACCAGTGGGGAGACGGTGGCTACATAGGGGATGTTGTCGACGATGCCGGAGATGACCGCTGAGCCGAACAGCAGTCCGGTGGATGCCAGCAGGTAGCGACCGTCGACGGCCTCGACCGCCTGCTCGCCGAGGTACTCGATGACGCCAACGTTAACCAGCGTACCCACCATCACGAACAGTCCGGCGAAGAAGACCAGGGTCTCCCACTCGACGTCCTCGAGGAATTCTTCCGACGTGGTGCCGGACACCAGCACCAGCACTCCGGCGCCGAGCAACGCGACCACGCTGGGGTCGATGTGTAGCAGGGTGTGCAGGCTGAAGCCCACCAGCACGGCGACCAGCACCAGCAGGCAGCGCACCAGCAGGGTGCGGTCGCGGATCGCCGCCCGCTCGTCGAGGTCCATCACCGCTGCCGCCCGCCCGGCGTCATAGGTGAAGGACCGCCGGAACAGCCAGCGGGCCAGCAGCAGGAACACTCCCATCAGCACGACCACGATCGGGCCCATGTTGACGAGGAAGTCGTTGAACGACAGGTCGGCCCGGCTGGCGATGATGATGTTGGGGGGGTCCCCGATCAAGGTGGCGGCCCCGCCGATGTTCGAGGCCAGCGCCTCCGCGATCAAGAAGCCCTCGGGGCGCACCCCGATGCGATCACACACCAACAGCGTGACCGGTGCGACCAGCAGCACCGTGGTCACGTTGTCGAGAGCGGCCGACGCGACCGCGGTGATCGTGCAGAGCAGGACCAGCACCCGGTAGGGCCTGCCCTGCGCCTGCTTGGCCGCCCAGATGGCGAGGTACTCGAAGACGCCGGTCTGCTTGACCACGCTGACGATCACCATCATCCCGAGCAACAGGAAAATGACGTTCCAGTCGATGCCGGTCTCCTCGGAGTAGAACGCGGCGTCCCCGTCGGTGGCACCGATCATCAGCATCAGCCCGGCACCGACCAGGGCGGCCTTGACCCGGTGCACCCACTCCGTGGCGATGGTGACGTAGGCGCCCGCGAAGACCGCGATCGACAAGGCGACCTGCCAGGTGGGCGCGTTCACGAGCGAGGCAGCGCGGCGCCGAGCAGGCGGTGCACGGTGATGACGCCGAGGATCTGCTCGTCGTCGACCACCGCAACCACCGGCGAATGCTGGCGCGTCATCACCGACGCGACCTCGATTAACGTCGCGGCAGCCGACACCACCGGCTTGTCGCGGTCCCTCTTGGGCAGGTACTGCCTGCCGGGCATCAGCTCGCGCACCTTGCGACCCACCAGCTCCTTGCAGAAGGTGTCGGCCTCGCGCTCGCCGTAGACCCGCGCCAGTGCCGGATCCTCCTCGATGTACTCCGGCAGCGCGAACCGCAGCACCTGCGACGCCGGGAGGACGACCAGCGGACCGCCGTGCTCGTCGACCACGACCAGTCCTGGCAGACCCTGGTCGGTCATCAGCCGGGTGGCCTCCAGCGCGTCGTCATCCAAGCGGACCACCGGGAACTCCTCGGCTAGGTCACGAGCCTGCATGCTGGGACCCTAGCCATCGCCGCCCCGACCAACGCCAAGGGTCCGCTGGTCGCTGCAGTAGGACCGCTGACCGTTAGTGCGCGCAGGGTGTACGCATTCGAGCCGAGATGCCGGCGTAGCGGCGCGCGGTCTCGGTACGCGGAAACTTCCCCACCGAGCGGGCCACTTGCACGGTTACCCTGACAGACCCGCGTGTGGACGCCTTGAGCGATGTCACGCGAACAAGTTGGACGTCTGTCCCGTCTTTGGGAATGTCCCGGGATCGCGAAAAGTCACACGACCGAACAAGACGAGATGGCTCGGATGCTCCATTGACCCAAGGATCGAGGGGGTGCAACATCGGTCCCAGCGACGCCACCCGGTGCCCGCGAAAGAGGCGGTTGAGATGCCCGAGTACTCGTACGCGGCTAGCTACACCAAGCCAGGACTCGACGGGGTGGGCAGTCAGGGCGCGAAGCACCGCGCGGCTGCTATTGGTGAGCTCGCGCGCAGCTTGGGCGGGAAGTTAGTGCCACGCAGCGCCTGCTTGACGCCGGTCCTGGGTGGAGGCGCTCCGACCGGGCGGTCGATGCACTGCCCGAGAATGACCCGGCCCGCGATCCTGGTTAACGTGGCGTACTAGGGCGATGAGATCGGCGCACTGCTGACGAGTCGGGAGGACTTGATGGTCACTGTGGCGGCGGTACAGGCAACGCCGGTGTTCCTTGACCGAGAGGCGACCGTGGACAAGGTCTGTGCCTTGGTCAAGGAGGCCGCGGGTCAAGGCGCGGATCTGATCGTCTTTCCCGAGTCCTTCATCCCCGCCTATCCGGACTGGGTCTGGCGCACCCCGGCGTGGAGCGACAGCGGATTTGTGAAGCGCTTCTACGCGAATGCGGTGGCCGTCCCGGGTGCCACCCTGGAGCGAATCGGGGAGGCGGCGGCGGAGGCGTCGGCCTACGTCGTGCTCGGCGTGACTGAGATCGACGGCGGCACCCTGTACAACACCCTCCTGTACCTAGGCCCGGACGGACGGCTGGTGCAGGCGCATCGCAAGCTCATGCCAACAGGTGGGGAGCGGACGGTGTGGGGGATGGGCGACGGCTCCGAGCTCGGCGTCGTGACTACACCGTTCGGCGTCGTCGGGGGTTTGCTGTGCTGGGAGAACTACATGCCGCTGGCCCGGGCGGCGATCTATGCACAGCACTGTGACATCTACCTGGCTCCCACTTGGGACAACAGCGACACGTGGGTGGCCACGTTGCGCCACATCGCCAAGGAGGGCAGGCAGTTCGTCATCGGCGTTGCGCCGCTGCTGCGCGGCTCCGACGTGCCCGAAGACCTGCGCGGCACGCTCTACGGGCTGGAGGACGACTGGATGTCACGCGGCCATACAACCATCGTCGCACCGGGCGGGGAGGTGATCGCGGGGCCGGTCTTGGAGCGTGAGGAGATCGTCTACGCGGATCTCGACCTGGCCGCCGTGCAGGAGCAGCGGAGGATGTTCGACCCCGTGGGTCACTACGCGCGACCCGACGTCTTCACGCTTCACGTCGACACGCGCGCGAAGCGCCCGGTCGTCTTCGACGGGGAAACGCCAACCTGACACTGCGGACGAGGCTGCGTCCGTGGCCGACCTTCGAGTCTGATCGTGGCTACGGACTCGCGAGGCTACCCACTGGCGGCGGCCCGCCGGCTCAGACCGGGCCGCCAGCAGACGCAATCAGCGCACGGGCGCTCCAACCGGCGTCACTGACCGTCGCTCTCCTGCCCAGCTCCTCGAGCATCCCCTAGTTGACTGGATTGCCCACCGCCGTTGACATCGCCGATGTGAACCTGGTCATCCCCGGCCTGAACCTGCCCCTCGGACGCGCGGAGGACCGTGCCCGAGTTCACCTGCGTTGGCGGCCGGCCGCGCAGCGCGGCCACCAGCGGGCGTACCCAGTCCCGCTTCTGCTCTTGGGTCATCTCGCCCCAGCGCGGCGCAGCCCGAACGACGAACGAGGGGCCACCTCGTAACTTGTGCACCGTACCTCCGGCTGCGGTCTACGCACGGACCCGGCAGAGCAGACCCTGTCAGGGACGCTCTGCCCGAGGCTTGAAGGCTGCCCGATCATGGGAGGCTCTCGCTGCTCGTCCACGTGTCGGTTACGCGGAGGGCTCTGATCGAGACGACATCCTCGCGTCGCGCCAGCAGACCCTGGGCCCTGTCCATGCACCCCTCCATGCGGAAGCACATCGACCGCTACCTCGCCCAGCTACCCCCTACATCGGCTGACGGATCGGCTGAGCTGACGGAGCCGCCGAAGTCAGGGACCTGCTGGAAGGTCACGGGTACGAGGTTCTCGAGGCCGAGGGTCACGACCTGCCCGGCATGCACCACCGGCTCGCCGGGTGATGGCGCGGGCGTGGAGCCTGGCACTGGGGTGCGGCGACGGCCCTGCTGCCGCCCGTTGCCATGCTGCTGGCTTGCTGATGCCGTGCCGGCGGCAGTCATGGTGTCGAGCGAAGTGCTCGGCGACGGTGGCCGGCTTTGCGATTCCACACAACGTGCTGCAGCGCGAGGGTGACCCATCCGGCGAGGACCATGCCGAAGATGTTGAGCGCCAACTGGACGGCGCTGCCCCACACCTCGTCACCGGCTCCGAAGGCGATGCCGAGGGCGACGTTGCCTGCGGCGGGGACCGTGGTGACGGAGATGAACACCCCGGAAAGACCGCCAACCTTCGCACTGGTGAGAGAGAGGACTCCTGCAGCGGCGGCGATGAGGGCGACGATGAAGGACCACTTGTCGGGTGAGTAGATGAAGTCGGTGCCGGGGCGTTCGCCGGTCACGTCTTCGGTGACTACCCAGCCGAGCGCGCGGGCCGCGAATGCAGCGACAGTCGTGAGGGCGATGGCGACACCGAATCCGACGAGCAGGGTGCGTACTGCGAGCCCGAACAGGGTGCCGCGCCGGCGGACCAACGCGAGGCCGAGGGCGGCGATGGGGACGAACTCTGGGCCAAGGACCATCGCTCCGATGATGAGTACTTGTGAATCCACGACGATGGCGATACTGGCGAGCAGGGTCGCAAGCGTCATGAACGCCAGATATGTCCAGTTAAGTTCGGACTCCGCGTAAGCGCGCTGGGTGACATCGGCCCACACGACCGCATCAGCGCTGGAGCCGGGGGTGTGGCGCTCGGCGTCGAAACCGGCGCGGGAGACCCATGTGGTGACCGGGTCGATGTGGATGGTGCCGTACTTGGGGACGCCGAGGGCGTCGAGCCGGTCGATGAGTTCATTGACGGCTTCGCGTGCCACATCGGCGAGCACAATGTCGCCCGCGGGTTCGATGGAAGCTCCGCGCATCAACGCCAGGTGGCTGACAGCCGGGTCGCCGGCGAACACGTCGACAACCTGATCAGTCAGATGCGCGGGGGCGGTGATGCGCAGGTGTTGCACGGTCGCTCAACCTCCGACGAACTTTGGGGCCGCCTGTTGGGGTCGGGTTCGGCGCAGCGCGAATTTCATTAGTCAGCGGCGGGATGTCGCCTGCACCAGTGAACAGGAAGGGCAACGCGTTCTGTCCCGGACTTCAACCTCCCACACCTGGCGGTCGAGGACGCGGTGAAGGCGCACCCGCGACCCGAGCTCGAGCGTTCGACGAACACGGGGACGTCGGCAGGCGGCTGCCCGTCCCAGCCGTTGGTCAGGTCGAACAACCGTCGTCCGCACAGGATCGCACCGGTGTCGGCGTGCACCGGGCGCGAGTGCCCGCAGCGGCCAGGCTGAGCTACGCACGATCGGTGCGCGGCAGCCAACCAGAGGCCTTGGCCTCGCCGACACGGCCACGCTGACCCTGTGTTGGATGGCAACCGACGACGCTGACGAACCGTGGAGTTCCGGCCGTCTGGCTATGAACCTGGGCGGTGTGCCCTGGTGCTGAAGACGGAGACCGGGCGCTCCTGCGCGACGTCGTCAATCGTGATGTCGACCAGCTCGTTGTAGAAGGCGATCATGTCCTTGATCTTTCCAACCGCGGGAAGCGGTTGGGAGTATGACCAGGCCGCATTCGCCGCCTTGGACGGTCCAGTGATGTCCCAGTACTGGTCGGCGACACC
>Ga0136622_10000429_pt1 | contig 17203 bp, 15 predicted proteins | sample AntDrymUQ4482106_2_FD_104803 | JGI IMG/M metagenome (GOLD analysis project Ga0136622, IMG submission 104803) | Polar desert sand microbial communities from Dry Valleys, Antarctica - metaG UQ448 (21.06) | ecosystem: Environmental > Terrestrial > Soil > Desert | place: Antarctica: Dry Valley...
GTGGGGGTGTGCGCCCAGGTCACCCCGTGGAACTACCCGATGATGATGGCGGTGTGGAAGTTCGCTCCGGCCATCGCCGCCGGGAACACGGTGGTGCTCAAGCCGAGCGACACCACCCCGGTCAGCACCCTGCTCCTCGCCGAGCTGGCGGCGGACATCTTCCCGCCCGGGGTGCTCAACGTGATCACCGGCGACCGCGACACGGGACGGGCGATGGTCGAGCACCCGATCCCGGAGATGGTGTCGATCACCGGTTCGATCCGGGCGGGGATGGAGGTGGCGGCATCGGCCGCCGCCGATCTCAAGCGCACCCACCTCGAGCTCGGCGGGAAGGCCCCGGTGGTGGTGGTGTTCGACGACGCCGATGTCGAGGCGGCGGCCGCCACCATCGCCGGGGCCGGCTACTACAACGCCGGCCAGGACTGCACCGCCTCGACCAGGGTGCTGGCCGGTCCCCGGATCCACGACGACTTCGTCGTCGCCCTCACCGAGCAGGCCAAGGGGACCAGGGTGGGGATGCCCGACGACGCGGAGGCGGCGTTCGGCCCGGTGAACAACCCCAACCAACTCAACCACGTCTCCGGGTTCATCGAGCGGCTCCCCGACCATGCGGTCCTCCAAACCGGCGGCGCCCGGGTGGGCGATCGCGGGTTCTTCTATGCCCCCACGGTGGTGTCCGGCCTCGCCCAGGGTGACGAGGCGATCCAGAACGAGATCTTCGGCCCGGTGATCACCGTGCAACGGTTCACCGACGAGGAGGAGGCGCTCCGCTGGGCCAACGGGGTCCGCTACGGGCTGGCGTCATCCGTGTGGACCAAGGACCACGGACGGGCGATGCGGATGGCCCGCCGCTTGGACTTCGGGTGCGTGTGGGTCAACACCCACATCCCGCTCGTCGCCGAGATGCCCCACGGCGGGTTCAAGCACTCCGGCCACGGTAAGGACCTGTCGATGTACGGCTTCGAGGACTACACCCGTATCAAGCACGTCATGACCAACCTCGAGGGCTGACCACCACTCGATTTTCTTAGGACCCGTTCGCGTCACCCATGACGCGTTTCGATCCTAAGAAAAACGAACCGGGGGCGGCGGGTGATCTCCTTCAGGTCATGAGCACACCGTCAGCCGCGGTTCAGCCTGCGCACGGCAAGTTCGGCGAGAAGGGCTGCGGCGTCGGGGAGGACGGAGTCGTCGAATTCGGCGCGGGCCGAATGGTTGTCCGGGGCCGTGGCCGGGTCGGTGGGACAGGCGCCGAGGTTGAGGTAGGCGCCCGGCACCTCTTGGAGGACGAAGGAGAAGTCCTCGGACCCGGATTCGGGCTGGGGCATCGGGGTGAACCGATCCGCCCCGAACAGGTCGACGATGGTGTCGACCGCGAAGGCATACTCGGCCTCGTCGTTGACCGTGGTGGGGTACTCGCGGCGGTACTCGACCTCGATCCCCATCCCGTGGGCGATGGCAATCCCCTCGACGAGACGCACCATCGCCCGCTCCACCCGGTCCCGGGCCGTCTCGGAGAAGGTCCGTACCGTGGCGTCGAAGACGGCGTCGTCGGGGATGACGTTGGCCTTGGTGCCGCCGGCGATCCTGCCGACGGTGACGACCACAGGGTCGAACACGTCGAACTGGCGGGTGATCATGGTCTGGAGGGCGAGCACCATCTCGCACACCACCGGGATCGGATCCCTGGTGCGGAACGGCGCCGACCCGTGCCCGCCCTCACCCAGCACGCGCACGGTGAAGGTGTCGGCGGCGGCCATCTGCGTGCCGGGCCGGGCGAACCACATACCGAGGGGCTGGACCGACGAGAAAACGTGCAGGCAGTAGGCGGCGTCCACGCTGCGCCCGGAGGCGTCGAGAACCCCCTCCTCGATCATCAGCTCCGCTCCACCTTCGACCTCCTCCCCTGGCTGGAACATGAACACGACATCGCCTGCCAGCTCGGGGCGCATGGCGTGGAGGATGCGGGCGGCGCCAACCAGCCCGGCGACGTGGAGATCGTGCCCGCAGGCGTGCATCACGCCGGGGTGGGCGGAGACGTAGGGGAGGTCGAGCTTCTCGGTCACCGGGAGCGCATCCATGTCGCCCCGGAGCAAGACGGTGGGGCCCGGACCCTTCCCGCCGCGCAGCACCGCGGTCACCGAGGACAGCTGGCGGCCGGTAGTGATCTCGAGATCGAGGCCCTCGAGCGCCTCGAGGATCGTCGCCTGGGTCTGGGGCAGGTCCAGGGCAAGCTCCGGTATCTGGTGCAGGCGGCGGCGCAGGTCGATGATCTCACCGCCGATGCCTCTGGCCAGGTCGAGGGTGTTCACGGGCTTGCACGCTACTCCGGGGTTGCCCTCCCCGTGGTGCCGATCGGCGCCGGGCGTGGCATCATGGCGGCGAGGCGGGCAGGCACCCGCACCGACAGGAGGGTCTCCGTTGCCGATGTGCACCGGATGAGCATCGAAGGTCCAGGACCCAACGTGTGGCGGTTGTGGATCCGCGACGAGGACGAGGTCGACCGGTGCGAGGCAACAACTCCGACCCTCGCCCCCGACGATCAACGGCCTCCGGCCTGGCGCTGGTGGCCGTTCCGGCGCACATCGCCGACGACGCCCGGCAGGGCCGTCGCCGAACGCTGATCCGGCGGACCGCGCCTCCGGCCTCGGGCAGGTCACGGGTGAGACCTAGAGTCACCGGCGACCCAGCATCTCGGGAGCTGCTCATCGAACCCTGGCCGGTGAACGTGTACGACTTCGAGGAGGCGGCCGGTTCCGTCCTCTCCGAGATGGTCTTCGACTACTACCGGGGCGGGGCGCTCGACGAGATCACCCTCCGCCGCAACCGTGAGGCCTGGACCACCATCGACCTGCGCTTCCGGGTGCTACGCGATGTGTCGTCGCGGACCCTGGCCACCACCGTCCTTGGTCAGCCGGTCACCAGCCCCGTGCTGTTCGCCCCAACCGCCTTTCACAAGCTCGCCCACCCCGACGGTGAACTGGCCACCGCACGGGCCGCCCGCGACCTGGGGACGGTGATGGTGCTGTCCACCCTGTCGAACGTGCCGATGGAGGAGGTGTGTGCTGAGCACGACAAGGTGTGGTTCCAGCTCTACGTCTACAAGGACCGGGCGCTGACCCGGGACCTGGTGGCCCGGGCCGAGGCGGCGGGGGCCAAGGCGATCGTGCTCACCGTCGACGCCCAGATGTGGGGACGCAGAGAGCGCGACGTCCGCAACCGGTTTCACCTTCCCGACGGCATCGAGGTGGTCAACGCCCTGCCCGGCGGCCACGGAGCGATGCCGCAACGGGCGGCCGAGTCCGGTCTGGCCGCATATGTCGCCGAGCTGTTCGACCTTTCCCTGTCGTGGCGGGACATCGAGTGGCTGCGCTCCCTGACCTCGCTCCCCATCGTGATCAAAGGGATCGTCCATCCGGATGACGCCGCTCTGGCCGTCGACAGCGGGGCCGATGCCGCGGTGGTGTCGAACCACGGCGGCCGTCAGCTCGACACCTCGCCGGCAACGGCACATGCGCTCCCCGCGGTGGTCGCCGCAATAGGGGGTCGGATCCCGGTTCTGGTCGACGGGGGGATCCGCCGCGGCACCGACGTCATCAAGGCGTTGGCGATGGGGGCGTCTGCGGTGCTGATCGGCCGCCCTGTGTTGTGGGGGCTGGCCGTCGGCGGCGTTCCCGGGATCCTCCAGTCGGTGGGGGGCATCCTGCGCGAGCTCGACGAGGCGATGGCGTTGTGCGGGGTCACCTCACCGGGCGCCATCACCTCAGACCTGCTCGGCTGAGCCTCCCCTATCGGGGAGCAGCACACCGGGGTTGAGCAGCCCGCCGGGGTCGAAGCGTGCCTTGAGCCGGAGCAGCTCCGCCGTCTCCGAGCTCACCGGGTCGAGCCGGTTGCGCTTGACCACCCCGACCCCGTGTTCACCAACGACCGAGCCGCCCAGACCCTCGACCAGGTCGAACACGGTGTCCGGGTCGACGCCGTCGGCGATGTTGATGTGGCAGTTCACCACGGGCCGGCCGGTGGGTCCGGTGAGAATGTGACCCCAGAGATAGACCGTTGGCCCGCCGATCAGGGAGGCGACCGTCCGGCGCAGCCGGCCGATCGAGACCACCGGCAACGAGACGTCGAACTTGGCGATGCGGGGGTGCAGGGTGTGGGCGGCGGCGGTCAGGTTGTGGCGGAACGCCCAGATCTCCTCCTGCCCGGTCCGCTCGGTGGCGACAATGGCGTCGATGTCGCCGATGACGTCGACCAGCTGATCCTCGAGCCCGGTCCCCCCACGGAACTCGACCAGGAGCAGGCATTCGGCGGTGACGGGCGGGCGGCGCTCCAACATCCGGCCGGCCAGCTCGATCTCGCCTCCGCCGAGCACCTCGATCGCCCACAGCGTCTGCACCACCATCAGCCTGCGGGCCAGATCGTCCACCTCGTCGCGGGTGGTCGGGATCAGCATCACCAGCCGCTCCGGGGCAGGGCGCCCCGTCCGCAGCGTGGCGCTGAGCACGACGGCCAGGGTGCCCTCGCTGCCGCACACCATCCGCCACAGGTCGGCGGCGGGATTCCCGGGGAGCAGGATCGAGTCGAGGTGGGTGCCGTCCGCCAGCGCCACCTCGGTGTCGCCGAGCTGGTCGCGCACCCTTCCGAAGCGGACGGTGTGGATGCCGCCCCCGTTGGTGGCGACCATCCCTCCGATCGTGGCGGTGTCGCGGGCGGAGGAGTCGATGCCGACGAACACGTTCCGTTCCGCCGCCGCCTCGTGGAGCCGGCGCAACGTGGTTCCTGCCGCGGCCCTGAGCATCCCGTCGCCGGCGTCGGTGACGTGGTCGAGGCGCCGCATGCTCACCACCAGTTCGCCGGCCCGGGGGACGCTCCCGCCGACGAGCCCGGTGTTGCCTCCCTGGATCACCACGGGGACTCCGGCGTGGTGGCACCACGCCATCACCGCGCACACCTCCTCGGCCGTCCCCGGCCGCACCACGGCGGGGGTGGTGCCGGTGAACTCGCCGGTCCAATCGGTGACGTGCCCGGCGACCAGATCGGGATCGGTGAGGACATGGTCCCCACCGACGATCGATGCCAGCGATCGCAGCATGGAAAGACTGTACGGGCCCGGGGCGGGAGGTTCCAGGGGGGACGTTCCCCAGACCGAATTTTCTTAGGACCCGTTCGCGTCTCTGGTGACGCGTTCGGGTCCTAAGAAAGGTCGCTGGTCGTCGCTGGCGAAGGCGTGGGTCGAGGAAACCCCGTGCCGAGTCAAGGTGAGCCGGGACCGGTGCGACCGCTGGTGAGGGGTCGACCTCATCATCTCAACCCTCGAGCAGGGGTCTTCAGCGTGTCCAACCGCTCGCGCCACTCCGCCTTGGCTCGGTCCGCGGTGGCGGTGTCGGGTAGCCGCTCGTGTTCGACGGCGACCTGGCACTTGCTGTCGCCCTTGGCCTCGAACGTGACGTTGAGCCGTGAGCCGTCGGGGGTGTCGTAGCGCACGGACCGCATCGACCGCGAGGTCCGCTCGCGCAACTCAATGCCCGGCAGCCAGCGACCGCGTATCGCCGGGTCGACGAAGGCCTCGTAGACCCGCTCGACGGCTGCGGCCACGGTCTTGCTGGCGCCGCCGGTAAAGGTTCCGTCCGGGCGGGCACCGGGTTGGCGTAGACCTCGATCCTGTTCGTACTCCACGATCACCTTCTGCGCCCACCAGTCACTCATCCCCTCCTTCTGGGTGAGCCAGTCGGCGATGTCCCGGTAGGAGCGGCCGGCGGCACCCCAATCGTCGAGGAGCCGGAACCACTCCGCGTAGTCGCGGCCGGTCGCAGACCGCAGCGCTACCGCCGGCCGAGGTCCGGATGCCTTGGTGTTCATCGCGTTCTCCGTTCGTTGCGGTTGGCCTACTGCCAGACCCCGACAATCGTCGAGATGATCAGCATGTGCAACAGCCAGTCGCCGGCGTGAATGGCGGCCAGCCGGACAGGCACACCCTCTCCCACGATGGAGCCGATCCACTGGGTCAGCGCGAACCCAACCCAGAGCAGCAAGCCGAACGCGGATGACTCGGCCCATCCGGAGATGTCGGCCAGGTCGATGAGGACCGCGACCGCGACGCTGATGACCAGCGCAGTCGCGAGGAACACGAGGAACTTCCAGCCTTCGGGTTTCTCCGGCGCCTCGACGCCTCGCCACTGACCCTGCAGCCGCACCATGGCGTTGCAAGATCGCGTACCAGATCCCACTCCCGATGAAGGACGCGCTCGCGGCCACGAGAATGGCTGCGACGTTGAGCTCAGGCATGGATCTTTCCTCCCCGTCCGCCCGGTGGCGGATGGTCGATTGTTGGGTTCATCGCAAGGACGACCCCAGGCGACACTGAAACTCATCGCCCGGGCCATGGCCAGCCCCCCAATGCGAGACCGCGATCCGCCAGGCGTTCACGAACTGGACGATGTAGCGCGGGCGGTGGTCCGGTTCCTACCGGCCCGAACGCAACCGTTCGGCCAGGAACTCTTCCCAGGTCCGCTTACCCACAACAGCCCCCTCGAGAGACAGATTCTCGCCGGCCCGGTACGCGCGGCCTTCCCGGCATCCGGACCGGCATCATTAACCGGTGCTTGCCGCCCGCCCGCAGGTATCCCTGGATCAGATCGCCCATCCCGTACACCTTCGGCCCGGCCAGGTCGGGCACCAGGCCGGCCGACTTTTCGAGCGTCAGTTCCACCAGCCGGGCCCACGAACCGATTTTCTTAGGACCCGTTTGCGTCGCTGGTGACGCGTTTCGATCCTAAGAAAGTCGGCTTAGAGCGGTCGGGAGAAGAGGACCAGGCCGCTGTGGGTGAACCCGGTGCGGTCGAGGGCGGATGTCACCCAGTCGAGGGCGGGGAGCTTGACCTCGATGCGGTCGACGCCGTCTTCCCTACCCAGATCGATCAGGGCGACCAGCAGGTCGTCAAGCTCGTCGGGGCCACCGGCGACCCAACCCGACTCGAGCGTGTTCCCGTCCACCGCCGCCATCACCCAGCCGGCCGGCGACATCCACAGCGCCTCCGCCCGGGCGGCGCGTTCCAGATCGCCCAGCGTCAGACGCCGCCAGGTCCACCCGATGGCGACCAGACCCCGGCCCGCCCTCGCCAGCTCGCCGGTCGACCACGACATGAAGGCGGGCGACGCCTCCGCCGATGGCGCCACGTCGAGCCGGTCGCGAGCGGGGCGGCGATGGCCGCCGTTGCCGGAGGGACGAGGCGCAACGGGCAGCGACCGCTCTGCCACCAGCCACCGGCCGGCACGGCGCATCCCGATCTTCTCGACCTGGGTGATGGCGGCCTCGTTCCAGTCCTCGGTCGCCAGCCGGGAGACCTCGGCGCCCCGGCTCCGACCCCACGCCTCCAGCTCGCCGTCGATGGCCGAGGCGATGCCCAGCCGCCGCCAGTCGGGATGGACCCTGGCCGCCTGCAACCACAGCTCGTGTGACGAGAGCAGCCGTCCCATCCCCATGGCGATAGCGGTGTCGGTTTCGTCGACGGCGACGATCAGCCGCCCGTTGGGGTCGCCCAGCCACTGGGTGAAGACGTCCGCCACGTAGTCGCCCCACGAGAAGGTGTCACCGGTGAAGCTGGCGATGGCGGGCTGGTCAGAGGGCACCGCGGGGCGCAGGGTGAACGCCATCGAGCCACGATAGGTCGCCCCGGACGGCCCGGTCGGCTCGGCCGGGGGCTCATCCGCAGACCGGTGAGCCGGAACCCGACCGAACCGTCGGTCTGGGGCTCATCGGTTGGGGGACACGCTCTGGGTCCCGTCAGTCCGTCCCGGGGACGGTGCCCGCCCAGACCTGCTGACCGTTGCCGCCACCCGGGAACGGGATGGCTCCCTGGTCGGACCACCCGGAGATGACGACCCCGGCGGGGCCCACCACCTGGTAGTTCACGCTGAGCCCCGGGGGCAGGACCTCTTCGATGGGGAGGCGGACCCACGTCACCCCGTCAACCGAGGCCACCAGGTTGGTCTGGGGGACGCCGCCCTCGGCGAACCCGCGGTCGGCATCCATGTAGACCTCCGACCAGGCGGCGTCGATGGCGCCCTGCTCGAGGGACACCACGTCCTCGCCGGTGTCAGCGTCGACGATGGTGATGGTCTCGCCGTGCTCGAGATCCTCCTGGAACACCTCGGCCAGAACGTTCTCCTCAGCATCGGTGACGGTGTAGACCCCGCTGGCCGAGATGGTGACGGTGAGGTCGTCGACGGTGACGACAGCTGGTCCGAGCACGGCGTTGGGGTAGCCGGAGGCGATGAGACCGTGGGGGCTGGCCGAGATCATCCCGAAAGCGGTGTCCTCCAAGGTGGGCAGGGTGACCTTCCGCCACGCCTTCCCGTCGGTCGAGCTCCATACGGCGGCGGCCCCGGTGGCATCCGCCCCGGCCGCATACGCCCTCCCGTCGAAGGTGGCGACCGCATTGGGCAGCCCGCCGTCGCCGACATCGATCCGCTCCCAGCCGACGTCGTCGAGCCGGTACAGCGCCGTCCCGTTGGCGACCCCGAAGGTGCCGATCAGGGTGCCGTTCACCATCGTCGTCGAGCTCACCCAACCGGGGCCGATCCCGGTTTGGGCGAGTGGGTCCCAAGTCTGTCCGTCATCGCCCGAGTGGTAGGCGACCAGGCTGTTGCCTTGGAGCAGACCCACCAGCTCGACCGGGAAGCCGAGCTCCTCTGCGCTCATCCGGGTCGAGACCTCCCCGTTGCTGTCGTAGAAGGTGAACGTGCCGTTCTGATCGACATCCCACCCGAAGTCGAGCGAGACGTCATCGGGAGCGAAGTGGCGGGTGAGCTGCTCGAAGTCGCCCCATTGGCTTCCCACGACGGTGATCGAGTCTTCGCCGAGGACGATCGAGGTGAAGTTGGTACCCACGGTGGCGGTGAAGTCGCCGACGGTGATGGTGTCCTCGACGGGGATCTCCACCGGCGTCCACGACACCCCGTCGTCGGAGAGCAGCAGCATCGGCTGGTCCCGCCCGTCGACCGGATCGAACGTGCTGGTTACGGCGGCCCAGCGTCCGGCGCCGAAGGTGAGCTGGGAGACCCAACCTCCCGACGGGCCCAGGTCGAGCTCGCCGCCGACCTCCCAGTCGAGCCCGTTGGGCGACGTGAGGATCTGGAGCTGGTTGCTCCCCGAGGTGTAGTCCATGAACAGCCCCAGATAGCCGTCCTCGCCGGCGCTGAGGGCGGACATCTCCCCGTTGCCCGAAGAGGTCAGGACCGCCCGGTTCCACTCCAGGTCGGCGAGGGCGCTGGTGGACTCGATGGCGGCCGTCTCCCCCGGCGTGGCGTTGCCGGTGATCGCATCGGGGTCGTCGCTGCCCAGGGCAAGGTTGAGGGCGAGCATGGTGCCGCCGCCCAGGGCGGCGGCCACCCCGAGGGCGCCGGCGAACACGCCGATCCGCCGTACCCTGGCGTTGCGCTTCACCGAGTCGAGCCGGGACAACGGCACCACGGTGCGGTCGGCGACGTCATGCATGGCGGCATCGATGGTCCCCGCATCGCTGGACCCGGTGGCGGCGAGGATGCGTTGGGTGGCGATCTGGGTCCGTTGGGCGACCTCGCCGGCGAGCATGCCGAGACCGCGGCCGATGGTGACATCGTCCCACCCGAGGTAGCGGGAGGCGACCACGGCGAGCCGGTCGCCGAGATCCAGGGTGCGCACCGCGGCGATCAAGGCGGTGGTCTCCGGCCCGGGCTGCTGGTCGGGGAGGCGGAACCCGGAATAGTCGCGCCGCTTTCTGGTCAGGTGGCGGCGGGCGGCGCCCAGCGCCTCGGCCGGAGGTGTGCCGCCCGTCCTGGTGATGGCCCGCTTGCGTCTGGTGAAACCGGCGTCGACGGCGTCGAGGGCGGCGTCGCGGTCACCGGTGGCCAACACCAGGGCGCGGTACACCCGGGGACGCCAGTCCTCGTAGGTGGTGTCGAAGGTGGGTCTGTCGAGCTGGGCGGTCATCGTCCCCACATGGTGCGATCCGCCATTGTGACGCACCGGCGCCGATACCGGTTCCAAAGGCCGCGGGGTCAGATGGCGGCGAGGCGGCGGGCCCGCTCCACGATGCCGTCCACGTTGGGCATCACCATCTTCTCCAACACCAAGGCAAACGGGAAGGTGGGGACCTCCGGGGTGCAGTAGCGCTCCACCGGGGCGTCGAGCCACTCGAACGCCTTGGACCCGATCTGGGCGGCGATCTCGGCGCCGAACCCACAGAACTCGTTGTCCTCGTGGATGATCAGCACCTTGCCGTTGTGGTGCACCGCCGCCTCGATCGAGGGCCAGTCGAGCGGTCGGATGGAGCGCAGGTCGAGCACGTAGGCGTCGATGCCCTCCTCGGCCAGCTTCTCGGCGGCGAGCACCGCGTTGTACGCCATCGACCCGTAGGCGATGAGGGTGAGGTCGTCACCGACCCGGCGCACCGCTGCCTGTCCGATCGGCACCAGGTGCCTGCCCTCGGGATACGGCCCCTTGGCCAGACGGTAGAGCCGCTTGGGCTCGAGGACCATCACCGGGTCGGGGTCCTCCACGGCCGCCCAGAGCAGGCCCTTGGTGTCGGCCGGGGTCGACGGGATCACCACCTTGAGCCCCGGGATGTGCCCGTAGGTCGCCTCGATTGACTGCGAGTGGTAGAGGGCGCCGGTGATCCCGCCCCCGTAGGGCACCCTGATCACCAGCGGGCACGACCACCGGCCGTTGGAGCGGTACGAGATGCGGGCCGCCTCGGACACGATCTGGTCGTACCCGGGGTGGATGAAGTCGGCGAACTGGATCTCGGCCATGGGCCGTCCCCCGGCGGCGGCGAGCCCGATGCCCACCCCGATGATCAGCGACTCGGCCAGGGGGGTGTTGAACGACCGTTCCATCCCGAAGGTTTCGCCCAGCCCCTGGGTGGCCTTGAACACGCCACCCTTGGGATCGCCGACGTCCTCGCCGAACACCATCACGTCCGGCTCGGCCTCCATGATCTCGTGGAGGGTGCGGTTGATGGCGGTGATCATGTTGACGGTCTCGCCGGCCGGCTCGGGCTCGGGCTCGGTCACCGCCACCGACGGCTCGATCGGCCGGGCATAGACGTGGGAGAAGGGGTCGGTCGGGTCGGGCGCCGTCGCCGCATCCTTCGCCGCCGCGCCGACGTGCTCGGTGATCTCGCGGTCGATGGCCTGCTCGGTCGTCTCGTCGAGCAGCCGAGACTCGACCAGGTACTGGCGCAGCTTGCCGATCGGGTCCTTGCGCCGCCACAGATCGACCTCCTCGACCGAGCGGTACAGCTTGTCGTCGTCGTCCGAGGTGTGGGCGTAGTATCGGTAGGTCATCGCCTCCACCAGGGTGGGGCCCCCGCCATCCCTGGCCCGCTGCACCGCCGCCGACATCACCCCGTACACCGCGAGGACGTCGTTGCCGTCGACCTCGATCCCCGGCATCCCGTAGCCGGCGGCCCGCTCGGCGATCGAGCCGGCCACCTCCTGGCTCACCGGGACCGAGATGGCGTACAGGTTGTTCTCGATCAGGAAGATCATCGGGAGCTGGTGGATGCCGGCGAAGTTCATCGCCTCGTGCCAGTCGCCCTCGGAGGTGGCGCCCTCGCCCGACGAGACCATCACCACCCCCGGTTTGCCGGTGTGCTTCAGCCAGTAGGCGATGCCGCAGGCGTGGGGGAACTGGGTGGCGATCACCGACGAGTGGGTGAAGATCTTGGCGTCCGGCTCGGACCAGTGGTTGGGCATCTGCCTGCCGCCGCTGGCCGGGTCGTCCGCCTTGGAGAACGCGGACAGGAACATGTCCCGAGGGGTCACCCCTGCGGCCAGGTTGAAGGCGACGTCGCGGTAGTAGGGCAGCGCCCAGTCGGTGTCCCTGTCCAGGGCGTATGCGGTCCCCACCTGGGCCGCCTCGTGTCCCGCCGCCGACAGCACGAACGGGACCCGCCCCTGCCGGTTGAGCGTCCACATCCGCTCATCGATCCGCCGGGCGAGCAGCATCGACCGGTAGATGTCGATGATGCGCTCGTCGGACAGACCGAGCGCCCGGTGGTCGCGTACGTTGTCGAGCTCGAGCATCCGTCCCTCCTAGCCGCGTCGGAGCCGCAGCGGCCCGACGCTGGCGATGCGTTCCTCGGCGACCTCCTCGGCCGCCAGATGCGGGTTGATCCCGCGCCGTTCCGCCCGATCGAGGATGCCGCTCACCGCCGCCTTGATGCGGTCGATGGCGGCGCCGGCGGCGTCGGGTCGGTATCCGTCGAGCCCGTAGTGGACGTCGATAATCCCTCCGGAGTTCACCACGAAGTCGGGGGCGTAGAGGATTCCCCGAGCGACCAGCCGGTCGGCGTCTTCCTCCTTGGCGAGCTGATTGTTGGCGGAGCCGACCACGGCGGCGCAGCGCAGCCGTGGGATCGTCTGCCGGTTGAGCGACGCCCCCAGGGCGCACGGGGCGAAGATGTCGGACTCGACGTCGTAGATGTCGTCGAGACCGACGATCTTGGCCCCGTGGTCCATGGCGACGGCGTCGAGCGCCGCCTGGTTGATGTCGGTGGCGACCACGTTCGTCCCGAGACCGGTGAGCCTGGCGACCAGGTCGGCGCCCACCTTGCCGACGCCCTGGACGGCGATCGTCCGGCCGGAGAGGTCGTCGGACCCCCACAGCCGCTCGGCGACGGCGCGCATCGAGGCCACCACGCCGCGGGCGGTTGCCGGCGACGGGTCACCCGATCCGTCTTCCTCGCGGGGCAGCCCGGCCACCCACCGGGTCTGGCGGCGGATCATCGCCATGTCCGCCGTGGTGGTGCCGACGTCCTCGGCGGTGATGTAGCGGCCACCGAGGGTTTCGATGACGTTGCCGTATGCCCGCAGCAGCCGCTCGGTCTTGATCGCCTTGGGGTCGCCGATGATGACCGCCTTGCCTCCCCCGAGGTCGAGCCCGGCCGCCGCCGACTTGTACGACATGCCTTTGGAGAGCCGGAGCACGTCGACCAGGGCGGCGTGCTCGTCCGGGTAGGCAAAGAAGCGGGTCCCGCCGAGGGCGGGACCCAGAGCCGTCGAGTGGATGGCGATGATGCTACGAAGCCCGGATACGGGGTCGTAGCCAAAATGTACCTCTTCGTGGGTGTCTAGTCCGATGGCGTCGAATACGCCCACCTTGCCTCCGGGGTCTGGCGTCGAGAACCGGAGTGTACCGGAGTGCGATCATGCACACCCAGCCCCGGCCGCCGACATCGAAAGGACCGCGATGATCGACCAGCTTCTCGCCCCCGCCAAGCGCCGGCTCTTCGTCGGGGGCGGCTGGGTGGCGGCCTCGGGCGGTGAGGAGTTCCCCGTCACCGACCCGGCGACGGCTCAGCCGTTCACCGCCGTCGCCAACGGCACGGTGGCCGATGCCCTGGATGCGGTGGCGGCGGCGCACGGCGCCCTTCCCGGCTGGGCGGCCACGCCACCGCGGCAACGCGGCGAGCTGCTGCGCCGGGTGTTCGAGCTGATGATCGACCGCCGGGACGGGCTGGCGACGCTGATCACGCTGGAGATGGGCAAGGCGGTGGGGGAGTCGCACGGCGAGATCACCTACGCCGCCGAGTTCCTCCGCTGGTACGCAGAGGAGGCGGTGCGCAACGTCGGCCATGTCGTCACCGCCCCCGCCGGCGACAAGCGGATCCTGTCCATCGGGCAGCCGATCGGGGTGGCGGTGATGGTGACCCCCTGGAACTTCCCCGCCGCCATGATCACCCGCAAGCTGGGCCCTGCGCTCGCCGCCGGGTGCACCGCCGTGGTCAAGCCGGCGTCGGACACCCCGCTCACCGCTCTGGCCATCGCCGACCTGTTCGCCGAGGCCGGGCTGCCGGCGGGGGTGATCAACGTGGTGCCGTCCCGGTCGTCCGGTGAGGTGGTGGCGGCGATGCTGGCGGACCATCGGGTGCGCAAGCTGTCGTTCACCGGGTCGACAGAGGTGGGGAGCCGGCTGCTCGAGCTGGCGGCGAAGCGGGTGGTGAGCTGCTCGATGGAGCTGGGGGGCAACGCACCGTTCCTGGTGTTCGAGGATGCAGACGTCGACGCCGCCGTCGAGGGAGCGATGATCGCCAAGATGCGCAACGGCGGGCAGTCGTGTGTCGCCGCCAACCGGTTCTATGTCCACGAGGCGGTAGCCGATGCGTTCACCGCGGCCTTCGGCGCCGCCATGGCGGCTCAGGTGGTCGGGCCCGGTCTCGATCCGGTCACGAACCTGGGACCGATGATCAACGCCGCCGCCCAGACGAACCTCACCGAGTCGGTGGGGACGCTGCTGGGCGACGGGGCCGAGGCGGTCACCGGGGGGAGCGCCCCCGACCGGCCCGGTTACTACTTCGAGCCGACCGTGCTGCGCTCGGTCCCCGCCGACGACGAGACGCTGCGGCGGGAGCTGTTCGGCCCGGTCGCCCCCGTGGTCACCTTCGCCACCGAGGAGGAGGCGGTCGCCCTCGCCAACGACACGGTCCACGGTCTCGCCGCCTACCTCTATACCGGCGACCTGTCCCGAGGACTGCGGGTGGCCGAGGCGATCGAGTCCGGGATGGTCGCCGTCAACCGGGGGTTGATCTCCGATCCTGCCGCCCCATTCGGTGGCGTCAAGGAGTCCGGGATCGGCCGCGAGGGAGGCCACGAGGGCATGCTCGAGTATCTGCAGACCAAGTACATCGCCGTCGACTGGTGACCCCCGTGCCGGGGCCTGCGCCCCGTCAGCGGGGCGAACGGCCCGGATCGCCCGTAGGCGCTGGGTCCACCAGCCCGAGGCCGAACTCCGCGCCCTCTCGCCAGTCCGTCGGCGCCACTGACGCAAGCGGATCGAACCTGGTCGGTCCCGGTTCGTGGCAGGATGCGCCCCGACCGGAGGACCTGATGACGACCGCCGTCACCGACAACCCGGAGCTGAGCCGCTACGAGATCCACATCGACGGCGTGCTCGTCGGGATCGAGGACTACCGCATCGACGGCGGCACCATCACCCTGATCCACACCGAGATCTTCGAGGCGTTCGCCGGTCAGGGCCTGGCCGGCAAGCTGGTCGCCGCCGTCCTCGACCAGGCCCGCGCCCGAGGCCTGCGGGCCAAGCCGCGGTGCCGGTATGCCAAGGGATGGGTGGCTCGGCACCCGGAGTACGACGACATCGTCGACAAGGACTGATCGCGTCAGCGGCGAGGGAAGCCTGAGCGCACACGAGTCACTCGGGCGTTGCGGCGTTCTCCCACAGACCGAGCAGGTTGCCCTCGGTGTCCTTGAAGTAGGCGGTGAAGCCCATGTCGGCCACCACCTCCTTGGGAAACACGGTCGAGCCTCCGAGCGAGCCGATCTTCTCCAGGGCGGTGTCGATGTCGTCGACGCCGACGGTCAACACCGGCGTGGTGAAGGGCTCCTGGCGCCCCATCATTCCGCCGCCCACGTAGCCCGGCTCGGTGGGGAGCCCCGCTTCGTTGGTCGGCCCGGTGCTGACGGTGGTGTAGTTCAGCTCGGGGAGGGACTGGATCTGCCAGCCGAAGGCATCGCGGTAGAAGCCTTGGGCGCGCTCGGCGTCGTCGAACGGGATCTCGAAGTGGATGACTCGACCGCTCACGGTGTGACCTCCGGTGAGGATGGGGGGTTGCTCTGCCACCAATGCTACGCAGGTCACGGGGCGGAGCAACAGCCCACGAGCCAACCGGTTCCGTCGGTGGCTTCCTCGCGTTGCCCCAGCGCGGACATGGTCACCGGAACTGATGAGGCGGCCAGGCGAAAGCCCGGCGTGGCTTACCCAGGCAGCGTAGAGTCGGCATGCGGTGAGGTCCCGCCATCTGGAGCGGTCCAGAACGCCGGGACCGCTCTCGAAGGACGCAAGCCACCGTTGACCTCGCAGGAGGAGGATGATCCATGACGAGCGGAGAACATGAACCGGAGCGGACCGTTCCGCTGCAGATCCCAGCGGTCCGGGGTGTCGTCCCGGGCGTTTCCCAGCACCGGCCCGGGTTTGACGACACCGACGCCACGGCGGGGGCCGAGGACGCTGCGGCCTATCTTCAATCGACCGACGATGGGCTGCTCACGGCCGCGGTGCCTCCGCGTGCTCCCGAAGACGCTCCCCGCACCTCGCTGAGCGAACAGGTGATCGCTCGGCTGCATGGTGACGGGGGGATCTCGTCATGAAGGTCGTCTTCCGCAACAACTACTACGCAGGGGTGTGGATCGCCGTCATGCATGCCAGCGAGGATCATTGCGGTGGTCACGGCGGTTGGCGGACGCAGGGTTGGTGGTCTGCGCAGCCGGGCTCCGAGGTCCACGCCTTCAATACCACGAATCGGTACGGCTGCTATTACGCCGAAGCCGACGATGGGGCGTACTGGGCTGGGATCTATGGGCCGGTGTACGTGTACTCCGATGCGTTCGACTCCTGCAGCGGGATCGGCTCCACCGCGGCCTACGGCACGGTGGGCATGCGCCTGATCGATCTCGGATCGAACGCCTGGATGCCCTGGGCTACGCACACCGTGCACCTGAACCCGTAGGACGTGTTCGGCGATGCGTGAGGAGGTCTCGACGAGGACGGAGTTGACCCGCCGCGCTCGGAGCCGGGACGGTGTCACCGCGTCCCGAGGCGGGCCTGGTAGCCGGTACCTCGGGTAGCTGCACAGTCGATCGGCGTCTTCGTCCTCGAGGATTTCGGGGTGCGAGCGGCCAGCGCCACGGGGCATTGGCCCGGCCGACCGCCGAGGTCGGCGGCCGGCAGCCTGCTGTACGTCGGGGCGAGCAAGTCCCAAAGCCGATGCCGTGGCCGTGATCCGGTGAGGGCCAGGGCTGATAGATCGTTCCGGGCTCGACCCGGTGCCCCTCGTGGAACAGGTCATGGTTATGGTCGTGCCGTGTGCCGCGCCGCCCCTCCGACGAGAAGGAGGCAGCCACGCCATGGGCAAGCTGATCGTCACCAACATCGTGTCGCTCGACGGCTACTACGAGGGGCCGGGAGGGAATGTCATGGTGCTGCCCATGGACCAGGGCTTCGACGCTTACAACGTCGAACGGCTCCGGGAGGCAGACACCCTGCTGCTCGGGCGGAACTCCTACGAGCTGTTCAAGGGATTCTGGCTCTTCGGATTTCAGCGGGGTGTGACGGTGGCGAGGAGGTCCCAGTTGGGTCGGCCGGCGTAGAGCAGGACCCGGATCCGGTAGTTGGCGAAGCGGCGGAACCCGAACCCGATCCGTTTGA
>Ga0136622_10000432_pt1 | contig 17150 bp, 17 predicted proteins | sample AntDrymUQ4482106_2_FD_104803 | JGI IMG/M metagenome (GOLD analysis project Ga0136622, IMG submission 104803) | Polar desert sand microbial communities from Dry Valleys, Antarctica - metaG UQ448 (21.06) | ecosystem: Environmental > Terrestrial > Soil > Desert | place: Antarctica: Dry Valley...
AGAGCGTCCATCCCGCGAGATCGTTGCCGGCGGGACCGCCGAACGTGAGCACCGCCTCGGGATGGCCGACGCAGACCACCGCAAACACCGAACTCGGCGCCTTACCGGAAATGTTCGCCGTGTCCGTGCTCGAGCTCGATCCGGACGCCGCTCGCTCGAGCCAGATGCGCCGCGTCTGCGCCGAGGCCGTCGGAGACGTCGATCATCGCCCTCGCACCCGCTCGCGCCAGGGCCAGCCCGGCGTCCAGCAGCGCGCGAGGGCGGAATTGGCGCTCTCGCAGCGCTTCGGCTATCCCAGGCTCGACGCCAAACGCAAGCTCTCCTCCGTCCAGCAGCGCCAAGCCGGCCGCGGCGCCGCCCAGCGGACCGGTCAAAAGAAGCGCGTCGCCAGGCTCAGCGCCAGCCCGGGTCACGAGCGAATCCGCATCCGGGGCATGGCCGACCACCGTCAGGGCAACGAAGAGCACCGGCGAGCCGACCACGTCTCCGCCCGCCACAACGACCCCGTGGGTTGCCGCAACCGCGCCCAGGCCATCGGCGATGCCGAGAAGCTCCGCCTCCTCCAGATCCGCGGGCAGACCCAGCTGCACGTAGGCCTCCCCCGGCTCCGCTCCCATCGCGGCCAGGTCGGACAGAGCCACGGCAAGGGCCTTATGCCCGATTGCCTCCGGCGGATAGGTCGATCGCCTGAAGTGGACCCCGTCGACGATCGCGTCCACGGACGTCGCGGTCGCGCCGCCGGGATCGGTGACCGCGGCGTCATCGCCCGAGCCAACCACGACGCGGCTACCCGCGTTCACTCCCGCCGCCCCAAGACGCTCCCGGAGCAGCGCGATCAGGTCGAACTCGTCAAGCACGCTCTCAGAATATGCCCGGCTACGTTCTCTCCATGCGCTGGCTGGTCTTGGCAGGCTCCTTCGTCTTCGCCTACCTGGCGTTGTTTCCGGGTGGCCTCGTCATCTCCACGATCGATCCGGCGTGCTCCGGCCCCGATTGCGACCAGCCGCTCGGCGAGGACATTCTGCTGGGCATCCTCTACGGCATCTGCTTCTTGGCCGTGGTGGGCTGCTCGGTGGCGATGGCCCGCTACTTCTTCCGGACCACGGTTCGAGGCGAGCTCCTGATCCGCCGCGCGCTGATCGCGGCCCTGATTGCAGTCGGGGTGACCCTCCTCGCTCAGTTCGCGCTGACGTTCCCGTTCGCGGCGCTCTTCACCCTGGGGGTGGGAGGCGCCGTCTACGGAACGCTGCGCTTCCTGAACGTGCCCGAGCCTGCCCCGGAGCCGCCGCCAGACGTCTCATCGAACGGGCACGGCAAGCTGAACGGCCACCCCGGCTAGAGGGAGGACCTAGGGGGTCGCGCCGCCGCCGCCGTCACCCGTGTCGGGCGCGGGCTCCTCGTCGGGCAGATCCACGTCTTCGCCCGTGCCGGGCATGTACGCGTCGTCGTCGAAACCGTCGCCGTCCGCGTCGGTCACTTCGGGGGTCGTGGTCGTATCGGTCGAGTCGATGATGTCCGAGTCCGAGGCTGCGTACCCGGTGGTCGAGCTCGAAAGGTCGGCGGGATCCTTGGGCTCGGGGAAGTCGTCACACGGCTCGGCCGCGGCCACGTTCATGTAGTCCTGCCAGATCGGTGCGGCGAGCGTGCCGCCGTAGCCGGGCATCGGCGTGCGGTCGTTCGGGTTGCCCATCCACACAGCGGTCGAGACCTCAGGCGTGTAGCCGACGAACCAAACGTCGGCCTGGCCCTCGGTGGTACCGGTCTTGCCGGACGCGGGGCAGCCAATCCCGAGGCCCGCAGCGGTGCCGTACTCGAGCGCGCCCTTCATCACGTCGGCGACCGTGTAGGCCACGCCGTCGGAGAACGCCCGCTTGCCGGTGCCGGGATCGATCTCCTCGACGTCGCCGTTCGGGAACTCGACGCGGTTGATGGCCGTTGGGTCGTGGTGGACGCCGCCGTTGGCGAGGGTGGCGTAGGCGTTCGACATCTCGAGCACCGAGACGCTCGCGGTGCCGAGCACCTCCGCCGGGACGTCCAGCGTCTCCGAAGTGATCCCCATGCGGTGCGCGACATCGTTCATCGCCTCCGGGCCGATGTCGATGACGAGCTGCGCGAACACGGTGTTAATCGAGTTCGCGGTGGCGTTACGGAGCGTCGACGACTTGCCGGCTCCGCCGCTGACTGGCCAGGGCGGGCAGCCGGTGCAGGGGCTGAGAGTGATCGAGCTCGGCGCCGGATAGGTGGTCGTGTCGGGGTCCCAGCCCATCTCGACGGCGGCGGTCAGGGCGAAGGGCTTATAGGAGGATCCGGGCTGGCGCCGTCCCTGAGCCGCAAGGTTGAACTCGTTGTCCTCATAGCTGGACGACGAGGCCATGGCCCTGATCTCGCCGGTGCGCGTGTTGGTCGAGACCAGCGCAGAGGCCGCGCCCGTGGGGATGAAGTTGTTCTCGATCGCGGTCTCGGCGGCGTCCTGGAGGTTCGGCTCGAGCGTCGTGTAGACCTCAAGGCCTCCTTCGCGTGCCGTATTGGTGCCGTAGCGGTCGACCAGCTCCTGCTGGACGTAGTCGAAGAAGTAGCGGTACCTGAACTGGTCGTACTTCAAGCCCCGCTCGAGTCCGAGCCCGGCGTTGCTCCACTTCTCATGGTCTGCGGGCTTGATTTTCCCCTGGCCGAGCATGGCGTCAAGGACGAGGTTTCGGCGCTTCAACGCCGCGTCGGGACTGGTGAACGGGTTGTACTGAGACGGCGCCTGGGGCAAGCCGGCGAGGAGCGCAGCTTCGCCGAGGTTCAGGTCCTCGATCTCCTTGTTGAAGTAGATCTGCGCCGCGGCTTTGACGCCTACCGCGGTGTCGCCGGAGTTGGTTCCGTAGGTGGCGGTGTTCAGGTACTTCTCGAGGATCTCGTCCTTCGTGAACTTCTCCTCGAACTCCATCGACCACTTGGCCTCGGTCAGCTTTCGCTCGAGCGTGTCCTCGGGCTTTTTGATGTAGAGGTTGCGGACGAGCTGCTGCGTGATCGTCGAGGCACCCTGCTCGATCTCGCCCGCCTCGACGTTCTCCACCGTGGCGCGCACGATCGCCGAGAAGTCGACGCCTTCATGCTCGTAGAAGTTCTCGTCCTCGATCGCGATCGTCGCCTGCTGGAGGACCTTCGGGATCGCCTTCAGGTTGGCCCGCTCGGAGATGATGTCCGCATCGATGTACCCGAGGAGCGAGCCGTCGGCGGCGTAGACCACGGTGTTCTCACCGGGCTCGATGGGCTTTTTGCCGTCGATCGACCCGGCGTCGTCCCACATATCGTAGACCCAGCCCGCAGCGGCGCCGGCGGCAATTCCGATCACGACCAGGACCAGTCCGAATCCCAGCAGGATCTTCTTACCGACGGAGCCGTTCGAGCGCTCGTGGCGCTTTCGTGCTCGTGAAGACATAGCTAGCTAAATCAGGGTAACGAGGTCAGAGTTCCCGCAGATCACCTTGGTGGCTCCGTGCCGAGGGCCGTTACACGGCCACCAAGGTCTATTCGCCGTCGGTGCCGAGCAGTCCTGCGCTGAACAGGAGCTGGTGGGCGCGCTCTCGCAGGGCCGCTTCCTCGCCCGAGACGCCCGTTCGAGCGGTCCCGTGCGGGCCTTTGATCAGAAGGCGGACGCCGTCCGGGGTGATCTCGGCCGTCTCGATATGCGACGCCTCGAGCGGTGCGAGCGCAGCACGGGCACGCCCGACGTCGCCGTCGGACGGGAGCCAAACCGAGGCGGAGACCGGGGCGTTCTGATCGCCCGTCGAGAGGTTGTAAACGATGTTTGTGACCACCTGCTCGTTCGGGACGATCATGAGCCTTCCGTCGCCCGTATCGATATAGGTGTAGGAAAGGGTGAGGTCGTCGACGCGCCCCGTCTCCTCGTCGAGTGTGATCGTGTCGCCGATCCGGATCGGCTGGGTGATCGCCAAGAGGATCCCCGCCAGCGGATTGGCCAGGACCTGGCGGGCCGCGAGTCCGAGGATGATTCCGAGCACGGCGCTCGACGCCAAGAGCCCGGTCGCAATCTTCCCCAGCTGCGTGAACTGGCTCAAGGCCAGACCGATCCCCAAGATCACGATCGTTACGAAGACGAGTCGGCGCACGACGCGAAGGCGCGTGGCCGCGGCGCGCGATACGCCCGCCTCCGACACCTGCCCGGCCAGGCGCCCACCGCGGGCGAGGACGACACGATCGACCAGGTACGCGAACAGGATCGCGACGGCGATGGTGATGATCGCGCCCAGGAGGTCGCTGTCTATTCCAAGGAAGGCTTCGTTCATGTGAATGACGATCCTGACAAACCCAAGCCTGCCAAGCTTGGGCGCCGCATGCCCGGCACGCCGACAACCTCGACCCGCGCGGTGCTCCTCGACGCGCTTGGAACGCTCGTCGAGCTCGAGCCCCCCTGGGTGCACCTCGCGCCCCAGCTAGAGATGGAGCCTGCCGACGTCGCCCCCGCGGTCAGGGCCGAGATGGACTTCTATAAGGAGCACGCGCACGAGGGCCGAGACGAGGAGTCCCTCGCCGCCCTTCGCAAGCGCTGCGCCGACATCCTCTCCTGGGAGCTCGACCGCGAGGTCTCGGTCGAGACGATGCTCGCCGCAATCCGCTTCCGCGCCTTCGACGACGCGCGGCCCACGCTCGATTCCCTTCGCAAGTCCGGCATGCGCCTCATCTGTGTATCCAACTGGGACGCCTCTCTGCCCGAGGTCCTGGTCAGGTGCGGGCTCGGCGACGCGCTGGATGGCATCGTCACTTCTGCGAAAAGCGGACACAAGAAGCCCGACCCGGCGATCTTCCTGGCGGCTCTGGAGCTTGCGGGCTGCGGCGCCGACGAGGCGATCCACGTCGGCGACACGGTCGCCGAAGACATTGCCGGCGCAGCGGCTGCCGGCATCCGGGCGCTTCACCTCGATCGCTCGGGCGGCGGTGACATCTCCTCGCTTTCCGAGGTCGCGGGCGCGGTGAGCGGTGGCTGAGCTCGACTCGGTCGGACCGCCGAACTCCCCGCCGGGGCCGTTCGGCCAACCCGACAAGCGGCGGCCGTGGTCGCCCCTCGAGCAGACCGACGCCATGGTCGGCTTCATCGCCGTGTTCGTGGGCGTCACCATCCTCGGCGGGATCGTGCTCGCGCTGATAAGCGGTGAACCGGACCGAACGCTCGTCTCCCTGGTGCCCCAGGGCCTCGTGTTCATCGGAGTGCCGCTGGTGATCGCGTCGTGGCGCACTCGCTCGCACCCGTGGCGCGCCGTCGGATTCCTCCCGTTCAAGGGAACAGACCTGTGGCTTGTGGCGGTGGCAATGGGCGTCCAGATCGGTGTCACGGTGCTCTTTGGCCTGCTCTTTTTCACGCCCGAGCAGGACACGCTGGTCGATGACGTCAACTTCAACGAGACGACTGTTGCCGCGCTCGCCGCGATCTTCTTGATCGTGATCGCTGCGCCCATCACCGAGGAGACCCTCTTCCGCGGCCTCTTTTTCGGCGCACTCAGGACCCGCGCGCCCTTCTGGGTCGCGGCTGGGGCCTCAGGGCTCCTCTTCGGCGCCGTCCATCTGACGACGGGCGATGTCGCGGTTGCCGGGCTCCTCACCCTCTTCGGCGTGATCCTCGCCTGGCTCTACGAGCAAACCGGCTCGCTCGGCCCGCCGATCCTCCTGCACATGGCGAACAACGCGATTGCGATCATTCCGTTGCTTTCGTGACAAGTGGTGCGCAATCGCGCGCTTCGAAGTGCCACAATCACGACCATGATTCGCTTCGCCTCCGTCCTCACCCTTTCGCTCGCGCTCTCCCTCGCCCCCGCCGCCCTCGCCGACGAGCGCCAAGGCACGCCCAAGGGCGCGAAGGTGAAGATCGAGCTGAAGGACGTGAACGGCAACAAGGCTCACGTGAACTCGAAGATCCTGGGGATCGGCTACGTGCGGCCCTTCGTGCCCCGGCAGAGGGTGAAGGTCTGGGTCGCTAGAGCCGCCAAGAAAGTAACCGTCAAGCGCCAGGTCATCAAGCAGGTCCCGGGAAAGAACCAGGGCACCTTCCAGATCCGCTCGGACCGGTTGCTGGAGGACGGGACCTATCGGGTGCGCGCCCGCAAGAAGAACTCGCCAGAGCAGAAGGCCTTCCATGCCGAGTCGAGGGGGATCGGCATCAGGTACCCCGATCTCGATCCGGGGATGAAGTCAAACGACGTCGAGCTCTTCAACGATCTCCTCCAGAAGGAGGGCTACTACACCTCGAACGGCAGGAGCTACGACGCTGGGACGGAGCGCGCGGTCCTCGCCTACCGCAAGGTGAACGGCATGGAGCGCATCTACAACGCGACGCCGGACATCTTCAAGAAGCTCGCGAGCGGCAAGGGCGGTTACGACCTTCGCTACCCCGGTAAGGGCAAGCACGTGGAGACCGACCTGTCGCGCCAGGTGATGGTGCTGGCAAACCACGGCAAGCCCCAGCACACCTTCCACATCTCGTCCGGGACACGGGCGACACCCACGATCCAAGGGCACCACGTCTTCACGCGAAAGCAGTACGGGACCAACTCCCACGGCATGGTGCACTCGGTCTACTTCGGCCCGACCAACCGCGGCTACGCGACGCACGGGTACAAGTCGGTGCCTAACTACCCCGCAAGCCACGGGTGCCTTCGCAACCCGATCCCGAACTCGCTCTTTATCTACAACTGGATCTCGCTCGGCGACGACATCTACGTCTACCCGTAGATCTCAACCATCTAGAGTCGCGCCCGGCTTGGATTCAGACCTCGAAAGCGCGAAGGCGACGCTTGTCGCCGAGCTCCGTAAGCACGCCCTGATCCTGGGCGAGGTGACGCTCTCGAGCGGTGCGACGGCGCAGTATTACGTCGACGCCCGCCGCGCGATCATGCGCCCCGCCGGGTTCCGCGCGGCCGGCGAGTTGATCGCGGCGGCGGCGGTCGAAGCCGGCGCGGTGGCAGTCGGCGGCCCGGTGATGGCCGCGATCCCGCTCGCTTGCGCGGCGATCGCCGTTCCGGGCGGCGACGACCTCGTTGGCTTCTTCGTTCGCAAGGAGCGAAAGCAGCACGGGCTCCAGCGCTGGGTCGAAGGGCCCGTCTCAGAAGGCGCGAGGGTCCTCGTGGTCGAGGACACGGTTACGACCGGCGGCTCGACCGTCTCGGCGATCGAGCGCATCCGCGAAGAAGGGCTCGACATCGCGGGGACCCTCTGCGTAGTCGATCGCCTGGCCGGCGGCGGCGACGCGATCGCGGCTGCTGCGGACGCGCCCTTCAGGGCGCTCACGACGATCGACGACGTCTACCCGGACCGCCCCGACCGCTAGAGCGGCGGGCGGGTGCGAAGCGTCGAGATCGCTTCGAGTGCCTGCTTGACCTCGGCGCCGGTGTCCTCCTCGGCGTTATCGGCAATCACCGCCGTGACCACCGCGGCGCCTTCGCGCTCGAGCACGATCACGCTCACGCCTTGGCGCACGCCGGTCTTCCGGGCGGTGCCTTCGGCCTCGGCGATCGCTGCGTCGTAGAGGTGCTCGAACTCCTCGGGCTCGCCGGCGTCGAGTGGTTCCTCGTAGCCCGGTAAAAGCTCTGCGGTCTGGACGGCAAAGTCCTCGGGCGCTCCCCTGAGCGCGTCGTCCGTGCGGTCGATCGTGATCGTGGACGAGACCAGGCCGTCGGGCGCGGTGAGAGTCGAAGTTGCGCCCCTTGTCTTCGCGGTCCAGCCAGGCGGGCGGCCGAAGACGATGCCGCCGTCGCGGTTCAGGAACTGCTCGTAGCCCCTAGGCAGGTCCGGCAGCTTGTCCACGGTCTCCTCCTGGCGCTCGACCGAGGCAGAGTTGCCCTCGTCGTCAGAACCGCAACCGCCCACGACCATGCCGCCGACGGCGAGAAAAATCAGTGCGCGAATCCGCATGAAACGCCCCGACCAGGATTCGAACCTGGGGCCTACTCCTTAGGAGGGAGTCGCTCTATCCAGCTGAGCTATCGGGGCCTGACGCTCAGATTAAGGGGAAGACCCGCCGCAACCGGCAGAGGTGGTTGCGAAAACCCGCGGTATTCGCGGAAATCAGCAACCACCCGGTGTGTGTGGTGGCGAGCTACTCGGCTTCGTCGTAGAGGCCCTCGGAGGCGACCTGCGCCAGGCGGCGGTCCCAGAGCTTCACGGTCATGTAGACGTCCGAGTCGTCAAAGCCGCGGACAGCGTCGACGGCGACCAGGGTGAAGCGGCCGTCGCGAACCGGGCATTGATCGACAACGTCGCCGTCGAGCTCCGCCGTCGCGGCGACCGCGCCGCGGACCATCGGCAGGCCCCAGACGAGCGTGACGTCTCCGCCCCGCCCGGCCTCTGAGCGCCACGGGCCGATTACGTCGTCCGAGAGGTCGATCTCCCACTCGGGGCTGTCTTCGGCGGTCACGTCGGTGAACTCTGCCTTGGCGGTGAAGTCGTCGGGCTCGTCGCCCTCAGCGCGCGCGAACGAAACCCAGCCGTAGAACTCGACAAGCACGGGATCGGATCCCTCGGGCGCGTCGGCGGGGATGGACGCTTCCTTCGCGCGGCCCGTGACCGGCACGTACACCCGGCCGCCCCAGCCTCGCTCGGGAAACCAGCGCAGTGTGCTGGTGTCGAGCTCTGAGCCGGCGTCGCCCGAAAGCGTGCCGCAAGCCTCGGAGAAGTGGGTGGTCAGGCGCTCGGCCCAGCGGCCGGTCGGGTCGGAGTCTTGAGAGGCGTCGGCGATGAAGCGGGGGAATGGGCGGGCGCTGGGAGGCATCGGGTTGGCAAGCCTATGCGAGCGCTTCCCTTAGATCCGAGGCGGCACGCTCCGGCGCGTAGGTCGAGATGTCCACTCCCGTGCCGAGCTCGAACCCGGCGCGGATCGTCAGGCGTGGGACGATGTCAATGTGCCATGAGAACTCCTGGGCTCCGCTGGGAGCGGTACGCACCCACAGGTTGAATTGAGGCAGCGCCCCGAACACTCCGGCGAGCCCGCGGAGTGCGGTGCCGATCATCGCGGCGCCGCCCTGGCCCTCCGCCTCGAATGACGGAGCGGGATTGCGAGGCATGATGCGAAGCTCGAATGGCGAGCGCGACGCCCACGGGCAGATCAGGATCGCCTCGTCGTCGATCGCGACCATGCGCTCGCGCCGGCGGACCTCCTCGATCGCGACGTCGCCCAGGAGGTGGCCGCCCATCGTGCGCTGGTGATACGCGGCTGAGCGCTCGCGCTCACGGGCGACCTCGGCAGGCACGAAGCGCAGGCCGTAGAGCTGTGCGTGGGTGTGCTCGAGCGACGCTCCGGCCGCGGGGCCCTCGTTCACGATCAGGTGGACGTAGGCGGAATCTTCTGCGACCGCTCGCATGCGGGTGCGCCAGCCTTCGATCGAGACGGCGAGCTCCTCATCGGACAGCGAAGCCATGGAGGTCTCGTGGCGCGGGATGTTCACGATCACCTCGTGCGAGCCGTCGGCGGGCTGCGAGCCGAAGAGGCCCACCTCGGCGGTCCGCCGGGAGTCGGCGAGCGGGTCGGCGGCACTCGAGAAGCCGCCGGCCTCATCCCGAGCCTCGCCCGCAGTGGGAGCTTGAGTGCAACCCGCGGCGTCCCCTGCCTTTGGCGACTCGGCGGTGCCGAGCACCGGGTAGAGGTTCGGCACCGAGCGCACGCGCCATCCGGGCGAGTCCGCCTCGCCGCCGCCGGGGCGGTCCGCCCACACCTCGGGCGGCGTGCGGTCCTCGCGGCCCTCGCAGAAGGGGCAGCGCTCGGCCGCGTCGGGCGCAGAGGCGGCGACGGCCAAAGAGAAGGCGTCGGGGCGCTCCGCCCGGCCGGGCGCGAGGATGACCCGCAGCCCGGTGAGCTGGTCGATGCGTACTTCGGGCGCGGTCAGCTCGGCGGGGACGGCTCGCCCGTCTCGGCGTCGCCGAGATCGCTGACGTCGGCCGGAGGTAGATCGTCCGGATCGAGCGGCGGGGGCATCTCGGCCGGGTCGACGGGCGGCGCGACCGAAGCGGTCGTCGCCGGTCCCGAGTTCGGGATGAACGCCTTCAGGAGATCGATCGGCAGCGGGAAGACGATCGTGGTGTTCTGGTTTACGCCCATCTCCAAGAGCGTCTGGAGGTAGCGGAGCTGGAGCGTCGCCGGGTTGCGGCTCATGATGTCGGCTGCCTGGCTCAGCTTTGCCGAGGCCTGGAACTCGCCGTCGGCGGCAATGACCTTGGCGCGCCGCTCGCGCTCAGCCTCGGCCTGGCGGGCGATCACGCGCTGCATCTCCTGCGGGATCTCCACGTCTTTCATCTCGACCGTCGTGACCTTCACGCCCCACGGCTCGGTCTGCTCGTCGATGATCTGCTGGAGCTCGACGTTCAGGCGCTCGCGCTCGGCCAGGAGCGAATCGAGCTCGGCCTTGCCGAGGACGGAGCGAAGCGTTGTCTGGGCGATCTGGGAGGTCGCCAACAGGTAGTTCTCGACGTCCGTGATCGCCTTGTTCGGATCGACGACCCGGAAATAGGCGACCGCGTTCACGCGCGCGGTCACGTTGTCTTTGGTGATGACCTCCTGCGGCGGGACGTTCAACGTGACCGTCCTGAGATCGACCCGCACCATCTGATCGATGAACGGGATGAGGAGGATGAGACCTGGTCCTTTTTGGGCGATCAGGCGGCCGAGGCGAAAGACGACGCCGCGCTCGTACTCACGGAGGATCCGCACCGCCGCGGCGACGATGATCAAAAGGAATACCCCGAGTATCGCGACCACGATTAGTGCTGCTGACAAGTCCGGTTCCTCCTATGTGGGTTCGGTGGGGTCTTCGTCGATGGGGCGGACCTTGAGCGTCAGACCCTCGACCTCTTCCACCTGTACCCTACCGCCGCTCGGGATCGCGTCGCCCTCCAGATCGTCCATAGGCTCGGCCCGCCAGAGCGCGCCCCGGACGAATACCTGGCCCACCGGGTCGAACGGCACGCGAACGACGCCCTCGGCTCCGATCATCTCCTCGTAGCCGGTATGGACCTGCCCGCGCTGCGCCTCCATCACCTTGCGGCTGACGAACACGATCGCGAGCCCGAAGAGGACCGCGATCGCGATGATCAAGGGCGCGGAGACGCCGAAGCCCTCGGAGTCCGTGTCGTACAGGAGTAGGCCCGAGAGCGCGAGCGCGATCACCCCCAGGATGCCCATGATCCCGCCGGTCGGAAGCTGGGTCTCGGCGATCAGGAGCCCAACGCCGAGCACAAGGAGCACGATCCCGGTCGCGGTGACGGGGAGCTGGGACGTGCCGAAGAGGCCGACCACGAACGAGACGAGGCCGGTCGCGCCAGGCAGGATCAGGCCGGGGCTGAAGATCTCGACCAGGATCCCGATGAGGCCCGCCAGGATCAGGAGGAACGCCACGTTCGGGTTCACGATGAACTGGAGGACGTCGTATTGGAACGGCATCTCGCGCTCTGAGAGAGCGAGGCCGTCCGTGTCGAGGGTCGTCTCCTTCGGGCCCTCCACGGCGAATTCGTCGAGCTGGGCGAGGAGGTCCTCGGTGTCGGAGGCGACGATGTCGATCAGCTCTTCGTCGAGCGCCTCGTCGGCCGTGACGTTGGTCGCGTCTCGGACCATCTCCTCGGCGAGGTCCGGGTTTCGCCCGTGCTCTTCGGCGAGCGCGCGCACGTAGGCTGCCGCGTCGTTCTCGATCTTGCGGCCGAGCACCTCGTCGATTTCGGCGCCGCTGATCGAGATCGGCGAGGCCGAGCCGATGTTGGTCTGGGGCGCCATCGCGGCGACGTCGGCCGCCTGCGTCACGAAGAGGCCGGCGGACGCAGCGCGCGCGCCGTCGGGCGAGACGTAGACGACGACGGGCATCGGCGCGGCGATGATGTCCTTGACGATCTCGCGCATCGAGGTGTCCAGCCCGCCCGGCGTGTCAAGCCGGATGATCACAAGCTCGTCGCCGTCCTCTTCTGCGTCCGCGAGGGCGCTGTCGATCCAGGCTTCGGTGGCGGGATCGATCGAGCCCGTGAGCTCGATCGAGACGGCCGTGCCCCCGGACTCCTGGGCGAACGAAGGAACGGCGAGCAAGAGCCCGCCGACGATCAGAACAAGCGCAACACGAATGCCCATAGAGCCAAGTATCCCTGCTCCTGCCCCTCAGCCCTGGGGAACTCCTGGATCTCCGAACAGCAGAAACCAGATGGTGCAGACGATTCCGACCAAGATCGTCGCGGTGATCACGATGTCCTCGATGGGGTGAGTGTTGGGGCCGGAGTACCGCTCGGCCGAGAGGCTGCGGTTCCAGCCGTGGCGGACGGGCTTACCCTCGTCATGGGTGACCACCGCTTTGAGCCAGGCGAGGAGGTAGGCCATCAAGGAGTAGGAGAGAATGATCCCGAGGAGCGCGACCCCGAGCCCAGAGAACGACGGTGCCGTGCCGCCCTGGAGCTGCGAGCCGACCCACACCCAGAGGTAGGGAACGCCAGCGCCGAAGAAGACGATCGCGACCAAGGCAAGCGGCCAGCGCACCACGGCCCAGGCTGTCTTTCTGACGACGGCCATCAGTTCGCGTACCTCTCGATGTCTGCGGCCAGGTCTTCCTCCGAGGTATAGGGGCCGATCTTCGTGTAGGCGACCTCTCCGTCGGAGTCGATGAAGAGCGTCGTTGGAAACTCACGCGCGATGTCGTGGTCGCTCGCGATCTCCTGATCGGAGTCCAGGTAGCTCGGATAGGGAAGCGGGAACTCACGCAGGAAGGTCTCGCCGGTTTCAGGCCCGTCGTTGGAGAGCAGGCCGATGAAGGCGACCTCGTCACCCTGCTCGATTGCCTGAGATTGAAAGTCAGGGAACTCCTCTCGGCAGGGTCCGCACCACGATGCCCACTTGTTGACGACGACGGGAACGCCCGCCGCCTCAAGCTCGGCAAGGCGCGCGTCGAAGCCGTCGAGCCCCGAGTCGAGGATCGCGTTCGCATCGCCGCGGATCGAGGTGAGCTCCGGGACGCCATTCTTCACCGGCGCCTTCGCTTCGGACAGGCTGACCGCGGATTCCGGGTTGGCGCTCCCAGGATCGACCGTCTCGGCCTCGCCGCCGCCACATCCCGCCCCCACGGCAAGCGCGGCGACGCCGGCGCTCGACGCCGCGAAGATCCTGCACTTTTGGCCAATTGCCGTCATTCGACCCTTCGGGCTGGTACTTTTGGGGTGGATCCCGCAGCGGACCGCGGGGGCTCCGGCCAGGCAAAGAGGGGAAAGCCGCGCCGGCCGCCTTCATCGAGCTTACATCGCTCGCCACAGCGCTATGTGCGCTCAGGGGCGAGCCCCTTTCAAGAGAGCCTCACGATGGCAAACACCAGTGACGTGGCCGTAAGCACGGCCACAACTCCAACGGAATCAGAGCTCGAGCGAGCTCAGGACTTCACGCGGGAGCCCATCCTCCTGGAGGGCGAGACGCTCGAAGACCTGTTGCCGGGCACGGCCCGGCGGCTTGCCCTGGACGACGCCCTCGCCGAGATCGAGTCCGGCCACTCCGAGCCCTCGACCGATTGGCGCCGCCGCTACTCCCTGATGCTCGGCCTCGAGCGCGTCCTGGAGATGGATCCGCCCACACTCCTCGACGGCGCCGAGCTGAACGACCACCAGGTCGACGCGCTCTCGGGAACGCTGGCGGCACTCGTGGCCGAGATCGAGAAGAGCTCGGCGACCTCGAACGGAAACGGCAACGGGTCGAACGGCTCTGCCTCAGCGCCCGAGACCGAGATCGATGCCGAGACGTCTATGAACGGCCAAGCCGAGGGCGAGGAAGACCTGGAGGACGAGCTCGAGCCTGACGAGGAGCCCCAGGACTGGGCCGACGACGCCGTGGACGAGGACTCAGACGTCGTTGCCGAGGCGCCCGAGGACCCCGGCGCCTCGCGGCGTTTCTGGTTCGAGCACGCAACGGGCGCCGGCAAGACGGTCGCGGCGGTCGGCTTCGTCGAAGCGTCTCGCACCGGCGGCATCCTCATCCTCACCCACCGCCGGAACCTGGTCGACCAGTTCATCGGCGAGATCTCCGGGCGGGGCTACAAGGATCGCCTCTCGCCGCCGCTCCTCGGCAAGGACGACCATCCCTACGGGCCGGTCACCGTCGAGACCTACCAATGGTTCGTGCGGAACTCGAAGGACATCTCCGACGCCTACTCGATCGTGATCTGCGACGAGGCCCATACTGCGCTCGGCGAGAAGACCAGCGCCTGCATCCGCCAGATGGACGGTCCCGTCTTCATCGGCATGACGGCGACGGGCGCCCTGATCGCCCGCCATGTCGCCGACCTCTTCCCCACCCAGACTTCGCGCTTCGACCTCGCCCAGGCAGCCCGCCGCGGCGTCATCGCGCCGCTTCGCTGCATCCGCATCCCGCCGGGCCCCGGCGTGCGCTCGCTGGCCAAGGTTCCGCTTCGACGTGGCGAGGTGGATCAGGACTTCGACCAGGAAGAGCTCGCAAAGCTCCTCGACCAAGGGCCCTTCAACGTTGCAATCGCCGACCTCTACCAATCGCGATTCAAGAAGGTCCCGGGCGTCCTCTACACCGCGGGCGTGAAGCACGCGACCAACGTCGCTTCTGCGATGCGAGACGTCGGGATCAACGCCCGGGCCGTCTCAGGCGAGACGCCCAAGCGCGAGCTGGCCGAGACCCTCGCCGCGTTCGAGCGCGGCGACGTCGACGTCCTCTGTAACGCCATGCTCTTGGCCGAGGGCTGGAACTCGCCGCGCGCGACGATCTGCATGCACCTGGCGCCCACCGCGTCGCGGCGGATCTATCAGCAGCGCGTGGGCCGCGTGACCCGCCGTGCACCCGGTAAGGAGGCGGGGCTCGTCATCGACCTCGTCCATCCAGCCACCACCTCCGATGAGGCGATCGTGACCCTCCATTCCCTGCTCGACCGCGACGTCTATCGCGGCGGCGCGATCGTCGTCGGCCCCGTCCGCCGCGGTCGCGGTCGCCGGGTGCGCGTCGAGCGGCGGATCGTGCCGGTCTCGGCCGATCCCGAACGCCGCGTCGCGGTCCTCGAGCGCGACCTCTGGCGGATCGCGGTCGAGAACCTGAACTACTCAGAGCAGCACGCTTGGGCTGCGCTCGCCGGCTCGAAGGTTACTTCCAACCAATGGCGCCGCGCCAAGGCGATGATCCAGCACGACGAGGCCAAGGAGCTTCGCCGCCGCTTCCTCTTGACCTGCGTCCAGCGCAACCGAAACCAGCAGCTCCGCCTGAAGGCTATGGGCGAGGTCGCCACGCTCAGAGATCCCGAGGCGTTCGACGACTGCGTCGACATCGTGACCACCTGGAGCCGCGAGGACCGCCGCGCCGGCGCGAAGCTTCTCCTCCAGGCCCTCGCTGAGCGGCGGATCGGCCGCCGCGATCAGGCACAGGCGTGGGTCTGGCGCCTCGCCGAGACCACGCGCGACCTTCACGAGCAGTACGCGGTCCAGCGCTGGCCCGAGACCAAGCGACTCCTCGGCCTCTTCGTCAACTCCTCGGGCCGGGCGCATGGGCGAAACGCACGCCGACTCGTCACCGCAGCCCGCCAGCAGGACCGGCGGCTCTCGGTGGCTTTGCTGGCCGCCGCCGTAGCGCACACGCCCGAGGCCGAAGAGGTCCTTCGCGGTGCCCGCATGCGCATGGCGCGAAAGCCCTCGGCCATCGCGCGAGAGCTGCTCCGAAACTTTCCGAAGCCTGGCTCGAGCCGGAGACGCCGCCGCAAGAAGGGCGGCGGTGGCGGCGACAAGCCGAAGCAGAACGGCGGCCCGGAGCGCGAGACGCTGGGAGCGGTCGAGGGCGAGGGCGCTGATGCCTCCGAGGGCGATCCCGATACTCACCGAGAGTGATATTCCGGGACATATAGGGCCGTCAGATCACTCTCGGAGTGGGCGGAGGGAGACTTCGCCGGCGCCGAGGCTGAGGCGCTCTCCACTATCGGCGACGACGACCAGGTTGCCGCGGGCGTCGATGCCATCGCAGACTCCCACCCCTTGGTTGCCCGAACCACCAGCTCCTTCCCAGGCCACCTCGCGGCCGTGCAGCGTGTCCCGGTCAGCGAAGGCCGCAATGACCTCCTCGGGCCCCGCTGCCGTCCACCTTCCAAGCGCCTCCCTGAGCGCAGCAAGCGCCTGCGCTGGTCCCACCCCGTGACCCAGCGACGTCGCGGGCCATCGCAGGTCGTCCGGGAACTCGTCGTCGGGAACCGAGAGGTTGAGCCCGACGCCGATCACGGCCCAGCCGGGCGGGCGGGCCTCGATCAGGACTCCCGCGAGCTTTCGCTCGCCGAGCCAGACGTCGTTTGGCCACTTCACCTGGCACTCGACCGGGGCCAGGGCCTCGGCCGCCTCGCAGACGGCGAGCGGCACGGCCAGCGGGAGGAGCGAATGGTGCGCCTCGAGCGGTCGCAGGATCGCAGAGCACAGAAGCGCCGAGCCGGCGGGCGCTGACCACCGGCGCCCGGTCCGCCCCCGGCCCGCGGTCTGCTCGCCGGCGACGACAATCGTCCCCGAGAGGGCGCCGCCGATCGCAAGCTCTCGCGCACGGTCGTTGGTGGAATCCGTCAGCCGGTGATGGACGGTCGGGCCGTCGAACGCCGCGGACGACTCGATGGGTAAGGCGCCGGCCCCAGTCAGGTCGAGACTCGCTCGCAGTCGCCCGCGACCTTGTCTGACTTGTCGGCCATGACCTTGTCGCGATCGGCGCCGCAATTCACCCGGTCCGTGCCGCCGCCCTTGACGAAGATCTCGTCCCGGCCCTCGCCACCTGATACGCGGTCATCGCCGCCCTCGCCGTAAAGGATGTCTGCCTTCACACCGCCGGTAATCAGATCCTTTCCCCCACCACCCTCGATCGTCATGGAGATGTCGAGCGCACCCGAGAAGCCCGGCCCGCCCTTGCCGCTCAGCTTGTCGGCTCCGCCCTCGCCTCGGACCAGGACCGACGCGGTGCTGCCGAGGTCTGCGTCAAAGTCGGAGTCATTGTTGAGCTTTGCCACGGGGAGCCCGGAGGAATCCCCGAACACGAACTCATCCGCGTTCCTGCCCCCGCCCAGCCCGAAGAATCCGTTCGTCCACTGCACTCCGATCTCGATCTCCGAGAGCCCGGACGACTCGACCTCGTCGCCAGGCGCCATGTATCCCTTTGACAGGTCGAAGTAGAC
>Ga0136622_10000434_pt1 | contig 17144 bp, 17 predicted proteins | sample AntDrymUQ4482106_2_FD_104803 | JGI IMG/M metagenome (GOLD analysis project Ga0136622, IMG submission 104803) | Polar desert sand microbial communities from Dry Valleys, Antarctica - metaG UQ448 (21.06) | ecosystem: Environmental > Terrestrial > Soil > Desert | place: Antarctica: Dry Valley...
CTGCTCGAGCGACCGGGATGGGTTCCGTTGCCTCACCCGGCGCGACGTCAGTCGTCGTGATCGTCTTCCTCGTCGAAGCTCACGCCGTACTTCTCTGCCAGACGTGAATACTCGTCGTCCTCTTGATCAACGTCGGATTCCTTCGAGCGACTGCCGAATCCGAGGTCGAATGCCCCAGGACCGGACTGCTTCAGCTTGCGCGCTTCTTCGAAGCGACGATGACGACCCTTCTTCACGATAGGGCTCCCAGATAGCTAGTGAGCTGACATTGACCGCTACTCTAGCGGTGCCGACGCCCTTACCAGCGGGAATGTCAGCCGGCGGCGACCGCTATCAGGCGCAACCGGCCATTGCCGTCGAACGTCAGACCGCTGCGGCCTGACAGCAGGGCGGCGATGCCGTCGCCGAGCAACTGGGCCCGCCACCCCGTACGCAGCCGGCTCGTGGCCCCTTGCGACAGCAACGCCGTGATGTCCGATCGCGTCGCCAACAATTCCGTGTCAAGTTGCTCGTCGCGGGCTACCTGGCTGACCCACGCCGAGATCAGCGTGACAGCTGGACGCAGGGAACGGTCCAGCTCGGCCGTGCCCCTCGGCATCTCCGGCGGCTGGGCATGCTCGCTCTCGGCGAGGGCGATGAGCAGCTCGGCCGCCGGCCGAGAGCGGGCGAACCGCTCGTCCACTCCGCGTGCCTGCGCCAGGTCAGCGGCGGTGTGCGGCTGGCGTTGTGAGATCCCGAGCACGGCAAGATCGGGCAGCACGTGACGTACCGGCAGATCGAGCTCCATGGCCCGCTGCTCGCGCCATGCGGCGACTGCCTGTGCCACGGCCCTGCCCCTGGGGCGCAGCGTCCTGGCGTCCTTCAGGCGCAGCCAGGCGTGCTCGGGCGTCGACCCCGACACCGGCCGCGTGCGCAGCTCCTCGCACGCCTCCTGTACCCACGCCGTCCGGCCGAGCTCGTCCAGCTTGGCGGCCAGGAGGTCCTGCACGTCGAGCAGATACGCCACGTCGGAGACGGCGTACTCGCGCTGGCTCGTCGTGAGCGGGCGGCGCAGCCAGTCGGTGAGTCGATCACCCTTGGCCGGGGTGACGCCGATCTCTCGTTGCAGCAGCGCCGACAGCGATGGCGAGCCGTGGCCGAGGAACCCGGCTGCGAGCTGGGTGTCGTAGAGCAGCGCCGGCACGGCGCCAACGGCGTGGGTCAGCACGTCGATGTCCTGCTGGGCTGCATGCATGACGGCCCAGACCGGTGCTGCGAACAGGCGCGACAGTGCTCTGATGTCGACGGCCAGCGGGTCGACGAGGGCTGCTTCGCTCCGCCAGGCGAACTGCACGAGCGCCAGTTGCGGGAAGAACGTGCGCTCGCGGTGGAACTCGGTGTCCATGGCGTAGCGCGGCTCGGCAGTGAGAACATCGATCAGCGCGTCGAGCTGTCGATCGTCGTCGATCCACCGCGCCTCTTCTGGATCGATGCGGCCGCTGCTCACGTATCTCCGTGGGACTGTGCGTGTCTCACGTGTCTCCGTGCGGTTCGGTGTCGCCTCCAGCCTCGATCCAAGCCGATGTGCCGCCGGCGACGTTGGTCGCCTCGATGTCGTGCTCGGCGAGGAACGCGCAGGCGCTGGCACTGCGACCACCGCTGTGGCAGATGACGAACAGCTGGCCGCTGCCCTCCACCTCGTCCAAACGGTCGGGCAGCGTGCCGAGCGGGATGAGCTCGGCACCCGGGACGTGGCCGCGTTCGTATTCGTCGGGCTCACGCACATCGATCAGCCGGCCTCCGGACTCGAGGTGTCGATCGAGCTCTACCACCGGGATCTCCCTGATCACCACGGTCGCAAATCTACCGACCGCGCTCGTCGGTTAGCACGCCAGGTCACCGGCGTCGTTGACGTTCTTGAGCCGTTGTTCCTCCACGGTCACGTCCACCACGTCCACACCCCGGCGCTCCAGCGCTCCGAGCGCCCCCATGAGCGAGCGCTCGCCGCCGGTGAAGATGGCTTCCAGGTCTCGCTCCACGTCGCTGTGGTAGCGCGCCAACGTGGGGTGGCGACGCGTCCCGAAGGCGACGACGACAGCCGCGCCCGGCGGACCGTCGATGATCCTGCGCACGGTCTCGCCCGTCAACTCCCCGAGATCGCAGGCAGTCACGACGACCGATTCGGCGTCACCGAGCGCTCCGAGGGCGCTGAGCACTCCCCCCAGTGGTCCCTCGTCGGGCCACCGGTCTGGCAGCACGGGGAATCCGAGCACCGCCAGCTCTTCAGCATCCCCGCCGACGAGCACGACGGGATCGCAGCCGCCGTCACCCAGTGCGACGAGGACACGCGCTGCGAGTGGGGCACCGCGGTAGGGCACGAGCGCCTTCGTGCGGCCCATGCGGCGGCTGGCACCCCCGGTCAGGACGGCGCCGACGATGCGTCCCACGGCCCCGACGGATCGAGTTGAGCCAGGAACGTGGCGCAACGCTGCGCCTCGTCGTGCTCGCCGATCTCGGCCGCCGTCGATCCGAGGCCGGCAAGCGCCCGCAGGAACCCCCGGTTCGTGGGTTGGTCCCAGCGCACGTAGCCCGAGCCGCGCCACCCCGAGGCCCGCAGTGTGTCGAGGCCCCGGTGGTACCCGACGCGGTAGCAGGCGTAGCGCTCGATCACGTCCCGCCCGAGGTCACCCATCTCCGCCCAGGCGTCGAGGAAGCGTGGCCAGCGGGCCACGACGTCGGCCACGTGGGCGCGGCGATCGGCGTCGGGCTGGTCGAGCGCCTGCTCCAGTGCTGCCGCAGCATCAGGTTCGGGGGCGGCGATGACCGTTTCGGGTAGCCCATCGCTGAGCCCAACCGGATGGCTGTCGTTCGTCACCCCCCGATCATCGCAGCAGCATGAGCGTCATGCACGGTCGATGATCGATCGCCGCCACACCTCGGTCCTTGCAACGCTGTTGAACGTGAACGAGTGCACGCCTTCGATCCGCAGCGCCGAGGCATCGGCGGCGATCGCCGTCGCGAGGTCGGTCGGGTCATAGCCACCTGGGGCGAGCATCGCCGTCATGGTGGCCCGCTGCTTGCGCAGGAACCGCAGCGAGGAGCCGATGCCGAGGCGGACGCCCATCGACATCAGCTTCGTGCGGTCGACGACACCAGGGACACCGAGGTCGACCGGCAGGGCGAAGCCGGCGGCGCGCTCGGCGAGCAGCCAGCGGCGGATGCGGTCCGGATCGAAGCACATCTGGGTCGTCGCCCAGCCGGCGAGGCCGGCAGCTTCGATCAGGCGTTGCTTGTCGTGCAGGGCGGTGCGCAGCACGTCATCGGGGATCGCCGGGTGGCCGTCGGGATAGGCGGCCACCCCGACGCTCGCCAGGCAAGTGTCGTGCTCGAACAGGTCGCGCAGCAACGCCAAGCCGTCTGCGTACGGCCCGGAGGGCACGAGCTGATCTCCGCCGACCACGAAGATCTCACGCAACCCGTGGGAGCGGATCCACGCCGCCAGCCGGGCCACGTGCTGACGGTCTTCGATGAGACGGGCGGCGACGTGTGGCACGGCGTCGTGGCCGGTGTCGAGCAGGCGCGCCGTCACGTCGAGCGTGGCGCCGAGTCCCTTCACCGGCGAGCACGTGACCGATGTGGCGATGCCGGCAGGAAGCTCGGTCATCGCCGCGTCAACGCTCCTGATCGGCACCAGCTCGAAGCGCGTCGCGGCCAGGAGCCGGACCAGCGCCGCGTCGGGGGCGGGGGCGGGACGCGGGCGTGCGGCGACGGTCGCGTCTGTCGAGCGGCGCCGGAACAGTGAACTCATCGAATCTCCCATCAGGCGAAGGTGTCGGGAAGCTCGGACTTCCGGCTCTCGACGAACTCGAGCAGTTCGGCGTCGACGGCGTCGTCAATGGGTGGCGGCTCGTACGCCGCGAGGCGCTGCTTCCACGACCGATTGGCCCGTTGTGCGGCATCGAGCGAACCGTCCTCGACCCATTGCTCGAAGTTCGAGTTGTCCGCCGTCTCTGAGCGGTAGAACGCGGTCTCGAAGTTGGCGAGTGTGTGGGCGGTGCCGAGGAAGTGCTGGCCTGGCGGGTTCTCCCGGATCGCGTCAAGCGCCTGGCCGTTCTCGCTCAGGTCGAGGCCGCGGGCGAACGTGGCCATCATCCCGAGCTGGTCGGCGTCGAGGACGAACTTCTCGTAGCCGATCGCCAGCCCACCCTCCAGCCATCCTGCGGCATGGAGCACGAAGTTGGTCCCAGCCATCACGGTCGGCAGCAGCGTCGAGACGCTCTCGTATGCGGCCTGGGCGTCGGGCAGTTTCGATGCCGTGAGCGACCCTCCGGAGCGGAACGGCACGCCGAGCCTGCGGGCGAGCGTCGCCATCGTGTAGAGCACGAGCGCGGGTTCCGGCGTGCCGAACGTCGGCGCGCCGGTCTGCATCGACATCGAGCTGGCGAACGAGCCGAGCACGACAGGGGCACCAGGCCGTACGAGCTGCACGAACGTCATTCCGGCGAGCGCCTCTGCCAACGTCTGGGCGACGACACCCGCAGAGGTTGACGGCGCCATCGCCCCGGCCAGGATGAACGGCGTGATGATCGTGGCCTGGTTGGCCTCCGCGTAGACCTCTGCTGCAGCGAGCATCGTGGCGTCCCAGACGAGCGGCGACGAGGCGTTGATCAGGCTCGTCAGCACCGTGCGTTCGTTGAGATCTCCGCCGAAGGCGATGCGGGCCAGTTCGACGCTGTCCGCCGCCCGCTCCCCCGCCGTGACCGACCCCATCAGCGCCTTGTCGCTCCAGCGCAAGTGGGCGTAGACCATGTCGAGGTGGCGCTTGCTGACCGGCACGTCGACGGGCTCGCAGACCGTGCCGCCGGAGTGGTGCATGTGCGGGTGCAGGTAGGCGAGCTTCACGAAGTTCTCGAAGTCGGCGAGCGTGGCGTACCGGCGTCCGTCGTCGAGGTCGTGGACGAACGGCGAGCCGTAGTTGGGTGCGAACACGGTCGCATCGCCGCCCACCTGCACGGAGTTGGCCGGATTGCGGGCGTGCTGGGTGTAGACGGCGGGGGCGTCGCCGAGCAGCTTGCGGCACATGCCACGAGGGAACCGGACGCGAGTGCCGTCGACGTCCGCACCTGCGCCGGCGAACCGCTCGAGGGCGCTCGGGTAGTCGCGGATCTCGACGCCAACCTCCTCGAGGATCGTGTCGGCGTTGTGCTCCAGCAACTCGAGACCTTCCTCGGACACGAGCTCCACCGGGGCAAGGGCGCGGGTCAGGAAGGCTTCTCGCTCGACGACCGCTGCGGCGCGCGCCTCGCGCCGTCCCGCCCGGCCGCCGCGTCGATGGTCTCGCTCGGTCATGTTCTTTCCCTTGCCGGTCTCGCTGTTCGCCGACGACGACTGCGACCGCCCGCAGCCTTCGGCGGTCGGCGCTCGGGAAGATCGACCACCGAGGCCAGATGCGGGTTCGGCGCGCTGGCGTGGGGGAACGCCATCGCCGCCACGAACAGCTCCTGGAACCGCGGTTCGGTCGCTGTCTCGATCTTGATCACGTCACGCACTGCGGCCTCCATCTCGGCGCGAAGCTGCCGAGACAACAGCACCTGCACGGCTCCAGCACCTGCGGCGTTGCCGACCGAACGCACACCATCGACGGGGCAGTCGGGAACGAGCCCGAGCACCATGGCGTGCACGGGGTCGATGTGGGCACCGAACGCTCCGGCGAGGCGGATGTCGGTGAGGTCGGGCATGCCGGCGTGCTCGACGAGCAGGTCGATTCCGGCGCGCAGCGCAGCCTTGGCGAGCTGGATCGCCCGCACGTCGTTCTGTGTGATCGCCAGCGGCGTACCGGCGCCCTCGTGCAGCACGTAGGAGAACGTCCGCCCGTCGGGCACGACGCGGGGCGACGTGCCAACGAGCTCGCCTCGGATGGTTCCGTCGGCGCCGATGACACCGGCGAGGAACATCTCGGCGACGACGTCGATGATGCCGGAGCCGCACACGCCGGTGATGCCCGTCGCCCCCGACGCCTCGTCGAAGCCGGACTCGTCCGACCAGGCATCGCAACCGATCACACGGAACCGGGGCTCGAGCGTGAGCGGATCGATGCGGACGCGTTCGATCGCCCCTGCGGTCGCCCGCTGCCCGCAGCTGATCTGCGCCCCCTCGAACGCCGGACCGGTCGGGCTCGACGCGGCGAACTGCCGGTGGCGGTCGCCGAGCACGATCTCGGCGTTCGTACCCACGTCGACGAGCAGCTGCGTGGCGTCGCCTCGATGTGGCCCCTCGGAGAGGATCGCTGCAGCAGTGTCGGCTCCCACGTGGCCGGCGATGCAGGGTCCCACGTAGAAACGGGCGTTCGGCAACCCGAGCTCGAGGTCGATCGCCGCGCCGGTCACTGCCTCGTCCGTGGCGAGCACGAACGGCGCTCCACCGAGCGGCGTCGGGTCGATGCCGAGAACGATGTGATGCATGATCGGGTTGCCGACGAGCACCACCTCGAGGACCCTGTCGCGCTCGGTGCCGGCGGCAGCGACGACGTCGCCGACGAGGTCGTCGATCGCCTGTCGGATGGCGTGCGTCAGCTCGAGCTCCCCGCCCGGGTTCATCATCACGTACGAGACGCGGCTCATCAGGTCCTCGCCGAATCGGATCTGCGGGTTCATGCGCCCGGCGGTGGCGAGCACCTCGCCCGTGCCGAGGTCGCACAGGTGACCGGCCACGGTGGTCGAGCCGACGTCGATGGCGATGCCGTGGGCGGCGTCGACGTATCCCGGCCAGCCGGCGACGATGCACCCACCATCGCCCACCGGGTCGTGGACGGCGACCGTGACCCGTCCACCGTCAGCTGCGAGCAGGCTATGGACCGCCCGCAGCAGGGTGCCGGCGAACTGCGGGCGACGGATCCCGTGCTGCTCGCCGAGCGCCGACCGCAGCGCCGTGGCCGCGCTCACGGCGTCGCCGAGGCGGGCCGGGACGACCTCGACGTAATACAGGCTGAACGCCGGGTCGACGATGATCGGTGCGAGGTCGAGGTCCTTGCGGACGACCTGGCGGTGGACCTGGCTCGACGCAGGGACGTCGACGACCACATCACCGACGATGCGCGCAGCGCAACCGAGCCGGTTGCCGGGCGCCAACGGCCGGTTGCCCCGATAGTCGACCTCGATCGACGCCGCGTCACCGAGCGCGCCGGGGCTGGCCTCGATGGCCCACTTGGCGAACCGGCCGATGCCGGGCGTGATCTGGCAGCGCCCGCAAATGCCACGACCGCCGCAGACGGTGTCGAGGTCGGCGCCGAGCATCCGGGCGGCCTCGAGAACGGTTGTGCCGTCGGCCACTTTGCCCTCGAGGCCGGTTGGGGTGAACACGATGCGGCGCAGCGCGGTCATGTGCGCCTACTCCGCCGGCCGGCGCCGGCGGCGACGTTCATCGCGGCCGGCGCGACTACCGCGCTCGCCGGGTCCGGCCGCGGGATCGCGGTTGGCCCGGATCCATGCCGCACAGTCGCGGTCGTTGCCGGCGAGAACATCGGCGGCCAGCACGGCCGACTTCACCTCTGGGTGCAACGGGCTCATGATGGCGCACGTCATGCCTGCTCCGATCGCCATGGCCAGGAACGTGCCCGTGACGACTTGGCGGTTGGGCAGGCCGAAACTGACGTTGGACGCGCCGCACGTGGTGTTGACCAGCAGCTCCTCGCGGAGCCGGCGGATCAGCGCGAACGCGTCACGGCCGGCGGTGCCGAGCGCGCCGATGGGCATTACCAGCGGGTCGACGACGACGTCGTGCGCGGGGATGCCATGGTCGGCCGCCCGCTCGACGATCTTCTTGGCGACTGCGAACCGCACGTCGATGTCCATGCTGATCCCGGTCTCGTCGTTGGAGATGGCGACGACCGCCGCGCCATGCCTGGCCACGAGCGGGAGCACGCGTTCCATCACCTCGTCCTCGCCTGTCACCGAGTTGACCAGCGGCTTTCCCTGATAGACGGCGAGACCGGCTTCCAGCGCCTCGATGATCGACGAGTCGATCGACAGCGGCACATCGGTGACGGCCTGCACGAGCTGCACGGCCTTTGCCAGCAACGCCGGCTCGTCGGCGAGGGGGATACCGGCATTGACGTCGAGCATGTGGGCGCCGGCCCCGACCTGGGCGACGGCGTCTGCCTCGACGCGGCTGAAGTCGCCGTTGCGCATCTCCTCGGCGAGCAGCTTGCGTCCCGTCGGGTTGATCCGCTCGCCGATCATCACGAACGGCCGGTCGAATCCGATGACGACCTCGCGGGTCGCAGAGCTCACGACGGTAGGACTCACTGCTGCTCCTGTTCCTGCGGTTGCTCTCGGCCCGCTGATTCGTCAGCGTCCAACTCCTCGAGGGCGGCGAGGTCTGCGAAGCTCGCCGCCACGTCCTCGACGTCGTGTTCCCACCCACCGGCGAAGGCCAGCATCCCGAGCCGCTGGCGGGAGTACTCGGCCTCGAGGCGGTCGGCTTCGGCCTGGGCGGCGGCAGCCGGATCACCGTCGAGCGGCTGGCTGAGTCGCCGCCACTGGGAGACGTCCTCCTGCGCCGTGTGGATCTGCGCTTTGCGCTTGGCCCGGTCGATGGCCCGCTGGAACTTCGCCGACAACAACAGTTGATGGCGCTCGCGGCCGATCTGGCTGTTGACCTGGGCCGGGATGTCGCGCCACAAGATCACGACGATCTGGCTCCCGGCGCGCCGGGACATCAGGCTGCACTCCGGTGGACGGCGACGGCCACGACGGCGTCCAGACCCTGCCGGCCCACGTGACGGTGCTCGAACACCAGCGAAAGCCGGTCGGCAGCGCGTCGACCGCTCTCGACGACGGTGGAATCCTCGGACTGGGTGAGCAGCACGACGCGCCGGTAGTTGCCGAAGTACATCGACCGCAGCTCCGGGTGACGGTCGAGGCCAAGGCCCTGCCACACGAGCGCCTCGAAGTGCCGGGCGAGGAAGTCGGTCAGGAAGAACGTGCCCGGCTCCTCCTCGTGCAGCGCGGCGAACAGCTGTGGGCCGGCGAACACCTCGTAGCAATGGGCGCCGAGCAGACGGTCGACACCTGGATGGCGGACGAGCATGGCGTCGAGGTGGCCGCCGGTGCCGCAGTCGGCGTAGGCGACGAATGCCGGACGACCTGCGTGCTCGACGAGCAGTTCCTCGACGGCGGGCGTGATGCCCTCTGGGCGGTTGTGCAGGTGCGCCGGGAGGTAGCGCACGTCCACAGCACCGTCCAGGCCGTGGTGGCGGAGCACGGCGCGCAACTCCGACGCCAGGGCCCCGCAGGCGATGACGAGCGGCCGCGTCTCGGCGCGCCCCGGCGTCGGGTCGTGTGCCACGGCCTCAGGCCACCGAAGGGCCGGGAGGCTCGGCGTTGCGGACTCTGCGCGCCTGGATCAGATCCTTGGCGATCTGGGCGGCGACGGCGGCGTCGCGGCAGTAGGCATCGGCGCCGACGGCCGAGCCGAACTCCTCGTTCAACGGAGCACCGCCCACCAGCACGATGTACCGGTCCCGCAGACCCTTCTCCGCCATCGTGTCGATGACCACCTTCATGTACGGCATCGTCGTGGTCAGCAGCGCCGACATGCCGAGGATGTCGGGCTGATGCTCGTCGAGCGCGGCCAGATACTTGTCGACATCGGTGTTGATGCCCAGGTCGACGACCTCGAACCCGGCACCCTCCATCATCATCGCCACGAGGTTCTTGCCGATGTCGTGGATGTCGCCTTTCACAGTGCCGATCACGACCTTGCCGATCGGCTCGACACCGGTCTCGGCGAGCAGCGGCCGGAGGATCTCCATTCCGGCCTTCATCGCATTTGCCGACAACAGCACCTCTGGCACGAACAGGATCCCGTCGCGGAAGTCGATGCCGACGATCCGCATGCCCTCCACGAGAGCGTCGCCGAGCACGCGTTCTGCGCTCCACCCACGGTCGAGCAGGATCATGGTGCCGTCGACGATCTCGTCTGCGAGGCCGTCGTAGAGGTCGTCGTGCATCTGCTTGGCGAGCTCATCGTCGTCCAGGCTCGCCAGATCGATGTCGTCGTCTTGTTCGCTCATTGATGGTCCATCACGCGGAATCCATGATGCGGAACCCATCCGCATCGTGGAACACTAACACGGTTCGTTGTCGCCTGCCTCCGATGAGTGCCGGTAGAAGTCGACCGGTTCCGGGGGCAGGGGCTCGATGCCGAGGATCAGATCGGCGGCCTTCTCGGCAAGCATCATCACGGGTGCGTAGATGTTCCCGTTCGTCACATAGGGCATCGACGAGGCGTCGACGACGCGGATCCCATCCATACCGTGCACCCGCATCGTCGCAGGGTCGAGCACCGACATCTCGTCGACGCCCAGCCGGCAGGTGCACGAGGGGTGAAGCGCGGTCTCGGCATCGCCCGCCACCCACTCGAGGACCTGCTCATCGGTCGCCACCGAAGGACCCGGTGACAGCTCTCCCCCGTCGAACGGAGCGAATGCAGGCTGACCCAGGATGTTGCGGGCGTGGCGGACGGCCTCGACCCATTCGCGACGGTCCTGCAGGGTGGACAGGTAGTTGAAGCGCAACGCCGGCTTGTCGCGAACGTCCGGTGACGTGATCTTCACCGAGCCGCGAGCGTCGGAGTACATCGGCCCGATGTGCACCTGGTACCCATGACCGCCGGCGGGGGCGGAGCCGTCGTAGCGCACGGCGATCGGCAGGAAGTGGAACATGAGGTTCGGGTAGGCGACACCGTCATTGCTGCGGATGAAACCACCAGCCTCGAAGTGGTTGGAGGCGCCTGGCCCGCGCCGGAACAGCCACTGCAGGCCAATCCACGGCCGATGCCGCCACTTCATCAGTGGGTTCAGCGAGACCGGCTGCGTGCTGGCGTGCTGCACGTAGACCTCGAGGTGGTCCTGCATGTGCTCGCCGACGCCTGGCACGTGGTGCACCGGCTTCACGCCGACGGAGCGAAGGTGGTCTGCATCGCCGATGCCCGAGACCTGGAGCAACTGCGGTGAGTTGAAGGCCCCGCCGCACAGGATGACCTCACCGCAGTCGACGCGCTCGTGCCGGCGTCCAGGGCGCGAGTACTCGACGCCGGTGACCCGATTGCCGTCGGTGACGACACGCGTGACGAGCGCCCGGGACTGCACGTCGAGGTTGGGCCGGTCAATCGCCGGATGCAGGTAGGCGCCGGCGGCGCTGAGCCGCCTCCCACGATGAATGTTGCGGTCGAACGTGGCGAAGCCTTCCTGGCGGTAGCCATTGACATCATCGGTCACGGCGTGGCCGGCTTGCTGGACGGCTTCGAGAAAGGCGCCGAACAACGGGTTCGTCGCCTCACCGCGCTCGAGCACGAGCGGCCCGTCGTGACCGCGGAACCGGTCGTTCGGCTGCGCGGCGAGGCAGTTCTCCATGCGCTTGAAGTACGGCAAACAGTGCGCATGGCTCCACCTCTCCATGCCCGGATCGGCGGCCCAGCGCTCGTAGTCGAGCGGGTTGCCGCGCTGGAAGATCATCCCGTTGATGCTCGATGAGCCACCCAGCACCTTGCCGCGGGCGTGGTAGATCCGGCGTCCGCCCATGTGCGGCTCGGGCTCGGACTCGTATTTCCAGTCGTAGAACCGGTTGCCGATCGGGAACATCAGTGCTGCCGGCATGTGGACGAAGACGTCGAAGCGGTAGTCCGGACGCCCGGCCTCGAGCACGAGCACCCGATTCGACTGATCGGCGCTGAGACGGTTGGCGAGGGCTGAACCGGCAGAGCCGCCACCGACGATCACGAAGTCGTACACGGCTGCCATCGTGGCGCAACGGTGACGGCCTCGACGCCTCGACGTCTCGCGTCGTGGCCGGAACGTAAGCTCCGGCGGATGGGGGCCGGGGCCACGTCCGACAGCGTGATCGAGGTGCGCGGGCTGTGGAAGGTCTTCGGGCCGCGGCCAGAACGGATCGTCGGATCCCCGTCGGCCGACCTGTCCCGACGCCAGCTCGAAGCCACCACGGGCAACGTCGTTGCCGTTCGCGAGGTCGACGTCGACGTGGCACCCGGCGAGGCGTTCGTCGTGATGGGCCTTTCGGGAAGTGGGAAGTCAACGCTCGTGCGCTGCCTCACCCGGCTGATCGATCCAACGGCGGGAATCGTGCGGATCGGGGGCGTCGACGTCACGGCGGCCGACGGGGAGACGCTGCTCGACGTGCGCCGGAACCGGGTGAGCATGGTCTTCCAGCACTTCGGGCTGCTCCCCCATCGGTCGCTTGCCGACAACGTGGCGTTCGGGCTCGAGGTGCGTGGCGTCGACAAGTCGCGCCGGAGAGCGAAGGCCGAGGAGATGCTGGACCTCGTCGGCTTGGCCGGGCTCGGCTCCGCCAGACCCGATCAGCTCTCCGGAGGGATGCAGCAGCGTGTCGGCCTGGCCAGGGCGCTGGCCACAGAGCCCGAGATCCTGCTGTTCGACGAGCCGTTCTCTGCGCTCGACCCGCTGATCCGCCGCGACATGCAGGACGAGATCATCCGGCTGCGCAGCGAGGTCAGCACGACCATGGTGTTCATCACCCACGACTTGTCCGAGGCGCTGCGGCTCGGCGACCGGATCGCGATCATGCGCGACGGCCGGTTCGTTCAGGTGGGCACGCCGGCCGAGGTGGTCGGTGCGCCGGCCGACGAGTACGTCAGCAACTTCGTGCGCGACGTGTCCCGATCTCACGTGCTCGCCGTCGAGTCGATCATGACACTGATCGGCGCCGGCGGAGCCGGCACGAACGGCTTCTCGGCTCGCGTCCCGTTGGGAACGAAGGTGTGTGACGTCATGAGCAGGCTCGCCCATCATGACCTGCCGGTCGGTGTGATCGACGAAGACGGGATCGTCGTCGGGAGCGTCGACCGCATCGCCGCCCTGCGGCTCGTGGCCGGCGAGGCCGTTCTCGACGTCATCGACGGAACGGGCGACCGCTGATGGCGATCGCCGCTGTCGCAGTCGGGACACCGGCCGTGGCGTCCGACCGCTCGGTTCGGTGGCGCCGGCTCGTGATCCCGACGGTGGTGGTCGCCACCATCTGCGTGGTCGGCGCCTGGATCGGCGACGGCGTGCCGACGTGGCTCGACGCCCGCGTGCGCCCATGGTCCGACGAGGTCTACGACTGGACGGTCCAGAACAACGGCGACCATTGGTTGTTCACGCGTGTCTTCGAACCGATCGCCGACACACTGACGGCCACCAACGATGCCGTGCTGTGGGCGCTGCGCCACCTGCGCTGGCCCGGTGTGCTCACCCTCGTGGCGCTGATCGGTTGGCGCACCGGCGGGGCCCGCGCCGCCATCGTTGGCATGCTGGCCATGGCGGGCTGCGGCGTGCTCGGGTTCTGGGACGAGACGATGGTCACGATCGCGCTGATGCTCGTCGCCGTGATCGTCGCTCTGCTGATCGGCATTCCACTCGGCATCCTTGCGGGGCGCAGCGACCGGGCCGAGCGCTGGTTACGCGGGGTCCTTGACACGGCGCAGGTGATGCCGGCCTTCGTCTACTTCCTCCCTGTGGTCGTCGCCTTCGGGATCCGCGTCCCCGCCGCGGCGATTGCGACGGTCGTCTACGCCACACCGCCGGCGATTCGACTGACGAGCCACGGTCTGCGCAGTGTGCCGGTCGTCGCCACCGAGGTTGGCAACTCGTTCGGCTGCACCTCGCGCCAGCTGCTCGCCAAGGTGCAGCTGCCGATGGCCCGGCGGGCGATGCTGCTCGGCCTGAACCAGGTCATCATGATGGCGTTCGCGATCGTCGTTCTGGCCTCGATGCTGGGCGTGGCCGGGCTGGGCGGCAGGGTGCTGAGCGGGCTGCAGCGGGTGCAGGTCGGCCAGGCGTTCGCACCCGGGCTGGCGATCGTGTTCGCCGCTGTCGCTCTCGACCGCATCACCACCGGTGAGCGCGCCAAGCGCGGCGACCGAGTCCGTCGCCGAATGCCCGCGTTCGCGCGTGGCCGAGCGCACATTGCGACCATCGTCACCGTCGGTCTCGTCGTGGCAGTGGCGATCATCGCCGCCGGCGCTGGCGCCGACGACTTCCCGTCGGCGTTCACGATCGACATCACCGAGCCGATCAACGATGCCGTCCGGTGGGTCAACGACAACTTCCGCACCGGCGTACCGGTCGTCGGCGGCACCGGCTCGTTCAGTGACTTCCTCACCCTCCACGTGCTCAATCCGGTCCGCGATCTGTTGGTGGACTCACCCTGGTGGGCGGTCGTCGCCGCCTCCTTCGCCATCGGGTGGGCGAGTGCCGGCTGGCGCCTGGCCGCTCTCTGCGGCGCCTGCTTCGTCGGCATCGCCGCCCTGCGCACGTGGGAACTGGCGATGGACACGTTGAGCCAGGTGCTCGTGATCATCGCCGTCAGCGTCCTCTTGGCCGTCCCGATCGGCATCTGCGTCGGCCGGTCGAACCGCGCCGAGCGGTTGCTGCGCCCGCTGCTCGACGCCGCCCAGGTCATGCCGGCGTTCGTCTACCTCGTGCCGGTGATCTTCCTGTTCAACATCGGGAGAGTCCCCGGCATCGTCGCCTCGGTCATCTACGCCCTGCCGCCGTGCATCCGGCTCGTGAGCCTCGGGCTACGCCAGGTGCCGATCGCACCGCGGGAGGCGGCGATCTCGTTCGGGGCCACGCCCCGTCAGGAGTTGGTCAAGGTGCAGCTCCCGATGGCCGCTCGGGCGATCATGCTGGGGATCAACCAGACCATCCTGATGGTGCTCTCAATGGTCGTCATCGCCGCCCTCATCGGTGCCGGTGGACTCGGACTGGAGACGGTGTACGGGCTGACAAAGTCCGAGATCGGCAGGGGCGTGGCCGGTGGGGTGAGTATTGTCCTGTTGGCGGTCGTGCTCGATCGCGTCACGCAATCGTGGGGCACACACCCGCGGCGAACATGAACGGGGGGATCATGGGGACATGGCGACGGCAAGCGGCACTGCTGGCAGCGACCGGGCTACTGCTCGGTGCGACATCCTGCGGTGACGACGACGGGGACCCCGCTGGGGACGGCACGAGCGCCGCGACCGATCCCGCGGCGACGGGTCCCGCTGCGACGTCCGAGGCAGAGGCGACGCAGGGTGAGGCGCCCGCCGAGGGCGAAGGGATCACGCTCGCCGTGAACCCGTGGACCGGTTCCGCCGTCAACTCCCACGTCGCCAAGGTCGTGCTGGAGTCCGAACTCGGCACGTCGGTCGAGCTCGTCGACATCGACGAGAACGCCACGTGGCCGGGCCTCGACGCCGGAGATCTCGACGCCGTGCTCGAGGTGTGGCCGTCTGGCCACGCCGAGGACTACGCCACCTACGTCGAGGAAAAGGGATCGGTGATCGATCTCGGCCTGCTGGGCCCGACTGCCAAGATCGGATGGTACGTCCCGACGTTCGTCGTCGAACAGCACCCCGAGTTGGCGACGTGGGAGGGGTTCAAGGATCCCGAGCTGGCCGGCCTGTTCGCGACCGCAGAAACGGGTAGCGATGGTCAGTTCCTGATGGGCGACCCGAGCTACGTCAGCTACGACGAACAGATCATCGCCAACCTCGATCTGCCGTTGCAGTTCGTGGTCGCCGGCTCCGAAGCGGCCCTGATCACCGCCATCCAACAGGCCGTGGCCGATGAGACACCGGTGCTGTTGAACTTCTGGCAGCCGCATTGGTTGCAGTCGCAGGTCGACCTCACCGAGGTCGACCTGCCCGAGGTCACCGACGCCTGCTTGGAGTCGGCCGCGGCCGAGGACGGCAGTTACGAGTGCGACTACCCCGTCGATGAGCTCTACAAAGCGGCCAATGCCGGACTCGAGGAGAAGAACCCATCGGCCTTCGAGTTCTTGCAGAAGTTCCAGTTGACGATCGAGCAGCAGAACGAGATCGCCGCCATGGTCGATGCCGAGAAGATGGAAGCCGCCGACGCGGCGGCGCAGTGGGTGGAGGCCAACCCCGACGTGGTCGCCGCCTGGCTTACCTGAGCGTCCGAGTGTCACGCGACACGAGCACGCTCATCCTGCCCCCCGGGCGACTCCCCGCTGAGCATGCGGTCCCCGCGCACGCGTCGGATGGCACGGCGACCTGAGTGCCCGGAAGTCTGACCTGAGCCGGCGAGACTGGTTCGGTGCACGAATGGTGGCTCGACGAATCGGCGCACGCAGGCGCTGAACACCTCGACCCGAGCTACGTCGAGCGGTACGACGCCAAGGCACAGACTGACCCCACGTCCGACATCGATGCCCTGCGCGCTCACGGCCTGGCGCCCTCGTCGTCGGTGATCGACCTCGGCGCCGGTACCGGAACCTTCGCCGTTGCCGTGGCGCCGTTGTGTCGCGACGTCACTGCGGTCGACGTGTCACCGGCCATGATCGACCTGCTCCGGGCACGTATCGCGCGCGCAGAGCTCACCAACGTGGCCGTCGTCGAGGCAGGGTTCCTCAGCTACGAGCACCACGGCGAGCCGGTCGACTTCGTGTACACGAGGAACTCGCTCCATCAGGTGCCCGACTTCTGGAAGGGTGTGGCCCTCGATCGGATCGCCTCGATGCTGCGACCAGGAGGCATCCTGCGCCTGCGCGATCTCGTGTTCGACTTCGAGCCTTCCGAGGCCGAGGAGCGCCTCGAGGCGTGGGTGGCCGGCGCCGTCGACGATCCGGCGGTTGGATGGACGCCGAGCGAGCTCGCCGAGCACGTCCGCACGGAGTTCAGCACGTTCAGTTGGCTGCTCGAGCCGCTGCTGGAACGAACGGGTTTCGAGATCCTCGATCGCGAGTACCGGCGCTCCGCCTACGGCTGCTACACGTGCCGCCAAACCTGACGCAACAGAGTCGCGCTCACAGCGTCAACACCCGCCCGGTCAGCTGGCGCGTTGGGGGTGGGGTTCGTTGAAGTGGATGGCCCAGCGGTCGAGGCGTTCTCCGATGGGATGCACATAGCGGCCTGCCGGTTCGGGTGGCGGCCCGGTCGGGGTCGCCTGGTTGGCGGCGGGTTCGATTGGGCTGCCACGCACGTCGGTGAAGATGACCGCACCTGGGGTTGCGGCGGAGAGGCGCAGCTACCACGGCAGCGATCCGACTGCGAACGTGGCGAGGTCGGCGTTCAGAACGAGCGGGCCAGGCGGCGGGCTTCGTAGATGGCCAGGCTGGCCCGACGCGGGGCGACGCAGTCGC
>Ga0136622_10000435_pt1 | contig 17079 bp, 17 predicted proteins | sample AntDrymUQ4482106_2_FD_104803 | JGI IMG/M metagenome (GOLD analysis project Ga0136622, IMG submission 104803) | Polar desert sand microbial communities from Dry Valleys, Antarctica - metaG UQ448 (21.06) | ecosystem: Environmental > Terrestrial > Soil > Desert | place: Antarctica: Dry Valley...
ACGCTGGCCAGCGTGAGCCCTTCGGGCACTTGGAGCAGGGCCTCGGCACAGTTCGCCTCGGGCACCAGGAAGACCTCGGCGTCGAGTTCATCGGCCGCGATCATCTTCAACCTGATGCCCCCGATCGGACCGACGACGCCCTGGTTGTCGATCGTGCCGGTTCCAAAGATCGGATCCCCGCCGGTCAGATCGTCGTCGCCGACGAGATCGAGGATGCCGAGAGTGAGCATCAACCCAGCCGAAGGACCGCCGACCTCGTCGACCCGGATCTCGACGTCAAAGGGCGCCGATCGGGCGTTCGCGACAACGACCCCGAGCACCGACCCCTCTCGCTCGGTCGCCGCACCGGTGGTGACCATGATCGTGGACTCCTGTCCGAGGCGAGTCCGTACGACGTCGACGGGGGTGCCAGGGACGATCCCGGTCAGCACTGTGGCCAGCGTGGCCAGGTCCGGAGTGGGCAGGCCATCCACCGACTCGATGGCATCCGCCGGCTCGAGTAGGCCCTGGGACGGAGAGTCGGGACTCAGCTCCTGCACGACGACCTTGACCGGGAACCCGAGTTCGCCAAGTGCGGCCTGTTCGGCGGACTGCTGCGAGATCAGGAAGTCCGCCCGATTTGCCTCGTCGACCTCCTCATCGCTGCGATCCGGCGGGTAGATCTCCTCGCGCGGCACGATCGCGACCGCACTGTCGAACCAACCCCGCAGGGCGGTGAAGAAGTCGATGTCGTCGTATACCGCGACCGTGGTCAGGCTCAACAGGCCAGCGGTGTCATTGGTGTCGGCACCGGTGATGGTGATGATCGGGTTGCCACTCGGGCCCGCGCCCAGAGTGTCGTAGGTCGGACCCGGAGTCAGCGCGACGTAGGGCACCGGAAGCAGGGCACCGAGACCTCCCAGGGTCAGCAACAGTGCGGCGCCCACCAACAGGGTGCCAAGTCGTCGACTCACTCGACCGAGCCTAGGCGAGTCCCCGCGCAATGACTGGAGCGAGTCCCCGCGGAACGACTGACCAGGACATTGCGTTGGACCGTGATATGAGCAGTGATTCCTCCTTCGGTTTCGGAACAAGCGGGAACGAGCCCGAGCGCCGGGAGCCCAGTGGCGGCCACCCCGGCAGCAGCGACGGCCCCGAAGACCTGATGGGTAAGATTCCACTGTTCGCGGAGTTGCAGAAGCTCTTCTCCTACAGCGGTGGTCCGGTCAACTGGGATCTGGCCAGGCAGGGGGCAATCGGCGCAGTGGCGGGCGGCCACCGTCCGGTAACGCAGGACGAGCGCCAGGCCGTACGAGCTGCTCTGCAACTGGCCGACCTCTGGCTCGGCGAGGTGACCGAGTTGCCCTCCGGCATCACCACCGCCACCGCGTGGTCGAGGGTGGATTGGATCGAAAAGACCCTTCCGGTCTGGTCCAACCTCTGTGATCCCGTGGCCGCGCAGATTGCCTCCGCCATGACCTCGGCGATCCCGGCCGAAGCCGCACAGGCTGCCGGACAGATGGGCGGGATGCTGCAAGCATTGGGCGGCATGATGTTTGGTGCTCAGGTCGGCCAGGCAATGGCTAGTCTGTCCAGCGAGGTCCTGACCGGTACCGACGTGGGCCTCCCCCTCGCCCCTGCGGGTACGGCCGTGCTTGTCCCGCAGAACGTCACAGAGTTCGGGGCCGGCCTCGAGCTTCCTGAAGATGAGATCCGGCTCTTCCTCGCCATCCGCGAGGCTGCCTATCAGCGACTGTTCGGACACGTCCCGTGGCTGCGCCAGAGGCTGCTGGACGCCGTCGAGTCCTACGCGCGCGGCATCACCGTGGACGTGGACGCCATGAGGTCGAAGATGGAGGAGGCGGTGGGGTCGGTCGACCCGGCCAATCCCGAGAGTCTTCAGGCGGCCTTGCAGTCGGGCATGTTCACCCCGCAGGAGAGCCCCGAGCAGAAGCGCTCTCTCGCCCGGTTGGAGACCCTGCTGGCGCTGGCCGAGGGCTGGGTGGATGCGGTGGTGACACAGGCCTGCATGAATCGACTGCCGGGGGCGGTGGCGTTGACCGAGACGATCCGGCGCCGCCGCGCCAGTGGGGGACCGGCCGAACAGACCTTCGCCACGCTGGTCGGCCTGGAGCTACGGCCGCGCCGGTTGCGAGATGCGGCGACCTTGTGGAGCGCCCTCGAGGAAAAGCACGGCATCGAGGGTCGCGACCGGCTGTGGAATCACCCGGATCTGCTGCCCAGTGCCGATGATCTCGATGACCCACAGGCCTTCATCCGCGCCCAGACCGCCGGCGAAGCCACCGAATGGTCTGTCGGGGCGCTCGAGGACGCCGGCCCAGCGCCGACCGATCCCGAGCAGGAACGCCCTGACCCGCCCAAGGCCGAGGATGGCCCCGCTTAGTCGTTAGGCCGTTTAGTCTCCTGGCCTGGCCGCACGTCGCTGCCAACGGCTGCCTCGAGCCCCTCGAGAAAACCGCAGGCCCGCTCCGACCGAGGGAAGCGCTGCACCAGGGCCCAGAATCGGTCGTTGTGCGAAGGTTCGATCAGATGCGCGATCTCGTGCAGGAGAACGTAGTCGATGACGTGGCTGGGCATGCCCTGCAACCGGGTGGATAGCCGGATCGTCGCGGTACCAGGGGTGCATGATCCCCACCGGCGGGTCTGGTTGTCGGCCCACCGCACCGACACCGGCTTGGCCTGCCCGCTCAGGTAATTGTTGGACAGCTCCTCGGCCCGGCGGGCCAAGGCCACGTCGGTTCCGCGCCGCTGGACCTTCGCGCGCGCGGCGCTGAGTTTTCCGACCATGTCCTCGATGTGCCGTCGCTCCTCGGTCCGACTGAACGAAGCCGGGATCAGCACCACCACGGTGCCACCGTCGATATAGGCCTGGACGCTGCGCCGCCGGCGGGGACTGCGTCGTACCTCGACCGGCAGATCTGCGACCTCCACCGGCGAATGGTGTCATGATTTTTCTCGATCCACAGGCCGTGGACATCGGTTCGGCCAGCCCACCGGGCCACCCTGCCAGGGGCGGTCACTCTGGTGCGCACAGGTTGTTCGCCCACCGTACACAGCGGCACTCCTACCGGTCCCCAAGATATCCACAACGCTATCCACAGCCAGTGGGTAACCGTCATTGACGGTGCAGCGGACCCCTTCTACCGTTGGTGCCACGAAGCCCCCGGCTTCGACTCGAGGGAAACGCTCGCAAGGGGAAGGCAAGCGTGTCCCGAGAGTCGAGCCGGGGGATTCTTCTGTGCCATACCTCTCATGCAGGGTGCGCTTCAGCGCCCGATGAAGACCGGGCTACGTCGTTGCCTCGCCGCTGCAATTCCCTCGAAGAGATCCTCGGTTGCCATCGTCAGCGGTTGGGCCACCGCCTCCCACTTCAGCGCCGCATCAAAGCTTCGGTGCCCCCCATCGGCCAGCGCCTGCCTGGTGAGCCTGGTCGCGATCGGGGCGCGAGTGGCGATGGTGGACGCGATAGCCAGTACTTCCGCGCGCAGGCTCTCAGCGGGAAAGACCTGGTTGACCAAACCGACGGCCAATGCCTGCGCACCGCGCAGTACGCGACCGGTCAGGAACATCTCCCGTGCCACAGCCAGGCCGACCACCTCAGGGAGCAGGAAGGTCGAAGCCATTCCGGGGTGGATGCCCAGTGACGTGAAGGGCATGGACAGTCCGGCTTCCGGTGTGGCATAGCGCAAGTCGCAGGCCAGCGCCATCGCCAAACCGGCTCCGACAGCAGCCCCGTTGAGTGCGGCGATGGACGGAACGTCCAACGTACGGATGCCCAGCCAGGCGCGGTAGAAGGTGAGCATTCGGGTACGCAGCTGGTCCGGGGTCATCGTGCCGGACTGCTCCAGCCAGGCCAGCTCCCCACCAGCGCAGAAGGCCTTTCCCTCCCCCGTCACGACGACTGCCCGTAGGTCACGATCGGCGTGCAGCTCTGCGATTGCGGCCTGCCAGGCCTCGGTGAGCTCGTCGGTCATCGCATTTCGCCGATCCGGCAGGTTGAGACGCAACAGCACCACCCCGTTGTCGAGCCGGTCGATCGCCAGGGCGGCGTCGGTAGGTGTTATTGCGGCCGGGGCATCGATCTGAGGGCTGGACATAGGACCTCCGGGGTCAGCAATCTGGCAAGCTGCGCGTCTGGGCAGGCTAACCCTCGATCCGACGCGCCGCGTCGCTGAGCGTGCGCCGTAGCGGTCGCTCACACTGTGGCGAGTACCGTGTTCCGCGACAGCGTGCCCGCGCTGGGTAAATGGCAGCGGGGTACGGGACTGCCAACAGCAGGGAGGAACCGTGGCCGAGACCTACAACGGCTACTGCGTGAAGTGCAAGGAAAAGCGGGACTTCGATGGAGAAGTCAGCGTGAGCGAGTCGGGTCGGCGGATGGCCAAGGGCATCTGTCCGGTCTGCAACACCAAGATGAACCGCATTCTCGGCAAGGCCTGAGCAAACAGCAGCCCAACCGAAGCCGTCGGCGGCGGCGATATTCTCGAGTACATCGAGACGTCGCCGTCGCCGGATTTCGGCTGCGTCTCGAGCCGGGTCAGTCCGCCTGTGGATGAACGGCACGCGGTGTTGTTCGCCTTTGTCAGGCTGGGCACGTGGCCTTACGTCCCCGACCCACCATCAAGCCGTGGCTGCCGAAGGTGTGGCGGGACCATGAGACGCTGCAGATCGGAATAGACCCAACCGACGGCGTACTCGTCTCCGGGGTCGACGCGGCCACCGCGATCTGGCTGACCGGCTTGGACGGCAGCCGCACCGAGGCCGAGACTTTGGCCGACGCCGAAGCTGTTGGGCTCGACATCGCCACCGCGGTCCGCGTTCTGTCCGGGCTCAGCCGCAGCGGCGTGCTTTTGTCGACTCCGATCGACACCCAGAACCTCGGGGACACCGGAGCGTTGCTACCCGAGTTGGTCAGCCTGATCGCGGCCCATGCCTCGCCGCTGGACGGCGGCCAGGCTCTGACCGCCCGTAGCCGACTGCATATCGTCATCGACGGTGCTAACCGAATCGGCGTTCCGCTGGGCGCCCTGCTTGCTGCCAGTGGTGTGGGGCGGCTGAGCTTTCTAGACGCGGAGTACGTCCGGCGGTGTGATGCCGGCGTCGGCGGTCTGAGTCTCGAAGACGAAGGCGAACCGCGAGTCAGCGCAGCCCAGCATGCGCTGCGCCGGATCTCTGCGATGGACCAGTCGCGCACGGTCGCCTCTCCGCAGGAGGCCGACCTCCTGATCCTGTGCCAGCCATGGAGCGCGCACGATCCGTTGCAGGCACGTGGATTGAGCGATCGAACCGCCCACCTGGCTGTCGCCGTACGCGACGGCACGGTGGTGATCGGTCCGCTCGTCCTGCCGGGCAGGACTAGCTGCCTGCGGTGTGCGGAAATGCACCGCACCGATCGCGATTCACGCTGGCCGGCCGTGGCGGCCCAGTTGGTGGCCGCCCCGAACCGGGCGGTGCACGAGCCGACCAATGTTCTGTCCACCCTGGCCGCGGCGCTGGCAGCCGGGCAGGTCCTTGACCATCTCGACGGCACGCGCGTACCCGATGTCCTCGAGGCCACCATGGAGTTGCGCCCGCCGGACTGGCAACTGCATCGGCGGCCGTGGCCGCCACATGCCGACTGCGGCTGCCTCGAGACCTCGACCGAGCATGCTCGCGTCGCCGGCTGAAGCCCTCATTCGCACCGCGCAGCGCAGCCGATGCCCCGGCTCAGCGCATCGCTGTCGATCAGGAGTAGACAATGGCACCGTGAGTGACGAGTCAGGACCGATCCCCCGCCGGAGCGCGGCCCGTACGGCTCGTCTTGCCTCTCTTCCGATCAATGCCGCTGGCCGCGCGACCCTTGGGCTCGGAAAGCGATTGTCCGGCCGATCCGCCGAAGAGGTGACACTGGAACTGCAGCAACAGACCGCCGACCAGATCTTCGCCGTCTTGGGCCAGCTCAAGGGCGGGGCGATGAAGTTCGGCCAGGCGATGTCGGTGTTTGAGGCCGCCTTTCCGGAGGAGGTGGCCGCGCCCTACCGAGCGGCGCTGACAAAATTGCAAGAGGCCGCTCCCCCGATGCCGGTCAGGACGGTGCATGCCGTCCTTGCCCAGCAACTCGGGAGTCGATGGGGGGAACGGTTCCGCGACTTCGACGACAAGGCGGCCGCTGCCGCCAGCATCGGGCAGGTCCACCGAGGCACCTGGCGGGATGGGCGCGCGGTGGCGATCAAGGTTCAGTACCCCGGCGCTGGACCGGCCCTGATGGCCGACCTCAACCAGCTGGCCCGCTTCGCCCGCCTGTTCAGCATGTTGGCTCCCGGGATGGACGTCAAACCGCTGATCACCGAGATCAAGGACCGGGTTTCCGAGGAGTTGGATTACGCGTTGGAGGCCAACAGTCAACGGGCTTTCGCCGCGGCCTATGCCGGGGATGCGGACATTCACGTACCCCGCGTCGTGGCCAGCGCACCGAAAGTCATCATCTCGGAGTGGATCGAGGGCATTCCGCTGTCCACGATCATCGAGCGTGGTACATCGGCGCAACGCAACCGTGCCGGGCTGCTCTTGGCCACTCTGCACTTCTCGGGGCCCGAGCGGGCCAGACTGCTGCATGCCGACCCGCACCCTGGCAACTTCCGATTGATGCCCGACGGCCGGCTCGGGGTCATCGACTTCGGCGCCGTCGCTCGGCTGCCCGAGGGTCACCCCGAACCGATCGGGCGCATGGCCCGGCTAGCCCTGGAAGGACAGGCGCCGGCGGTCCTGGCCGAATTGCGTAAGGAGGGCTTCGTCCGGCCGAACATCGTGGTGGATGCCCAGGCGACCCTCGACTACCTTCAGCCGATCCTGGCACCCATCGCCGGCGACCACTTCGCCTTCAGCCGGGACTGGATGCGCCGTGAAGCCGCACGGATCGCAGACCCGCGATCGGAGGCCAACAAGCTGGCCCGTCAGCTCAACCTCCCGCCTGCTTACCTGATGATCCATCGAGTGACGATCGGCTCCATCGGCGTTTTGTCCCAACTCGGCGCCGAGGGCAACTTTCGGCAGATCTTGCAACGCTGGATGCCCGGCTTCGCCGGCTGACCCACCGCCGTCGCTGCGTTGCGGGGCGCAGCCGATCGGCCGCCGGTCAGGTACGACTGCGGACGACCACGACCGTGCAGGGGGCGTGGCGTACGACGTTCTCGGCGACCGAACCGATGATCGCACCGGCAAAGCCGCCCCGTCCCCGGTTGCCCAGGACCACCATGTCGGCGGTGGCCGCGGAGGCGAGGATCACGTCGGTCGATGCCTCGTGGATCACGTGGGTGTGTATCTCGACGCCTTCCGGTTGACAGGTTGCCAGTGCCTCGTGCAGCTGCTCCTCGACCCAGACCGCGGCCTCGTCGAAGCTGGGCACTCCGGCCGAGACCCCGCCCATGTCGCGAATCACCCCGGACAGCACCCAGGCACGGACGACATGCACCACCTGCCCACGTACCCGGCCCTCCTCGACCGCCCAGCGCATCGCCGCGTGAGCAGCCGTCGAGCCGTCGTGGCCGACCACGATGCCACCGGCGATCGGAGGGTCGAAGCTGATGTCCTCGGTACGGGCCACGCCCTACCACCACCTCTGCTACAGGCGCCCCTCGATTTGCTCGCACGTGGACGCGCGCGCAAGCCTCACACATCCAGCGGACGGTCCCCCGCATATGGAGCACCTCACGTCGGTCATGGACGAGCCTGGGCGCGGCTGAGCCCCCGCCATACATCCGCGAACAGATGTGCGACGGGGGCTCGGACCCGGTGATCGAAGAGCGCGAAAGGTCACGCTCAAGCTGTCCGGTCACCAGATGGCGCTGCGCGCCATCTGCGCACGACGTGCGGCGCGCTCGGCGCGACGCTGCCAGCGCTGGGCGGCGACGAGGCGCCGTGCTCGTGATCCGGCCAGCGCATCAGCGTGCAGGTCACGGATGCGGGCTCGGGCCACATCGTTGGCGATGGAGTTCATCGCGACACTTCCTTCCTGATCTCGGAGTTGAGTGGTACTCGGCGGTTCTGAAGCTCACGCTGCAATCTCCTTGCGGGGACGACCTCGTGGGCGCTTGCGTGCGATGACGACACCTCGTTCGAAGATCTCGCCACCCCACACTCCCCACGGCTCGCAACGTGCCATCGCTCCACGCAGGCATGCCTGGCGAACCGGGCAGGAGACGCAGAAGTCCTTGGCACGCTCCAGTTCTGAGGGCGTGTCGGCGAACCACAGGTCGGGGTTCTGGACCCGACACGGCAGTTCATCGTCGGCCAGGGCGAGGTCGGCGACATCCAGCGTGATCGACCTGACGGCGGTGTCGGTCGTGGTAACCCCGTTCACGGGGTCACCTCCTTATCTCGATTCGGACGGGCTACTCGGAGGATGTGACCTGGAAATCAGAAAGGCCGCGAATCCCGGATGGGATTCGCGGCCTCGAAGGGGACCTGCGTTGATCGTTGGATCAATGCGGATCTGTTCGAGGCGGAATACCGCCCTGGACCTGGGCAACCATGCTGAAGACAGAGTTCTCCTCGTCGGCACGGAAATCGGGCGCGAGGACAGGCGCCCCCAGGAACCGAGGCCGGTAGGAGGCAGCCCACGTCATGCCGTCAGCGTTGCCGATGGCGTTGGTCTTGGTGATCACGGGTTTCCTCCTTCCAGACGGACCGGACGCGCGCCGGACGTACGCGCAGGAGCGAGAGTATGCCTGGTCTTCGACCGGCCGCAATCCAATTACCGAGAACTTTCGATAGCTGTCTGAAATTCAGTTGACTCGCCGCTGACTACGGCAAGGACGGCGCTGCCGTAGCGCTCCCATTTGGTCGGTCCGACCCCGCTGACCATGCGCAGCTGAGCCTCGGTTCGCGGCCGGCTCTCGGCGATGGCGATCAGGGTCGCGTCGGAGAAGACCACGTAGGCCGGCACCGACCCAGCCTTGGCTTGATCTGCTCGCCAGACGCGTAGCCGCTCGAAGATGTCAGCATCGCCGGGCTCCAGGTCGGCACGTCGTTGCTTGCTGGCCGACTTGCGGCGCCGGTCCCCCAGGTCGTGTTCTCCGTCGAGGGTGGTCAGGAAGCGGCTGCGTCGGCGGTTGCCCGATCCACCGGCTTGCCGGGAGCGGTGCCAACTCAGGGCCAGTCGTTCCCGGGCCCGGGTCAGCGCGACGTAGAGAAGTCGACGTTCCTCCTCGATCTCCTCCGCCCGCTTGGCGTGGGCAATCGGCATCAGTCCGTCGACCAGCCCGACGCAGAACACCGCATCCCACTCCAGTCCCTTGGCCGAGTGCATGGAGGCCAACGTGACTCCGGGTACGGCCGGCGCGTGCTGGGCGGCAGCGCGGCCCTCCAGTTCGGTGACCAGATCGCTGAGCTGTGCCCCGGATGCCGTAGCTGACATCTCGAGCGCGAGATCGACCAGCGCGGCCAGCGAACCCCACCGTTCCAACGCAGCACCCGAACTGGGCGCGTCGTCAGCGACCCAGCCCATTGAGGTCAGGACGTCACGGACGGCACTGGGCAGCGGCGACGCCCCCGCAACGGCAGTTGCACGCGGCTCGGGCTGGGACTCTCCGCCCGGCTGCGTGGGCTCGGGGAGGCGGTAACGCTCCTCCGAGCGTGCGGCTGCGCGCAGCAGGACCAGCGCCTGGCGTACCTCCGGCCGGTCGAAGTACCGCTGTCCCCCGTGCAGGACGTACGGGACACCGGCTTGGGCAAGCGCAGCCTCGTAGGCGGCCGAGGCAGCATTGATCCGGAACAGCACCGCAATCTCGGCGGGTGGGAGACCTTCGGCGATCAGGGCCAGGCACTGTGCCGCGACGGATGCGGCTTCGGCCGGCTCGTCGGCCAGTTCGGAGATCGTGGGGACCGGGCCGTCGGGTCGTTGCCCGACCAAGCCCAGGCCAACGGTCTCCCGCTCGGTGCTGCGGCTCATCAGCCGATTGGCCAACCCGACTATCTGCGGGGTGGAGCGGTAGTCACGGTGCAACCGGATGACTTCGGCGTTGGGGAAGCGCTTCGTGAACTGCAGCAGGTAATTCGGGCTGGCTCCGGTGAAGGAGTAGATCGTCTGCCGTGGATCTCCCACCACGCACAGGTCGTCGCGATCGCCCAGCCAGACATCGAGTAGCCGCTGTTGCAGCGGGTTGACGTCTTGGTACTCGTCGACCACGAAGTACCGATAGCGGGCACGAACCTCGGCACAGACGTCCCGGTGCGACTCGAGGGAGTAGGCCGCGACCAGGAGCAGATCCTCGAAATCCAGGGCACCCTGATCGGACTTGGACTGCTCGTAGCGGGCGTAGGCAGCGCCGACTTTCCCAAATTCCAGTGGTGCGTGCCGATCGGCATCAGCGGCCCGCTCTCGGTAGTCTTCCGGTGCGATCAGGCTGGTCTTGGCCCATTCGATCTCGCCGGCCAGATCACGTACCAACGCCCGATCGGGGTGCGCCCCTACCGCCGACGCGGCTGCGGCGACCAGCCGGGCCTTGTTCTCGATCAGCGGCGGGATCGGTCCACCGAGCACCCGAGGGGCGAAGTACTTGAGCTGGGCCAGCGCGGCCGCGTGAAAGGTCCGAGCGCTTACCCCGTCCGCGCCGAGCTGGCGCAGCCTGGAGCGGAGTTCACCTGCGGCGCGGGCGGTGAAAGTGACCGCCAGGACCTGTCCGGCGGCGACCTGCTCGGTGGCGACGGCGTGGGCAATGCGATGGGTGATGGTCCGGGTCTTGCCTGTGCCGGCCCCGGCAAGGATGCACACCGGCCCGTGGAGGGCCAGTGCCGCTCGCTGCTGCTCGGGGTCCAGGCTGACCATCACGTTCACGCCTGGATCCTCGCAGCCCGCACCGACGCAGTCCGGTCCCGGGCACTCCGGACAACGATGCCGGTCGGCTGTGGAAAGGGGGGAAGAGATAGGCGGGAGGCAGCGTTGTTGGCAGCACCACAGACCACGATGGAAGGACTCCGATGAGCGCTCCGCAGGTGACCATGTACACGACCAGCTATTGCGGTTACTGCGTCCGCCTCAAGCGTCACCTGAAGAACGAAGGCATTGCCTTCGCCGAAGTCAACATCGAGACCGACTCCGCCGCGGCGGATCTGGTCGAGAAGGCAAATGGTGGCAACCAGACGGTTCCCACGCTGATCTTCGCCGACGGCACCGCGCTGACGAACCCGACGATCGAGCAGGTCAAGTTCCAGCTCGCCGCCTGACCCGTCTTGAACCCGGCCGCACGTATGCGCATGGCGGGGATCAAGACCGGGCTGCGGCCGCCGGGCTCTCGCCCAGCCAGTCGGTGATCAGCTGGTAGGCGATCGATACCGGTGGCGGCAGCTTCGGCCGTATCCGGTCGGGGTTGCTGAGTTCGGCTCGTGAGAACCAGGCTGCCTCGACGAGTTCGTCCTGGTCCACGACCAGCGCCTGGTCACCGTCCACCCGCGCGGTGAAGCCGAGCATCAGGGACTGCGGCAGTGGCCAGGGCTGGCTGGTGACGTACCGGATGTCGGTCACGGTGAGCCGCACCTCTTCGAACACCTCCCGAGCAACTGCCTGCTCCGCTGACTCGCCCGGCTCGACGAATCCGGCCAGCACCGAGAATCGGTCGGTCGGCCACACGGATTGGCGACCCAGAACGCACCGGTCGCCTCCGTCGTGCACCAGCACGATCATCGCCGGATCGGTGCGCGGGAAGATGTCGCTCCGGTCGACCGGGCAATGTCGTACCCACCCGGCGTCACGCACTTCGGTCACCGCGCCGCAGAGCGTGCAGTGCCTCGATCGGTCATGCCAGTGGGCAAGTCCCACCGCCTGGACGAGCAGCCCAGCATCGAGGTCGCTGACCTCAGCGCCGATGTCCCGAAGGCTCATCCACTGATCGGCCCGGACGTCTCGTTCGCCCCGGGCCATCGCGTAGCTGATGCCGCCGTGCGTCCCGAGGTAGGCCCAGTCCTGCGGGTCGGAGTCCATCGCGTCGGCTTCCCGGAAGTCCAACGCCGGCCCGCCCTTGGCCTCGAGCACAGGTACGAGGTACTCGTCGGTGACCACGAGGACGCGGATGTCCGGGTCGTTGCCCAGGGTCGCGTGCACCTCCCGCCGCCGTAGACCGTCACGGTCGTGCACGGCGCGGGACAGCGCCGGTCGAACGGTCACCCTCGCGGCACCGACCGCGTTGTGCCGGCATCGGTAGTTGCCGTGGTGGGCCGCGGATCCTCGGCCGAGATGGCTTGACTCACTCGGGAGCCCGCACCGCCGCGAGCGACAGCAGCGAATCCTCGACCAGCGCTGCATCTCCGACGACCACGGTGGCCAACGAGCTCACCGAGAGGTAGCGGCGGGAGACCTCCTGGACGTCGGAGACCGTCACCCCGGCCACAGCCTTCTGATGACCAGCCAGCCAAGATGGCGAAAGCCCTTGTCCAGCAAGACTGCTCAACGTCGAGGCAAGGCCAGCCTGGGTTGCGGTCGACAACGCCAGCGTCCCCAACGCGTACCGTCGGGCAAGGTCCAGCTCGCCCTGGGTCACCGGTGCCAACGCCATCCGGCCGAGTTCGTACCACGTTTCGTGTACGGCGCGCGCGGTCACTTCACTGGCGACATCGGCGTCGACCAGAAACATCGAACCTGCCGCGGCGTTGTCGATCCCGCTGTGCGGGCTGTAGGTGAAGCCATTGCGTTCGCGCAGGTTCTCGGTCAGTCGCGAAGAGAAGTAGCCGCCGAAGATCAGGTTGGCCAACTTCAACGCGGCATAGTCGAGATCGCTGCGGCCCACTGCCGCACCTCCGATCCGGACGTTGGACTGCACGGCACCCGGGCGGTCCAGCAGGGTGATTCCAACCGGATCGAAATCGGGTAGGGCCAAGACCCTCGAGCGGCCGGCCGGGCCACCCCAGTCCGCGAACGCCGATGTCGCCTGCCTGACCACGGTTGCCGGTTGCACGTCGCCAACGACGACGAGAGTTGCTCCGTAGGGACGCACCCGCTCGCGGTGGGTCCGCCGAAGGGTCCCTGCCTCCAGGCCAGCCACCACGGCCGGATCCGGCATCGTCTGCGCGTACGGATGGTCACCGAACAGTCGCCGGGAGCGTGCCATCCCGGCCACCACGCCGGGCTGGGTCAGAGCCATCGCGATCCGCTGGCCCAGCCGGTCGCGTTCGGCGGAAACCTCGGCCGATGGGTAGGAGGCGGACGTCACGATCTCAGCCAGTAGATCGAGCACAGTGGACAGTCCGGTGCGAAGAACCGCGGTGGACAACAGCAGCCGATCGGCGTCGGCCGAGACCGAAAGATCCGCGCCTACCGCAGCCAGGTCGTTGGCCAGTTGCTCCTGGCCGCGTTGGGCGGTACCGAACAGCATCGAGGACGACATCAGCGAGCCGCGCGCAGTGGTCGCCGCTGCGGTTGCCCGGTTCGCGGCGGGCAGCGTGATCCGCAGCCGTACCTCGACCATCGGAACGGTCGGACGTCGTACGACCAGGGTGTCCAGGCCGTTGGGCAGTGTCGCGCAGACGGCCCGAGGTGCCCGGGCGGCGCGTGCCTCGATCAGCGGCGGAAGCGCGAAGGCGCTCGTCTCGTCGGTCACCTCGACGCTCATGCGCCGGCTCCTGGCTTGAGTTCGAGCACGGCTGTGTGCGCAGCGTGCAGCTCGGCCGCCGCAGCGGCTACCGACTCGGCATCCACGTCGGCCAGGCGACCAGGCAGCTCGGTGGCGAACTCGGCCCGGCCGTGGATCAGCTCGCCGGCCGCAAAGCTCTGAGTACGACCAAGCACCGGGTCGGCCTGGCGCAGCAGCTGCGCTGCGATCCGCGCCTGTACCCGGGCGAGTTCGCTGTCATTAACGCCCCCGGCAGCCACTGACTGCAGCTCGTCATCGACGGCGTCGCACAACTGCGCGGCGCTTATGTGCGAGCCGTGGTGGGCCTGGAACATCAGCGCCGTGGCGTCGCGGGCATCGAAGGGGTCGCCGAACAGTCCCAGGTACATCGCCTGTTGGATGGCGAGGTGATCTCGATGGATGAGGCGTTGTTCCAGCCGTGATGCATCGGAGTCGGACATCAGCTCGCTCAGGACCACGTAGGGAAGGAAGCCGGTGAAGTCATCGACCGGGTCGGGAACCCGCCAGCCGATGGCAAGGGCCGGCGTCGAGGCCAACGGATCGACCACCACGGCGTGCCGATCCTCGGTAAGGGCGGGCTCACCGAACTGCGGCCGGTCCGGCGTGGCCCGGGCAGCCACGCGCCCGAAATATCGTTGCACCCACTCGGTCGCCTGCTCGACCTCGAAGTCCCCGCCTACCGCGAGCACCGCGTTACTCGGCGCGTAGTAGGAGTCGAAGAACTGCGCAGCGTCTTGCGCGGTGGCGCTTTCCAGGTCGACGAAGTCGCCGTACCCGTTATGGGTGTTGGCGAAGGTGTCGTAGAGCACCTCAGGCAACTGCAGCCAGGGGAAGGCGCCGTACGGGCGGTTGAGGACGTTGACCCGGATCTCCTCCTTGACCACGTCGATCTGGTTGTCGATGGTCTCCTGGGTGAGCAGCGGAGCGGCCATCCGGTCGGCCTCGCAGAACAGCGCCCGCTCCAGCGCCCCAGCCGGCAGCACCTCGAAGTAGTTCGTGTAATCCAGATGCGTGCTCCCGTTGAAGACCCCGCCGCTGCCCTGGACCTGACGGGCGTGTTCGAGCTTGGGCAGATGCGCCGAGCCCTGGAACATGACGTGCTCGAAGAGGTGAGCGAAACCGGTGCGGCCCGCTGGCTCGCTGCGCATCCCGACGTCGTAGTACACGGCGACGGCGATCACCGGCGCAGTCGAGTCCGGAGCCAGTACGACCCGCAGTCCGTTGTCCAGAGTCAGGCGATGCAGCGGATGGGCCGGCAGGGAGGGGACGCGGACGGGCACCCGCGCGACGATAGCCGCTGATAAAGACGATTGGTCGGCCGGTGCGCTGGAGGAAGGCTAGTTCAGGACGTCGATCTCGGCGATGACGCGGTCGACGATGCCATAGAGCTCGGCGTGGGTGTTCGGAATCGAGATGTACATCATGGCCGGAGCAGGACGCCCGGTCTCGATCAGGATCAGAGCCGCCCGCTCCCCCGTCGAGTCATAGCCCGCGACGTCCCAGGTCAGGTTGAACTCCAGGAGATAAGCCGCGGCGCCGTCGACGGTGACCGCCTCGTCGCGCAGGGTCTCGATCTCGTTGGGGGCAGGGTAGTAGTTGGTACGGACGCTGCCCTGTACGGCGGCGATGGTGCTGGAGAACGAACTGGGTCCCGCGTACCCGAACACGGCCTGCAACGGACCAGAGGTCACCTGCGCGATGAACTGGCCGCCGGTCGGGACCTCCTCCTGGGTCACGATGTACTGCCCCGCCGTCGACGTCGTCTCCTGCACCTCGCTGACGAACTCCAGCCAATACGTGCCGAGATAGGGGTAGGCGACTCCCGCCTCCTCGTCGACGATCCGCGTCTGGCCTGGCGGCCGGGTCGGGCTCTCCGGCACTCCGCCGATGGCGATCGGTGGGCCTGACCCGTCGGACCCACCGCCGGCGAAGACGACCAGGGTGATGATCAGGGCCAGCACGAGGGCTCCGCCCAACCCGACCACCCAAGCGATCCGGCCACCTGAGCCGGCCCGCGGCTGTGGTGCGCCCGGCCCGCCCACCCGATCCGGCGCTAGGGGTGCCGGGTTCCACGGCGCCTCGGACGCGGGCAGGTAGTCGACCGGATAGCCGACGGAGCCGACGTGCGCGCCCATGGCCGCGTCGTACCGGGTCCCGTACTTCGTGATGACGCTGTCGCCGCCCTGCGCGGTCAGGATCGTCCCGGAACTGGACATCGGTCGGATCGACTCACTCCACCCCAGGCCGTTCCACCAGCGCTCGAGGCCAGTGCGGCCCTCAGGGTCGGGGTACCACCCCGCGGTGGACGTGTCCGTCACGTCCGCAAGGGTACGGGGAATGGGACGTCCGGGGGCCAGACGTTCACCGGCGCAGGGCGGCCGTCGCACTATCGTGACCACACCATGACCGACGCTGGGCCTTCCGTTGTGCGCGCCGGCGACCTGACCCCAGAGCTCGTGGACACCGACATCTGGTCGGAGCAGCTGCTCTTCGATGCCGGTATTCCGATCCTGGAGGCACCGCTGATCTCGGTCGGGGGCGGGATCGGCTCCTTCGTCCTGGTCGACCACCTTCGGATCTGCGGCGTTCGCACAGAGTCCCTGCGGGTGCTCACGCCGCTGAGCACGCCCTGGGAGAGCTTCGCCTACCTCACCCGAGTGTCTCAGGTGCCGATCGGAGCCCGGCTGCGCTCGGACTCCTCGGCCTGTCCGGACAACATCTGGGGCTTCCCGTCCTACGCCTTACGCGAGGCCGTGGGTGCCGACACAGTGCGCGGATTCCTGGCTCCGTTGTGGCAGGTGCTGACCGAGCCGCTCCTCGCTGAGCACTACACGCCGCGGGTCGGCCAGGTGCTCGACTGGATGGCCCGCGAATCCCGCCGCATCCGCTATCCGGAAATGGTCGCCACCGGACAGGTCCGGATGGTCCGCCGCCGCGCGGCCGGCGGGTACTTCACCATCCTCACCACGCCAGAATGGAACACCGCGGCGGCCAGACGGATTGCGTTCCGGTCGACCTATGTGCACCTTGCCGTCGGCTACGCCGGTCTGAAGTTCCTTCCCGATATAGCGACCTATCGTGAGTCGACCCGCAACTCCAGTCGAGTCGTGAACGCCTATGAACCGCACGAGCACGTATACGACCAGCTGCGCAGTCGTCCGGGGACCGTCCTGGTACGGGGTTCGGGGATCGTGGCCTCACGGATTCTGCATAGGCTGATCGACGAACGCAATACCCACGGTCTGCAGACCAGGGTGGTGCACATCTTCAGCAGCTACGTCTCCGGACCCCATGGCCCCCGATTCATGCGTCGGGGTGGTGGCGATGGCTTCGCCTATCAGGCCTTCGACGACCCGAAGGCGGTGTGGGGTGGGAGAGACCGTCGCCGTTGAACGGCCGGCTCGCCATCAGGCACTCATAGAGCAGGCAGGCCAGTGAATACACGTCCGTCCGCCGATCTAGGCCAGCATCGAGGAAC
>Ga0136622_10000437_pt1 | contig 17030 bp, 16 predicted proteins | sample AntDrymUQ4482106_2_FD_104803 | JGI IMG/M metagenome (GOLD analysis project Ga0136622, IMG submission 104803) | Polar desert sand microbial communities from Dry Valleys, Antarctica - metaG UQ448 (21.06) | ecosystem: Environmental > Terrestrial > Soil > Desert | place: Antarctica: Dry Valley...
CTCGATCTCAAATCGGAGACCATAGGACTCGGGATCGCACTCGAGCTCCCCCTGATAGTTGTCGACATCCAGCGTGGAGGTCCTTCGACCGGGTTGCCGACCAAGACCGAGCAGTCGGACCTGCTGCATGCCATGTACGGCCGCCACGGCGAGGCTCCCTTGCCGATCGTCGCGTCTTATTCGCCATCGTCGTGCTTCTGGGCTGCGCTCGAGTCTGTCCGTCTGGCGCTCAAGTACATGACACCGGTCATCCTGTTGTCGGATGGCTACCTCGCAAACGGGGCCGAGCCTTGGCGCATCCCCAGCATCCACAAGCTTCCCGACATCTCGGTGAAGTTCGCGACCGAGCCCAATGTCGACGGCGAGTTCTGGCCCTACCTCAGAGACGACGAAACGCTGGCGCGTCCCTGGGCCATTCCGGGTACCGCCGGTCTCGAACACAGGATCGGAGGCCTCGAGAAGGCGGACGGTACCGGAAACATCTCCTACGATCCCGAGAATCACCAGCTGATGACCCTGCTGAGGGCGGCGAAGATCCAGGCAATCGAGGAGGACATTGACCCTCTCGAGTGGCACGGTGACGAGGATGCCCAAGTGCTGGTGCTGGGCTGGGGCAGCACCTATGGTTCCATCGGAGCTGCCTGCCGGAGGCTGCGTGAGCGGGGTAAGAAGGTCGCCCGTGCTCATTTGCGGCACATGAACCCGTTCCCTCAAAACACAGAGGACGTGCTTCGCCGCTTCAGGCGTGTGGTCATTCCCGAGATGAACACCGGCCAGCTCTCCAAGCTCATCAGGGCTGATTTTCTCATCGATGCGATAACGATCTCGAGCATGCGCGGCATGCCTATCAGAGCCCGGGACCTCGAAGCGAAACTGCTGGAGATCATCTGAGATGACCGCAGACAACGGAAGAGCGCTGGTTCCGGGACGCGGTTTGACCGAGGCGTCTGGTGGCGTCAGCACCCTGACTCGTAAGGACTTTGTCTCGGACCAAGAGGTGCGCTGGTGCCCGGGCTGTGGGGACTACGCGATCCTGGCCGCCATTCAGAGCGTCATGCCCGAGCTGGGCATTCCGCGCGAGAAGATCGTGTTTCTCTCGGGTATCGGCTGCGCCAGCCGCTTTCCCTACTACATGAACACCTATGGGCTGCACGGCATCCACGGGCGGGCGCCGGCAATCGCTACGGGGCTCGCGACCACCCGGCCCGACCTGAGCGTGTGGGTTGTGATGGGCGATGGTGATGCACTGTCGATCGGTGGTAACCACCTGGTCCATGCACTGAGACGCAACGTGAACCTCAAGATGCTGATATTCAACAACCAGATCTACGGGCTAACCAAGGGCCAGTACTCGCCCACCTCGGAGCAAGGCAAGGTGACGAAGTCGACTCCTTTCGGTTCCCTCGAACGGCCCTTCAACCCCATCTCGGTCGCACTCGGCGCGGAGGCGACATTCGTGGCTCGCACCATGGATGTCGAACGAAAGCACCTGCCAGCCGTTTTGCGCCGGGCTGCTGCTCACCGGGGCAGCGCATTCGTCGAGATATATCAAAATTGCAATATCTTCAACGACGGCGCTTTCTTGGCGTTGACCTCGAAGGAGGGCGGCTCGCGCAACCGCATCTATCTCGAGCACGGTAAGCCGGTTCGCTTCGGCGCCGATCTCGAGAAAGGTGTCCGGATGGACAAAGACGGCAGACTCGAGATCGTGTTGATGAGCGACGTCGATGTCTCCCACCTGGTCGTTCACGACGAGCACCGCGACAACCCCAGCCTCGCCTTCGCACTGTCCCGCATCGCCGAAGGTCCGACTACGCCGACGCCTTTCGGTATCTTCCGCGACGTCCAGCGACCGGTCTACGGCGAGGTGATGGAGAACCAGCTGCGAGCTGCGTCGGAGAAGCAGGGGCCGGGCGATCTCGAGCGTTTGTTGTTTACCGAGGACACCTGGACAGTTGGCTGAGGACCCCTCTTCAGGGGCGATCGAAGAGCGCGCCCGCAAGCTCGAGCACGGTGGCGAGGGACACGAGGGACTGGAGGACGATCGTGACGCCTCGAGGCGAGCCGCCGAGCAGATACTGCGGGAGTCGGAGGAACGCATAGCAGACCCCGCCACGACGGGTCGCTCCGAGGATGATGCAATCCGCCGCTCCTCCGAGGACATAATTTAGCGTTCGCTCCTTCGGGGACGAAGGTTCTCAAAAGCGCGCGTTACGCGCTATCCACGACGGAATTGGTAGTCAAACGCGCCGTGCGATTCGCCACCTGGAGAAATGCCGCTAGAGGGAGCGTGAGTAGGAGATCACCGCGTTGTGCTGGTTGTTGGTGGGGCACCGGCCCGCGTCTATCAGCATGCGGACATGGCTACCCGCCTTCTTCGACAGGTTGGGCCAGGCGTAGTCGCCGCCGCCCTCGTTCGTGAGCTCGACAACATTGTTACCCCAGGTGGACCCCCTGAGCCTGCGAGTTAGGAGGGTGTCGTCGGAGCTGCTGACCATCGCAAGCAGCGCCCCGTCGCCCGTGGCCGCCAAACTCGGATCCATATAGCCGTAGCCGGTACTGAGGGTGAATTTTGCAGTAGTGCCTGCGGCGTTGAAGCGCACGACCTCGACGACGTGGTTGATGATGTCCCCCTCCACTGCCGCTAGAACGGCGCCCGAAGAAAGGACGATCGCACTGGGCTTGGCCTGGGAGGCGACGTCGGCGCTTGCCGTTCCTCCGCTCCAGCTACCGAGGTCCTGAGTGGACCCGTGCGTGAACATGCGCAGAGAGCCGGCCTGAGTTACCAGCGCAACTCCGCTCGGCGTCGGCACGAGTGTTGCCGTGGGCTTAGCGGAGGTCGTCGTGTGATGCACCGTGAGGTTCTGGATCACGGGGCGCGCGCTCAGGTCCGAGAGCCAGCCGGTGACCAGCTCGTGGCTGGTTTCGCCCGTCTTGCGTAACCACGTGACTACCCCTCGGGGGCCGGATGCACGTCGTTCGAAGGCGACGTCGGCCCTGACGTTGCCCAGGCCCTGAGGCTCCAAAATCACCTGCGGACCAATATGGGGGCCGCGATAGTCGTTCAGGCCGGTCAGCCTGCGCATCATCACCGCCGAGGGGCGGGCAAAGTCGTACCCGGCCCACACGATCCAGGCGCGTTGGCGTCCGGAGGCGGTCGTCAGCGCGATGGAAGCGGGTCGGTCGTTCGGGCCATCGCTCATCACTATGTTGCCGTTCGAGAACGCTCCGCGGGTGGTGCCTTTCCACCCCTTCCCGGGATCGCGCCACCGCAGGTGCATGCCGGACCCATGGGGGTCGTAGATAGCGAGTTGCCGCCCGCTCTTGGTTACCACGAGGCGCTTGTTGCTGGCGTACCCGGTGGCGTTGCTTGAGCCGCCATCGCAATCATCGGCAACCACTGTGACCTTCGGTTCGTGTGACGCATCTGCGGGGGCGGACGCCAGCAGCGCTGCCAACACAACGACTCCGGTCAGGCTCCTGACAAGCGGGGTGTGCACCACTCCGAGCCTCACGCAGAGATCCTCATACGGGAATCCAGGACCGGTTCTGGAACCGGTACCGGTCGCGCCTGGGGCTTTCTCGAGCCGCCCAGGTGATAGCGGACCCGAGCGAAGATCGGGCCCGGGTCAAGCAACGACTCCGTACCGTGCGCGGTGCCCAGACGAGGACGAAACTCGCGGAACGACTGCGCCAGGCCCATGGTCCCGGATCTCAGTGCCCAGCGCAGATGTCTTAGGTCGCCGGCGAGCCAGCGGTAGGCGACACCCTCCCGAGCCCGGGCGGACGTCACGCTCTTGCCGTCCAGCAGATCGCACCACACCCCTGCCAGGTTCACTCCTGCGGCCAGCGCCAGGGACTGTGTGCCGTAGGGACGCGTGTGGACGTCGAGCAGATGGGGGCCTATTAGCTGCACGTTGAAGATGCCGTCGTAATCGCCCAGAAGCAGACGAATTCTCTCCTCGAGGGCCTCATCGGGAGCGATCGTGACCGCGTAGCTCGCCTGACCACAAGGCACAGGCCAGATTCGATCCCAGCGCTGGTGCACGGCCGCGACCATCCGGCCGTGCCACATGACGCCTCCCACGGTACGGATGGGTGCAGTGAGAAACGGCTGCACCATGACCTGTCCTCGTATGTCCTTGGCTCGCTCGAGATGTGCCGCAGAGTCGGCGCGAAATGGCCTTCGATCGCGTACAACCGGCTTGACCACCAGCGGGTAGTAGAGGTCCCGCGCGGCCAACCTGAGCTCAGCTCCCGAGTCGAACGTCTGCGAGGGAGGGCTGCTGAGGCCGACGTTCTGCGCCAGCCGGGCCAGCACGGTCTTGTCCAACAGATGTCGAACCGGGTAGTCGAGATTCAAAAGGGCGGTGTCGCTCACCGGGAGACAAGTCAGGTAGGGGCGTGCGGCAAGCTCGGCCCGAACCGCTTCGGCGTACCCGGGCTCGTCCACAGCCGGAACGCGCACGCTGCGGACGCACGAATGCGACGACGCGGCCAACGAGTGTTTGCCCTGGGTCGTTACTGCCGGTGCGTAGCCGGCAGCGTCCAGCGCCCTCACCGTCGTCAAGCCGATGCGGCCCTGGTCGCCGGTGACAAGCACCATTGCTTTCGATTTCATTCGGGCCTCCTGGCGTTGAGATCCAACACGTGCGTCTCGACTTGTTTGATGAGGTGGGGGACGGGGAGGGCGGCGTCGAGAAATATGCGCCGCTGGCTACGTGGCAGGATTCGATGCCAGACCGCCATCTGGCGGGCGAGCTCCTCGGTCGTCAATTGAGGCTTGCGCGCGTGGATGGTGGCCGGGTCGGCCTCGAGGATGAAGATGAGATCCGCACGCGGGATGAGGCGGCCGAGCACGACGAAGGGCCACCCGGAGCGCAGCCGATAACGTCGCGGGTCTACGGCATGGTCCCACCAGCCGCGCTCGAACACGACCCAGCCGCCGCTTCTGACGAACGGCCTCACTCGCATGCGCCAGCCGAGCATGAAGTCGATGAAGAGGTAGAGCGCTTTCCACATGGACGCTCCCCAGGGATAGGGGCGTGGGTAGACGCGCGGGCCAAAGAGGTCCGGAGTGCCCCCTTGCCCCAGCCGGCGGGCGCGAGCCCGCTCCCGATTGCGCCGAGGCAACAGGCGGGGAAAACGAATGTGCATGACGGGCACCTCGGCCAGCACCTCGGCGATGACCTCCGCGGCAAGAGTGCTCTTTCCGGCACCGTCGGGCCCGCCGATGATGAGTACCCCCCCCGTGGTGGGAATGCTCTTGGTCCCCACGGGGCCGGTCTGCTGCTCCTGCCCCTGGCTGACGTGATTCGACTGTGTTGAGGATGAGGCAACCATGGTCTTCCCCTCTAGGAATTAGCTTTATTGGAGGAAGCTACCCGATAGGGCCGGAATTAACAATAAGTTCATTTGCTCAGGTGCCTCAGTACTTAACTGATGTTATACGTTCTTTACGCAACTCTATTGGGTCCGGGCTTAGATCCGCCTCACCTATGCTCACGGGGAAAGAAAAATTGGCGGCCCGGCGCGCCCGCCTCCTCTGCGCCCACCTCCTCAAGGACGATGTATTGACGGCTGACAGATACGAGCTCTGGCACAGACTTCTGGTTGACCTTACCGAGGCGGCTCCGCAATGGGGCGTGACGGGAAACGTCGACGAGGGCCTCTTAGGGGACGGAGACGTCGATCTCGTCGCTCCGGTCGACGATTGGCAGGCCGTCGAGCGACACTTTCGGGCCTGGGCCGAGACCCACGGACTCAGCCACGTGATCTCCTGTGTTCACCGGCCCGGCGTACTCGAGCTCGTCGCCCTGGGGGCGGGCGAGAAGCCCGTCTACCAGATCGAGGTACTGGGGTACAGGCATTTTCGAGGCGCACGGCTCTACCGAGCCGAGGATCTCTCCGCCGCTATGGAGATGGATCCACGCGGTTGGCGACGGCTGCGACCGGGTGCCGCTGGGGTGGTCAAGCTGCTACCGAACGGGGTCACATGGAGCGGCGGGCTCAAGTGGCACGGTGCCAAGGCTCAACGAGTTTTGACGCTTCTGAGGGACGATCCAGAGGGGGTCCGAGCCGCCGCCCGAGCGTTCGGCTTCGTCCAGGGACTCGTGGCGACGGCCTCCCTCAGAGCCGGGCAGGGCCGCTGGAGCCGGTGGCGTATGTCCTTGATCGGGCTGTGGGCTCTTGTGAGAGGGCTAGGCCACCCCCAATCGTTCCTCGCCCGAGCCGGATTCCGTCTCCGCACAGACCGCTGCGAGCTTCTGACAACGGTCAAGGATCAGGAGCTTGTGCGGCGCGACCCAGAGAAGTGGTTGGCACGTGTCGCCGTGGAGCACGAGGTGAGGGGGCTGAAGGTCACAGAGGACCGTGAACCACGTGGTTTCCGCCTCTAGAGCAGCTCTACGCCCAGCGCTACGAGCTTGTCGCGGAACGATTCGTAGCCCCGTTCGATCAAACGGGCATTGTGGACTCGAGATACCCCATCGGCCACCAACGCGGCGATCACATAGGAGAAGCCACCTCTGAGGTCCGGAACGTAGAGATCGCCGCCCTGAAGCTTGGTCTGACCCACGACTACCGCCGAGTGGAGATGGTTGCGGCGACCGAAGCGGCACGGACTGGGCCCGAGGCACTCTCGAAACGTCTGGATGTTCGCGCCGAGGCTGTTGAGAGCGTGGGTATATCCGAGTCGGTTCTCGTACACGGTTTCGTGCAGGACGGATACGCCTTGAGCCTGAGTCAGAGCGGTCACCAGGGGCGGTTGCCAGTCGGTCATGAACCCCGGATGCACGTCCGTTTCCAGTGCCAGCGGCCTCAGCAGATTGGCAACTCGGTAGAAGGTGATGGTTTCTCCCGAGACGTCGAACTCGCCGCCTGCTTTGCGGAAGACGTTGAGGAAGGTCATCATGTCGAGTTGGGCGACCCCGGAAACCGACACGCAGCCGTTCGTGGCCAACGCAGCGCACGCCCACGAAGAGGCCTCGAGCCGGTCCGGCATCGATCGGTGAGTAAAGGCTCTCAGCGAGCGAGTGCCGTCGATGTGGATCACCCGGCCCGGTTGCACCGAGATGATGGCGCCCATCTTCTGCAGCACCAGGATCAGGTCGAGTATCTCGGGCTCGACGGCCGCGTTGGAGAGCTCCGTCTCACCTTCGGCGAGCACTCCGGTGAGCAGCACCTGCTCGGTGGCACCCACGCTTGGGTATGGCAGCGTCAGCTTGCACCCACGCAAGCGGTCCGCAGTGAGCCGAATGACCTCTGGAAGCTCCTCGACCACGGCCCCGAATGACTTGAGGGCGTCGAGGTGCATGTCGATCGGACGGGGTCCGATCTCGCAGCCGCCCGGCTGGTGGATCGTCACCGCACCGAGCCGATGCAGCAGGGGGCCGCAGATCAGGATCGGGATGCGGCTCTGGCCGTGGGCCTCCTCGAGCTCCTCCGGGGAGGGGGCTTGCAACGTATCGGCGGTGATCTCCATGGTGTCGCCATCCCGAGCCACGGTGCCTCCCAGCGCCGTGATGAGTCGGCTGACCACGTCGATGTCGCGCACCTCTGCGATATTGGAGATTCGGCAGGGCTTGGAGGTCAGCAGGGCGGCGACCATGGACTTGGGGACGCTGTTCTTGGCGCCGCGCACCGTGACTCGCCCCTCGACGGGCGCCCCTCCGACAATGCTCAGTACGTCCTCGGCTCTCTTCACGTTCGGTCCCTGCCTTGTCTGGATGCCTTTTCTTGGAAGTCTCGATTTGGGCGACGCTCAGTTTAGGCGCCCATGCGGTTGTCCGAGCGCGGCATCTGCGGCCGCCGCCTGCCCCGGTGGGCGGACCCTACCGGCTCGAGAGAAACTGATCCGTATGAATGAAGGTTGTGACGTTCGTTCCATCCTCAGCGGTGCCGGCGCGCGGTTGGTCCGCGCAGGCGTTCGGAAGCCGTGAGGGCGTTCTTCGACCATCAGTCGTGGCACATCCTGGTCCTGGCAACGGCGCTGCTGGGAGCTGCAAGCCTTGTAATCCTTCTCCTCGGCCCCCTGTTGTCGGAGCCCTCGACCGAGCGTGGCGGACCCCGGAAGGTGTGGCGGGCACTCGTCGTAGCCGGTATTGTGATGGTCGCCGCGGAATGGTGGCTGATCCACTGACGTTTCCTGTAGAAGTTCCTATAATTGAGTGGCCCCGAAGGGCCCGAACCGAGGAGGAACCGTGTCTACGGCAACCGAAACCATCATGATCACCGAGAACGCCGCAACGAAGGTGTCCGAGCTGTTGTCGCGCGAGGTTCAGACCCTCCCGCAGGATCAACAGGTTAAGGACTATGCCCTGAGGGTGGCAGTGCAGCCGGGTGGCTGCGCCGGCCTGCGCTATGCGCTCTACTTCGACGACGAGGTCCGGGATGGCGACTCGGTGACCGATGTCTTCGGGGTCCGCATCCGGGTGGACAAGATGAGCGCTCCCTACCTCAGGGGGGCCGAGATCGACTACGTCGACGGACTGCAGCAGTCGGGCTTCACGGTCAATAATCCGAATTCCAAGGGGACCTGCGCCTGCGGAGACTCGGCCCAGTTCTAATTCGTTCTCTTTTGGCGGGACCGCTTTTTCCGCGGGCTTGGTACAGAAACGCCTTATAGGGCTGTTTTTCGTACCAGAGTCGCTTCTGGGGGAGGCGCTGCCCGGCCCCCGCCCCCGCGCCGACTGTGACGTAATCTCAACCTTTGCAAGCCGAAGCCCTTCCCTGGTGCATCAGGGCGGCGTTAGCAAGGAGCTGGGATGATCACAACCACCGTCGTGGGGTCTTACCCCAAGCCCCCTCGCACTGATCAGCCGGGAGCGAGCAACGAGTTCGAGCTCAGGAGGGTCCTCCGGGCCCTCGAGAAGGGCGAGGTTACTCCCGAGGATCTCCGCCAGGCGCAGGATCGTCTGGTCGCCGAAGTGATCTCGGAGCAAGAACAGGCAGGCGTCGACGTGGTTACCGACGGCCACGTCCGCTGGAACGATCTCGTGACCCCGTTTGCGGGCCACATGGCTGGGATCGAGCTTTCGGGTCTGTTGCGTTACTTCGCCAACAACGTCTATTACAGGCGCCCAGTGTGCGTCGGACCGGTGGAATGGAGAGGGCCGGCCTCCATTGATGCCTGGTGTTTCGCCGATTCGGTGGCGACCAAACCGGTCAAGGCGGTGATCCCCGGCCCCCTGACCATCGCCCGGCTCTCACTCGACGATCACTATTCGTCTCACGAAAAGTTCGTCCTGGCTCTCGCCCGGGTGCTTGCGCAGGAAGCCTTTGAGCTCGAGGCGGTGGGAGCGCGCATCATCCAGATCGACGAGCCCGCCCTGCTCGACGCCCCCGAGGACCTTCCCCTAGCCAAGAGGGCGCTCGAAGTCGTCGTCGCGGAGCTGAAGCTGTCTGAGGTCGTCCTCGCGACATACTTCGCGGATGCGAAGCGACTCGGAGCAGAACTCTTCGACATGCCTGCCCACGTCTTCCATCTCGACTTTGTTTCTGGGCCGGAGAATGAGGAGCTCATCTCGCTGATGCCCCCGGAGTCAAAGCTGCAGGCGGGAGTGGTGGATGCTCGAAACACCCTTCTCGAGTCCACATCCCATGTCGGAGCCCTCGTTCACGGGCTGCTAGAAGCGATGGGTCCTGAGCGGCTAAGCCTCTCGCCATCGGCCGGCCTCGAGTTCTTGCCGCGCGACAAGGCGCGCCTCAAGCTCGAGCGCCTGATCCAGATAGCGGGAAAGGCGGGGGAGTGACATGTTCGGCATCGACCTACCAGGAGCGGGCCTGTGGACGACATCGGTTGGCTCATTGCCTAAGCCTCCATATCTAACGCGCGCTCGCGCTCGATACTCGCGTCACGAGATCGGCAGAGCGGAGCTGAAGGAGCTCGAGCTGCAGGCGACCAAGGAATGGATCGAGTTTCAGAACAGCATCGACACCGACCTCGTCGTGGACGGCGAACAGTATCGAGGCGACATGGTGGCGTTCTTTGCAGAGGAGCTGCCCGGCCTCGAAATCGGGGGTCTCGTGCGCGCTTACGGCAATCGCTATTATCGCAAGCCCGTCGCCACAGGGCCTGTGGGAAGAGATCATGCAGTCACTGTTAAGTGGTGGAAATTCGCGCAGTCGCTTACCGACAAGCCTGTCAAAGGCATGCTGACGGGCCCCTACACGATCTGTGATTGGTCCTTCGATGAGCATTACGGGAGTCGGAGGGCGTTCGTTCTGGATGTGGCCGCGGCGATACGGGACGAGGCCCTGGACCTGGAGGCCGCCGGTGCCCGCTTTATCCAAATCGACGAGCCGGCTGCGTCAACTCGCATGGATGAGTTCAGCCTGGTAATCGAAGCGATGGAGATCATCACTGCGCCGCTGCGAGCTCATACCATCACCCATATTTGCTATGGGGCCTTCCACGACGCCTATCCCAGAATGCTCGACATACCCGTGGATCAGATCGACCTGGAGCTGGCGAACTCCGATTATTCGCTCTTGCAGAGCTTCCAGGAGCACCCTTTCACGAAATATTTGGGCCTCGGTGTGGCGGACGTTCATTCGCACGTCCTGGAGCCGGTCGAAACCATGGTTGAGGGCATCCGCCGCGCCCTGAAGCTGTTGCCGGCAGACAGGCTCCTCATCGATCCGGATTGTGGGCTCAAGACCAGGACCGTCAAGGAGGCGCAGGCGAAACTCACGAACATCAAGAAGGCTGTCGATATCGTGAGGGCAGAGCTCTAGTGGTTCGTGGCGAATCTAGCGACCATATCGGGAGTTGGGACAGTCGTTGTGCCGATAATCTCCTCGACGGCACAAGCAGTGACTAGGAAGGTGAGCGATGAAGATCGAGGCAATATGCGACACTTGCGGGAGAACCTTCCTGTTATCTCAGATCGGCCCCGACTCAGATGCTCCCGGCCGATGTCCCTTCTGCGGAGCCCGATTCGCCCGCCACTACTCGCCGGTGCTGGTCGAGACCGTCAAGGAGGCTGAACTGGCCGTGGCGCGGGCTGTGCTGGTGCTGGGACGACTCCAGTCGATGGAGACGGGGTTCGATATCGACATCGAAAAGCTCTTGAGCACGCTGGCCGAGCAGGTGCGAGCCCATGAAGTTCCCAGCCAGAGCCCTTCTCGATGATCCGATGACGGAGACGGACGACTCGGATATCGATTTTCTGGTCGTAACCGACGACCTCCGGGTTCAAGAAGGGTTTCAGTACTCATTGCCGGCGGGCGTCAGCGCAAGATTCGCTGCGGATGCGCGTTCCGCTTGGATGGAGTTGCAGACGGCGGTTCCCACAGTGGTGGTCGTGGATATCCAGACGGGCAGCGCGGGTGGATATGGGCTCACCAAGGACATGGGCGCACGTCCGGAATTAGCGCAGATTCCCGTCGTCATGCTCCTGGAGCGAGCGCATGACTCGTGGCTAGCTAGGCAAGCCGGAGCCGTTTCCTCTGTCTGCAAGCCCGTGGCGGCGACCTCGCTCGTGCGGCAGTGCATTGAGGCCGTCAACAGCTCTCGACTAGGGCGCTGACAGGCGGTATTCCACAAAGTTGCAGGTCAGGCCCCTTGCGCGCCTCCGAATTACATGGCTAGAATTACAAGTCTGTAATCGTTGCCGGGTTCGTCCGGGGCCATCGGGCGAGCTCGAACAAAACTGGAAGGCCGGGGCATGCAACGCATCACCACCAAGCTCCTGCAGCCTGTCGAATGGCAGAGCGGGGCTCGTTGTGTCGAAGTTGATCCAGAGATTTTCTTCCCCGAACGCGGGGGTTCGTCGAAGGCAGCGCGTGCAGTGTGCGAACTCTGTGACGTTCGCGCCGACTGTCTCGAGTACGCGCTTAACAACAAAGAACAGTTCGGTATCTGGGGCGGCACATCAGAAAGAGAGAGGCGCAGAATCAGAAAGGAAAGAGCTCGTCGAAAGCTTCGCGCAGCGTCCTAAGACATAGGTTGTTTGGCGCTTGATTACGAAAGAATGCTTGCACCTTTGCTCATAACATGCTAACTAGACACTACATGCGCAATAGCGCGCGTGAGACGAAGAACGGGCTCGTGACTTAGAACTCGTTCGTGATGAGCGATCGGAGGTGCACAGTTGGCTGTCAAGAAAACCACGGGCCGAAGGTCAACCGCCGCCCGTAAGGCTGCGGGCAAGAAAGCGGCAGCGACACGAGCCCGGAAGACGGCAACTCGCAAGTCGGCGGCGCGCAAAGGAGCGGCGACTCGAGCCCGTAAGAAGTCCACGGGTCGCAAGAAGTCAACCGGCCGTAAGAAGTCCACAACCCGCAAGTCGACCGGCCGCAAGCCGGCAAACGGCCGCAGGAAGTCCACAGCCCGAAAGAAGTCGACCGGCCGAAAGAAGTCCCCAGGCCGCAAGAAGTCCACGGGTCGTAAGAAGTCCACGGGTCGCAAGAAGTCCACGGGTCGCAAGAAGTCGACCGGCCGTAAGAAGTCCACAGCCCGCAAGTCGACCGGCCGAAGGAAGTCCACAGGCCGAAAGAAGTCGACCGGCCGCAAGTCGACCGGCCGCAAGTCGACCGGCCGCAAGTCGACCGGCCGCAAGTCGACCGGCCGCAAGTCGACCGGCCGTAAGAAGTCCACAGGCCGCAAGCCGGCGAATGGCCGCAGGAAACGCACCACATCGGCTGCCTCCTAGCCGAGTAACGAGGGGTCCGGCGGCTCCATCGCCGGGCCCTTTTGTATCGCCGGCACCAGGAGGTGTACGCCGCCGCAAGCCCAGTAAGGCCGGCATCTCCATGCGGAGTACCGTTAGGGGCGTGAGCGACTACGGGTACGCAGTCGAGGTGGCCGAAGGTTACGACGAGGCCGTACTGAGAGCGCGCTTGGCTCTGAAAGGCGAGGGCTTCTCGATCATCACCGAGATGCACGTCGGCGGGCTCCTGGGGCCAGATGTCGGCGAGGACCGCCAATACCTCTTCATGGGGGCCTGGGCTCAGGCCGCGCCCGACACCCTCTCAGACGGTCTCCAGGTGGCAGTCCACATTCCCTGCAACGTTGTCGTGCAGGAGGCTGGTGATGGTGCCGTCGTCGCTGCGCTCGATCCTGCCTCAGAGGGCGATGTCTCGGACGGCGGTTTCGTGCGAGCTTCTGCAGCCGCACGCGAAGCGTTGGAGAGAGCATTGAGTCGCCTGAGGGAGCAGCTTTGAGGGACGGTGATGTCGGGCTCATCGTGAGTTCCTTCTTGGAGCGGCTCGACGAGGTGGTCGAGCGCAGCATGGAAGCAATCTCGCAAGCTGTGCCTTCCTATGCTCGTGCCGGTGACGCGTATATGGAGGACGTGAGAGAGGCGGTTCGAGAGACAGTTCTGAACCTCTCCACGAGCCTTGCTCAGCAGAGAGCCGTCACCTCCGAAGAGCTCGCCTCGATTGAACGAGTGGGCGCGCGCCGCGCTGAAGCGGGCATCCCTCTGCAGGATTTGTTGAGGGCCTATCGGACCGTTGTCAGGACATGTTGGGACGTGCTGTCCGAAGAGTGCCGCTCCTCGCAGGGAAGCGCGCTCGAAGCCAGCCTGATCCTCGCAGAAGCCATCCTGCGCTACACGGATCAGGTCTCCACTGCGGTGGCAGACGCCTATCTGAGCGCACAGAGAGCGATTGTGCGGGAACAGGAAGGGGCTCGCCGGGAGTTCCTGGCCGACGTCCTCTATGGGGTCGACGCGCAACCCGAGGACATCTTGAGGAGGGCTCACACATTCGGATACGACCTCTCGGAAGACTACATGGCCCTTGTCGGCCGAGGTCCCGAGCAGGATTCGCGCAAGGAGGCGATGGTGGCAGGTGCCGTTGCGCGGCTCTACGGCCCTTCGAGCGCCGACCCGATAGTGCTTCAAAAGGCAGAGCACACGATCGCCCTGGTGCCGGTGGCGGGCGAAAGCGATCCTGCTGCGATGCCCGAGAAGCTCGTTGCCGAACTGACAGGCGACTGGCGTTTCGGTGTTGGGGGGCCAGAGCCGGGACTCGAAGGAATCAGGCGTGCCTATCTAGAAGCGCGCGAGGCGCTCGAGATCGGAATGGGCCTCGAGCTCTCTGGTCTCGTGTACCGATTCGATGACCTGCTTCTCTATCACTTCCTACGAAGCGAGCCTGCACTGCTCGATCGTTTCGTTGAGACCACCTTGGGCCCACTGATCGAGTACGACGAGCGCCGCAAGGGGGAGTTGATCAAGACACTCGAGGCTTACTTCAACGCAGATGGAAGCGTGAAGATGACGGGCAGTGCGCTGTTCGCTCATCCACACACGATCAGCTATCGGCTTAAGCAGGTCGAAAGGCTCACCGGGTGGTCACTGCAGAGCTCCGAGGACAAGCTGAGGCTCCAGCTCGCGTTGCGGGCCCACCGGCTTGCGTACAGCCGTCGCGAGGCAAGCGAGCCGCCCACAGGGTAGCCTGCCGCCCATGGCTCGTCGAGTTCTCATAGTCGGCTGGGACGGCGTGGACTGGAAGATACTTCGCCCCATGTTGGAGCGCGGCGAGCTCCCGGTCCTGAGTCGACTCATGAGCAAAGGAGCTTACGGGGACTGTCTTTCGAGCGTTCCGTCACACTCTTGGTGTGCATGGCCTTCGTTCATGACGGGCTTGAATCCCGCCGGACACGGCGTCTTCGACATCCTCGAACACCGGCCCGGCGTTTCCAGGAGGCTGCCGATCACCTACAAGTCCATCAAGGCACGGACTATTTTCGACGACTTTTCCGCCGCCGATAAGACGTCTTTGGCTCTCAACATCCCCCTCACCTTTCCGGCCCCCGAGATCTCAGGCAAGGTCGTGGCCGGAGGCGTTCTGCCGGCCAGCCGTTCCTATACATGGCCGCCCGAGCTGCAGGTGGAACTTGATCGCAGGGCACCGTTTCCTGTGAACGGAATGAGCTGGACGACCTTCCGAAATCGACCAGAGCCCTTCCTGGACGAAACCGCGGCCATAACCGCCAAGCGACAGGCAGCCTTCGAGTATCTCTTGGACACAACGGAGTGGGACTTTGGGGTGCTCGTTTACGTCTCTACCGATCGCATCCAGCATTGCCTGATGGAGTACATCCACCCTGAGCACCCTCGTTACGAGGGGCTGAGGAACTCCCCGATCGCCCGCAAGACCGAGGGCATCTATAAGCAGCTCGATGATGGCCTGGGTGAGTTGCTCAAACGAACCACCGACGACGATTTGGTCATGTTCATGTCCGACCACGGCCATCAGGCATGTACGCGCACGTGCACCATGGACAAAATTCTGCAGCATCTCGGCTACCTGAGCCTTTCTCGGGGATCCTTTGCTTTCAACCTCATCAGGTGGGGGCCCGGCCGGCGCATCGCCCGGCGCATCTACGATCTCTTGAAGCTGCACGGCAAGATCTCCATCCCAGCGTCACCTGTCGAGTGGTCCCAAACGAGGGCCTATACCAGCGTGGTTTCCACAGGAGAAGGCGTCTCGGTGAACCTCAAAGGTAGGGAGCCGAAGGGCATCGTCGAGCAGCGCGACTACGAGCGTGTGCGCAGCGACGTGGCGCAGGCGTTGTCTGAGTTCCGGGATCCCGAGACGGGGGCGGCCCCAATTCATAAGATTTACCGCAAGGAAGAGGTGCTGAGCGGAGAGTTCCTCGACGTGGCACCCGACCTGTTGCTGGTGCCCGCCCCGTTTTACTCGTTGACGCACGCCAGAGGAATGGTCGAGGAGGCGGATTGGTTGTCTGGTGACCACCGTCTCGAGGGAGTCCTGGTCGCCACCGGCCCCGAGGTAACGCCCGGCCCCCTCACGGAAACCGCCCGGCTCATAGACCTCGGTCCTACCGCGTTGGCGACCCTGGGCGTGCCCAGCGCGATTCCCCGCGACGGCAAGGTGCTGAGAGCGCTGGCGGGCTCGGCCACGCTCCAAATCGTGGAGGGCTCCGCCGAAGCACAGCGCACCGCAGGGGAGGCAGCACTAAGCTCCGATGAGGAGAAAGAGGTTGAGGAACACTTGCGGGGACTGGGTTACGTCGAGTAGGCGGGGGTGGGCGGTGGCTGAGGGTCGACCGCTTTACGCCGGCCGGGGCACCTAAACTGAGCCGATGCGCATCGGCCTGGCACTTCCTCACTACGACTCGAGCTTCGAGGGCAAGCCTGCCTCGTGGGACGGGGTGCGTCGCTGTGCCGAGGTCGCCGAGCGCTCGGGCCTCGATTCCGTCTGGGTCTCAGACCATCTCTTCCTCGATTACTCGAAGTACGGGGGCTCCATCGAGGTCCGAGGAGCGTTGGAATGTTGGACCACGATGTCGGCGCTGGCGGCCTGCACTCAGAGGATCAGGATCGGCTCACTGACGCTGTGCAACGACCTGCGCAACCCCGCCGTGGTGGCCAAGATGGCTGCCACGCTTCATCTGCTGTCGCAGGGGCGCTGTGAGCTCGGCCTCGGCGCGGGGTGGTACGAGCCCGACTACCGCGCAACCGGAATCGAGATGTCCCGCCCGGGTGTGCGCATCGACAGGTTGGCCGAGGCAGCAGAGATCATCAAACGGCTGCTGCACGGCGAAGAGCTGTTCTTCAAGGGAGACCACTACGTTGTGGAGGGCGCCTTATGCCGCCCCGCTCCGCGAGATGGGGGGCCGCGGCTGTGGATCGGGGGCAAGGGTGATCGGCTGCTCGACGCCGCAGCTCGAACCGCCGACGGCTGGAACTTCTCGTGGCTAGGCTCCCAGGAGACCTACGCGAAGCGCGCCGAGGTCGCCGATGAGGCGTGCCTGAGGCACGGGCGGGCCCCCGAGGACCTCGCCAGGTCGGTGGGCGCCTACGTTCTCGTGGGTCGTGACGAGAAGGACGCGCTCAAGCGCTTCGAGAGACTCGCCGAGAGAACCCCTGCAGGGATCCTTTCGGGAGATAGCTCCCGAGGGGCAGTATCCTGGGACGAGTTCCGGCGCACCCGTATCGCCGGCGGAGTTCCCGAGGTCACCGACCGCTTGGGAGCGCTCCGGGAGCTGGGCGTCCAGGAGGTGGTCGTCGGCCTCGGCGCCGTGCCATTTCAGGTGTCGGACGAGGAAGACA